>Ga0307991_1000940_pt1 | contig 20989 bp, 16 predicted proteins | sample EllFjometagen131_FD_203146 | JGI IMG/M metagenome (GOLD analysis project Ga0307991, IMG submission 203146) | Marine microbial communities from Ellis Fjord, Antarctic Ocean - #131 | ecosystem: Environmental > Aquatic > Marine > Unclassified | place: Southern Ocean | collected 2014-10-08 | reverse complement strand
CATTCGGCACTTGGTTATCTCAGTCCGGTGAAGTTTGAACAGGAGATCAAGTCGGCTCAGAGGCACTTAGCAATTTCAGCTCCATCGTGTCCAGCTTGAGGGGTTCACTCCAGTTCTTTTGCCTTCTCGCTGTTGAGCCATGCGACAAAGGCTTCCATCAACCTGGGCACCCCATCTACCGGCGGAGGTTGAAAGACCGTCCTGCCAAAGCCGTTCACAACTGCCACTGGAAGCCTACGGTAATGGCCAGATTCAGTCTCGTCCAAGAGTTGTTTGGTTGTCAGTCGATGGATCTCCAGGATCTTCTCTTCAGTGATCTTGCGCTCCCCTTTGCTTCCGAGCTCATCGATGTATTCCAATACCTTTACGTAATTTTCGACCTCGGTCTTATCTTTTTCCCAAGCCGGGACTTTCCCACCAGCCAGGAGGTCCTCGACCTGCTCCAGGGTCAGCCGGTTCCCCTCGATACTCGTCGAGTGATGAGCCATCTTCAGGATGGCCTCTTTTCGGAGTTTGATCTCCCATTGAGGCAATATAGGAGCATTGAGAATGACTTCCCGCGCTGCGGAGATCTCCGCAATGTGATTGATGATCTTATTTGTCACGCTGAAGTTGGGCTTATACATCTCTCGGATTCAACTCCCAAGTGTAACCGTCAATGTGGTATGTGTGGAGAAGAATACCTCATACGGCGTTTGGAAGCCAAGTGTCTTGCTCGGGCGATGATTGAGCCGCTCCATTGCCTGCTCGACCTCTTCTCTGGTAACATGAGTCAGCTCCCTGCCGTAGCAATGACGGTGTACAACGACTTAAGCTCAACCAGAGTCACTAGCGCTCCTTTGTTGTTCTTCGTAATTACACAATTTCCTTCCCAGGCTCCTACCCTACTTTGTTTTCCGACAATCTTTGGCCGCTCCTCAATCGATACCTGGTTAGCTATCATCCCCCGCCGATCGCACGAGAAACTTTGCAGGAGGGTGAGAATGTGACCAGAAGCACGGTTGATCCTAGGTAGGGAAGGCCGCCCACACCTCTGCGGAAGGCTTTCGTAGAGCGTTAGGATTTGGACTTTCATTTGGGACTGCATGTGCGTCTAGCGTAGGTGGATCAAGAACTCGACGTTCCCCTTCTCACCCTGGATGGGGGAGGTCATGTCTGCAATGACCTTCCACGGCGTCTCGCTCTCGATGAACGCCTGAATGTCAGCGAGTACGGCATCGCGATCCTCTGCGCTCTTCACGACTCCATCACTCGGTAACCGGTCCACGCCTACCTCAAACTGTGGTTTGACGAGGGCGATGATCTCTCCGTTTGGGGCGATGATGTCCACAAGCGGCGGAAGCACAAGTTTCAGCGAGATGAATGAGACATCGATCGTCACTAGATCGACGCGCTCTCCCACATCCTGCGGTACGAGGTAGCGAGCGTTGATTCCTTCGTGCACAACGACGCGCGGGTGGCTGCGCAGGCGAATGTCGAGTTGGTCGTGCCCCACATCGACGCTGTGCACACGATCCGCCCCATGCTGCAACAAGCAATCGGTGAATCCGCCGGTGGAGCTTCCGATGTCCAGGCAGCACTTTCCTGCCGGGTCAATGTCGAAGGTGTGCAAGGCCGCGGCGAGTTTCTCCCCGCCGCGGCCAACAAATGGTTCATGAGAGACGATCTCGATCAGCGCTTCGGGATCGATTGGGTGCCCCGGTCGTAGCAGGATCTTCCCAGCGACACGAATACGGCCGGCTTGAATCATCCGCTGTGCGCGCGATCTGCTGCGGATCAGGCCCCTCTCTTTTATGACCTTGTCGAGTCGTTGCGTCATCCCGTGGGCGTGGCGACGCGCTGGCGCTCTTCAACGTATGCCTCTAGCCCTGCCTTGAGGACCTCTACTGCGCGTATGAGCTTGGGCTCTTCGAGAACGTAGGCGATGCGCACCTCGTCGTTTCCCACTCCCGGTGTGGCGTAGAAGCCGGCCCCTGGAGCAACCATTGTCGTCTCACCGTCGAGGTTGAAGTCGTTCATCATGAACTTGACGAACTCTTCGGAGTCATCGAGCTGCGGGAACTTGACAAACACGTAGAACGCACCCTCGGGCTTGCGGCTGATCCCGCCAGGGATGCTCTGGATTGCCTCGTACAGCGTGTCGCGGCGGGAGTGGAACTTAGTTCGCATAGCGGCAATATCATCCTTGTAGTTGGGATCGTTGAGAAACGCAACTAGGCCGAGCTGTTCGAACGTTGGTGCCGAGAGGCGGATCATGCACAGTTTGTCGATCGACTTCATCAGCTCTCGGTTGCGCGTGACAAGCGTCCCGATGCGCGCCCCGCACGCCGAGAGGCGCTTGGAGATCGAGTCGACGAGAATGGCGTTATCGTGCAGCTCGGGGAATTCGAGGATACCGGTCGCCTCGCCCTCGTACATCAGTTCACGATATGGCTCGTCCGAGATGACGTACAGGTCGTGCTTGAGCACGAGGTCAGCAACTGCCTGCATCTCCTCGCGCGTGTAGGCTACACCTGTGGGGTTGGATGGCGTCGAAAAGAGGATTGCCTTTGTGCGTGGCGTGATTAGCGCCTCGATCTCTGCGATCGGAGGAAGATGAAAGCCGTTCTCGATTCTTGTCGTGATGGGGACAACCTTGATCCCGTTCATCAGCGCATGCCCGTAGTAGTTGGGGTAGAACGGCTCGGGGATCAGGACTTCGTCGCCGGGGTTGCACGTCGCCTGCAGCGAGAAGACGAATGCCTCACTCCCACCGATGGTAACACGCAGTTCATCCTCAGTGAGGTCAAACCCCATCCCGGCGTAGAAACCGATTAGGGCGTCGATCGTTGCGGGAATCCCGCGTGCTGGAGCGTAGGAGAGGACATCGATCTTTGCGTTACGAATCCCTTCCATGAACGAGCGTGGCGTGGGGATGTCCGGTTGGCCGATGTTCAGGTGATAGACTTCGATCCCTCGTTTCTTGGCCGCGACGGCCAGTGGAACAAGGCGTCGAATGGGCGAGCCTTTCATTTCTTGAGTGCGTTGCGATACGCTAAGCATAGTTTAAGATCCACACCTCCGGGTGAGCGGGCAGGTCGTTGTGGTTTATACTGACCTCCGCGCTGCCAATTTCCACGATATTCTGCATCCGGCTAGCAAACTTGTCCACTGTGTCGATTGGGAAGTCCTCACTCAGCACGTCTGTCTTGTAGTGCATGGGAAGGATCACCTTTACGCGCGGAAGTTGCCCCACAATGCTGGCCGCCTGCGCAGCATCGATGGTGTAGTATCCGCCAACAGGAATCATCACAACCTCTACATCGGTCAACTGGGTCAGTTGTTCTGCGCTTAGCATGTGTCCCAGGTCCCCGAAGTGGGCGAGATTGATTCCGTCGATCGCGAAGGTAAAGATCGTGTTTTCTCCGCGCTTCTTCCCTTGTTCCTCGTCATGAAAGGTAGCGATCCCCGTGAACTTGATCCCGTGTGCAGTGTGTTCTCCCGCGCCACGTATGACTTCTGGAGAACCGGCGACCCTATCGACAGCGTTGTGATCGGAGTGCTCGTGGCTCACCGTGATTACGTCGGCTGGAAAACTGGGCGCCTTGTACGGGATATGCTCGTCGTACGGGTCCGTCATTACGGTCACATTTTGCCCCTCGATGAGAAAACATGCGTGGCCAATCCAGGTTATCTTCATATCTGCCTCCTTACTCTGCTGTCTCGAGCATCATCTGCACGAGACTAGAAACATCGATCCCCGCCGCGGCCGCAGCGCGAGGAAGGTCACTCATTGGTGTCATCCCAGGATTTGTGTTCACTTCGAGGACGTACGGCGTCCCGTCGGATGCCAGGCGAATGTCCACACGGGAGTAACCGGAGCATCCGATTGCGCGGTGTGAAGCAAGGCTGATTCTCTTCACCCTGTCTGCGGTCTTTTCATCAAGCTTGGCAGGCACTATGAACTCCGTCATCCCTTCGTCGTACTTGGCCGAGTAGTTGAAGAACCCCCTCTTGGGCACAATTTCTACGAGTGGGAGAGCCTCCTCACCATTCTCTGTGCGCAGGATTCCTGCCGTCAGCTCTCGCCCCTCGATGAATTTCTCGATGAGGAAGGTACCGAACTGCTCTTGCGTCTCACTCGCTTTCTCTATAAGGGTGTCCGCGTCGGTGACGATGTGCACCCCGATGCTTGATCCCTGATTGCATGGCTTGATGACGAGGGGAAGACCGTACTGTGAGAGCGCATCCTTACAAAATACAGCGATATCCTGTTTGTTGTCGTATACGTCTCCGGGGGGCACAGAAATACTTCTATGGGAAAGGATATCCTTGGCCCGTGGCTTATCCATCGCTCGTGCGCACGCCTGTGGCCGTGAGCCGGTATACGATACTCCGAGCACATCGAGCAACAGGGCAATCGTCCCGTCCTCTCCCGCCCCTCCGTGGAGGACGTTGAACACGGTATCAATCCCCGCTAGGGCAGGGACGATGTCATCCGCGGTCTCGATGGCGAGCAGAATGGCGTTGTATCCGATTTTCCGCAGTGCTTCGGTTACATGTTCTCCCGAGAGGAGCGACACCGCACGTTCCGGGGAATCACCGCCCGCGAGAACACCAATTCGTTTATTGCCCACTTGTCCCCTCCTTACGCCAAGGAGTATACTTACACGAGTAAGCAGCAACAACGGAAGAGAGAGTGTGTACAGAGCGGTCATCTATTTGCCTTTCGAATTTGCTTGACATGCGCTGTGGCGCTTGGTATACTTCCGTTTGTAGTGACTGGTCATTGAAAAGTGGATAGCGTGGTAATGAGTTCCTCGTAAATGAGGAACCTTGTCAATTTTGAGTTAACAGTAAGGATCAAAAGCTAAAACTAAGAGAGTTTGATCCCAGCTCAGGATGAACGCTAGCGGTGCGCCTAACACATGCAAGTCGAGCGATCGAGCCAGACAGATTTTCCTTCGGGTTATGACGACTGGTGACGGAGCGGCGAACTGGTGAGTAACACGTGGTCAACCTGCCCTCTTGACGGGGACAACCTACCGAAAGGGAGGCTAATACCCGATGTTGTTCAAACCCGATGGGGTTTGTTCCAAAGACGGTCCTGCCGTCGCAAGGGGAGGGGACTGCGGCCTATTAGCTTGTTGGTAGGGTAAAAGCCTACCAAGGCAATGATGGGTAGCTGGTCTGAGAGGACGATCAGCCACATTGGGACTGAGATACGGCCCAGACTCCTACGGGAGGCAGCAGTGGGGAATCTTTCGCAATGGACGAAAGTCTGACGGAGCGACACCGCGTGGGGGATGACGGCTTTCGGGTTGTAAACTCCTTTTCTGGGGGAAGAATAAGGACGAGAGGAAATGCTCGCCCGATGACGGTACTCCAGGAATAAGCATCGGCTAACTTCGTGCCAGCAGCCGCGGTAAGACGAAGGATGCAAGCGTTATCCGGAATTACTGGGCGTAAAGGGCGTCTAGGCGGTTGGGCAAGTCACCTGTGAAAGCCCTCAGCTTAACTGAGGAACGTCAGGTGAAACTGCTCGGCTTGGGTGCAGGAGAGGAGGGTGGAACTCACAGAGTAGCGGTGGAATGCGTAGATACTGTGAGGTACCCCGATGGCGAAGGCAACCCTCTGGCCTGCTACCGACGCTGAAGCGCGAAAGCGTGGGGAGCAAAGGGGATTAGATACCCCCGTAGTCCACGCCGCAAACGATGTTCACTTGGTGTCGGTCATACAAATAGATCGGTGCCGGAGCTAACGCATTAAGTGAACCGCCTGGGGAGTACGGCCGCAAGGCTAAAACTCAAGAGAATTGACGGGTCCCTGCACAAGCGGTGGAGCACGTGGTTTAATTCGATGATAAGCGAAGAACCTCACCTGGGCTTGACATACTAGTGGTAGGAACCTGAAAGGGCGACGACCTCTACCTTCGGGTAGAGGAGCTAGCACAGGTGATGCATGGCTGTCGTCAGCTCGTGTCGTGGGACGTAGGGTTAAGTCCCAAAACGAGCGCAACCCTTGTCGTTAGTTGCCAGCGGGTAATGCCGGGAACTCTAACGAGACTGCTGGTGAATAGCCGGAGGAAGGAGGGGATGACGTCAAGTCATCATGTCCCTTATGCCCAGGGCGACACACATGCTACAATGGGAGGTACAACGGGTCGCAATACCGTAAGGTGGAGCTAATCCATAAAAACCTTCCTTAGTTCGGATTGAGGTCTGCAACTCGACCTCATGAAGCCGGAATCGCTAGTAATCGCGGGTCAGCCATACCGCGGTGAATATGTACTCGGGGATTGTACACACCGCCCGTCACACCAACCGAGTGGGGGGTACTTGAAGTCGTCCTATCAAAGGGCGCCGAGGGTAACCTCCGCAAGAGGGGTGAAGTCGTAACAAGGTAGCCGTAGGAGAACCTGCGGCTGGATCACCTCCTTTTTAGGGAGTTTCAGACCAGCACAACTTTTTGACATGTACCGCGCTATCCCTTTTCTCCCATATTCCTTCCCGGAAGGTGACGGATGTTACCTTTTTTTACCGGGAACTTTCCCTTTTAAAACGCGCCTTTTCCTCGAACTACTTCCACAACCAAGCTACCCTTGTCATGCTGTAACTTAAGGGGGTCGCATGATGCAATCGGTTCGTGAGAAGACGAGTATTAAGGACCTGTTAGTGGGAATGGGCGAATCGATCGATGTGGAACGGGGTGAGACGGTCTTTAACCCTGGAACTCCCAGCAACGCTGTCTACCTTGTAGAAGAAGGAAGGATCAAGCTATCGTTCCTCGATGAGAGCGGAAAGACGTTGACCATCGCCATACTTGATCCCGACCAGATCTTCGGAGAGATGTGCCTTGTAGGAGAGAAACGCCGGCGCTATCTGGCTTCGGCGATTGAGAATTCTCTGGTCCGTCAGGTGAGCAAGAAAGACTTCGTCGAGTCGGTAAACGCCGATCCACTCTATCTACAACTGATGCTGAAACACTTCGCTATTAGAACGCGCATCCTCGAGGAGACGCTGGAGGACTTCGCGTTCAAGGACATCCAAGCCCGCTTGTCGCGACAGCTTCTTAAGCTGTCGAACGATTATGGCGTTAAGACGAAGGAAGGCATCCTTATTGGGTTCCAGCTTACGCACAAGGACTTGGCGGACATGATCGGCTCGGCACGAGAGAACACAACTCTTGCGCTCAATCGTTTTGCTCGTGAGGGCATACTGGACAAGAGCCGCTACCGCATCGTCATCAAGAATGAAGAAGGACTGCGCGAAAAGTGTCGTACGCGTTCTTAACGCGGATGCAACCGGCTAATCCGCTTCAATAGGCACCGCAAACTCATTACGTGACGCTATCTGCGAGAGAGGAAGTCGCGGCTGACATGCGGGGTGCTCTGCGTACCCAATTGGGAGAAGCGCCGCAACGCGGTACTTGAGCGGAACCGCGAGCGGTGGCCCAAGCTTTGCACCTGAGGGGGTATATGGTAAGGAATACAGCCCCTCTTGTGTGGCCTGCACCAGCATATTTGCTATTGCTATCCACACCGAGGGGATGGCGTAAGGCGCGTGCGGGTTAGAGAAGACCGCGATCAGCACAGGCGCTCGCTCAAGGAATGGCTTGCTCGGAGTGATCGAGTGCGCAGCAAACCACTCACGCAACTCTTCGTCTGCATTCTTGTAATACGTCGCCTCAGCCTCTTCGCAGATTGAGCGCAGATTGTGCTTCACTTCCGGATCATCGATCACGACAAAGTGCCATGGTTGCCTGTTTGCGCCCGATGGCGCCAGGCGCCCCGCATTGACAATCCGGATTATGGCCGACATCGCAACGGGAGTATCAAGGTACTCCCGTGCGCTGCGACGCTCGCGGATTGCTTGCAGCACCTGAGAGTCACTGCCAGTTGACATCTTGCCTCCGTTTCGGTTCTTGTGTTCGAGCGGCGGATGATCTTGTCATCAGCGACGCTCACCATAGATGGGATTGTGACTGCTGCATAGGCTGATTGTCAACAATGTAAGTTCGATCACGGAGCTAATCGAGTGTGTAATGAAGCGGGCTCGACCGAAGGTCGAGCCCGCTGTAGGCTCCTCATACTTAAGTAGTGACCTAGTCTAGACTTCGGCTAGTTTCTTATACTCCTGGTACCGCTCCATGTATTCCTCTTCGAGGCGCGCGTGCAGCTTTTTCGCTTCGTCGGGGAAGCTCTTTACGAGGCTCGAGTAGCGTACTTCTCCCATCAGAAACTCGTGGAAGTCGCCGGTTGGCTCCTTAGCGTCGAGTTGGAACGGGTTCTTCCCCTGTGCCTTAAGAAGCGGGTTGTAGCGGTAGAGTGGCCAGTAACCGACTTGCACGGCCAGCTTCTCCTCCTCTTGTGTCTTCCCCATTCCCTTTTTCAAACCCTGATTGATGCATGGGGCATAGGATATGACGATGCTTGGTCCGGGATAGGCTTCGGCCTCGAGGAAAGCTTTCAGGCACTGGTTCATGTTTGCTCCCATCGCAACAGAGGCGACGTAGACGTAGCCGTAGCTCATGAACATACGGCCGAGGTCCTTCTTCTTGGTCTTCTTGCCGGAGGCGGCGAACTTGGCCACCGAGCCGGTCGGTGTCGCCTTGGAGGACTGTCCGCCGGTGTTGGAGTAGACCTCGGTATCCATCACGAGGACGTTGACATCCTTGTTCATCGCCAGGACGTGGTCGAGCCCGCCGTAGCCGATGTCGTATGCCCAGCCGTCTCCTCCGAAGATCCAGATTGACTTCTTGGTTAGTAGGTCCTTCATCGACAGGATCTGCTTCAAGATGTCATTACTTCCAGTGCCTCGTTTCAGCAGTGAGACAAGCCTCTCACCGGCAACGCGCGATCCTTCCGCGATATCCTTACTCGCCAGCCAGTCGCTCAGTGCGGCCTTGATCTCTGCTGACACGTTGCCGCCAATCGCGTCCGTCACCAGTCTTGCCAGATGATCGCGCCGGGCCTGCATGGCCAGGTTCATCCCAAATCCGTACTCTGCGTTGTCCTCAAAGAGCGAGTTTCCCCACGCCGGACCGTAGCCGTCTTTGTTGACACAGTACGGTGCAGCCGGTGCGGAACCACCATAGATTGAGGAGCAACCGGTGGCGTTGGCGATGAGCATTCGCTTACCGAACAATTGCGTAGCGAGCTTGACGTATGGTGTCTCGCCGCAGCCGGGGCACGCGCCAGAGAACTCGAATAACGGCTGGCGGAACTGACTTCCCTTCACTGTCTCGGGTCCGATGACATCGTCGTGCACCGGAAGCTGCGAGGAAAACTGGTGATTCTCCACTTGTGGATCGGTCTGAGAGCCAAGCGGTTTCAGTGTGAGCGCTTTTTCTCCCTTCATCCCCGGGCACACGGAGACGCAGCTTCCGCAGCCGGTGCAGTCGAGCACGCTCACCTGGATACGGAATTGGAAGCCGTCAAGTCCTTTCCCCTTGGCGGGAACGGTGGCAAATCCAGCTGGCGCATTTGCAAGTTCGTCATCCGTTGCTAACACAGGGCGAATCGCCGCGTGTGGACAGACGAAGGAACAGAAGTTGCACTGGATGCAGTTGTCCGGATTCCACTCGGGGACACTGATCGCCACTCCGCGTTTCTCATACTGTGTCGTTGCCACTGGGAATGTACCATCGGGTCCGGTCCAGTCGTACTTGCCATCGAGGTCGGCGGCGAACGCGCTCACTGGAAGTGCGTCTCCCTCCTGCAGTTCCATCGGGCGCATCACCTTGATGACCCATTCAGGGATCTGCTTCTCTCCGTCATTGTTGGATCCGGATGCCGATGCCCAGGACGGCGGTACGTTGACCTCGACGAGGTTGTCCAGTGCCGCATCGACGCCGGCGTTGTTCATCTGCACAACCTTCTCTCCCTTCTTCCCGTAAGCCTTGACGATTGCTTCCTTGAGGCGTGCGATTGCCTCATCAACGGGAAGTACGCCGGCCAGCTTGAAGAAGACCGTCTGCATGATCATGTTGATTCGTCCGCCGAGGCCAACCTCACCAGCCAGTTTTACGGCGTCGATCGTGTAGAACTTGAGGTGCTTATCGGCGATCGTGCGCTTGAGCGAAGCGGGGATATTCGCCTCTAGTTCATCTCCTGCCCATGGGCAGGAGAGAACGAACGTTCCGTTCTCCTTGATTCCCGTAAGCAGATCGTACTTGTGGACGAAGGCGGAGTTGTGGCAGGCGATGTAGTCCGCGCTTTTGACGAGGTACGGTGATTGTATGCGTTCCTTTCCGAAACGTAGGTGGGACATGGTGATCCCGCCCGACTTCTTGGCGTCGTAGGCAAAGTACCCCTGGGCATAGAGGTCTGTGTTGTTCCCCACGATCTTGATTGCGTTCTTGTTCGCGCCTACGGTTCCATCGGCACCCAATCCCCAGAACTTGCACTGAATTGTGCCTTCTGGTGCAACGTCGATCTCGGGCTCCATGGGAAGTGATGTGTGGGTAACGTCATCGACGATCCCCACAGTGAAGTGGTTCTTCGGGGAGTCACCCTTTAGGTTGTCGAAGATGGCCTTGACCATCGCTGGCGTGAATTCCTTCGATCCGAGGCCGTAGCGACCGCCAACAATGATACGGTTGTCTCCGCGTTCCTTAAGCGTTGTCGAGACGTCCTTGTAGAGCGGTTCACCATCACTCCCGGATTCCTTGGTGCGGTCGAGTACGGTGATCCGTTTTACGCTTTCAGGTAGGGCCTGCAGGAAGTGATCGGCTGACCACGGGCGGTAGAGGCGAACCTTCAACACGCCGACCTTTTCTCCCTGCGAAGTCAGATAGTTGACCGTCTCTTCAGCGACGTCGCAGGAGGAGCCCATGAGGATAACCACACGGTCAGCGTCCGGCGCGCCCACGTAGTCGAATAAGTGATACGTGCGGCCAGTGAGGTCGCTTACCTGTTTCATCATCTCCGCGACGATTCCCGGGGTAGCTACATAGTACTTGTTAGCTGCTTCGCGGCCCTGGAAGTAGATGTCCGGGTTCTGCGCCGATCCGCGCAGGTGCGGATGCTCCGGGTTCATAGCCCGCTTGCGAAACGCCTCGATCTCATCCCAGGGAGCAAGCTTCGCCATCTCGCCATAGTCCAACACATCGACCTTCTGGATCTCGTGAGAGGTGCGGAAGCCGTCGAAGAAGTGGACGAATGGAACCTTCGATCGCAGCGCAGAGAGATGGGCGACGAGCGCGAGGTCCATAACTTCTTGCACCGACGCCGAGGCAAGGAGGCCGAACCCTGTCTGGCGGGTGGCCATAACGTCGGAGTGGTCGCCGAAGATGGAAAGGGCGTGTCCCGCTACAGCGCGCGCCGTTACGTGGAAGACTCCTGGCAGGAGCTCCCCGGCGATCTTGTACATGTTGGGGATCATCAGGAGCAACCCCTGTGAAGCGGTGAATGTTGTTGTCAACGCACCGGCAACGAGAGACCCGTGGACAGCCCCGGCGGCACCTGATTCCGCCTGCATCTCCGTTACCTGTAGTGCCTGGCCGAATATGTTCTTCCGTCCGTGCGCCGCCCAGGTATCAGCGACCTCGCCCATCGGCGAACTGGGGGTAATCGGGTATATCGCGGCAACATCGCTGAACGCGTAAGCAACATGCGCTGCCGCCGTGTTCCCGTCTATTGTCATCATGTGTTTTTCTGCCATATAAACTCCTCCTCAAGGTGTACGAAGTGTCGATCGATCAAGCACTCAAGCCCGATTGTAACCCTCCCTTTTGGCTGGTACAACGCTGGTTGAACCTTGGCATTGCCGATGCTTCCCCTGGGCATCGCAAAGGATTCCCTTTGTGAATGAACATCGACAGGGAGCGACCATCATCGGACAAACAACATACTGAGCCTAAAACATCCAACTGAAGGTTTGATCGGAGAAAAGGAATTGATATACTCTAATGTAACACTGATGAACCACAACGCATCATTGTGGAGTAACCGTGGCTTTCTCCTCGTCTAGGCGGGGCAGAGTCTGTCCATGTTCGGCAGCCGGCTGACCTACATTGCGCCCTTCTGGTGGGTGTTGGAGAAGACAGGATCAGCGGCTACGCTCGCTGGTGTTGCCATTGCCACAGCTCTTCCGACTCTCTTTCTTGGTCCGATCGCTGGGGTGTTCGTCGATCGTCTCGACCGCCGGAGACTGATGATGGCGATGAACCTGATAAACGGACTTATTATCGGGATGGCGGGTGCCCTGCTGTTGACCGGGCAGCTTCAGGTGTGGGAGATATATGTGTTCACCATCCTTGCCTCCACGGCCTTCCATCGCCCATCCCTGCAAGCCTCGATCCCCAATCTCTTGACTGACGAGCAGCTGACGAGGGGCAACTCCCTCTATCAGATTTCTGTTGGCGCCGCTGGAATTGCCGGTCCGGCGGTCGGCGGAATACTCGTTGGCCTCATTGGAAGCGGTCCGACGATGCTGGTCGATGCATTGACATTCATGGTCGCCGCGATATCACTTCTGGCATCTTCCTTCCCTTCTCCGCGCACTCGTGTGCGAAAGGGATTAAGTTCCATCTACTCTGACATCGTTATCGGTTTCAGGTTCCTCTATGATAAGAAGGTACTCTTGTTCATGCTCCTTCTCTTCGCGCTGATCAACTTCCTCCTTGCCCCGACGAGTGTACTCTTTGCGATAATGGCCAAGGATGTGCTTCACGTTGGGGTGCGCGGTTTCGGTCTCTTCGGCTCAGCGCTTTCCGTGGGAATTGTTCTCGGGGGTCTCTTGACCGCTCGTCTCAAACGCTTCCGTCGTAACGGTTTGGGCATCATCTGTGGGCTTGTTCTCCTCGGTCTGATGTTAGCCGTGTTTGGCTTATCGCGGAGCATGAGCCTCTCCCCCTTGGGGCGCTGGCTCTTGTCGGATTAGGTGTGGCGATCGTTAACACGCTTGAGGCGGTTGTTTTTCAGACGCGCGTGCCAAACGAGCTGCAAGGGCGTGTGTTTGGTGCACAGTCTGCCATAACAGACGGCCTGCAGCCGATCTCGCTTGCTTTCATCGGGGCTATGCTAGTCGTCTTCTCTGCCCCCATGATCCTCGTTGGAAGCGGAATTGCGGCTGCGCTTGCTGATCCGGCGGCACTCGCAAGCGGGAGAATAAGGGATCTCTAGCGCTGATTGCGCGTATTTCTGGCAAGAACACGAAGACTGAATTCCCTGTCTGAATTGTTGGCGCGAAGGGCTTGTGAGAGATATGCTACGCTTTGCCATGGGAGTAGATTACGTATGGATACCGATAATGAATAGCCAACTGATCGCGTTTCTGCGTCATCGATGTCTAAGACCTATTGCTGCTAGGAATAATAGAAGTGAAATTTCAGCAACAAGGAGGCACAAGCATGAAACGTTTCGGAAAGCTGTTACTGCTAGTCATGATAGCGTTGTCGTTGTTTATCTCCGTCATGGCTGTCAGTGTATCTGCCCATCCGGTTCACGTTGGCGGAGGGCCACGTCTTACTTCGTCCAGCCCTGTTCACGTTGGTGGCGGGCTGACCACTCTCAGTACACCAGTACATGTCGGTGGTGGTTGAAAAGACTAGTTAGCAAAAGGAGTTCAGCGTGGTCGCAGGCTTGACGATCGTTCGGAAGACGGACGGGCGAGAGAAGGTTGAGAAGAAAGCGACCTCGCTGGATCTCCTTGTGCAGCAAGGGGCATTTGAGGTTACCCGGCAGCAGGTACTTGCCGGGAAGTATTTTTTTCTTGATGCAGCGAGCGACTGGGAGGGGTTTGAATTCATCTACCTCCTCAGTGGCTCATTGCGTGTTACAGATGATGATACTCTCCTGCACGCCGGGGATTACATGTACCATCACGGGCTTCCACAACGGGCCCATTTCCAGGTGGAAAGGGATGTCGAATTCCTCCTCCTCTCTTCACCGCCCAGTTTTCACCTGATGCGCGATGAGATTCAAGAAATCCTGCAGCTTGCGCGCTCGGTTGAGGAGAAGGACGAAGTCACGGAAGGGCACTGTCATCGCCTGGAACGGTTGGCGGTTGCCACGGGAGAGCGGCTCAATCTGAGGGCAGAACAGTTGGTCACGCTCTCATATGCCGCGTATCTTCACGATGTCGGCAAGGTCAAGGTTCCGGATGAGATTCTCAACAAACCTGGCCCGCTCACCGATGAGGAATGGGTGGAGATGCGCAAGCATCCTGACTACGGCGCACAGATACTTGAAGACAAGGAATTCTTGCGGGACGCAGCAAGGATAGTGCGAGCCCATCACGAGCGCTATGATGGGAGTGGATACCCCCGAGGCCTCTGCGGTGATGATATCCCGATTGAGGCTCGCATCATAGCTGTCGTCGATGCCTACGATGCGATGGTCTCCGACAGGCCATATCGGAAAGCCCTCTCCAAGGAAACGGCCCTTGGAGAGCTGCAAAAGAACTTAGGGTCTCAGTTTGATCCACAGGTAGTCCGCGCGTTCTTGCTTGTGATCGGTGAAAGTGCTGGTGACACGAATGTGGCGTAACTTGTTGCGCGGAAGGACAAGGCACTTTGCCATCCTGTTGCCGATAGGGCTAGCTGTTGGAGCCGTGGTGGGAGTAGGATTTCACGACGTGCTCTTCGGCCTTGTCGCTGGTGTTGTCTTCGGGTTGGCCCTTGGGCTGTTGCTCAGCCTGCAGACTCACTGACCCCGCACGTCATTGTCTTGCGACATGTCGGTGCGGGGCCAGGATTAATGTCATGCTTCGGCTCAGAAGTCCTTCAGCAAGGTGTCCAGGTTAGGCAGTCCGATCTCTTGCAGCTCGTAGCGCACACGCGTTGCAGGCACCTTGAACGAGACCAACCGCGTTAGATCGATCGGCGTGCCGATCACAACTGCGTCACAATCAACGCGATCGATGGTCTGCTGCAGGTCCTTGATCTGCTGGTCGCCGTATCCCATTGCTGGCAGGAGATGTCCGATCTTGGGGTACTTGTCGTAGGTAGCGGTGATTGAGGCGACTGTGTATGGCCGCGGATCGATGATTTCGCTGGCGTTGAATCGTTTGGCTGCGATCGTTCCCGCACCGTACTTCATCCCGCCGTGAGTGAGTGTTGGGCCATCCTCGATTACGAGCACCCGCTTACCTCGTATCACCGACGGATCATCGACTTGAATTGGCGACGCAGCCTCGATGATGCGTGCTTTCGGATTGACGTCGATGACATTGTGGCGCACGAATTGGATGTCATCAAAAGACGCCGTATCTACCTTGTTGATTACCACAATATCAGCTGTGCGCAGATTCACCGCGCTTGGGTAGTAGAGGAGCTCATGGCCGGCACGGTGTGGGTCGACAACGACGATCGATAGGTCGGGCTTGTAGAACGAGAAGTCGTTGTTCCCTCCGTCCCAGATGACTACATCCGCCTCTTCCTCGGCCTTGCGCAGGATCTTCTCGTAGTCCACGCCGGCGTAGACTATCGTCCCGTTATCGATGTGCGGCTCATACTCCTCGCGCTCCTCGATTGTGCACTCATACCTGTCGAGGTCGGCGTAGGTCTCGTAGCGCTGCCACTCCTGCTCTACAAGATTTCCGTAGGGCATTGGATGGCGAATGACGGCCAGCTTCTTTCCGCGGCTCTTTAAGATCTCAGCCACGCGCCTGGTCGTCTGGCTCTTCCCTGAGCCTGTGCGGACAGCCGTGATCGATATTAGCGGCTTCTTGGGCTCGACCATGGTCGACTTGGTCCCCATCAGCATGAAGTCTGCACCAGCCGCGTTAACGAGCGAGGAACGCTCCATGACGTATTGATTAGTGACGTCGCTGTAGGCGAAGACGACGAGATTGATCTTCTTCTCTTCGATCAGCTTCTCAAGTTCGGATTCCGATTTGATCGGGATACCGTTAGGGTAGAGTTTGCCCGCAAGTTCCGCGGGATACGCTCTTCCCGCGATATCCGGGATCTGGGTCGCTGTGAACGCCACGACGTCGTAGTCTTCGTTATCACGGAAATGGACGTTAAAGTTATGGAAATCGCGTCCTGCCGCCCCCATGATGATCACTCGCTTCTTCATGCCACCACTCCTTTTATGCATCTGGTAAGGCATTATACCGAGAGCTACGAATCGCCTTCAAGCTGCTTGTATCCGGGGAGGGATCGCGATTATGATTAGGGGACATGTCACTTGCCAATAAGATCACCATTGCTCGTGCGACCCTGACCGTTCCGATCGTTGTCTTCCTCATTCTTGGGCGACGAGAGATTGCTCTGGTTCTGTTCCTCGTTGCCAGTGCCGGCGACGTTCTCGATGGGATGATGGCTCGTAGCAGGCATGAGGTGAGCAAACTGGGAAAAGTTCTGGATCCGGCTGTGGATAAGATCCTCTATGCATCCCTTGTTGTTTCGTTGTGGACAATGGGAACGATTCCTCTGCTGTGGCTCATACTGTTCTTCGTTCCGCAGTTGGCATTGGCCATTGGTGCACTCTTCCTGCACTGCTCAGCAAGGAAAGTGCAGGGCTCACGCATACTGGGGAAGGCTGCTTCTGTTCTTACCTTTCTCTCTATGAGCCTGATGATCCTCAACGTAGGCCCCGGACTCATCCTCTTCTACGTAGCTGTTGGCGCGGCATACATTGCTGATGTCGACTATCTGATTGGCGCGTTGAGAATCTCTCGTCAAAAATGAAGATCACTTGCCATGTCATCGAGTGACACTCCCTCTGGAACGTTAAATTCAGGCGGGATCGGAGCGGTGAAGGACATATACTCCCCGCTTTGCGGGTGTGTGAATTCTAGGCGCCACGCGTGGAGCATCAATCGTGTGTTCGCGTGTCCGTAGAGGACATCGCCGATGACTGTGTGGCCGATGTAACGCATGTGGATGCGTATCTGATGGGTGCGCCCCGTGCGCAGATGTAGCATGAGAAGGCTGGAATTGTCCCCCCTTTGCAGAACGCGAAACTCCGTTTGGGCGCTTCGTCCTTGTGAGTTAATTGCCATGCAACGAGGGTTGGTTGGGTTGCGTCCGATGGGGGCGTCGATCATTCCTTCTTCCTCATTTACGGTTCCCTCCACCCGCGCAATGTAAAGCTTGCGTACCGTGCGAGCAGCGAATTGCTCCTTGAGAGCGTGCAGCGCCGGGGCAGTCTTCGCAACGACCATGGTGCCACTCGTATCCTTATCCAAGCGGTGAACGATCCCCGGGCGCGATGGGTCGTCATCGATGGGAAGATCGCGATCGACCAGGAGCCCTTCCACCAGTGTGGTCTCGTTCTGCCCAGCGCCCGGGTGAACAATAAGTCCGGGCTGCTTGTTTACAACAACGATCGAATCGTCCTCATACAGGATGTCGAGTTCGAGTGCTCTTGGGACGAGGCTCTTCTCTTCTGGTAGCTTGCAGGAGATCGCCTGGTTCGGGCGGATGCGGTGCGATGGTTGGGTAATCACGCGTGCTCCCACGGTGACCTGGCCGTTGCGGATTAGTTGTTGGATGGTACTCCTGGAGATATTCAGCACGTTACTAGCCAGGTAGCGATCGAGCCGCAGCCCGTCTTCCGCTTCTGTTACGATGAATTCGTTCGTGATCATCATGCCCCTATTGTTTGCCAATGTTACTGTAGCGTATAATACGAGCATCATGTGAAGAATGGAAGTGCACTGAAGGCCGAGATCATCGTGGTCTGCTTGTGAGCGCTGTTCTTCTTTACGAGGAGAGTGAACCGAAGCCTTTTCGGGATGAGATGAATATTGCATTTATAGAAGCCTTGGAAGAGATGGCAAAGGAGAAGGGCGTTCCTCGTGAGGACCTGTACGATGCCATCCGACAGGGCCTGGCGGCAGCCTATCGTGAGGAGCATCACACAGATGCGGAGACCGAGGTCGAGGTGGAAATTGACCAGCATTCGGGTGATATCTCAATCAACGGTGAGCGGATTGAGTTAGCCAAATTCGGCCGTATCGCCACCAAAAAGGCTGAGGAGACGATCCGTCAGGCGATCACGCGCAAGCGACGTGATATCGTGTACGATCTGTACATCAACCGGGTCGGTGAGATTATCAGTGGGTCGATACATCGTTTCGAAGGGAAGGATGTGTGGGTGAACCTGGGTGAGGCGGAGGCTATCCTGCCTAACTCGGAGCGTATCCCCGGCGAACGCTATCATGCAGGCGATCGGCTGCGAGCCTATCTCGTCAGCGTTGAGCAGACGCAGGGAGATCCGCGCGTCCTCCTTTCACGTACTCATCCTGAGTTTGTGCATCAGCTCTTGCGGTTGGAGGTGCCCGAGATCGAAGAGGGTACACTTGTCGTACGTAGGATCGCGCGTGAAGCTGGGCGCCGCAGCAAGGTGGCGGTCGAGTCTCTTGACCCGAACGTCGATGCTGTTGGGACCTGCGTTGGAGCGGGCGGTGCGCGCGTGCGGGTCGTAACTCGTGAGCTGTCTGGAGAGAAGATTGATCTCGTTCGCTGGAGCGATTCGCTGGAACAACTTCTTAAGAACGGCCTTGAGCCGGCGTCTGTCATCTCTGTCGATCTCGATGAGAAGAACCGTCGCGCCAAGGTGATCGTTCCCGATGACGAGCTGTCCCTCGCGATTGGGAAGGGAGGACAGAATGTCCGCCTGACAGCGAAGCTGATCGGGTATGACATCGACGTGACCAGCCCTAGCGAGGAGGCCAGCTAGGCGGTTGCGTATGGCGAGGAAAAGACCGGCCAAGGAACGGGCATTCTACCGCATCTTCCGGATCAGCCGACGCTACGCATGGTGGGTAGTGATAGCGTCTGTCTTGATCACGGGAGCTGCTGGGTACTACGTGCGCAACATCCCGATCCGTGGTTCGTTCCTCGATCTGCTCCCACAGAATGATCCATTGATCGATAACTATCGCCATACCGAAGAGTCTCTTTTGCAGAGTGACTATTTGGCCCTTCTGGTATCGCTCGATTCCGCGGATTCTCTTAGTGAAGAGGAGCGCACGGATAGGCTCCTTACAGTTGCGCGACAGATCAAGGAGCAACTTGACGCTGACCCGGAGTTTGTCGAGGTAGCCTATACGCGAGAACTTGCACCGGAGATCCCCGATCAGTACCTCGTTCTTTATCGCCTGAACAAGGATGAACTTGCTCAGATCGAGGCGAGTGTCGAATCGGCCGAGAAGACAATCTCCGGATCAGAGCGCACGGCACCACGGCTCACCACCGACCTTGCCACCGCCTACCGTCAAGTGAATGATGCATTCACGCAGGCGATATATGGCGGCGAGACCGTCGTGTCCGACCCAAGTGGGGTTGCGGCAGTTAAGGCTCAGCTCGATGGAGTTGCCTCCCTGAACACGGGCATTATTGCGACTATTGATAACCTGGATAGCATGTCCAAGGTGACTGCGAATGTGCAAGATATCAAGAAAGTATTTGCGCCGTCCGCCGAGCAGACTGTGCGCGTGCCAGAGCCGTTCTTCTCCAGTGATCATACGAAGCTTCTCATCAATGTGCGCCCCCGCTTTCCGTCCGAGCGCGGTGTCACGTACTGCGCGCAGGTAATGACGAGATTGCAGGGGGCTCTTTCGCAGGTTGACTTACAGAAATACGGTGTATGTGTTGGAGTGACTGGGACGTATGCGTTCAACACTGAGACTAATTCGGTGATTAACTCAGATATGCTGCGCAGCACGATCATCTCCTCGATCGGCGTGTTGCTGATACTCTTCTTGGCCTTCGGTTCCTTCTTCTACAGCATTGTTGCCCTTGTGCCTCTCCTGATGAGCGTCGTTCTTACTATGGCCTGGACGAAGTTTATTGTTGGAGGGTTCAATCTTGTAACCACATTCCTGCCAGCACTCGTGCTCGGATTGGGGATCGACTACAGCATACACCTCATATCACGATATGCGGAAGAACGGAGCAAGGGAACTCCATTCAACCGAGCCCTCTACCTGACCGTGTGGAAGAAGGGTGAGGCATCCTTTGTCGGGGCAGCCACAACAGCGCTCGTCTTCCTTGGCCTTCTTCTCTCACGGTCTCGGGCTCTATTCGAAATGGGGGCAATCACTGGTGTGGGTGTGCTCCTTTCCTTTGTCACGACGCTATTTCTTCTTCCCGCATTACTAACCCTCTTTCACTTCTTGTTCCGCTTCCACCATCGGGAGGGCGTGATAAACTACGCACCGTATCTGACGCGTTTCTTCCAGTTTGTCACTGGAAGGGCGCGAGCGATATTCGTTATTGTCCTCATCTTGACCTTCTTCATTGCCTTTCAGGCTGCGCAGACCCACTTTATCTTTTCCAGTGGGGACATGGTCCCGCGTGTGAAGAGTCAAGAGGTACTAGCCGATGTGCTGGCGGCGTTTGGCGAGGATAGTGCTGGCATCGGCGACTATTACACGTTCTTTGCCAAGGATGAAGATGATCTGACGAACATCGTTAGCCACCTAGATAAGAGCGATCTGGTGAGTGGAATAGACTCTGCGTTGGGCCTTCTTCCCGTGAATTTGGCGCAGCAGCAAGACTTGCTCAACAACCTGAACATACCGTCATACATTGATCAGTTGGATATTATTGATCGTAGCATCAGCGAGCGAGCATCTGCACAAACGCAGATCAGGACCCTCCTCGCTCAGTTCGGCCTTCTGCAGTATGTCTCAGGGATGAACGGGGAGACGCAACTTGCAATGAGCGCGAACAAGGTCCAGACGCAGCTGAAGACTGTGCAAGACCGGCTCAATGCCATAGATATCCCCGCAACTCAGGAGGAGATCTCTGCCCTCAAGGAGGAGCTTATCGGGCTTGACCAGAACCTCACTGATGTGAAGGATCTTCCTCCTGCTGAGACTCTGCTACGCGACATCCTAATGGCTCTTCCTGAGGGAATCCGCGCTCGTTACCTTGCTCCCGACGGCACCTATATCGTTCAGGCGCGTATGGTCCGGACGATCTACCAAGAAGGTAATATGCAACAGTTCAACGCATACGCCAGCTCGTTTGCCGACCGGTTCTTCGGTATGCCGCTTGTGGCGGCGAAACTTGAAGATTACATGCGGCGAGATTTTCTTGTATCTACGGC
>Ga0307991_1000939_pt1 | contig 21012 bp, 19 predicted proteins | sample EllFjometagen131_FD_203146 | JGI IMG/M metagenome (GOLD analysis project Ga0307991, IMG submission 203146) | Marine microbial communities from Ellis Fjord, Antarctic Ocean - #131 | ecosystem: Environmental > Aquatic > Marine > Unclassified | place: Southern Ocean | collected 2014-10-08 | reverse complement strand
CTCTAGCAACTCCTTGGTAAGCATCAAAAAAAGAATAAGCCACTGAAATAAATATTGAAATAAATAACCCCGCCACTATAAGTTTAAAATATTTTCTAACAACCTTTATACTTCTTACTATATAAAACAATATTATTGGAGCTAAGTATTCTGCCATTATTGAGCCTTTTAATTCTTCTCCGTTATTAAATAAAAATCTAAATATTATTAATAAAGAATAGAAAAATAATAATTTATCCAAAATGTTTATTTTATTATTTTTTATACAATATTTTTTGCTCTTCAGAAATAATAATAGCATACATATATTAATAATATTTACTATTTTTATATCAATTGTCGAAAAAAATGCATAACTAAGTACCATTATCAAAAATAAGATTTCCCAAACATCTAATTTTTTTATATCTTTATACCACATTGTAACTTTACTTTGCATATATTCCCCCATTATCTTTTTAAAAAGCTTTCTAATATATCTATCGCTATTTTTATATCGAATCTAGCGGCCACAGTATTTTTTCCTTCTCTTCCCATTTTTTCTAGCAGTGTACTATTTTTATTAATTTTCTCTATCTTATTACACATCTCTTTTATATTAAAATCTTCTATCAAATAACCTGTTTTATTTTCTGTAATTATTTCTGATACATTACTTACATCAAATGCCATTACTACTTTTTTGGAAGCCATCGCTTCTACCATTACATAACCAAAACCTTCCCACAACGAAGTCAATAAAAAAACATCTATACTCATCATAAAACTTTTGATATTTTCAACAAATCCTAAAAAAATAACATTATTTAATACTTTTCTTTCTTTTGCATATTGTTTTAATTCCTTTTCTAATTCTCCAGTTCCAGCAATTAAAATTTTAAAATCTAAATTTCTTTTTTGAAGTTCCACTGCTATATCAATTAAATATTTTTGACCTTTTTGTTTATTTAATCTTCCAGCATTTCCTAATATTATTTCATTTCCTTTTCTTTGATAAACAGGACTCCATTTTTTTTCATTTATTTCTTCTAGATTTATACCATTATAAATAACTTTTATTTTTTCTTCATTTAACCACTTGCTCGTATTTTTTAAAAGCGTTTTTTTTGTAGTCTCCGAATTTGCTATTATATCTGTAACACAATTTTTTAATAAGACCTTATTTAAGATCGTATTGTTTATCGGAATTGCACTTCCTCTTCTATATACTATTTTTCTCACTCCTGCTAATTTAGCTGCAATTCCTACTAATTTTAAATCAGATGGCAAATTTAATATTACCGTATCTATATTTTTTCTTTTAAACATTTTAATTAATTTTATTATTTTTTTTATATTCAAAAAAGATAAATTACTTACATTCATATGATATAAATCCACTTTTCTATTTTTCATTTTTTCATATAATTCACTTTTTTGATTTGCCAAAAAAGTAATTTCATATTTTCTTTGAGATAATTGAATTGCTGTATCTCGATACCATTTTTCTCCACCACCCCAAGCTATACAACTATTAAAAAAACATATCTTTTTATTTTTTATTTTCATTTTCTCTTAACTCCCATAATTTTGCATATTTTATAAAATTATAATAACTACTTAATACTGATAATACAAGACCATTTTTTCCATCCAAAAAAGCTAATTTCAAAAAATATTTTTTTATAAATTTATATATAGGATTCATAATCAAAACAAATATATTTACTTTGGTTCCTTTTTCATACATCTGATTTGCTGCTAACGTTGTATATCTATTAAACTTTTCTAAATATTCTTTTAAATTTGCATATGTATGGTGATTTATTTTGTTTTTTAATTTATATTTGTTTTCTTCACTTTCAAAATTTTCATGTACTTCTTTATGATTGTAATTACCTATTTTTGATTTTACCAGTCTTATTGTGAAATCTAAATGTCTTGTTTTTTTTCCAAAACAATACGAAATCCTTGGTATTTCATATACTTTTCCCCTTGGGTTTTTAACTTCTTCTAATATCTCTTTCGATAATTCAATTGTTACTTCTTCATCTGCATCTATTAATAATATCCAATCTTGAGTACATTTTTCTAAAGCACTATTTTTCTGTTTTCCAAAACCTTTCCATTCTTCATTATATACTTTTGCTCCGTATTTTTTTGCAATCTCAATTGTCCTATCTGTACTGTATGAATCAACTATAATTATTTCATCTACCCATTTATAAATAGATTTCAATGTTTTTTCTAATTTAAGTTCTTCATTATATGTAATCATTGATACCGATATTCCCATTATTTTCTCCCTTATTAGATTTAATTTAATGAATATTGTTTCGCAATTATAATTTTTTTATAAAATAAAATAACAATTTAAACTTACTTCACAATACCAATCCTCTTTTTTTAATACCCAATCTTCTGTACTTTAGTTTCCCCCTTGAAACATAGTATAGAAAGATTACATATCAAAGCAAATTTTAGCTGCTTCAAATATTCTTTTCTCAAATGAAACTTCTACCATTTCTTCCATTATTTTAAATGCCTCTTTAAAGGTCGATGGTTTCCTATACGATCGATCTGATGTTAATGCATCTAATATGTCCGCTACCGCTATTATTTGAGATCCTTCAGGTATCCAGCCTCTTTTGAACCCCATAGGATAACCTGTCCCATCTAGTTTTTCATGATGTAATGCTCCAAAAGATATTTGTCTTAAACTTGGTGAATCCCATAATATATAAAAAGAATACCTCGCATGTGATTTAATTATTTCAAATTCTTCTTTTGTTAATTTTCCTGGCTTATTTAATATTTCTCCATCAATTGCTAATTTACCTATATCATGTAAATATGCCGCATATCTCATTTTACTTAATTTTTCTTCTGTATAATTCAATTCCTTTGCTATCAAATAACTATAAGAAGCTACTCTCTTCGTATGTCCTCCTGTATATTCATCTTTAGCATCTATTATTGATGCTATTGTCATTAGAAATTGTTCTTCTTCTACGCCTTCTATTTTTTCTTTATATACATTATATTTTTTTATGTTTTTTTGTAATATTTTTTCTAATTCTTTTTCATCTTTTAATATCTCAATATTTTTTTCTTCTTTTAGTATTTTTTGTAATATTTCCACGTATTTTTCTTTATATTTTTCCTTATTCTTAAAAACTTTTTCTTTATCTTCACTCTTTATATAATCACAAACTAAACCCATAATTTGAGCCTCTTCTGATATTTCTTTTTTCCCCGCTGGAAAACCACTGCCATCTATTCTTTCTTCTGATTCCAATATTATATCTGCTATGCCGTATTGAAATGGCAATATTTCAGGAATACCTCTTATTATTTCTACCGATTTATATATTGTATTATTTTTTTTACTTCCTATTCTTCCTATATCCTTTAATAAAGAAGCTACAAAAAGTTTAAATATCATATTCTCATCTATTTTTTCTCCTATAAGCAATGATAAAAAAACTCTTGTTTTTATCCTATTATATTTTTCTAAATCCGAATATTTTATTGAATTTATTACTGCATTTAGTATATCTAAAGTTAATATTTCCATGAAAACATCTCCTTTTTTACATAATTTTAATTATATCATATTTTTTTTCTATTTAAAAGGTTTATTAAAATAATAACAATAGAAAAAGTCAAAAAAAAACGAACCCAGACCTAAGTCTGGGTTCTAAATATTTTTTATCGCATAACCTTAAAGGGGGCATAAGGAACTTATGCGGCTTCTATTAAATTGGTGCCGATGAGAGGATTTGAACCTCTGACCCTACGGGTATGAACCGTATGCTCTAGCCAACTGAGCTACATCGGCTTTTGGTAGCGGGGGCAAGATTCGAACTTACGACCTTCGGGTTATGAGCCCGACGAGCTGCCACTGCTCCACCCCGCGACAATTAATCAAATGAGCATTCTATATTGTTAAATGGTGCCTCGGGCCAGAATCGAACTGGCACGGTGAAAATCACCACAGGATTTTAAGTCCTGTGCGTCTACCGGTTCCGCCACCGAGGCGTACATCCCTTCAACGAAAATAATTATACTATAGATCAATTCTTTTGTCAACTTTTTTTATATTTTTTTTGATAAAATTTCTATTATTATATTTTCTTCTTCTTCATTTACCAATCCAAGGTTGAATAATAAGGCTCCCTCGTTCATCCAACACAAAACACTTGGATCATTCATTCTTAATTCTTTTTCAACCTCTTCTACCTTTTTATCTAAAGTTTTTATATATATTAATTCTGTATCAAAACTATATCCTTCTTCTAATTCATCTGATAAACTCAAATAACTTCCGTCAATTAAATTTATTTCTGCTTTATCTCCTATTTCTCTTTCCAAAATCCTTATGAATCTTCTATTTTTTTCTTTCAATTCACCTTCTGTTATTTTAAAAGATTTATTTATGTATATATTATTATATTTTTTATCTAAATACATTTTTAAAGTTAAATAAAATAAAACTTTATTTTCTTTATTTATTGAGCTAATTACACTCATATAATTTTCTTTCAACTTTTTTATTTGTTTTTCCGAAGCAATTATTACTCCCACATTTGGCATTCCTGCTAGTTTTGACAAATCTAATATATATATATCAAATTGTTTTGCCAAAGCCTCTTCTAAACTTTCCCCTATATCTTTTAACTTTTTTGAATTAGTTTGTAAATATATTTTATTAGATAGATATAATGAATTAACTATTTTTTTCAGTTTTTCTATTTCTTCTGGTATTATTTTGTTTTTATTTAAATTGTTTTCAAATATATCTGTATAAATTATTAAATCTTCTTTTTTGGTTATTTCTTTTTTGTAATCTTCTATTTCTACTTTATTTATATACCCTACCATCTTCAAATTAGCTTTCGTTTGTTCTATTATATCCTTAAAGCCTATTCCTTCGGATAAATAAAAATTATCTCTCATATTCATTAATATATTACTATCTTTATATAAACTATCTATCACAAGATAAATTGCTGAACTCATATTATTTACTAATAAAAACTTATTCTCTCCTAAAATTTGAGAAAATAACTTTTCTATTTCCAAATCCAATTCAACTTTAGAACTTTTTTCTTCATCTAATTCTAAATTATTATAATTTCCAAAAACTTTATTAAAATTTTCCAAAATTTCTTTTGAATAAAATCTATCTCCAATATATTTAGAATATACTGTTCCCAAACAATTTATAACTTTTTTGATTGGTCTACCTTTTTCTACTACTAATTCTTTTTTTAATTTTTCTATATAATAATCAAATGAAAAATCTAATTTCTCTACATCTTTTTCTTCTTTTGCTCTTACAATTTCATTATGCCTTTTATCTATTATCTTTTTAAGATATTCTTCAACAACTTCTGTTGAATATTTTATTGCTAAATCTTTTATTTGATATGTTTGTTTCAAATCTTCTAAACTTGGTATTTTAGATATATATGACTGTGCTACATTAAAATCCATCATCTCACCGGCCTTTTAATTTTTTGATTCCCCTTCTTTATCTAATCCATATTTTCTGATTTTTTCATATAAAGTTGTTCTTCCAATTCCCAAAAGTTTTGCAGTTTCTTGTTTATTCCATCTAGTTTTTTGTAATGCCATTGCTATTACTACTTTTTCAGCCTCTGCTAAATCATATATTTCTTTTTCTAATATATCTTTTAAAGGCCCTAAACCTTGTACTATTCTATTCTCTATTATTTTAGATTTCATTTTCAATTCTAAAGGTAAACACGACACATCTATTATTTTATCTGTCGCTATTATAGCCATTCTATCTACAATATTTTGAAGTTCTTTAATATTTCCTGGATAACTATAGTCAATCAAATATTTCATTACTTCACCTGAAATAACTAACATCCCTTTATGTAATTGTGATACTATTTTATTTAAGAAATAATTAGACAATAATTGGATATCTTCTTTTCTTTCTCTTAATGCTGGAACTGAAATACTATATGTAGTTAATCTATGATAAAGATCTTTTCTAAATTTCCCTTTTTTGACTTCTTCTTCTAAATTTTTATTAGTTGCTATAATTAATCTAACATTAACTTTTTTGATTTTTGCACTTTCTTCTCTTTTTAATTTTCCATATTCAATTATTTTTAATAATTTTAATTGTAATTTCAAATCTAAAGCTTCTATTGCATCAATAAATAATGTTCCTCCATCTGTTAATTCTATAATACCCTTTTGTGGCATATTAGGTCCAATTAAAGAACCTTTTTCATATCCAAATAATTCCTTTCCTATCATATCTGACGATATTGAAGTACAATTAATTGAATTAAATATTTTCTCTCTTCTTTCTCCTTTTTTAAATATTTCTCTCGCTACTAATTCTTTTCCTGTTCCCGTTTCTCCTAAAATTAAAACTGTAGAATCCATTTTTGCTGTTTCATCTATAATTTGTCTTAATCTCATTATTTTACTTGTTTGACCTATAATTTCATCATTATTTTCTTTTTCCAATTTATTTTCTAATTCTCTATTTTTTTTCACCAAACTCAAATTTTTTATTGCGTGTTCTACTGTTTTCTCTAATAAACTTTCATTAATAGGTTTAATTACAGTATCATAACTATCATCATTTTTTTCTCTTTTGTCTTTTGTTAATTCTATTACCAATACATCCTTTACTAATCCCTTTATCCTTTGATTTGCTTCTGCCAAAGTAAATTCTTTTATTGTATCATCTAATAAAATTATATCAAAATCACTTTCTCTCATCATATCTATTCCATCTAATAATTTATTAAAAACTAAAACTTCATATTCTGATTTCAAGGTTCCTCTTATTATCTTTACAGTTTCTTTTTCTGTTGAAATTAAAAGTATTGATTTTTTCATTTTCCCAAATCCTCCTTTTTTTTGTTCTTTTTTGCGAATTTTAAACACATTATGTTATATTATAACAAAAGTTTAATTTTTTTTCAATTTTTAATTTTTAATTTTTATTTGTTCTTTTTTGGAAATTAAAAAAGCGAGAATAATCTCGCTTTTTTAATTTAATTCAACTTTAGTTTCCATTGTTATTGCTTTCGTTGGACATTTACTTACACACACTTCACACCCTACACATTTTGTTGGATCTATTTTATGTTTTTGTTTTAATTCTCCTTCAATTGCACCAAAAGGACATGCTGTTTTACATATTGTACATCCTACACATTTTTCTTCATCTATTTTCGCTACTTTTCTTTCTTTCAACTCACTTATTATTGCGTTTGTTGGACATTTTATTGCACATATTCCACAATTTTTACATTTTTCTGGATCAATCTTTGCTAAATTATCTACCAATGTTATTGCATCATAAGGACAACTCCTTACACATATTCCACAGCCTATACAGGCTACTTCACAAGCTTTTTTGGCATCCAACGCCTTCTCTTTCGATTTACAAAATACTGTTACTTTACTTGTTTCTGGTACTAATTCAATTATATTTTTAGGACATTCTACTACACATTTATTACAAGCTGTACATTTTTCTTCATCTACTTCTGCTATTCCTTTTTCATTTATATGAATTGCATCAAAAGGACATACTCTCACACAATCTCCATATCCTAAACATCCGTAAGAACAACTTTTATCTCCTGAAAAATATAAATTAGCGGAAGCACATGTTTTTATTTCTGTATCATAATCATATTTTTGCTTTGTCTTATCATTCCCACCATGACACATAACTCTTGCCACTTTTTTGACTCCACCTGATCCAGCATTTTTACCTAATATATCTCCTATTTTTTCCCTTACACTATCTCCACCAGGTGCACATAATGTTATTTCTTCTCCTTGATTTACTATTGCTTCTGCATACCCGCTACATCCCGGATACCCACAGGCTCCACAGTTTGCTCCAGGTAAAGCTTTTAATACGTTCTCTACATTAGGATCTATTTCTACTTCAAACTTTTTTGAAGAATATGCCAAAAAACCTCCAAGTCCTAATCCTAATAATCCCAATACTATCATTGGTATCATTATTTCCATCCTTACACCTCCAAATATATATTAAAATCTAATTTATTTCTTATTTATCTGTACGGGCTACCCGATGGGTCGCCCTTTATTTTTATCTCTTTTCTATTCTCTATATAGTCATCCCACTAAATCCCATAAATGCTATTGCTAAAAGCCCTGCACTTACAAATGCTATCGCTACTCCTTGAAAAGCTTCAGGAACATCAGAATATGCTATTCTTTCTCTTATTCCTGCTAACATTAATAATGCCAAAGTAAATCCAATTGCTGCTGCAAATCCATTTACTGTAGTTTCTATAAAATTATACTTTTCTTGAATATTTAATATAGCTACTCCTAATACTGCACAATTAGTTGTTATTAAAGGTAAGAAAACCCCTAATGCTTTATATAGATTAGGACTTGTCTTTTGTATTAACATTTCTACAAATTGCACCAACGATGCTATTACCAATATAAATGCTATTATTTGTAAATACTCTAAATGATATGGTACTAATAAATAATTATAAACTACCCAAGTTACTGCTGATGCTACTGTCATTACAAATGTTACAGCCATTCCCATTCCTATTGATGATTCTATCTTTTTTGAAACTCCCATAAATGGACATAATCCTAAAAATCTAGCAAATATAAAGTTATTTATAAATATTGATCCTATTACTATTCCAAATAATGTACTTAAATCCATATTTCACACCTCCCTATTTCTTTTTCATTTTTTTTAATTGATTTAATCCTGCCATTATAAATCCCATTGTTATAAAAGCTCCTGGTGGCAATATAAATATTATTGCTGGTTGAAAAACATCTCCAAACAACGCTATATTAAATAAACTACCATTTCCTAATATTTCTCTTATTCCACCTAAAACAGTTAAAGATAAAGCAAATCCCATTCCTATTCCTAAACCATCCAAAGCTGATAAAACAACTCCATTTTTAGATGCAAATGATTCTGCTCTTCCCAATATTATGCAGTTTACAACTATTAATGGAATAAATAAACCTAACACTTTATATAAAACTGGTAAATATGCATTCATTCCCATATCAACTACCGTAACTAATGTAGCTATAACCATAATATATGCTGGTATTCTAATTTTATCTGGTATTATTTTTCTAATCATTGATATTAAAATATTTGAACTTAATAACACTACTAAAGTTGCTACTCCCATAGCTAATCCATTTATTGCAGAAGAAGTAACTCCCAAAGTTGGACACAATCCCAATAATAAAACAAATGTTGGATTTTCTTTAAAAATTCCTTTTATAAACGTTTGATAATATTTTTTCCCACTCATCTCACTTCACCACCTTTTCAAACTCTGCTAATGTTTTTTTAATCCCTTTATAGACTGCTCTTGGAGAAATTGTAGCTCCTGCAAAAGCATCTACAGATTTATTAAATTCATAATTTTTATCTCTCCCTAACCAAGATTTTTGCCAACCTAAATTATTGATTTTTGCACCAAGTCCTGGTGTTTCTTTACTATCTACTATTTTTAACCCTGCTACTTTTTTGTTTTCATCTATACCTAATACAAATTTTATTTCTCCTCCATAACCGATAGAACAAACTGAAACCACATATCCAACATTTTTGTTTTCAGCATTGTATCCAGGAATAAATTCAAAATCACCTTTTTTGATTTTTTCATCCATATTAAATTTAGTTGCTTTTGGCAAAACTTCTTTTCTCGCTATTTCTGTCGCTTCTTGTTTTTTACATTCTATAATTGAAGCAGTCGCTTTATTTAAGTTTCCTAGTATTCCTCCTGAAATTACAGCTATTAACATTAATACAAATCCATAATGAAGAATCCTAACCATTATTCTTCACCTCCCCAAAAACTCTTGGTCTTGTATATCTATCTATTAATGGAACAACTCCATTCATTATTAGTATTGAATAACAAACTCCTTCTGGATATCCACCTTTCATTCTTATCCAAGTTACCAATATTCCTGCACCCAGTCCAAATATAAGTTTTCCTTTTGCTGTGTACGGACTGGTTACCATATCTGTTGCCATAAAAAGTGCCCCTATCATCAAACCACCTGATAATATGTGAAGTAATGGGTCTTGTCCAAATAAAGTCGTTAATACAAATACTGTTCCTATATATGACACTGGAACGTGCCAAGTAATTTGTTTTTTATAAAATAAATATCCTGCACCTAATAAAAGTGCTAATGCCGAAGTTTCTCCTAGCGAACCTCCTACATTTCCCAAAAACAAATCTAAATACATTTTACCTTTTGTTCCAAACATAGATAATACATTGTCCATACCTTGTTGTTTTAATGTTCCTAATACTGTAGCACCCACTTTTCCATCCGTACCTAACCAAGTAGTCATAGCTACTGGCCAAGATGCTGTCAAAAAAGCTCTTCCAACTAATGCTGGATTAAATACATTATGTCCCAATCCACCAAAAACCATTTTACCTATTATTATTGATACTGAACTTCCTATCATTGTCAACCACCAAGGTAACGCTGGTGGTACTACAAGTGCAAACAATATTCCTGTTATCACTGCACTTCCATCGCTAATTTTCACTTTTCTTTTCATTAATTTTTGAACTAATGCTTCAGATACTACCGCTGATAATACCGATACCGATATTACAGAAACTGCATTCATCCCAAAAAAATAAATTGACGCTATCATCGCTGGAGTTAATGCTATAACTACATCCCACATAATATTTTTAACTGTTTCCTTTGTTCTTATATGAGGTGATGGCGATACAAATAATTTTTTCATTTAATTCCTCCTTTTTTCTTCTTCTTTTTATTTTTTCATATTTCTTAATTTTGCTTTACCTATTTTTATTGCTTCTGTCAATGGTCTATTTGCAGGACAAATATATGAACAACTTCCACATTCAATACAATCCATTAAATTATATCTCTCCATTTCTTTCCATTCTTCAAATCTACCTAATTTAGCAAACATCAACGGCATTAATCCCATAGGACAAACTGTAATACATTTACCACAACTTATACAACTCTCCGTTTCAGTTCGATTCAGCTCTTCTTTACCTAATGCTAAAATGCCAGAAGTTCCTTTTAAAGTTGGAACTTCAGAGGTATATTGAGCTATCCCCATCATAGGCCCACCCATTACCAATTTTTGCATTTTTTCTTTATCTATTCCAACATATTCCAATATTTCTTCAAATCTAGTCCCTATTCTAACTAATAAGTTTTTAGGGTTTTTTATAGCTGATCCTGTCACTGTCAAAACTCTCTCTATTAGAGGGATTCCTTTTACTATAGCATCATATACAGCATTTGCTGTAGCAACATTCTGCACTACTACTCCAACCTCCGCAGGTAGAGCTTTTGATGGAACTTCTCTATTTAACACTGCTTTAATTAATTGTTTTTCTCCTCCTTGAGGATATTGTGTTTTTAATATTGCAACTGTTATCATTGGTTCTTTTTTGATTAACTCTTTTATATGTTGAATTGCTTTTAATTTATTATCTTCTATTCCTATTATTGCTTTTTTGATCCCCAATATATGAAGCATTATTTTTATTCCTTCTATCATATCTTCTGCTTTTTCTAACATCATTCTGTTATCTGCATTAAGATACGGCTCACATTCTGCTCCATTCATCAATAATGTATCTATTGTTTTATCTTTTGGTGGATTTAATTTTATGCTTGTAGGAAAAGTTGCTCCACCTTGTCCTACTACTCCTTTATCTCTTATAATATCTAATAATTCTTTTTTATCTACACTTTTATAATCTTTTATTCCTTCTAATTCTATCCATTCTTCTTTTTTATTATTTTCAATAATTATTGTTTTCATTTCACCATTAACTGGATATGGATATGTTCCTATTTTAATTACCTTTCCAGAAACTGATGAATGAATTGGTGCTGATACAAATGCTCCACTTCCTGCTATTTTTTGTCCTATTTTCACCTCATCTCCGACTTTTACTATTGGTTCACCCGGTGCTCCAATATGTTGTGCCATAGAAATATACACTTTCTCTGGTGCTCTGAATATTTCTATTGCTTTATCTTCTGTCAAAGCTTTGTTTTCTGGTGGATGCACTCCCCCTTTTCTCAATTTAAATACTTTCATATTATCCTCCTTTTCCTTTTTCACTCTATTTCTTTACAAATATTAAATAAATATAATATTTGCCTTTTTTCCTTCTTTAAATATAATACTTTTTCTTTATTTTTGCAAGTTATTTTTATACCAAATACAATTAAAAAACCTGCTTTCGCAGGTTTTTTAATTGTATTTATTCATTATTTTTTCTATCTTTTTATCTTCTATTATCTCAACTATTGCTTCTGTTATTTTTTCTATCATTTCATTTACATCATCCATATCTTCTTTTGCAAATCTTCCTAAAACAAAATTTATAGTATCTTGTCCTTCTCTTGCCTTTCCTATTCCACTTTTTATCCTTTTAAAATCTTTTCCTACATGTGAAATTATAGACTTAATACCATTATGTCCTCCAGCACTTCCAGTTAATCTAATTCTCATTTTTCCTAAAGGCATATCCATATCATCATATACTACTACTAAATCTTCTATCTTTATTTTATAAAAATTCATTACTTCAATTATTGAATCTCCACTTAAATTCATAAATGTTTGGGGCATCAAAAGCAACAATTTATCTCCATTATATCTTACTTCAGTTATTTCTCCTTGAAATTTTTGCTTTATATTATCAGCACCTAATTTTTTTGACAATTTTTTTATAACTTCAAATCCAATATTATGTCTCGTATTTTCATATTTTTTACCAGGATTCCCCAATCCAACAATTAATTTCATATTTTTTACCTCCATTTATAATCGTACAGTATATGTTAACACAATTGATTTTTTTTTGCAAGCTATTTTAATTCAAACATTATAATTATATTATATGTGAATATCACCATCCTTTTTTTATATTCCTTAGTAATATTTCACATTTGTTTTTATAAAACAAAATATTATTTTCCTTCTGTAAAAAAGTAAAATCTTTCAATCTTATATAATCTATATCTATATTAAAACTAAAGTTAATTATTTAAAAATCAATATTTTTTTATACCCATTAATACTAAATAAATATGATTTAGCATTATATCCGATGCTACATAAATTAATATAAATGCCATTATTTTATTTGATAAATATAATATTTTTCTTTCTTTTATTTTTTTAGAAAAAAACTGTCCTAATAAACAATATATACTTGGAGCTCCTATAACTATAAAAGAAAATATTAATGACATTATTAATATTTTTATACCTTTTATATTATTAAAAGGAAAATTAATTGTCGTAATTGGCAATGTAACTAACATTGCTTTCGGATTAAAAAATTGCATTATAAATCCATCCTTAAAAGTCAATACTTTTATATTTTTTTCTTCAATTTCGACATTAGATTTAAATATTTTATAAGCTAAATAGAATATATATACTACCCCTACACTGCTAATATATATCAAATGCTTTTTATTTATTATCTTTTCTCCTGTATATCCAAAAATCAGAAATAAAAAAAACATTGCTACTCCTACTCCAATAAAAAAATTTATAGAACTTTTAAACTTTTTATTAAATCCTAAATTAAGAGCCATAATATTTATTGGTCCTGGCGTATACATCAAACTTATTCCATATAAAAACATTACTAGCATAATTTCCGCTCCTTTATATTTTATCAAGAAAAAAAGTCTCCCCTTATCAGCAGATCTGTTCAATGCTATCCTTTTGAATTCATATAATTAACCCTTTTCAGACCTCACCTAAATCCTCTCCTATCTTAGGAGAGGACTTAACTCCCCTTCTCCTAAGATAGGAGAAGGGGTTGGAGGATGAGGTCTGGCTCTCGCATCTTATTTCTCAATAGTAGAGTATAAACTTTCTTCTTTCTAGCATTGAACAGCCCTGCAAAATAAAATATTATCATACTTTTTAAAATTAAAAAAAACAAAAGCTTCTTTATTTCTAAAAAAGCTTTTGCCTTTTACCCTAAATATGCTTTTTTGACACTTTCATCATTTGCTATCTCTTTTGCATCTCCACTCATTACAACTTTCCCCGTTTCAATTACATATGCCCTATCTGCTATCTTTAATGCCATATGTGCATTTTGTTCTACTAATAAAATTGTAATTCCCTGTTCTTTATTTATAGTTTCTATTATTCTAAATATATCTTTTATTAATAATGGAGCTAATCCCATCGATGGTTCATCTAATAATAACAATTTTGGTTTTGACATCATAGCTCTTCCTATTGCCAACATTTGTTGTTCTCCACCACTTAATGTCCCTGCTAATTGTGCTCTTCTTTCATATAATCTTGGAAACAAATTATATACTTTATCAAAATCTTTTTTGACTTCGACTTTATCTTTTCTTAAATATGCTCCCAATTCTAAATTTTCAGATACACTCATAGTTGCAAAAACTCTTCTTCCTTCAGGAACTTGTACTAATCCTTGTCCTACTAAATTTGTTGCTTTTGCTTTTGTTATATCCTCCCCCATAAACTCTACTGTACCTTCTTTTGAATCTAACAATCTAGAAATTGCTTTTAAAGTTGTTGTTTTTCCTGCCCCATTTGCTCCAATCAAACTTATTATTTCTTTTTCTTTTATTTCTAAATCTATCCCTTTTAAAGCATGTATATTTCCATAATACACATGTAAATTTTTCACTTTTAACATATTTTCACCTCTTTTTTACAATTTTTACTTCTTAAAAAACATTACTCTTCCACTTCTCCCAAATATGCCTCTATTACTCTTTTATTATTTCTTATCTCTTCTGGTTTTCCTTTTGCTATTATCTTTCCATAATCTAAAACTACTAATCGCTCACACAATCCCATTACAAATTTCATATCATGTTCTATTAATAATATTGCAATTTTAAAATCTTTTCTTATCCCTCTTATTAATTCCATTAATTCTGCTGTTTCCTGTGGATTCATTCCTGCAGCAGGTTCATCTAATAATAATAAAGCTGGATTTGTTGCTAATGCTCTTACTATTTCTAATCTTCTTTGTTCTCCATAAGGCAAACTATTTGCAGGAAGATGCATTTTATCCTGTAACCCAAATCTATCCAATAATACTTCTGCTTCTCTTTTTATTCTTATTTCTTCTTTTTGATATAGTTTACTTTTAAATATTCCACCAAACATTCCATATTCTACATTAAAATGTTTTGACACCAATACATTCTGCAAAACACTCATATCTTTAAATAATCTTATATTTTGAAAAGTTCTAGCTATTCCAGCTGCTGTTATTTTATATGGCTTTTCTGCTGTAATTTCTTCTCCTAATAATTTTACATATCCGCTAGTAGGCTCATAAACTCCTGTTAAAAGATTAAAAATCGTTGTCTTTCCTGCTCCATTTGGACCAATCAGTCCAATTAAATCATTTTTTTTAATATTTAAAGAAAAATTTTCTACTGCTCTTAATCCTCCAAAATCTTTTGTTAATTCTTTAATTTCTAATAACATATTATCTACCTCTTTTCTTGAAAGAAATTATATCTGTTATTTCTTTTTTTCCAAAAATTCCATCTGGTCTTGCTATCATTAATATAATTAATGTTAAAGAGTAAACTATCATTCTATATTCTGCAAACCCTCTTAATAATTCTGGTATAATTGTAAGTATTATCGCGGCCAAAATAGAACCTGTTACACTTCCCATACCACCTAGTACAACCATCAACAAAACATCTACCGTTTTATACATATTAAAACTATCTGGCTTTAAAAATTGATAAAAATGAGCATAAAGTCCACCAGCTATTCCTGCAAAGAAAGCACCTATTGCAAATGCTAATACTTTATACAATGTTATATTTACCCCCATTGCTTCTGCAGCTATTTCATCTTCTCTTATTGCCATAAATGCTCTTCCATCTGTCGAATTCATTATATTCAAAATTACAATAACTGTTATCAAAGCAAAAAAGTAACTTACTAATAATGTTACTCCTCCTGGTATACCTGGCAATCCTTTTGCTCCTCCTGTTATTTTCATATTCAATAAAATAACTCTAATAATTTCACCAAATCCTAATGTAACTATTGCCAAATAATCCCCTTTTAATCTTAATACTGGAAACCCTATCAATACTCCAACCATTCCTGCTAATATTGCTCCTATTAATATCGTCAATAAAATTGGAAGATTATAATTTTTTGCTAATATTGCAGATGCATAAGCTCCAACGGCCATAAATCCTGCATGACCTAATGAAAATTGTCCAGTTATTCCGTTTATTAAATTTAAACTAACTGCTAATATTATATTTATTCCCATAAATATTACTACCTGTATAATATACTGTTCCATTTCATCCCCCTTTATTAAACTTTTTCTTTTATATTCTTACCTAATATTCCTTCTGGCTTTACTAATAAAATTACTATTAAAATTGCAAAAGCTATTGCATCTCTGTAACTCGATGATATATAACCCACTACCAGTGATTCTGATATTCCCATAATAAGACCACCTATTACTGCTCCTGGAATACTTCCTATTCCTCCTAATACTGCCGCTATAAACGCTTTTATCCCTGGCATCATTCCCATCAAAGGTTCAATTCTATTAAATCTCATTCCTATTAGTACTCCTGCTGCTGCTGCTAATGCAGATCCTATTGCAAATGTGTATGATATTATTTTATTAGAATCAATTCCCATTAATTTAGCCGCTTCCTGATCATAAGCTACAGCTCTCATTGCTTTTCCTGTTTTAGTATAACGAACTATTATATGTAACACAATCATTAATATAATAGAAACTACCACTATTATTATCTGTTGATTAAAAATTATAATATCTCCTAAAAAAATAGCTTTATTTTCTACTAATTCTGGAAAGGGTTTTGGATCTCCACCAAAAATTTTTAATCCTAAATTTTGTAACAACATTGATACTCCTAATGCTGTTAATAATGCTGAAATTCTTGATGAATTTCTCAATGGCTTATATGCTAATCGTTCTACAATTATTCCAAAAATAGCCGAAAAAAACATTGCTAATAATAAAGCTAATATGAAATTTAATTTAAAAATCATTACTAAATAGTATGCAATATATGCTCCTATCATATATATTTCTCCATGTGCAAAGTTTATTAATTTTAGTATTCCATATACCATTGTATAACCTAATGCAATTAATGCATAAATTGAACCTAGAGATAACCCATTAATTAATTGCTGTAAAAATTCTACCATATAAATCCCTCCACTTTAAAAAAAACAAAAGGCGACATAAGTCGCCTTGGTTTAATTTACTTTTTTTTATTCATTAATGTAATCCCAACTATGGCTGCTATTAGTATTCCTATAATCAAAACCGTGTTATTCGATTTTTTCTTTTTTGACTCTTCTGTGTTTTTTTCTACTTTATCTTCTGTTTTTTTAATTTTTTCTGTTTTTTTCATAGGTTCTACTGTTGCTTTATATTTAAAACCACCATCTCTCGCTTCCAACACAAATGCACTTTTTACTGCATTTCTATTTTCATCCAATGATAATAATCCTGTTACTCCTTTAAAATCTTTTGTTTTGTTTATTTCATTTTTTATATTTACACCTTCCAAATTTTCTGCTCTTTCCATCGCTGCATACATTACATTTGCCGCATCATATCCTAAAGCTGATAATACACTTGGATCTTCTCCAAATCTTGCTTTATAATTTTTTAAGAAATTTTGAATTTGTTCGTCTTCGCTTTCTGGTGAGAAATGTGTACTTATAAAACTTCCTTTTATTGAATCTCCAGCTATTTCAAATAACTTTCCATTATCCCATCCATCTCCACCTAAAAATACAGAATCTATTCTTAATTCTCTTGCTTGCTTTACTATTAATGATACTTCACTATAATATCCAGGAACAAAAATAACATCTGGTTTTTTTGTTTTTATTTTTGTTAACTGAGAAGTAAAATCTACATCATTAGCCACATAAGAAACAGTGTCTAATATTTTTCCTCCACCAGCTTCAAATACTTTTTTAAATTCTTCTGCCAAACCTTCACTATAGTCACTATTAACATCTGTCATCATAACTGCATTTTTCGCTTCTAAGTTTTTTATAGCAAACGCTCCCATTACTTGTCCTTGAAATTCATCTATAAAACAAGTTCTTGCTATATAATCTCCAACCTCTGTTATTGTAATATTTGTTCCTGTTGGTGTTAACATTGGTATTTTATTTTCTTGCATTATTGGTGCTACTGCCAATGAATTTGTACTTATAACTGGTCCTAATAATGCTTTTATTTTATTTACATTAATCATTTTTTTCACTGCATTTACCGCTTCTGCCGCATCACCTTTATTATCTTCTATTATTAATTCGACTTTTTTTCCTTTAATTCCGCCCTTTTTATTTAATTCTTCTGTTGCTAATTTTATTCCATTTAATGTTGTTTGTCCATAAACAGCTATTGGACCTGATAACGGCGTTGACATCCCCACTTTAATTGTTTCTCCTAATGCCATTGTTGTAATTAATAACATTGCTATAATCCCTAATATCCTTTTTTTCATAATATTACCTCCTCTTTGTATTAATTCCATTATACAATAGAGTTTTCTAATTGTCAATCAAAAAAGCAAAAAAATAGGAGATGTTAATCTCCTATTCTTAAATATATTCTATTTATTTTTTATTGCTGCAATTCCAGGTAATTCTTTCCCCTCTAAATATTCTAAAGAAGCTCCTCCACCTGTTGAAATATGAGTAAAGTCTTTTGCATACCCTAATTGTTCTGCGGCAGCAGCTGAATCTCCTCCACCAATAATAGTTATAGCATCTAAATCTGCTAATGTTTTACAAACTCCTATTGTTCCTTTTGCAAAATTTTCCATTTCAAAAACTCCCATAGGACCATTCCATACTACAGTTTTAACTCCTTCTAATGCTTTAGAAAATAATTCTATAGATTTTTCACCAATATCTAATCCCATCCATCCATCTTCTACTTCATCTACAGAAACTGTTTTAAAATCTGTATCATTTTTAAATTCTTTTGCTACAATTGTATCTACAGGTAATATTAATTCTACCCCTTTTGCCTTTGCTTTTTCCATTAATGATTTTGCTAATTCAACTTTGTCTTCTTCTAATAATGAACTTCCTATGTTTTTTCCTAATGCTTTTAAGAAAGTAAACATCATTCCTCCACCAACTAGTATTTTATCAGCTTTTTCTATTAAACTTTCAATAACACCTATTTTATCACTTACTTTTGCTCCACCAAGTATTGCTACCAATGGTTTTTGAGGTGCTTCAACTACTCCACCTATAAATTTAATTTCTTTTTCCATTAAAAATCCTGCTACAGCCTCTATATTTTCAGCTATACCAACATTTGATGCATGTTTTCTATGAGCTGTACCAAATGCATCTATTACAAATATATCTGCTAATGAAGCCCAATATTTTCCTAATTCTGCATCACATTTTGATTCTTTTTTAACTACTTTTCCATTTTCTACATCTTCAAATCTAGTATTCTCTATCATCATTATTTCACCTTCAGCTAAATTAGCTGCTGCTTTTTCTACTTTTTCTCCCTTTGTTTCTGCAACAAAATTTACTGTTTTTCCTATTAATTCTTCTAATCTTTTTGCAATTACTGCCAATGATTTAGATTTTTTATCTTCTTCTGATCCAATTCTTCCTAAATGAGACATCAATATTGCTTTTCCACCGTTATCTATTACATATTGAATTGTAGGTAATGCTGCTCTAATTCTTGTATCATCTGTAATAACACCCTCTTTCAAAGGTACATTAAAATCAACTCTCATCAATACTTTTTTTCCTTTTACTTCTATATCACTAATTATTTTTTTTGCCATTATTTTTCCTCCCTATAATTACAATTATTTTTAATTTAAAAATAGACGAAACTTAAATAAGTTTCGTCTATTCTATTATTTTTTTATTTTATTATTTTATTTCGCTAATTATTTTTTTAATTCAGCAAATTTTTTACAAGTTCTTACTAATTGAGCTGTATATGACATTTCATTGTCATACCAAGACAATAATTTAACCATTTGCTTTCCATTTGCATCAGTTATTATTTTTGTTGAAAGTGCATCGAAAACTGATCCGTAATTTGATCCGATTACATCAGAAGATACAATTGGATCTTCTGTATATCTAAGAGTTTCATTAGCTGCTGCTTTCATAGCTGCATTTATTGCTACTGCTGAAGTTTCTTTTGCTAATTCTACTACTAAATCTACTACTGATCCTGTTACTGTAGGAACTCTTACTGCAATTCCATCTAATTTTCCTTTTAATGAAGGTAAAACTAATCCAACTGCAACTGCTGCTCCTGTAGAAGTAGGTACCATATTTGCTGCTGCTGCTCTTCCTCTTCTTGCTTTTATTCCTTTTGCATGTGGTGAATCTAAAAGTTTTTGATCTCCTGTATATGAATGAATTGTAGTCATAAATCCTTTTACAATTCCAAATTCATCATTAAGAACTTTAGCAACTGGTGCTAAACAGTTAGTTGTACAAGAAGCTCCAGATATAACTGTTTCAGTTCCGTCTAAAATTTCATCATTTACATTAAATACAACTGTCTTCAAATCTCCACTAGCTGGTGCAGATATAACTACTTTTTTAGCTCCTGCTTTAATATGTGCTTCTGCTTTTTCTTTTGATGTATAAAATCCAGTACACTCAAGAACAACATCTACATCTAAATCTCCCCAAGGTAAGTTACTTGCATCTTTTTCTGCATAAATTTTAATTGCTTTTCCATCAACTTTAATTCCTTCTGATGTAGCTTCTATTGAATCAATTTTATAATTCCCCTGTGCTGTATCATACTTTAATAAATATGCTAATGTTTCCGCATCTGTTAAATCGTTTAAAGCTACAATTTCGAATTCAGGTGAATCCGCCATCAATCTAAACGC
>Ga0307991_1000935_pt1 | contig 21051 bp, 15 predicted proteins | sample EllFjometagen131_FD_203146 | JGI IMG/M metagenome (GOLD analysis project Ga0307991, IMG submission 203146) | Marine microbial communities from Ellis Fjord, Antarctic Ocean - #131 | ecosystem: Environmental > Aquatic > Marine > Unclassified | place: Southern Ocean | collected 2014-10-08 | reverse complement strand
AGAACGGCAACAACAAGGCGAATTGATTTTTTTACATTTTTATTCATGTGTGCTCCTATATTTTTTTTAGCGAATTTATTGGAAATATGACAATTATAATGTCAATTTTTTTAGAGAATTTTCATAAACTTCAAGATCACTTTCCGAAAACAGCACAAAACGGATCTCATCAAAGAATGCGTGCCGTTCGATATACTCGATAACAGTTGTAAGTGCGATCTTACTCGCCTTGTTAATGGGATACCCATAAATACCAGTGCTGATAGAGGGGAAAGAAATACTTTTGATATTTTCTTTCTGTGCGAGGGTGAGCACGTTTTTGTAACAGTTTCTTAATACATCCGACTCTTTATTCTTTCCGCCTCTCCAGACCGGTCCAACTGTCTGGATCACATATTCAGATGACATTTTTCCAGCGGTAGTGATAACCGCATTGCCCGGTGGGAGTGTACCCTTTTCTTTCCTGATTTTTTTACATTCTTCCAGAATTTCCGCACCGCCTGCTCTATGTATCGCACCATCAACTCCGCCACCTCCCATCAGAGAGGAATTTGCAGCATTCACGATTGCTATTGTGTCCTGTGTGGTAATATCACCTTGTACTAAGGAAAACATAGTGTTGTCGATTTTGATATGCATATTATGTATTCCTTGTATCAGCAAGTCCGAGGACTTTTTGAACCAGTTTCTCAATGCCGAGCGAAATGTAAGAAATGCTCGGACCAACCATATATGCAGGAGTAGTAACAATTTTTGTTGTTTCATCGAACACAATATCGTCGACAGAACAATCAACATGATGTGCACCAAAAGCTTCTATCTTTTGTGCAGTACCATAGTCATTTCCAATTGTTAATTTCGGGTGCTCATATCTGAAGATTTTCGCAGCAATTATTGGTGCGATACAGATGAACCCCATTGGCTTTGATTGAGTGCGCATCGCTTTTAGCAGCTTATCCAGATGAGGGTCAACTTCCATTTCCATGCCTTTAACTGCAAAGTTACAGAGATTTTTCATAGCTCCTGAACCTCCGGGAAGTATAATACCATCCAGATCACCTGCACTAATATTTTTGATTGGGCTTATATCTCCGCGTGCAATTCGTGCAGATTCGATGAGCGTATTTCTTGTTTTTCCAGGAACCGGTTTGTTCGTCAGGTGGTTTACCACATCCATCTGCCCGGTGTCCGGAGCCATCATTACAATACCTGCATGAGCTCTATCCAGATGGAGAAGTGTCAACACTGCCTCATGTATTTCCGACCCGTCCTTCCAACCCGATCCACTTAATACCACTCCGATATTTAGATTACTTGCATTTTGCATTATTCCTCCAAGTATAAATACTTTTAGCCACGAAAGGCACAAAAAAACACGAAAATGTTGTTCAAGATAAATATTTTATAAAATCTCCATTTAATAATTTCGTGAATTTCGTGGTTCATGATTTAATTTATTTTTAGAATATTTTCGATCTTTTGTTTCATTCTTTGATAATGCATGCCCTTCCAATAAATTTTGTCACAGGGTTCACACATAGTGAAGGTGTCATGTCCTTCCCGTACTTTTTTTGGAAGCCGATGCTCGATCTGAGCTTTTTCAACCGGGTGTAGTATTGAGTTGCATTCGAGACATCGCGAGAAGAGTAAAATATGCTCTTTCATCTTGAACTGAAGCACCAATTCTTCGAGTTGAGAGTCGAGGTCATCAGCATAGATAAAGTAGCCGAATTTTAATTCATTCCGCTTCAGAATACTATGATCTTTTGTAATAAGTATTCGATTTTCGTGATTTGCCTTTTCCACAAACTCATGACCGGATAGATTCTCATTATATGCAGTATCAATGCCGAGCATTCTCAGATAACGAGCAAGCTTCCCAAGATGTTGGTCAACAATAAAGCGTATTGCTTCTGGAATTGGATGATATATTTTGCTTAAGGAATGTACATCAAAATTATGAAAAAATGGATATACACTGATCCTGTCATTATGATGAACAATATAAGAGAAATATTTCTGCTCCCCGTTTACCATTATCATCTGAACTTGAGTGTGAGGGATATTGAAGGATTCGATAAGGTCTTTCACTGAGGTTTGCACCGGGATTGTGTGAGTAAATTGTACTTTTCTTTTTTCTATTGGAAGAAATTCATTCAACTCTTCATAGCATCGAAGGTGAATGGTTCTCATTTTATGTTTCCTTTTATTTTGAAGTTGGTTGATATACTAAACATAAAAAATATGAATTTCCAATATCCAACACGGAATATCCAATATCCATTTATCTCGGCGTGTCAAAGCTAAGATGGAAATATTTTTGTTTCTATCGCTCATTTTTCTTTTTCGCCGTATTAATGCTTTTAAAAAGTATTGAGATCGACTCATTTGTTACCCATAAAAGAGGCGACAATTTGGGGAAGGTGATGTAACGCTTTTTAGTATTTGATAAGAGATGTGCTTACCTGATTTTGTATCAGGTAGTTGTTCGGCAACTTTAATAATTCTAACAGCATAATCAATAAGACGTTCCTGCAAATCGAACTTCTTCTGATTATTTTCTCTATTCTTTTCTTTCTCACTCATTTATTTTCTTACTTCATACTTGGATATTCCGTGTTGGATATTGGATATTATTTTTAACTTACCCACTTGATTCTTCAAAAGGTCAATTTTATTCTCTTACTACTTTTGAGTCTCTTTTCGATAGAATGATTATAGTATTGAGCACAACCGTAAGCAACATCACATAAAGTAGCGCATGAACTATATCCTGGTTTAGGTGCGACCAATTAAAGAGCAGCATAGTTATCATAACCAAAAATAGCCAGAAAACAGGGAAAAAACCAAGCCTCTTGATGAGCAGACCGATAAATATTGCAGGGACGAACCAAATTGCGAGTTCAAGAGATAAAAATGGAACGAGGATACCGATAATGGGTGCACCTCCGCGTCCTCCGTAAAAATGGTTATACAGAGGGAAACAATGCCCGATGATCACAAAGGAGGCAGCGATGATTATGTGAGGAGTTTGCATTTTAAGAAGAAATCCAATGCATATTAGAAACAGTCCCTTTAAGCCGTCCAGCACTGCAACAATACAGCCCCAGCCCTTGCCGACGTTCTTGAAAACATTATAGGCACCGGCATTTTTAAAATCGATATTGCGTATATCTCTACCTGTGACAAACTTGGTGATGGTCACACTGAAGGAAAGTGAGCCGATCAAATAACCGGCAACTGAAAGAATGATAAGCTTTAAAATCTCAGAATTCATACATAGTCCTACATTGCCTCTAATCTTTATCGATCCCGAGATCTTTCAATTTTCGCGAAAGATTGGATTGCTGAAGACCGATACTTTCAGCCGTAAGACTTATGTTCCAATTATATTTGTCAAGCTGTTCTTTCAAATAATCTATTTCAAATTGTTTTTTTGCGTCGGTAAAATTGGAAATGCTGAACAAATGTTCTTCCTCTTTTTTCTTTGCGGGAAACATTTTTATATGCGGAGCAACCTCATTTTCAGAGATAATTTTTTCTGATGAAATAATATACAAACGCTCGATAAGATTTTTGAGTTCCCTGATATTGCCGGGGAAGGAGTAATTCTGCAGGAGCCGCATTGACTGTGAAGAAAATCTCTTGGGATGTACTTTCAATTCAACTGCATAATAATCAAGATAATATTCCAGCAGAACCGGTATATCAGAAATTCGTTCTCGCAATGGGGGAATGAGGATGGGTATAACATTGAGACGATAAAATAAATCCTCTCGGAAAGTGCCGTCCTGAACCATCTTCTCCAGGTTTTTATTGGTAGCAGCAAGTATGCGCACGTCGATATCGATCACATTGTTTGAGCCGACACGTTCGAATTTACCTTCCTGAATGACGCGCAGCATCTTTGCCTGGGCATTAAGATTCATGTCTCCGATCTCATCAAGGAAAAGTGTGCCCTCGTGGGCAACTTCAAGTTTTCCCAGCTTTTTATCTTCAGCACCAGTGAACGCGCCTTTCTCATGACCAAAAAGTTCACTCTCGACAAGCTCATTTGGAATGGCAGCAGAATTGAATTTCACAAAAGGACCATTCTCCCTGTCGCTTTTATTGTGGATGGCGTATGCAACAAGTTCTTTACCAGTGCCGCTTTCTCCACGGATCAGTACTTTGCTGTCTGTTTTACTGACCTTATCAATAAGAGTTCTCACCCGCTCAAATTCAGGAGAGATGCCGATCATTTTATAATGGGATTCAATATCCTTCTGTTCTTCATTATATTTTTTATACAGCTTGATCTTGTCCGAAATGTTCCGCGCTGAGACAATGATTTTGTGAAGTGAGAGCGGTTTTTCAAGGAAGTTGTATGCACCCATCTGCACTGCCTGCACCGCAGTTTTGATCGTGCTGTGCCCTGATATCATGATCACATCAAGTGAGGGGAAATCCTTACGGACTTTCTTCAGCACCTCGATCCCGTCCATGCCCGGCAGCTTTACATCCAGGAGGAGCAGATCGATATTTTCACGCGCAAGAACCTGCAGACCTTCTTCGCCAGAACTCGCAGAAAGGACATTATAGCCCTCATCTTCCAGAATATCCGTGAGTGTTCTACGAATATTTTTTTCGTCGTCAATTACTAAAATTTTCATCGTAATCTTCTATATCTTTTTTTCTAAGGTTAATTTTTATGATAAAGATAGTGCCTTCACCCTTTTTACTGTCAACTTCAATTGCTCCTTGATGCTGGTTTATCATTCGTTTTACAATGGAAAGTCCAAGACCGGTGCCCTTCTCCTTTGTTGTATAATAGGGTCGGAATATTCTTTCCATATCTTCAGGAGAAATACCTTCGCCGGAATCCTTGATCATAAAAATGAACATCCCATTTTCATATCTTGACGTGATTTCCATTATGCCGCGTGCAGGCATTGCCTGTATGGCATTTTGAATAAGGTTCACAAAAACCTGTTTCATCTGCATCTTATCGCCAAAAAATTGTGGTATTTCCGGATCAAGGGTAAGAGTGATGTCCGCCTTGCCGCGATAGGGGGGAATAATATCCCGGATTTGTTCATTGATATCATATTCTTCAAAGTTGGCAGAAGGCATTCGTGCAAATTTGGAAAACTCCTTCACAAGATGCTGCAAGTTGTTTATTTCCTCGTTTATGACTTCCATGGAGTCCCGGAATATCTTATCGAAATTCTCGCTCTTTCCCCAGTATTTCATTTCCATTCGCTCGGTAGAAAGCCGAAGAGGTGTTAGGGGATTCTTGATCTCATGTGCCATGACCTGTGCCATTTCGCGCCACATCATATCCTTTTCTGCCTGAAGGAGTTTATCACGACTGCTTTCCAGTTCATCTACCATATTATTGAAAGAGACAATAAGTTCGTTGATGGGAGAAAATCTTGATTCCCGGACTCTGACTGTCAGATCGCCGGATGCAATTTTTTTAGTATCTTCCTGCAAACGGTTCAAAGGACGGGTAATAAGTGTGAGGAAGATCAGCAGGATTATAAGAACAACCAGCCCGGAAATTACAACATATAATGTAGAATAGAGGGTCATGTCTTTGCGGAAAAGATAGGTGGTAAGCTCAATTTTATTTATGTCTATGAGAATCGGTGAGACTTCTTCTTTGTCTATAGAATCTTTGTGTTTTCCATAGAGGTCGTGCACTTTATCGTACAAATTCAGTGAAGTGATATCCTTGGAATACTCATTGAACTGGGTCATGAAAAAATATCTTGTGAAAAGCCCTGATATCACCAGCAGGATAAACATTATGACAATAATTTGTAATTTAAAGGATGGAAATTTCATGATTCGAGATCTTGAAGTGAGAAAACCGGCGAGCGATAGGTCGGAGATTTATTGTTCCAGTATTTCATCAATTCAATATTTTTTTCCATCTCTTCAAGATACACAGGATGTAAAGTTGCTGTAACTACAAAATAATATTCCCTGCCCTCTTCAAAAAAATCTATGTGCTGAATGTCCAGAAATTCAAGCAGAACAAAATGTTGTTTTGCTTCATCAAAATCGAGAAATATGGAGCTTTCTCCTTCTTCCGTTTTATCTACAGTGTAGAATTTATCTACTACATCATATTTGATGGAATGGGTTTCGGAATTCATGTGAAGGGGTGTTTCATTGCCCTGCTCGTGTATTCGATAAGTAAATTCCAACAAGATCTGCTGACCCGATTGCATGATCTGCTCAATATCCTTATTGTAGCAAGTGATGATGCGTCCGGAAAAGACAAGCACATCATCCTGAAGTCGGTACGAGCAATTATCAAAGAGAGGAGTTACATGGGATGAGAAGAGCGAACTGGCAGCAATAACGAATGAAGTAATTTGTTTTGATAGGGCACCAAGCATTTTATGTACTCCTGCTATTTATGTGATTACATTCAATAAATTTATGAATAAGTTGGCAAGTTTATAATAATAAAGGTTCATTGATGAAGCGTTGTGTATTTCAGTGCACCACACTTTCAAATTGTTACAGTGTTTATTTTTATTCATTAATTTTTATTTTACTACTTCTTACCCAATGACTTTATACATATTGTTAACCGTAGTAATTCAAAGGCCAAGCTTTGTGATTATAGAAAACAAATTATTCAATCCGTCCACTCCTGAGTGTACAAATACACAGGGGATCAAATTTCTTGTTCTTTCCCAGAGCACTCCAAACATAATTCCCATAAATGTCTGCAAGAAAAATGCTCTGCAAAAAGCTTCACCAATTGTTATTCCGGGGTACCATTGCATAATAGCTTGAATATGACCCAACCCGAAAATAAGTGAAGTGATTAAAACTCCACTAACACTCGATTTCAGTAAATATGAAATCCTTGTCTGAATAAATGCTCTGAAAAAAAATTCTTCAGAAAAACCTGACATAAGAAAAAAATAAATGAACGATGAAAATAACCCGATTCCAACCTGGGAAGCGCTATATTTTCCGCTAAGAATTTCTATACCTGTATTACCAACAAAAAAAGCATTTGGAATAGCCAATGCCAGAAAAACTATGAAACCAACCCAAAGATTTTTTTTCCAGTCTTTGCTTGTAAGACCCATAGATGCCAGTGAATTCTTTCGAAACTTTAAAAATAGAAAAGGTAAAACTACGGATATTACTGTTTTCTTTACAATGATTCCAATTTTCCATTTATCTCCAAAATCAATTTTTGGCAGGGGTAGATAATCCCAGATAATTAGAATCAGGAGCCCGATTATAAGTTCAAATCCGGGCTTTTTAATTTTGATCTCCTGAATTTTTATCTTTTTTGTCAGATCAATTATCCACCAGCAAAGAAATAATATACCGATGCTTAACCCAATATAAGTTAATGCATTTTCCGGTTCATTTAAGAGAGTCAACACAACCGCAAAAATATAAACTGCAATAAAAAATAATATTATCGGATTTTTCAAGTCTTCTTTTCTAAAGAAATTTTCTTGATTCATTATCTTTAACCAACATTTTGAATTATTAAGGATAAATGAGGATAAGCAGCAGAAACCACCTATCCTCATTTAATTGCTATGCTTATAGTTCCACGGACTTGCCGTTATTTTTATAATTTACTTTTCCAATACCTGTATCAAACTCATGCCGTTCAAAATGAGATTCTGAAACTGAGATATTTCCTATGCCGGAATCACAGGTTGCTTCCTTGGCTGTTGAGTTAAATACGTCAATATTACCCACGCCAGTATTGCATTCCAGTTCAACAGCAGTAAGGGATTTGATTAGAATATTTCCCGCGCCTGTGTCCATTTCAATACTATCAGTTTTGATGTTTGTGGCTTCAATATTTCCTGCACCTGTAGAAAAATTAATGGTAGAAAAATTACAATTATCAAAATCCAGGTTGCCTGCTCCGGTCTGCACTTCAATATCTTTTCCGTCCATATCATTTATCATGATATTTCCTGCACCGGTCTCGATGTCTATGGATGTATTTATTGGAATGATTCCTTTGACTGAAGCGATCGCGTAAGGTTTTCCTGAGTCGGTTTTACCTACAAGCTTTCCCTTTCGAATAGAAAGTGTTACATCGTTTTCATACTTTTCCCAAATTTTTACTTCAAGATCATAAGATTGTCCGCCTTTGAGTTCGATATTTCCTGAACTGGCTTCAACGGCAAATGTCTCATATTTTTCATTGTCAGTGAGGGTAATGGTTCGTGAATGCTCAAGGGTAATACCTTTCACGCGCACTTTATTTCCATCAAAATTGATTTCGCAAGAAGCAAAGACCAGCGGAACGAGAACCAGGATAATTAGAGCTTTTATAAATTTCACGATGACTCCTTTTAAAAAAGCCCCGTCAGAATTGGCGGGGCTTAATAAGCTAATAATTTAGAATCCGAACCATGGTCCCACGCTGAGGGTCAAGCCATCAAGTTTGGTATCTGGAGAATTCTTTACTTCGAAGATGTCATCGCAAATATTTGCATTCCAGCCGCTGTGATAGGAGTAGCTGAGCATATAACCAACTGCTGCACGGATGCCGAGCCAATCAGTTAGACGATAGAGAACTTCAAGTTTGGGTTGGAAGAGAATATAGCTTTTCTCTAATTGTACGTAATTGTTGCTTGAGCTTGCAAGTTGAGTGTTCAACTGATTCCAGTCATAGTTGTCACCAACATGAGAAAGCTCGAGTGTATGACCTCCCCAGCCAAGCATAAAGCCAAGAGATGTGGCAAGATTTTTGGAGAGCACGATACGCTTATCAAGAGTAACTCCACCAAATCCAAGACTATATTTCATTCTCTTCATACCGGTAGTATCGATCATTTTTCTGTCGATTTCATACCATTCACCCATTCCACCAAGGAACCAGTTTTTGCCGATGTTACCTTTACCACCAAATCCATTCAGGAACATTCCATCTTCGTGAAGCGGGGTAAAACCAAAGTCTTCGATAACTTTATTAACATCTTCAAACTTGTTCTTATCAACGAACCACATGGGTATCCAGCTACCACCGCCACCGCCTGCATCTAATTTGGGTTTCTTTGCGACAATAACTTCACCTGTAGTTTTATCGATTTTGGGCTTAATGCGTGATTGTAGAACAGCTTGAGTTTCATAGACCTGTTCATTTCTGAAGAAAACCATTTCAACGGCATCACCGACTTTTTTGCTCTTGATCATAGTTGAGAGCTGCGCTTCGTAGCGGGCTTTTTGACCGCTGAATTCCATGATAATATCACCTTTCATAAGACCGGCTTGTTGAGCTCCACCGCCGGGCACTACGCCGGAAAGAAGCACACCATAATTATAATCATAGTGCATTTCATAGGCATCTTGAAAGGTCATATCAGCAAGATACACACCAAGAAGAGGGGTATCTGCACTAAAATCACCTGACATGGAAATTTGGATCTTTTTGATTTGATCCTCATTCAAACCTTTAAGGTCTTTCAGTTTTTCGAGCTCTGACAGGTCAATGTTGATTTCAACATCCTCCTGTCCCCATCCTTCCACCTTATAGGTGAAGGGTTCATCTGCATTGAGCATTGCTACTGCTCCGAAGAGCAATACAATTAGGATTACACTTAACTTTTTCATTTGTTTCTCCTTTCATTAATTTGAAAATTTGAAAAAGGGAAGGGAAGCAGGGCGCTTCCCTTTGTGAAGCTATGTTATTTCTTAGGGAGGTTATATAGTTTCTTTCTTTCTTTCCATAACAAAATAATTGAAGTATGTTTTATTTAACACCTCTATGTATTTTTCTTTTTCATTATACAAATACCGTGCCAAAAATTATTGGGAATTGAGTAAGTTGCTCGCTGTCAATGAGATAAAATATATATTTTTAAAATATTGAATTTATTAAGTAGCTGAAACCGTTGTGGGATTGATATAAAATATATCAGATTGATATAAATCTTTACCGATTTAACTTATTTGATAATTACTAATTTTTGTATTGAGGATGTTTTATTCGTTGATAATTTACAGAAGTAAATGCCAGAACTTGCATTTTCGGCATTCCATTCAAAAGTATAGTTTCCTGCGGGTTTGTTTTCATTGAGTAGTGTTTCAACGAGTTGTCCTTTGAGATTGTATATCTGGATTTTTACTTTATCAGGATGAGGGAGAGAAAAGGATATTTTCGTTGAGGTTGAGAAAGGATTGGGGAAGTTTTGATGCAATGTTGGGATTGTATAATTAAAAACCGTATCATCAATAGCAACGCCCTGCCATTCGTAGGCGCTCATGTCGATCCTGCTGTCATATATTCGAGGATTTCCATCCAGATCCCATGGTGGAAGATGAAGTCCTGTAGTGTCAGGAGTGCCGGAATTAATACATGGTGAGTTTTCTAGCAAGTGGAAATTATTGTTTATAGAATCGATAAATTGTGGGTTTTCATTAATATTCCCAGTTCCAATAAATCCACCTTCAATATCTGAATATTCTACTGTTATATTTGCATTATTAGCTTCTATTTGTTGAGGATTGTTTTGCCATAGGATATCATTAATGACATTCATTTCAGATTGATTTTCACAGTAAATTCCTATATTGTTATTCCCATATAGAGTTGAATTAATAATATCATAATCTGAGTTAACACTATATATCCCTCCACCAATGGAAGCGCTATTATTGTTTAACATACTATTCGCAATATACATATCCGATGAATGGGTATATAAAACTCCTCCGAGACTATCAGCTAAATTGTCATTTAGAATCGAATTATTAAGAGTGATTTCTGATAATAGAAAGAAAAAAGCACCTCCATATTCTTGAGCTTCACAGTTGATAACATTTAGTTTTGAGAGTTTTATATTACTGTTATTATCATAAATTGCGCCACCGTAAGATGCACCACAATTTATCAAACTCATATTCTCCACGACGGCACTAGATAAAGCAGTACGCATACCTCCCCCTTTATTATCAGCACTACAAGATAAAATTTTAACCTTAGATATTTCTGCTTGTGTGGAAGCTAATAATATTCCACCTCCGTCGAATTGAGCAGTACATTCCTGGATAATAAGATTTGATAAAATTGAATTTGAATTCATGCAGCAAATTCCAGCTCCGGAAGAATGATAGCCATTTTCTATTGTGAGTCCTGATAGGTATTGATAATTAGTGTCTGAATTAGTCATCGCGACAACTCTGCCAAGGCTATCTCCATCAACTACTGTCTGGTATATATATGATGAATCATGATCAACGATAAATTCAGATGCAACGGTTATAGCTTTTTCATTATAATTTATACACTCATGATACACTCCAGGATGAATGAGGATAGTATCATTATCAGATGCCATATCAATACCTAGTTGTATTGAGAAAAAAGGATGCTGAAAAGAACCTGTGCCAGTTGAGTCTGAGCCATCAGTCGCTATATGCCATACCGGTCCCTGATGGGTTAGCTGAAGTACGAAATTAATATCATTTGTATTAGTCCATTCAAGCACAGGGACATTTATTTGCACGGAATCTTGATATCTGCAATGAGAAGCTGTCACATTATAATTGCCAGCCCAGATCGGTAATGTATAAAGACCATCTTCGTCCGGGAAAGTGAACATCGTATCTACTGTTATCAGTACTTCGTCAACGCTCCCGAAAGGACCATTTAACGCAACCTGTCCTGAAATAGTGCCATAGGGTGTCTGATAATATGGCTCCCATCCCATATCATTTCTTGTGCCGTCAGGATCATTATACATTGTAACAGGACTGCCCTTATCAATACAGGGAGATTTTGTTGAGTCGGAATAGGGGAAGTTTGTCCATTTGAGATGATAGTCATCATTTGAAGGGTCATTAAATAATGGATATGTGCTTATATTACCAGTGCCACTATATCCTCCCTGAATATCAGAATATGAAACATAGATGTCATTTGTATATGAACCCCATATTTCTGTATAACCATCATTCCACAAAATGCTGTTCAATATTTTTAAATAACCTGTATTAACCTGCATAGCAAGACCTGTGTTATTAACCATGGTTATATTTTGGATTTGAGAAGAAGCTGAAGGTTGATCAAAACAAATGATTCCATAATCACCAACGGAATTTCTATAAAACATTGTTTGATTAAGAGAGATATCATCACAATAAAGAGCTCCTCCGTCATCTGATGATGAGTTGTGATGAAATGTACTATTAATAATCATTGGGTGGGAGTTATTGCCACTGTAGATTGCCCCCCCCTCCTCTGCGTGATTATATCTTAAGATGACATTGCGAATTATAGGATCAGAATTGCGGATATAGATTCCACCACCTCTTGTAGCTTCACCGTTTTGGAGTGTCATATTATATATTTGTCCATGAGGTACATTTGTAAAATTGATTATACTACTTAGGGTATCGGCATCTAAAATAACCTTTTCGGGACTGGTACCTGTTATTGTTACATGACTGCTCATTTCAAGGGGAAAAATCTCACCATTAGTATAGTGTGAATAGACACCAGGGGCAAGAAAAATATTATTGTGATGAGTGCTGTCAGCATAAATCTTAGACAATGCAAATTTAATGGTTTTTAAAGGTTCATCAGCATTGAGTCCGCTATTTGAATTATCTCCATCTACTGCAACATACAAATTGGCATTGATAAGTGAATCTTGTTTTCCGTGTAGTATATCAAAGCTAAAATTATCAATTGGAGAAGCATAATAATCAGAAGGATTCACAATGGTAAAAGTATCGACGATAACATGAATTGGATCGCAGTCTTGCGCAAAGATGTCCTTACCTGAGCCCTTGTAAGTTGCTGTATTTGAGTGGATATTAGATAACTGTAATGTGTCAAATTCAATTGACGATTCGTAGGAATATATACCTCCGCATATATTCAACGCTTCATTATTATTGATTGCTGTATTGAGTAAAGTAATGTTTGAATTATCAAGGTAGATTGCCGCGCCGTCATATCCTGTGTTATGAACGATTTGCACATTTACGAAGTCACAGTTTACGTTATCTAGGGCTACTGTACCTTCTTCCTCAAGAGTTGTATTAAATCGAAATATTACATTATTGATTTCACCATCACAATCCCACGCTCTTAATCCTGCACTTCTATCAGCTGTGCAATTCTCAATAATAGTATTATTTATTTGGAAATCACTTTTTGAAAAATATAGTGATGCCCAATAATCGCCAGAATTGTGAGAAAAGATTGAATTTGATATTTCCACATAACTGTTTTCTTTTGCGTATATACCACCACTATATAAACCAACATAATTATATACATAAATACTATCGATTAATAACAAAGAATTTTCAACCTGTATTGCCCCTCCATGAACTGAATTTGAAATTGAATTATTTTCGAAAGATATATTATTCACAGAAAGTTTTGAATTAATACTCTGAATACCATAGGTTTTTGTCCGTTGTATTTTGATATCATTAAAATGGGCTTCCAAAACATCAACAGCTCTGATGACATATGATAAAGAATCAGCATCAAGAATGGTAGAATCTCTCCCAGCCCCTTGAAGTGAAACATATGCAATCCAGTTTAAGGGATAATTTTCTCCATTAGTTGTTGGAGAGTATGTTCCAGGAGCGATGTATATAGTATGCCGGTTTAAACTATCACTATAGATTCTTGATAATGCATGGGATATCGTCTTGAATGGTTGATCCGGTGATGTGCCACTATTTAAGTTGCTTCCATCTACTGAAACATAAAAATCACTATTAATTAGACTATCCAATAATCCGTACTGAATATCAAATGAAAATTTATTGATCGGTGATGCATAATGATCTGTTGGGTTTATTACAGTAAAGGTGTCCACTGTGACAGAAATTGGCAAGCAATCTTCTGCATACATATCACTTCCGCAACCCCTGTTTGATGATATTTCGTTTAAATATATGGTGCTACACTCCTGATTAAAATCAGCAGAAGATTCTTTAAGATATATACCACCACCTAGTTCATCTGCTGAGTTGGTGATTATTTTTAAGTCGATAATCTGAGAAGTAACATCATCAAAATATATTCCACCACCTTTTTCTGATGCAGTATTACTGATAATTTTCGTATTCTTCATCGTAACATTCAAATCATAAAGATACATTCCACCGCCCCATTCAGCAGTATTACCATGGATTGTAACATTTTCCATATTGAGATCTCTATATTTACCGTATATACCACCACCTTTATATCCCGCTGAATTATTTATTATTGATACATTATTCAACTCAACATTAACTTCATGTCCTTCATATCCGAAACATAAGCCTCCTCCCTGACTGTCAGCATGATTTTCACTTATATTTACGTCATATAGAAATAAGTCACCTCTTCTAATGAATATACCCCCACCAAATGGTCCAGTATTGATGTTATTATGTATTTCGCAATTGCTGATAGTTGCGTCAGAATATACATCACAAGATATACCACCTCCCATATAATCACTTGTATTGTTAGAAATTATCGTGTTTTTCAGGTACAAATCTGAAGAATAATACACACATATTCCACCTCCCGACCATCCGGTTTGATTATTCGTGATATATGAATCTTCTATGATAACATCTGAATCATATAAACAGATTCCACCACCTTTGGAATAGGATCCATTTGCAGTATTGTTTATAACTTTTAAATGTATTAATTTTGCTTTCGATTCATAACAATAAATAGCCCCACCATCATCAGCAGTTCCGTTTTGTGCAGTCAATCCACAAAAAACAGCAGTTGTATCTTCTCCACTTTCAAATGTTACCACACTTCCACTCTGGTTCCCGTCTATAATAGTTTGAGAAATAAAACTCGTATCTGCACTTGTTAAGAATAGTGACGCAACAGTAATATTCTTTCCATTGTAATTAATATTTTCAACATACGTTCCTGGTTGAACCAGAACCGTGTCGGCGTCTTGTGACGCATCGATGCCTTGCTGAATGGTTAAGTACTCGCTTGGTACATTTAATATTGTTGCAGAGAGAACTCCGCTACAGAGGAATAGTATTCCTATTCCAACTATAAGCATCTTTTGCATCTCATCCTCCTGATTACATCCTCCGAAAATTTACGACAGATGATTTATTTTATTATAACTAACTTTCTAACAATTTCCTTTTCTTTCGTCAATAATTTCATAAAGTAAATTCCTGAACTCATCTCATCGACATTCCATTCAAAAGTATAGTTTCCTGCGGGTTTGTTTTCATTGAGCAGCGTTTCAACGAGTTGCCCTTTTAGGTTGTATATTTGAATTTTTACTTTATCTTGTTTTGTGAGGGAATAAGAAATTTGAGTTGATTTTCTAAAAGGATTAGGGTAATTGTGCAATGAAACAAACTGTGCGACCGGTTCGTCGTCGTTGCTTACATTGGGATAATATATGAATGAGCCATAAACGATCAAACCACCTCCATAATTAATAACTTCCAGCCAGTAGTAATACTGAGTCGTAACAGTCGCAGTATAGTCATTGAATTCATAATTTTGAGGAGCTGTCGTTGTTCCATGTCCTGGGATTATACTTAAGTTAATTTTTGAAGATGTAGCAAAATCGTCTGTTTCTGATCGATATATGTTGAAGCCGATGACATCTGTCTCAAACAAGGTTGTCCAGTTCAGTAGTACAGAATCAGTTAAGTCATCATAAGTAGCTTCAAAGGAGGAGAGCTCAATCGGTTCTGAAATTTCATCATACGCAAAGATCTCTATATCATCGATGTTCCAGCCACAATATGTCCAGCCGCCATCAGTTTCACCCATAACCCATCGTAAATATATTTCAGATTGGTCGTCAGCATAGTCAGAAATATCAAGCTCCATTTGAGTCCATGCGTAATCTTCTATGGTTTCCGAATTTTCCCAGATAGTGTACCAATTGCTGCCGTCCGTACTTATCCGCACATACGCATGATCATAGGTTGGCTGCTCCACACCGAGCCAGCGCCAGAATTTAAGTGTTACTCCAAACATATTCGAGCAGTCGATCGCAGTGGAAGTGAGATTTGTTTCGGAAAGATTATTCGGGTAATCGCCATAAAGATTGTATCCCAGAACATTATCTCCAGTGTAGCCGGCTGTGGGATCCGGTCCACCATATTGGCCACCTCCACCTGTCGGCAGTCCATATGCCCATTGATTCTGATTGTTCCAGCTTGGATTTGTATCCATGTACCAGCTGTAACGCAATGTTGGTTCACCTACTGCTAATTGTACTTCCATAGTGGCGTCGCCGTAATGGTTCGTCGTATTCGTGAAGTAGAGTGAGGAAGTATGAATTCCCTCTGCAAGGATGTTTGCATTGCTGTTTACCTGAACTGTCACTTCGGCAGTATCTCCTGCTGCAATAAAACCAAACACATCGCCGGCAAGATTGATCCAGTCGCATGTGAGATCGTTGGATACTTCAAAGGATATTGTTAATACTTCATTATTTATAATATAATAAGTCATTTCTGCCGGAGTAAATGGACCACCTACAGGTCCCGATGAATTGAAATATTCTTCAGGATTGATGCTGATCCCTCTTTCTTTTGTGAGTGCTTTTATGCAGAAATTTGCAGTTTCATCCCATGACGGATTTGAGAAGTTGTAATCATAAAGATCGAGCCAACCAAAACCATCATTATAGTAGCTTTCATCAGGATTTGCAGAGGATTCGACAATTGTCCGATAATCAGCACCAAGGAGCACAGGTATATCGGAGGTTCTGTCAAATGCAAGTCCTCCATCCGAGACAAGCAGGTACACATAAAAATCATTTCCACTAGTTAATGTTACAGAAGTATCCAAAGTTATCGTATGGAGTCCAGTGTATTCAATACTACCTGTCTGAGAGCTGAGTTCGTTCTGCAGGGAACCGCCTTGGAAATCATTGAAAATTTTTACTGTGTAGTCAACGTTTTCCGTTGCAGTAAAGAATGAAACCGCCTGTAAAATTTCATCATCTTGAGCAATGAATTTGTTGAATGCTTTATTATATTGCGTAAGTGTGTCCCGCCAGCCGTGATAATCATGATAATAAATATTGCTGTAGGGTTGAAGTACAACATTGTACAGAGAAACTGCACCCATTTCGGGATTCTGTCCGCAGTGCTTATCATAGTAGGAAATCCAGAAATAGCCGCTCAATCCCCAGCTTGCACCCCAGCTATTTTTAATCAACCAGGCACCGGGTAATGGAGCTTGTGTAACTTTGCTGTCATCCCATCCTACGATTGCAACAGCATGGTTCGGATCAAGTGTAGAAGTAGGAGGTTGATAATGGATATAGCCGCTCATGAATTGTGAGTCATAGCACAGGCAGGTACCCATCACGCCATGTTCCATAACTTTATTTTTGATAGTATTGATATTACTCAGATCGTTTCCTGCAACATACCACTCGATATCATTTACATAATAATAATGATAGCTTGGTTCATATCGTGCAGGTGCTGTATTATATGATTGTCCGTCTATATCTCGTACTGCGCCTTCCCCGCGGGAAAGGTATGCAGCAGTTACACGGTAATCACCACCCTGATGCACTTCCAATCCACTGCCGGATGGGGGAGTAATGTCATCATTGTTATGCTGATTGAAACCGTTCCACCAATCCAAGTGATATTCTGCAAGATTCGGTTCTCCGACTTCTCCATTTGCAATCCATACTCCGGTCATCATAAGGTTTCCCTCTATCGATGCCATAGCGCCGTGAGTCCAGCATGTGCCGCCTTGCTGGTTTTTCACTGAAGTGACATAATTCTGTCCGCTCACGTCCCGGAGATCATAAGTAGCTGGTGGGTCTGCCTGAAGTAATTGTATCAAAATAAATGTCGCAATAATAAGTGTTATTTTTTTCATGATGCTCCTAATATACTACATATATTCCATTGTGCCTTTGACAAAATGTACGTCGAGTGCTATGATCGATGCACCTCCGTGCTTGTCAAGATCACCGAGTAGATCTTCAATCTCGCGAATGATCGTATGCAGCTCTGATTCGCGAATGATCGCAAAGATCGTTTTACTGTAATTTTTATTTTCTCCAAGGAAGTTTATAAAGTCTGCAAAAAGAGGTACTTTTGTAAGAATTCCTCCCATGCCCTGAGAGTCAATAACAGTCGAACCCTTCACACCGAGTTCAAGAAAAAGCTCCATAATATCTTCCAAATATTTATGTTCATATAAGATGACCATGAGGAGTTTTTTCTTCTCTTGGGGAAGCTCTTTTTTTGACTCTTCACCACTGCTCATAGCAATTGTTTCGTAAATAGATTCAGCGGATCGGGCTGCGAGAAGTTCATTCTTTGTATCTTCGTCTCTAAGTGTTCTTGAGATCGCAGAAAGCATTTTCAAATGCTCACTTGGCGAGTTTGATGGTCCAAGTAGTACAAAAAAGATATGCACTTTTCTGTTATCGATTGCTTCGAAATGTACACCTTTTACGGAGATCACAAGAGCAAGTACGAAATCATCGAGTCCATCTATCTTGGCATGAGGAATAGCAATTCCTCCGCCCAGACCGGTGCTGCCAAGTTTTTCCCTTTCTTTCAGAGCAGAATATATTTTGGATGATTTAATTTCATGTAGTTTAGGACATTTTTTTAGAAGTTGTACGAGCTCATGAAGCGCCTCATCTTTTTTCTTTGCTTTGAAAGAAGCAGAACAGCAATCCTTGCATAATTTTTCATAAAGATTCATTTTTATTACCTCAAATTAAGGTTTGATACCTGTGCCTTTTATGATCGCCCATCTGGAAAGTACAGGTCCGACAAGTTCGTTTATAAATACTGAGAAAATTATAATATTAACCATATTGATCGCCAGATGCTGCATCTCGGATGTGGCATTCGATATGATAGGAGATGCCTGGATCATCAGCACAAGTCCGATAGCAACACCAGCTTGTGGAAACATGCATATTCCGAGGTATTTCTTCGTTGTTTGATCAGAATGAGAGGAGAGTGCTCCAAGGTATACACCGAAATATTTTCCGATCATGCGGGCAATAACAAAGACCACTCCGAGAATAAGGATCCCGGGTTGAGTGAAGATACCAAGCTGAAGCTCAGTTCCTGCAATAGCAAAGAACAAAGCATATATTGGAGGAGTTAGTCCTTCAAGTATTCGTGAGATCCGCTGATTTTTATTGGATAGATTTACTAAGGTTGCACCTATGACAATATTCGTAATAAGTGGCGATATATGAAGTGGGTGTGCGAGACTGATCACGATAAAGATCATGCCAAGCGCAATGATCATGATCTCGCTTTTATTTTGTTTCTTATGCGTTGCTTTATGGAGAATATATCCAACTACTATACCGATTATGATCGAGAGAAAAATTTCTCCAAACGCCGTAAATATCATTATCATAGGATTATTCTTAATGCCGCTAATATTCGGTAATGTAACTCCTATAAATGCAAATACCAGACCAAATAGTACAACCGATCCGGCATCATCCAGAGCAACCAGTCCATAAAGATAATCAATAAATTTACCCCGCGCACGCAGCGATTGCACAATGGCAACAGTGGCAGCAGGAGCAGTTGCAGTAGCTATTGCTCCCAGAAGTAGAGAGAATTCATATTTAAACCCGATAAGTATTAATGATCCGGAAACAAGCACGAAGGTCAACCCGATCTGAAAAAAGGTGAGTATGAGCACTTCCTTTCCAACGGATTTCAGCTTTGCTTTTGAGAATTCACCGCCTATAGCAAGTGCGATAAGGCCAAGTGCAATTTCTGTAATGGGACGAAGAGCATGAACCATTTTCAGTTCGATAACATTGCCGATTGACTCTCCAAGTAGAATACCAGCAATGATGTAACCTGTCACAACCGGGAGCTTTAACTTGTCAGCAAGTTTTCCAAGGAGGTATCCGACAATAAGCACAACACCTATTGCAAAAAGGATGTGATTGCTTACGAGAGTGCGTAATGTTGTCGTGCAAAATTCAAAAGAGGTAACCATCCAGTTAAAAGCAGATGACATCGAACATCCTTAACGAAATTAATTTTTTGTTAGTTTGCAAACATGGTGCTAAATTGGTCAATATCTTTATTTGATTGACTCGTACTTCATATGAATGAGGAAAAATTGACAATGAATACAAGCACAAAATAAACAAGCACATTCAATGAAAGCACACAGTGATGAATACTGGATGAGATTGGCACTTGAAGAAGCTGAGAAGGCATTTCAAGAAGATGAGGTCCCTGTTGGAGCAGTAATCATAAAAGATGAAGAGGTCATAGCACGTGCTCATAATTTGACTGAATCCAATAAAGATGGGCTGGCACATGCTGAGAAATGTGCAATCGACCTCGCTCAAAAAAATGTTGGCAAGTGGCTTTTTGGTTGCACCTTATATGTTACTTTAGAACCTTGTACGATGTGTGCTGGAGCAATAGTTCTTTCACGTATAGATAGAGTAGTTTTTGGTGCTTATGATGAAAAAAATGGTGCTTGTGGATCATTGTATAATATTCTTTATGACGCACGATTGAATCATAATCCAGAGTTGAAAAGCGGTGTAATGGCACTTGAATGTGGTGCAATTTTAAAAAATTTTTTTCAAAAAATGAGAACTAATAAAATCGGAGAGGTGTCCGAGCTGGCTTAAGGAGCACGCTTGGAAAGCGTGTGTAGGTCACAAGCCTACCGCGGGTTCGAATCCCGCCCTCTCCGCCATTTTTTTTGTGGAGAGATGCCGGAGCGGTTGAACGGGACGGTCTCGAAAATCGTTGTCCGTCGTTTGGCGGACCGTGGGTTCGAATCCCACTCTCTCCGCCATTTGTAAATTCTTAACAGAATTTTTATTATCAGTATTCTTGACGATATTAATTTATGATTTTCTCATGTCTCAATAATAAAATAACGTACTGATTATGTTATAGAAGTTCAAAATATTTAAGATTGAAAGTAGATTTTTTACGTCTATTCTTCATGATAAGTATGAGAACAAGAAAAAATAGGAGAATAGAAAGCATGCAAGGTAAAAAACTCTATGTGGGAAATCTTGATTATTCAGTCACAAAAGACGATCTCTCAGA
>Ga0307991_1000933_pt1 | contig 21086 bp, 17 predicted proteins | sample EllFjometagen131_FD_203146 | JGI IMG/M metagenome (GOLD analysis project Ga0307991, IMG submission 203146) | Marine microbial communities from Ellis Fjord, Antarctic Ocean - #131 | ecosystem: Environmental > Aquatic > Marine > Unclassified | place: Southern Ocean | collected 2014-10-08 | reverse complement strand
TCTACTTCTGACTTTGGGCTCATTATTGGCTCCTTCTACGGTTTGTTAGCCGCCCAAAGTATCTCTTATTTATTTAGATCAAATGAACCGAATTGGTCTGACACCGCACACTGCTCTAACATCCCTTTGTCATTGACCATGTCGGGTTTCTTCTGGGACTTAAAATCGACAATTTCGACAGTACCATTTTTTCCGCGAATTAGATCGATTTTACCCTTCAATATATAATTTTCCTTTACCAGAGAAACATCAACTTCCGCCTCTAGTATCTTATCCCAATCATTTTCATGCCGCTTCGAGTATCGTAACACTTGGTTCAGCGCAGCTGTTTTTTGACTTTCGGCCAAATATTGGCGATTACTCTTGGACAAATTGGAATAATTTAAATCGAACCAAGAATTGATACGATCCTCAGTGACAGAAGACTCTTCGCCACGTAGCACAGCTTTATGTACGTCCTCGATTGTTTCATGAACCAACAAACCGAATAACATTGCAGCCTGTCGTACAGGGGAAAACTCATACTCTTTAAAAAACTTGTACTGTTGTGGGCAATTCTCATAAAGAGTGATATGGGATGTGAAGCTATATTCCTTTTTAATTTTCACACTTCCAATTTCTTCGAGATTCACTTCCTTTAGTCCATGTTTTTCCAGTTTCCAATCCGGTAATGTCTTATAACTGTCTTTAAGATATTTGGAAGGCGATCTCTGGTGTCCATCATGTTCAAATGTGGTAAGCCCAAGAATGTTTTGCGCTCGTGAGAATGCAGTATAGTATAGTCTCCAAAAATCGAAAGATTTCATCATCACAAGCGGTTCAAAGGGTGGTTTGTGATAAAACTGGTTTTGAAGAACTTCATCCAAGACTGAATATTGCTTTCTGGGAACAGCCTGAAGAGAGTCTGTAAGTACAACTGGAAATTCAAGTCCTTTGGATTGATGAATTGTCATAAACGAGACACAACCTGAAGGTGCATAATCCTCAGCACTCTCGTATTCACTAATCCCACCCTCTTTTAAGAACCGTAAGAAGTGATTAAAGAAACTCCATAACAGTCGGTCAAGATTGTCTTTAGTGAAAATTGTGATATGGTATAGATATTCAAACTTGACGAGGAGTTGGGAAAGCAGGGCTAAGTTTCTGATCGGTCTGCTATCTTTTACACCAGACGGATTATCCTCTTCTAGGAATCGGCTGAAAAGAGGAAATTGAAGTAACTCATAAAACAGACCACTGAAGGCATAATTCATTGAATCAGCCATTAATCGATGATCATTCGCCCGGTGACGTGTCCATTGTAACAGAGATGCGTTCTCCTTTTTCACAACTTCATCAACGAAAGATTCAAGGCATTCTTCGTCATAATAACCCCAAATTGATAGAGGCTTTGTCAGAAATTTTTCTCTAACGTCAGGAAATTGGGGGAACAGGAATATCAGAGCACCAATCATCAGTTTGGTTTCTTCCCTGTCAAAGAACATGTTAGACCTGGGTGAATATACAGGGATTCCCTTTTTCTCAAGAAAGTCTGATAAGTCCCGAACATTCTTATGCTTCACTGACCGAAACAAAAATGCTACTTGATTCCAATCCGTCAACTTTCCTGATTTCTGGAGAAATTTCAGAAAGAGGAAGACCTCCTCACACCAACTTTCAAAATCCTTTGAACTCGACACTTTGATGACGGATGAATATTTATCAAACTTTTTGCTCTTCGGTGGTTCAACGACCTTTGGGAAACGAAAATTAACGCCATCAGCTTCCCACTCAAGTTGCTCCATCCAGTCGTTGTAAAAGTCTATGATACCCGAATGCGATCGATAGTTAGTTCTCATCTCGATAGGTAAACATTCTCCACGCTCAAATTTTGAAGGGAATTCAAGAATATTACGAATTGTTGCTCCCCGAAATCGATAAAGACCTTGGTCATCATCACCAACCACACAGAGATTTTTATCCTTATTTAAGATTTTGAAAAGAATCGCCTCTTGTACGGTATTCGTATCTTGATATTCATCAATCATTAAGTAGCGTAGTTGATTGCGGTATTGTTCAGCAATATTATCCTGCTCATTTAGGACCTTATATGCTTCATATTGGATTGTTGAAAAATCTAGCGCATTCTCGCTTTCCAACAACTCCTGATATTTCTGATAGCATTTTCCAAGAGCACTCACATCTTCAATATCTGAGTCTATCAACGTTTGAACATCAAGCAATTCTTCACTAACCTTGTTAATCCACTTAACAAGATTCTCAGATTGATACCATCGGTGTGAATCCTTCCTCCCCAGGATAAGTTCGCTGCCTTCAATCGCTTGAAACTCTTTAATTTTTTGAAAAAGAAAGTATGATTGATCGAATTGATCAAAAACCGTGTAATTCCGTTTTAGGCGTGTGAATTCCCGATGTTCATCCAGCATTCTCAGGCAAATTGAATGAAGTGTACCAATATACATTTCATGAAGATTCACTTTCACTTTCTCAGTTAATAATCTATCAGAGATACGAGTGATAAGCTCAGCAGCGGCCTTTTCAGTAAAAGTGGAGACCAATATTTGTTCAGGTTCCACTTTTTTCTTCATAATTAAATGAACGACTCGCTCTACAAGTGTGAATGTCTTACCAGATCCAGGGCCAGCAATTATTAATACGGGGCCTTCAGTTCTTTCTACCGCTGTACGTTGTTGATCGTTTAATTTTAAATCAGCCATTCTTAACCCTCAGCAGCTCATTTGAGTAGATGTTTAAAAAGTAATTAGATTACCAATACCGATTTTTGAGATACTTGTATAAAGTTGCAGAATCAGTACATTTTTTAATTTCAGAGAAAAGCAATTCTGGAGCTTGAATTTGATACTGCCCTGTGTTTTTCAAAACACTTTTCCAAGCTAGAGACATATCATCTCCTTCTAGGCCAGGAGAGGGGTTTCTATCTCGCAATTCACCGTTCTCTATTGGTACAACATGCAAATGGATGAATGAAGTGCATCTATATTCATTTGCTTTCACCATTCCTGCTAGTAGCAGGGCTTGCCTCATTAATTGATAATAAGGCTCGTAGTACAATACCTCCGGTTCATGGATTTCAATGGGACTGTTTGGTAACAATAATAGAGGATTGTATCTTTCATATCTTTGAGGGACATATTTTGACTCACTTGGATAAGACTCTGTATATTTCCATTCAATACCTACCAGGACTCTACTTCCATCTGACTTAATTCCCACCATGACAGCATCAATTGATGTGCTGTTGGCACCTCTCTGATGAGAACGTTCATTAAGGTAATTATCTGCACCATTGACCTCAAATTCTACAAAGCCATCATCTAATATTGCAACATCAACAAAATCTTCAGATATATGGTTTAGAAAGTTAAGAGCTAAATCCGCTCTTTGCCTAAGAGGGAATAAATGATTCACACATGCAATCTGAGAAGATAAAAGATGACCAGGTGGAATATCGGAACCTGACCACCATACTATTTCATTCCTCTTAAAGTAGTCGATGGCATCTTCTCGAATACCCGCCCAAAGATTTAACTTTGGATCCTTGAGTACAAATTCTCTCTTCTTATCTCTATAAACCCCGTCACCTGGATCCCGAAATATTTGATCTCTCTGACTTACTGCTCTTTTTCGTTGATCTTCTATATAACTCATTTTCATTCCCTGCTTGTGGATTAGATATTCTTTATCTGTCCCAAATTTATTCGTCTACGTCTTTGCTTCAAACTGAAAGAATATTTGTAACAATGGATTTGAACATATCATTTACGTGAACATTCTGCCCTGTATGATGCATAATTCACTAGTGAACCACTCTGCAAAGATGGCGTCCATGCCTAACAATTGAAAGCGCCCCTCCAGTTTGGCAAGATACAACTTCCCTCTTCCCTCGTTAATGCTCACAGACCCAATGAATCCCTGCAAATTTCTTCATCCGAGAGCATCCTGATCCGGGGGTGATCAGGAGAATAATCGGGACAAGAAGCCAGACGCAGACGCTTTTCATGGTAACGGATCTTTCCCATAAACTTGTGCTATCATGGATACACCCCGATGACAACCCCATTTTTAATCTCCACCTTATGAATTTTCTCTCCACCATGAAGTCCTGCCCGCAGTCCTTCAAAAGCAGGATTGATGATGATATGCAATTCCTCGATAACCCAATTAGCGAAAAGGGGCTCTAGCCCATCCAGCTTCAGATCTCGCTCAACCTTAATTAGATAGAGCCGTCCGTCCTTGATTTCCCAAAAACCTAAATACCCCCTCCAACAATTGGAGGAGACCACCCGCGGCTGACCTGCGGTGAAAAGATCTTTATCTGTCAGCTCTATTACCCTGGGGTGATCCAAAGGAACCCCGGGGCAAGTTGTCATACTCAGATCTCTACCCTCATAAATGATGTTCTCATGAAGTTGGTGAGTCATCTCAGCTATCACCCATTCTGTCAAGCCAATGTTCGTATATCATCACCATAGCCAATGTATCCAACTCACAATACTGGAGCAGGGCTTTCCGAAGAGCTTCCCTTTCCTCATCAGTCATGTCGGTGAACTGTATCTTGGCGTAAGCAATCAGAGCAGCGCCACCCTCTTGGATTTCCGCGTCTTCCAGAATCAGTTCATCCTGACTCAAATCCAGATCCCCATACTGACTGGGGAGCAAATAATATGGATTGGTGGGTTTACCTGTGTCGGCATCCAATTCATAAAGCACGCGACCTTTGAGATGGGTCCCAAATCCCAGCGGTTTTGAGTATTTCTCCTTGATGGAGTCCCCTGCTGCCATAACTGCCGGTAACACAGCCTTAATGGAGTTGGAGCCCTTCATGTCGGGATGATAATAATAGTTCCGCACGAGTTGGAGCATATCCACCATGATGCGAGGCCCAGGCACTTTGAGCTTGCCATCCTTCCACTCCGTGATGGTTTCAATCCACTCGATGAGATTCCCATATCCGGCTTCATCATCATCCAGCATCTGCTGCTTGATCTGATTTAAAACCGTATTCTCATGAGCCGCATATCTGAAGATGGTGCCCTCGTCATTTTCCAGCACCTTTTTGAGCTGACGCACAAATTCAAAGTTGGGAAATTCACCCCGCTTGTCATCAATCCACTCATGATGCTCCATACGTCCATCTTTATGCAACGTATGAGCTGAAAACTGAAAAGCAGTCTGCTCATAGGGCTTTCTTCCTTTAGTAAAGGGCAGAGCCACCATGGAGGTTTCAAAATCAATAAAGTGCAGCGGGAAGACCCAAGAGTTCATTTCATTGCGGAGTTCAGGGGCTATCACTTCAGACTTTTCATCCGCCAGGGTCAGATCCACCTGCATGAGTTGTCGGTCATTCAGGTAGACATCGTAATTTGGTAGATTCTGTAACTCCTGAAGTGAAAAGACATTCTGCTCCATGAGAGCGGGTGATTTTCGAAAATTCCAGATATCAAAGATGCTGGGGGCAGCGGGATCGAATCTGGACCCTAATGAGTCTCGCATACATTCATTAAAGCCGCTTTTTAGCTCCCCTTGCCTGGTATTCTTGTATTCGCAACCCTTGCATTTGGGTCCTGTGACAATGGGGTAGCGTTTATCCCTAGTATAATATTTCCCATATTCCTGGATACGGGCTTCAAAACTCTTGAGCTCCTCAGTGGACTTTTTAAGCTGGGGAAAGGCTTCACCTCCCAGGATCTTTTGCACAAACTCTGAGACATTCACCTGAGCCTGGATGGGTTCGCCCATATTTTCAGGTGTGATCTCCCTGGCAGGAAAAACTTCGATACGATCTCGCTCATCCCTCTGGATCCTAAAGAGCTGATTTAAACCATCCACCGTAGATTTCTTGTTCTTATCGGTAAGCATGAGAAAGGGCACAATTTCATGATCGGGAAAGGCATGTTCCATGACCCAGGTCTGGAAAGCCACATCAGCGAGATAAGGATACCAGGGCCTGGAAATAAAATCGCCCTTGGTTGTAAAAAATTCATCCCTGCCTTTGAATGATTTGGCCTTCACTTCAATCAGCTCTATACGCTTGCCAACCTTTTTTAACACATCAGCCCTGATGAAGGTGTGTTCATACTGGATAGCGGCTTCATAGATGATCACATTCTCCTGCTCGAGGAGTTCGTAGGTTTCATCCAGAGACTCATCATAGGCCAGGGATTTGACGTCGTGCCCCCCAGGGAAGTAATATTTGGCCAACTCCCCCACCTGATAACCGCCTTCACACAGGGCTTGCATGAAGTCATCATCATTCATCAGATTAGCGTATTCTTTTTTACCATAATAGTACAGCTTGGTGGGACATTCCAGCGCCGACTTGAAGCGTGATTTGGTGAGGTATCTGGGGTGTTTACTCATCTGTATCCTCGTCCTCAAGACCATCACTCAATTCCAGGGTGTCGATATCTTTTAAAGCGGCACCGATCACACCTTTAAAGTCTCCATACATGCCCGAAGTGTTTTCCACGACTCTGTCAATTTGCTTTTCACGCTCTTTCCAGAGCTTAGTCATGGCCCGTTTTTCCCGTTCCGGTTGAACTTTCATTCCTGAGAAGGTATCGATGATGCTCCTGCTTTCTGGTCATAGCTCATTTTTAAAAATGAACGTTCAATTCTATTTAGGATCATTCCCCCTGTGATCGAAACAAACAGCTCGTAATATTGGGTGATTCGTGTGGCGAATATAAGAGCTGAGTATTTCTGCACTAGAGGTTTATCCCTTCCTATTCCTGCAATAAAAATAATCGCTGATACGTCACATGGTGTCGTAATGACATTTATTCTTTGTGAGGAGGTCATTATGAACCAGTCATCATTCAACCAGCGCGTGTTACCGCACAATCCAGAAGCTGAAAAAAGTGTGCTGGGAGCCATGCTCCTGGACAATAGTTCCATTCAGCCTGTATCAGGCATCCTTGAGGAGCATGATTTTTTCAAAACGAGTCATCAGGTCATTTACAGGGAGTCTTTAACTCTGTACCAGAAAGCAGGGGTGCTGGATCAGATCGGTCTGGTTGAGCATCTCAAACAAAGTGAGATGTTGAAAGCCTGTGGAGGTGCCAGCGCCATCTCAGCGCTCACAGATGATATCCCGGCCACCGCTCATGCCAGGAATTATGCCAGACTGGTCAAAGATGATTCCATTCTAAGGGGGATTATCACCCTTTCTAATGGGCTGCTTATAGAATCATATAAACCTCAGCTAGAGTTAAGCAAACTTCTGGGTGATGCTCAGTCTGAAGTCATGGAACTCTCCAAAAGTCTATTCAAAACCGATGGCTTTACCCACCTGAGACCCGTCCTGGATGAAGCCTTCAAAAAAGTAGATGAGATCCATAAGAACCCCGATTCAATCCAAGGTGTTCCTTCGGGATTTCAGACCCTGGACAATTTGATATCAGGCTTCCAGAAGTCGGATCTCATCATCATCGCAGCCCGTCCTTCCATGGGCAAGACGGCCTTTGCCCTCTCCGCGGCTGCCAACATGACCATCAAACATGGGAAATCTGTGGCAGTATTCTCTCTGGAAATGTCTCAGGGGCAACTCGCCATGAGAATTCTGTGCAGCCAGGCCAGGGTGGATGCCAATCTGGTGAGAAAGGGCAAGCTTCCTCCTCAGTTGTGGCCGCGTCTGACCAATACCGTCACCCAATTTACTGAGGCGAATTTATACCTCAACGATACTGCTAATATGAACATCTTTGAGCTGAAGGGACGAGCCAAGTCATTAAAACAACTCATGGATCTGGATGTGATTATCGTGGATTATCTCCAGCTTCTCACAGGAGGTAAAAAATATGAAAATCGCCAGCAGGAGATCAGTCAGATCTCAAGACAGTTGAAGGTTTTGGCAAAAGATCTGGATATTCCCATTATTGCCCTATCCCAATTGTCGAGAGCCGTGGAAACCAGAGGCGGTGATGGTCGACCCGTTTTATCTGATTTGAGGGAGTCGGGTTCCATTGAGCAGGATGCAGATATCGTCATGTTTATTTATCGACCAGAGAAATACGGTGTCACTGATGAAAATGGGAATACTCAGGAAGGCATTGCTGAGCTCATTGTTGCCAAGCATCGTAATGGTCCAACTGGTGTCGCCCGAGTAGGCTTTATTGATCGCTTCGCATCTTTTGAGAATCTCAGTTTTCAAGAGAAATGAACAGGGTAACTATGGTGCATAATTAATACGACAGGATGTGACTTATTAAACTATATTCCCATACCATGTCCGAAGTCAGACAGATCGAACGCGTCCTGAAAATTATTTCCATCCTCAGCTCAGGATCCAGACTCACTACAGCCGCTTTATCCCGGCGTTTTGATAATCTGGTTTCTTTGCGGACCCTCCAGCGGGACCTGAACCGGATTGTTGAGGCAGGAATCCCCATCCGTTCACGGAAAACCACAGCCAATGAGAATGAGTGGTTTCTGGATCACCATTTCAAATCATTTATCCCCCAAACCCTGGGTTTGAATGAATACCTGGCAGCTCACATGTTGAAAGAGAACCTGAAGATATTCCGCAATACCGACTTTTCTGATGAAATCGACTCCCTGCTGGAGAAAATCGAACAGATTGTCCCTGAACATGTCTTTCTTGAAACCGAAGAAGTGGCACCGGAAGATCTGTATGAGAACTACACCGCTGGATTATTTGACTATTCCGGGTATGATGAGGTGATAACTCAAATCATCAACGCCATCATGCAAAAAAAGAAGTGCTTTGTGTCCTATTTCAATGCCTACCAGGGAGAAATAAAAAATTTCTATATAGAGCCTCGACGGATCGTGTATTTTAAGGGCGGCTTATATGTGGTGGTCTATATCCGCAGATTTGAAAAGTTCAGATTATTGGCCATTCAAAGGATCAAGAAATTCAAACAGCTGGATGAGATTCATCCCGATGAACCTCTTTTTGATCCAGAGCTGTATTGGAAGAAGAAATTCGGTCTGTTCAGTGGGGATGCCCAGGCAGTCAAGATTTCATTTTCTGGAGATGTGCGCATGCATATCGAAGGTCGCCACTGGCATGCCAGTCAGGTCTTTTCTGAGGGAAAAGATGGTACTCTCATCGTGGAGCTACAAGTAGGATTAAGTCCTGAGCTAGTGAGCTGGATTTTCAGCTGGAATGAGTATGCTGAGGTGCTGGAGCCACAGGAACTCAAAGAAATGATGGTAAAAAAGGTTACTTTACTGAAAAAAATCTACCCCGCGACATGATATGACGCTTTGACCCTTATCTTTTAGTAACAAGAAGAAGGGGACATTGTTTGCAAAACCAAATCAAACCACACCATGTTTTACTTCAAATTGGCGAAATGCTTAAGGCAAATTGTGACAAGAACCATTTTAAGCCATCCAAAAAGCGTGACCACATCCTGGAGCCACTGTGTCAGAGCTTTGCTGTCAGTGATGATTTTAAGAGTTTCAAACTTACCAGGGATGAAATCCTGGTTATTGCACAAATCTGGTACGCCCAGCTCAAACTGGGGACACCCTATTTTACCTCCATTGAGATTTTGGAAAGTCTGCTTTCAGAAGGCTCAAACCCCATTGACCACTTTGAGCTGATTATTGGCCTACTGGAAAAGCAGATACTGTATACCAGCAAAAAACTCATTATTCATTCCATGGAAATCAATGAACCCATTAGACGGGTTCGTTATACCAAACGCTCTCTTCTGGAAGAGAATATATCCTTACACCACAACCTGGTAAACCTGTTGCTGGAAGAACCGGAAGAAGTCAATGACAAGCTGGGAATCCCTTATGAGTCGAATAAGGATTACTTGTCAGATTGGTTCGCCTACACTGAGAAACTACGGGACCTCCGCTATTATGACTTCAGGGATACCCGCTTTGGTGAGGAGCTGGATGAAAGCACTGCCAACGATATGCTTGAAGTAATGAAATGGAAGTATCGCATTGATGCAAGACTGAAGTTAACGGAGGAAGTTTTTCCCCTGCAGGATGTGGTGGACGAGTATGACTTGGATGAGAATGAAACCACCATGCTGGCCTACCTAGTGAGGGAAGAGCTGGACAACAGTAGTGTGGACATTGAGGAACTGGTCAAGCTCATCAGCACGGATCAACATGACCTGTATAAAAATCGTCAATATCTGGCGGTTGATTCTAACCTGGTTCGCCATGGTATTGTTGAGCTCTCGGAAAATATGTTTTTGAGAAGTAGTGGTAGTGAGGTTAAAGCAGCTCCGGACATCATGAAGCAAATCATTCTCGACACGCCTGTTAACGATGATGAACGTCTCAGTCAGATATTGAAAGGCAATGATATTTTCACTCTCATAGATCCCAATTATGGCATGGAAGACCTCATTCTGTCAGAGGAACTGAAGCACACCATGGTGACTTCAATCAGCAGATATCATGAAAATGTGCACTCCGTGCTTTCCAGCTGGAAGCTCTATGACGGTCAGATGGAAACGGTGGGGCGTGTGAAAAAGGAATCAGAGCAGGGTTTACTCATGCTCTTGCATGGTCCTTCGGGAACTGGAAAAACCTTTGCGTCGGGGGCTATCGCCAGGCATTTGGGAAAGAAGCTGCTTGTGACTGATATCTCCCGGCTGCAATCCAAGTGGGTTGGTGATAGTGAAAAGAATATCCAGCGGCTTTTTACCATTTTTGAAAGAATAGTAAGGCGAGTGGAAAATCCTCCTGTATTACTCCTGAATGAAGCAGATCAATTTCTCTCCACCCGTCTGTCTGAAACCCGCAGCAGTGTGGATCAGATGCAGAACAGCATGCAGAATTTGTTTCTAGAAGGATTCGAGCGTTTACGGGGGGTGATGATTGCCACCACCAACCTGCAGGATAATATTGATTCTGCCTTTAGCCGCCGTTTCCATCTCAAATTGGAACTACCAATTCCTAGAGTTGACGAGCGGAAGAAATTGTGGGACTTACACCTCCCTCCAACCATCCCCCGATCCGATGACCTCGATATCAGCAAACTCTCCCAAGATTTCATTCTCACTGGAGGGCAAATAAAAATCATCATCCAAAACGCTGCAACTGAGGCAGCTTCACGACGTGGTAAAGCGCAAATCCTCAATCAAAGTGATTTGCTAAAATATTGCGAGCTGGAGTTCTCAAATGGGTCGACTCAAAACACCATTCCCATGGGTTTCGGGATAGCATAAAGGAGATCAGTGGAAAACGATATCAGAGAATTAGGTGAACTGGATCTAAACAAACTCATTTTGGTCATTTTTGAAGAGATCGAAGATGAAGAACTTAAAAAAATGATCGTATCTCCTGGAGTGCACTTCAATACGAATCCCATGCCTGAAAGAATTCGTTTATGTTTTGAAGCGATGATCATTGCTCATTGGGGATTTTCTAAGGAGGTCCTGACGTTCGTTCTGATGTTGCTTGATCATGAGTGGAACGAGTACAAAAAGTCCAAGCCCCAATATGAGCATGATTAGACCTATTATTAGCGAATTTCAGGACTCAGCTTATTTTGTTTTTTGGAGTTTCTTCCAGATGAGTTCAGTGATCTCACTAGAGATATTATCAGGATGTGCAGGGTACTCCCCTTCGACTATTGGAGGAACCCAATGACCAAGCAGGTTTCGTACCCACATACCAAAATCAAAATGCAGATTGATTAGATCTTCTTCACGGATATGTAGCAGTTGGTTCTTTTGATTAGATGACATGGTCTCCAGAACAATAGTCACAGTATCATTGATGTTTTTCGGTGTCTCTATCCCCATAAGCTGAAAGTTATTTGCAGAAAACTCTTACAAAAGCAGAATTTAGCACAGAGCCTCCAATACTTCATCTCTTATCCCAATGGTGGCCATGAGAGGAAAGGTACTGCCCAAGAACCTCTTTGGATTCAAATCTTAATTATTTAGAAGATTATAACAGATTTTCACTCGAATATACTGAAAAGGCTACCTAACATATTTCAAGAGCGACAATAGTATATTGAAATATTTTGTTTATTTTAATTTCCAATAATACCGAGCACAAATAGAGAAAAGAATTCACAATATGAAACCATTAGATATAGTACCTATACATAAGCTACTAGATGAGAAATTTTACATTCCATTTTATCAAAGAGGCTATAGGTGGACAGAGCGACAGGTTCTAGATTTACTAGAGGATATTTTAGAATTTCAAACGAAGAAAGCAAAACAAGATGGGGAGTTCTATTGTTTACAACCCATAGTGGTCTCCAAGCATGGAGAGAAATGGGAAGTAATTGATGGTCAACAACGGCTAACGACAGTTTATCTAATACTGCTCTATCTAGAAGACATGATGAAGATTGCATATTATGAGTATAAAAACTATTCGATTGAATATGAGACCAGACCTACCAGCGAAGATTTTCTAAAATCAAAAGTAAAGCATATTATAGATCTAAACACTAAGAACATTGACTTCTACCATATGAGCAAAGCGTTTCTCAAAATCCGGAGTTGGTTTGAAAAAAATATTAAAAATAAACGAGTAAATAAGGGGAAGTTCCTAGATGCGCTTTTAGATCCAACTACAGGTGCAAATAATGTAAAGTTCATTTGGTACGAAGTAAAAAATCTTAATAGTGATGGCATTGACATTTTCACTCGAATTAATATGGGAAAAATCCCCCTCACTAGCGCAGAACTTATTAAAGCTTTATTCTTTACAGGCAGTGATAGTGATGAGGCCCAAAGAAGTAATCACCAGCTAAAGATAGCGTATCTATGGGACCAGATTGAGTATACTCTTCAGGATAATAATTTTTGGTTCTTCCTGAATAACAAAGCCAGTGAAATACACTCAAGAATCGAATTTATTTTTGACCTAATTGCTGATAAATATCTTGAAGAGAGTAAGCTGGAAATCGATAAAAGCCTCGATAAATATTTTACCTTTTATGTATTTAATGAAATCATTCGCAATAAAACCATAAAGAAAAGCGATCTTTGGGAGGAAATTAAAACCAACTTTAGGATCTTCGAAGAATGGTATCAAGAAAGTCAGTTTTACCACCTGATAGGTTTCCTAATCCATCAGAATGTCGGTATCAAAAAGATTATCTATGCATCTGAGCATAAATCCAAACCAGAATTTAGGGAATTCCTCGCTGACGAAATAAAAGCTAATCTTCAGAAAGACTTTTCTAAAAAAGGGATTAGCAATTTAATGGCATTAACATATAGTGGGAATAATAGTGGGCATGACCCAATTCTTCGGAAGCTTTTATTGCTATTTAATGTTATCACAGCAATGAATAGTAAATTCACTAGATTTCCTTTCAATAAATACATCAAAGAGAATTGGAGTTTAGAGCATATACATGCCCAAAATTCAGAAGACATAAAAGCTCCTGAGCTTCGAAGATTGATTCTAAACGAGCAACTGAAATTCTATGAGAAAATTAAAGGCAGCTCTAAGATACTTGCTCAAATCAAAGATATGTTTGCAACTTCCAAGATCGAAGATGAGGAATTCAACAAATTGCAGGATGAAATATTCAGTGAATATTCAGATGATTTCAGCATACACACCATTGACAATATGGCACTTTTGTCAAAAGATGATAACTCCTCTTTGAGCAATAATATTTTTCCCATAAAACTTGGGAGCATCAAAAAACTCGATGAAAGCGGTTCATTTATTCCCTTATGCACTAAAAATGTATTCTTAAAGTATTACACAGAAAATGCTCGTGATTTTCAATGTTGGACCACTGAAGACAGAAAATCTTACTTCAATGAACTAAAAAAAACGATTTCACCCTATCTGCCACCGGAGATTGCTGATGAAGATAACTAAATACTCATTTTGGAAGCTTATTAACACTTATAGCATCCAAATACCAAAAATTCAGCGCGATTTTGCTCAGGGGAGAATAGAGGAGAAGCCGCTTGCATTAAAATTCCTATCTAACCTTCACGATGCCATTCTGACTAAAGAACCACTTAATTTGGATTTCGTATATGGTAGAGTTGACGCTCAAGAAACCTTAATGCCTTTGGATGGACAGCAAAGACTCACAACTCTATTCTTGTTGCATTGGTATCTGGCACTCAAAGAAGGGATACCTGTAAAAGAGACTCAAGATAGTCTTCTTAGATTCACATATCAGACACGGACTAGTGCGGAAGATTTTTGTAAGCATTTGGTTAAGAAAAGCATTCCCTACCCGAATTCAACTGAAAGTATTAGGGATAGAATCAAGGACAGTAGATGGTTCTTTTTATCTTGGCTAAAAGATCCTACGGTTGATTCTATGCTCAATATGCTTGAATATATTCATGTGAAATTTGGAGGAACTGAACAAAACATTTTCGATCAACTAATCAGCAGCGAAAATCCAATTATCACTTTTCATTTTCTGCCTTTAGATCAGTTCAAACTCAGTGATGAACTCTACATTAAAATGAATGCTCGGGGTAAGCCTATCACCCCCTTTGAACAATTAAAAGCAATCATTTCTAAATACTTTTTAAATTCTTCAGACAAATCAAAGCTAGACAATAAGTGGCTGGATATTTTTTGGAGAATTGCAAGCCAAGAAAAAGAATTGAAACCTGAAAATGTTGATAAAATGTTTTTTACTCTTTTTCAAAACATCACCCTCAATTTTCTAGCTGAAGAAAATTTTCTGATTGAAGGCAATGAACAACTACCAGAACTTAGTGATAAGGATAATCTGTTAGAATATTATGACAAAATCTATAGTAATCCTGAAAAAATAAATCATCTCATCTCTATATTGAATGGTATCACCCGATATGTTGATGATTCAAATTACTTCTCATCGGTTATCAACTTGGGTAGAGCTGCAACAATTCATCAACGAATCAGATTTTATGCCCTTATGCAATTTTTCATCAAAGTTGGCCCAGTTGATGATGAAAATATTGATATATACAAGAAATGGATGAGAGTTACATACAACCTAGTTTCAAACACTCGGACCGAGATTCCTAAGGATAATGTGGATGCAATCAGGTCAATAAAATCATTGAGTGAAAATATTAATAATATATATGAGTATATTAGTTCCGACGCCAAAAACATCGATTACTTTTTAATGAGACAACGTACTGAAGAATCACTCAAAGCTTCACTAATCCTGAAGGATGATTCCTGGGAAAAGCTCTTTAAACTTATTGAAGAACATCCATATTTTGACGGGCAATTAGGGTTTATTTTAAAGTTTTCAATGGAAGAAGAAGAATATAATCAGCAGAAATTTAGCGACTATTCTGAGAAGCTTATGATGCTTTTTACTGATGGCTTTCAAGAAGAGCATGAATTCCTCTTTCAAAGAGCCTTGCTAACATATGGAGATTATTTACCTCGAGTTGGGAAAGGAAATAATTATACATTTTGCACATTCGAACCTGCTTTACGAGCAAAAAACGAAAATTGGAGAAAAGTATTCAATAGCCAGAACAAATCTGGGTTTTTAAAATCCCTCTTAGACTCTATAAAGCTAGAGTCCCTAAAAACACGCCTAGAAAAGATTGTTTTCACCTATTCTGAAGACAACTGGAGAAGATATTTCGTTCACAATCCAGACTATATTGATTATTGCAAACTCAGACAAATCCGAAGCTGGGATAAGATAACATTTTACCTACTCTCCAAATCTCAGAGGAATGGGTTTCATACAGAACTATATAGCCTCGATCTCTTTAATTTTAAGTTACAGGGAACTCATTATCGCCCATTTATAGCTACAGACTATTTCCCTAGCACATCCGACCGCCCCCCCTGTGTCTATCTAGATGGTTGGAAGTATCATAAGCATTCATTCGCCCTAGATATTCGATTTCAGAGTGGATTTAATTTTCGGTTTTTTGATAGAAATAATATTTCATTTCGTGATGAAATAGTTGAAGCCTTGCATGATTTTGGATTTATTGAAAATATTACTCAGGAAAAGGTAGATTATATTTTTACACTTGAATCACTAGATTATGAGATGATAGAAGCACAAGTCGCTCAAATATGTGGAGTATTCGATCAAATTGCTGCAAGCTAAAAAGGAGTCCTCAATGAGAGCTCTTTTCCCTGACTTTCTAATGTTGCCTTTTCGGTCTGCTGGCTAATATCCCACCACTCACGCAGACCCATTGTCCATCCTGGTGTACGCTCTCAGCATAGAAATATGACATAATCTCGGATGCACCTGACTTTTTCAGTACCTACGGAAGAGCTCCTCTTCGTTTTGCCTGCTCTTCATACGTCAATCGATCATCATTGAGCAAATCACCAAGTTTATTAATCTTCTTATCTGTAGCAGGGCTCTTATGATAATCTGCATTGGACGACACCATTTGACGCTTTAAATATTATTCTTCTCCTGACAATAACGGGAGAAATGAATGATATCATCAGCAAGATTAACGGTAGCCTTACATAGCTTAGGTGCAGAAGCCATGGCAATTCGCGAGAGGTTGAACGAAAAACCTCTCAATCCGTACCGCTCAACCCATTACTCTGGCATTAGGCGTGAATCCAAATTGCTGCTTCCCCAACTCAAGGAATTCAACCGCTCTTTCAAGTGGATTGACATAATAATTCTGGGTTACATGTGGCATGAACTCATCGAACAAGGAACTCAACAATTTATACCCCTAGATGTTCTAAAAGTCATTTTTGGACCCATGCCAGATCGAATCATGAATTTACAGCTTGTAGTGGATCTATTAGATAGCCAGGTACTCGAGTCTACTTCAAAAGTAGTAAGATCACCCAATCGCAGTACACAACAGAAAAAATCAACTCCAGTTAGCCACAATCGTCAACTTCTATTTAAAGAGAAGACTGCTTTTAATGAGCGATTTCTAGCCTTCCTATTAGAAGAGCGTAGTCAAGCTGAGGCAGACTTAGAAAAACCCTATTCCTCAAATGATGAATATCTTGATGATTGGTTTGCCTACTTATTGTCCTTAGATGAATTGAACAGTTGTGAAGTTAATACCCGCAGAACAGGACGCCGAATAGAGATGGATGTTGCCAACGATATGGCTGCCGCCATTAAATGGAAATCTCGAATAAAGCAACGCCTTTCAATCACCAAAATTGATTTGCCGCTAGTCAACCTTATCGATGAATACTCTCTTCGGGAGGAGGATGTTACTATCCTTATGTATCTGGTTAAAACAGAGCTGGACGAGGGTACGGCGGACCAGGAAGACGTTCTTAAAGTCATCAGTCAATCCCATCAGGATATGTATCGGAATAGATCTTTTCTAAATACTGATGGAAGATTAGTAAAGAATAGGCTTATAGAAGTCCCACATGGAAGCTTTTTCGGTAATACTTCAAATGATATCAGAATAATGCCAGATATTACTCGAAGAATCATTATGGAAAAAGCGGTCAATCATGATGAGCGATTGCACGACATATTAAAAAGTGATGATCTCTTTACGCTTTTGGATCCTCAGCAAACGTTGGATGATCTAATCCTTGCTCCCACTCTAAAGCAAACCATACACGCTTCCATTCAAAAGTATAACCATAATGTGGATGCGACTCTGCGGGAATGGAATCTCTACAATGGGTCATCTGAGCCCAGTGGTAATCTGGAACTATCATCAGAACCCGGTTTATTGATACTATTCCATGGCCCAGCAGGAACTGGTAAAACCTTCGCTGCTGGCTCGATTGCGAATGCTCTGGGGAAGAAACTCCTAGTAACAGATATGTCCAGGATAAAGAGTAAATGGGTTGGAGAAAGTGAGGGTAACATTAATAGGCTGTTTGCAACTTTTGAGCGAATTGTTCGAAGAGTTGAAAATCCACCTGTATTGTTGTTTAATGAAGCAGATCAATTCCTCAGTCAACGATTTGAAAACACAGGATCCGCCCTAGATGAAATGTACAACACGTTGAAGAATCTTTTTCTGGAAGCATTTGAAAGATTTAATGGGGTTATGATTGCGACGACAAACCTCCGAGATAATCTAGATTCGGCTTTCAGTCGCAGATTTCATCTCAGACTAGAACTCCCTATGCCAGCTAAGGCAGAGCGAGAAAGGTTATGGGAGCTACACCTTCCCTTTAGTATTCCACGGGCTTCTGATGTCAATATTGAGAGTCTGGCAAGTTCCTACAAACTATCCGGTGGGCAGATCAAGATCATTGTTCAAAATGCTGCGACAGAGGCTGCTTCTAGACCAGGCAAGAATCGCATCCTTAAGCAATGCGATCTGGGAAAGTATTGTATTTTGGAACAAGAGCTTTCACAATCGAACAGGACAGGACCAATTGGCTTCTCAAAGGTTTAAGACAAAAGACTCAATTGCTTGAGGTCTCTGAAACCTCCTCCAGAATTTTCTCGTTTCAATTCAATAGTTCCGGTTGAGCCCTCATGGTTTTGGTAGAGGTGAAGGTTGAATGGGCGCCCGTCCTTATCTGACTCACCTGGAATCAAACACAGATCAGCATCTGCAATTCTGGTATACCCTTGAAGGGCTGGAAACTCTATGCAATCACTGGCAATTCTATAATCATCAGGATCATACTCATCCGAAAATTCCGACATAAGTAGGATAGATACATCCAATTCTTCAGATAGCTCTCTTAGCGAATGACAGATTTGCTGATATTCGTAAGCCTGACTCCCCTGCTTGTGCTTTCTGGAAATAAACTGAAGATTATCAATTACAAGTAGATCAACTTCAGAATCTTTCAGCAATTTACGAGCACTTTTTCGGATTGATTTAATTGAATGGGACCGAGTGCCATCGATATAGATATTTGAGTTAGCGATTTCTCCCGCAGCTTTGCTAAGATCCGGCCACTGCTCACTTGGAAGTCTACCCGTTCGTATGAGAAATGCGTCCAGATTAGAGACAATGTTTAGCATGATACGTGAATATTGAGGACTGGATATCTGCATTGAGAAAATGCCAATCGTTCGCTTGAACTGGATCGCCAATTCCGCTACGATAGATCCTGCCAGATAACTACTCCCACCTATACCCGTCGGGACTGAAATAATGGAAAAGAGTGGTCTCTCTGGGCTGATAAACAGTTTGTTTAAGAACGCATAACCAGAGTGTATGTCAATTTGGTCATTTCCTTCTACATTCAATCTGTCCAAATCAGAAAACGCCTGATCGAGAGCGTCTCTGATTGGAACGAAAGTGTTGTGTGCTTTGGACTTTGCCTTTTTATTATTTTCCACGCTTTAGATTCTCCTTTATTGAATCTTTATCATAGCCCCCAAAGAGACATCTGGTGTCGTAAAAGAATTTTTATAAGAAATGCTTTTCAGAACGTCAATTACGACCAAGCTCTTTCCAAAATTTTCTCACCGGCTTTTCCGAAACACCCAGCATTCTCGCAGCTTCGCTCAGATTGAAACCAGCCTTAAAAATGGCACGTATTATTAGCTGCTTTTTTACTTTGTTAATAAATTTTGGCAGGTCAAAACCATCTTCTGGTTCAGGTAAAGCAGAGTATAGATCTTGGAAATGATCCAGAGGTGGGAGAATTAAGTCTTCCTCATAGATAGTGTCTTCTCCCAATAAAAAGATTGACCGATGTAAAGATTCACGAAGCTGCTTAACGTTTCCAGGCCAGTCACGATTGCAGAGACGTTCATAAGCTTCAGGTGATAATCTTTTGCCGCAAAACAAGGGGATGTCTTCGAGTCTTTCACGTAATGGCGGAATGACTATTTCCGTCACATTCATATTGGCAAATTGCTTTTTCAAGTTGGGGAGTACGGGTTTCCCTCTGTTGTCCAGCTCAATATCAAGAAATACTCGAGTATCTACCTTCTCGGCCATATCCCCACCTATTCGCTGGATACTTCCATCAATCATGACCTTCTTTATTTGTTGTATGGTGGCAGAAGATAAATGACTGATTGACTCCAAAAATACAGAACCCGTGTTTGCTTTCTCAAACAAGCCAGGACGACGATATGACATTGATCCTTTCACAACACCCTTCTCATGCCCAAATAGCCCGACTTCCGTGGAGAACTTATGGTGTATATCACGACTAGAATCTAAAAATCTATTTGAAGCGCGCTTGCTTAATAGATGAATGAATTTTGCAAATTGTTGTTTCTCTGTACCAACCTCACCCATTATCAAGACATTTGAGTTCGTTGCAGCAATTTTAACAGCTCTTTCTATAGCTGAATTTATTACCTCACTTTGACCTATTATACCTGCTTCTGACTTAACATCTTCCAACTTAGTATTCATCGTGTGAGTGAATATCTAGATTGAAATGAATTGGTGCTCAGCAATTTAATGCCCTCCTACGTTTAGTGTATCCCAATTGAGTTGCCTATTAATTCTGGGAGATCTCTACCATATGCTCACCACATCTAGGACAAGGATGTTTAACATCCCATGGCTGGACATTCGCAGAATTACAATCCGGACAACGGTTCATAAAACTTGGGACAACATCGGGGTCTTCGATAAGACCCCCACCGTGGAATTCTATTGGGACTTCAACTAGTGATCTGCAGCCCAGACAGTGACGAGTGTCTACAGTAGCAATAGGTGCGCGATCCGGAGCATCCCAAACATCTGCGGAATATCCACAGGAATCACATTTATACTTAGATCTAGTACTCAGAATTACCCCCATATTATGAATTAAACTTGCGTGAATCTAGTCAGCATGTTCAGTTTATCAAAAGAAAAGCCCCAGCAACGCTAGGTCACCAGGGCTTGGGGGGATTAAATATAGCAGTCATATTTAATAATCCATGGAGAAATTCCTGCAGTTGACTCGTTTTCTTTCAGGACTTCCTGATCTGTTGAAAATCTAATCGCAGCCCTCGTATCCGTTTAACCGGATTAAACGTATCAAGAATACTCCCTAGCTTCTCAACAAGCTCACCACCACATGAGGGGCATTTGCTTGATCCTGGAGGTGTAACTCTAAGATCACCCTCCATTTTAACAGCACTCCAATTACATTCTTTGCAGCTATAATTCATTGGTTTTATAATTGGCATTTGTAAATCCTCCAAAGTTATTGGTCTATGGCTCAGGGTAACAATGATCGTTGTATCATGTTGATCCCATCACCTTCCCGGCTAT
>Ga0307991_1000929_pt1 | contig 21132 bp, 11 predicted proteins | sample EllFjometagen131_FD_203146 | JGI IMG/M metagenome (GOLD analysis project Ga0307991, IMG submission 203146) | Marine microbial communities from Ellis Fjord, Antarctic Ocean - #131 | ecosystem: Environmental > Aquatic > Marine > Unclassified | place: Southern Ocean | collected 2014-10-08 | reverse complement strand
AACAGGAATAATTTCTGCTGCGGTTCCAGTTAAAAAACATTCATCAGCATCAAACAATTCTTTCGGTTTCATCGTTTCGAATATAGAGCTAATGCCTCTTTTTTCTGCAAGCTCAATAACAGCGGCATGAGTAATACCTTCTAAACAACCAAGATTATAGTGAGGTGTTAAAAGTTTTCCATTTTTTACTAAGAAAATATTATCTCCCGTACACTCAACTACATCCCCATCAACTGAAAGCATTAAGGCTTCCTGAAGTCCTTCATCGATCGCTTCTATCTTGGCTAGAATATTGTTCAAATAATTAAGTGATTTTATTTGAGGGTTCAATGAAGTCGGATGATTGCGTCTTGTTTTTGCAATATTGATCTCCAACCCATTCTTGTAAAAATCTTCCGGATACAAAACAATTTTATCCGTAATGATAAAAATAGTCGGCATAGGACACTTTCTGGGATCAAGCCCTAAATCGCCCTTACCTCTGGTTACTACCGCACGAATATATGCATCATCTAAATTGTTAATTTTAAGAGTTTCCAAAATCTTATTTTGAAACTCATCTTTACTCATAGGTATTTTCATTCTAATAGCTTCAGCACTCTGATACAATCTGTCTATGTGCTGTTTTAACCGGAAAACACACCTATTGTATGATCTGATCCCTTCAAAAACGCCATCACCATAAAGTAAGCCATGATCAAAAACAGATATTTTTGCGTCTTCTTCATTTACAAACTGTCCGTCTAAAAAAATCTTTAACCCCATCACACTTCCCCTTTCATTGCAACAACATCAGATATTTCTGAAAGATGCGCATTGCTCATTTCCTCGAGTATTCCATCCCTCATAAAATATTCTTTATCATAAAACCCATCTCTCACCTTTTGATGCGAGACAATAAGAACTGCCATATCATTTTCCCTGCTCATGCTTTTTATCAAATCGTAGATCTCTTCGGCCATATGCGAATCTAAATTACCTGTAGGCTCATCGCAAAATAAAACATCTGGAGAATTAATTAAAGCTCTTGCTATCGCAGTTCTCTGTATTTCTCCACCGGAAAGCTGACTAGGCCGGTGTTTAATTCTATGTCCCATCTGAACTTTTTCTAATATCATAGCAGCTCTTTTTTTAATATTCCGCTTGCGCATACTACCTTTGATCTTTGCCGGCAAAAGCACATTTTCTAAAACATTTAATTCCGGAAGCAAATGATAAAATTGAAAAATAAATCCAAATGATATATTTCTCAGCTTACTTCTTCTTCCGTCACTTAAAGAATATATATCTTTATCCTTAAAAACCACAACACCTTTACTTGGATTAGCTAATCCCCCGAGCATGTGCAGTAAAGTTGATTTCCCCGCACCAGATGGCCCATTAATAAGAACACATTCTCCTGCTTTTATTTCAAGATCCGCGTCCTTAACAGCAGGCACCTTATTAAATCCCTGTCTAAAAATTTTACTAATACCTCTGGCAATAAGCATAATTTAGTCTCTATCCCTTCGCCAGTGACATGTGCCACGTGGCAAGTTGCATGTTTCGCTTTCCATGTATAATCTTCAAGTGGTGTTTACACTTTTAACTGTTCTCTCTGTCATTCCTGCATGTTCTTAGCAGGAATCTGTTGTGGATCCCCCCGGGCATGCCCGTGGTGCTCTGGGCAGTGTTAGATCCCGGATCTCGCTTTGCTCGTCCGGGATGACAAGGGAAAAACCGTTTTAAAGTCAAAGAACTATGTTTTACACCATCGTTTTCAAAAATTGTTAGCTTGACTTGATGATAGTGCACTTTCCACCGCTTACCGACTACAACACTTTGCCGATCTACTCGTACCTAATAGCTTCTACCGGATCCAACCGTGAAGCTTTCCATGCCGGGTATATCCCGGCAGAAAGTACCAGAGTGAAAGCAACAACAATAACTGTTAAAACATCATCGTTGCTGAGTGCAACCGGTATTTTTGTAAAATAATAAATATCATCTGGAAAAACCGTTATCCCGGTAATACGTTCAAGGAAATCCGCAACGACATTTATTCTTTCGGCTAAAAATACACCTGCAGCTCCTCCAATGAGAACACCCATCAAACCGATAAAAATTCCCTGAAACAAAAACACAAAACTCACACCCATAGAACTTGCTCCGATAGCTTTCAAGATACCTATATCTTTAGTTTTTTCCATGATCATCATAATAAGCGACCCGCAAATATTAAAACAGGCTACCATTACTATAAGCGCAAGTATGATAAACATCATTTTCTTTTCCAAAGCCAGAGCAGTTATAAGATTACGGTCCAGATCCATCCAGCTTTTTATATTATAAGAATATCCGAATCTATCTATCAACATCTTTTTGACATCGTTTACGTTCATCTCATCCTGAACTTTAAGACCTATCCCGGATACTGTATTCTTCTTTCTGAAAATTTTATCCGCTGTTTTTATATCAACAACTGCAATATTCGCATCATAATCATATCTCCCTGAAGTAAAACTTCCTATTACTTTTAGCTTAACTTTTTCCATATCAAACTGTGAATATGGTATGATCAGCTGAATAGTATCCCCGGGATTGATATTCCCTTCTTTCATCAGCTCACTACCCAGAATGATCGTATCTCCGTCTAACTTACTGGCTTCATCCCCCGTATAACTAACCACCTCGGTTACAGCTGTCTCTTTTCCCGCATCTATTCCTTTGAGTAAAATTCCCGTCACATTCTTACCGGATTTAATAACTGCCTGTCCTGTAATAAACGCTGCGGCGCCTGTAACTCCCGGCAATTTGACAATTTTATCTATAATATTTTCATAGTCGGCGATTCCGGTCTCTTTCATTATGACAACATGCGAATACGTCCCTATGATCTTTTTCTTGATCTCTTGATCGAACCCGTTCATTATCGACAGTACAATAATCAAAGCGGCTATACCCAAAGCTACACCGATAATAGAAATGAACCCTATAATAGAGATCATCCCCTCTTTTCTTCTAGAAAAAAAATATTTTATACTTAAAAAAATCGTCCACATAATTGTCGTGCTATTCCACTCCCGTATGTAGTACCTAGTACATCGTATGTCGTTTTTTCTCTACATACCACATGCTACATACCACATACTATTTCTACTCCGGTTTCATATGCGGGAACAAAATAACTTCCCGTATATTTGCCGAATCTGTAAGAATCATTGTTAGCCGATCAATGCCTATCCCTAGTCCACCTGCGGGCGGCATACCGTATTCAAGCGCTCTAATAAAATCTTCATCTACCATCGCGTCAGGATCGACTTTTACCTGCTCTTCAAAACGTTTTTTCTGATCAATAGGGTCATTAAGCTCAGAATACGCATTTGCTATTTCCATACCGCCTATATACAACTCAAATCTCTCAACCAAACCAGGTTTGTCCTTATTTTCTTTTGCTAACGGGCTTATCTCTTTAAAAAAGTCCGTAACAAATACCGGATGTGTTTCAGCTTCGGGCTCTACAAGCTCACCCACTATATTAAGTATCTGCGTCTTACTTATCTTATCACCTTCGATCTCTATCCCTTTCGCCTTAATTTTGCTCATCCATGCATTAATAGAATCTTCTACTTTGATTCCAAAATTTTTCTCCATTAGATCCGCAAAAGATACTCTTTTCCATTTAGAAAAATCTACTTCTTTCCCCTGGTACATACACTTATCACTACCAAGTATCTTTTTAGCCGCAGCACGTATCAAACTTTCCGTAAGCTGCATCATCCCATCACAATCCGAATACGCTTCATAAACTTCCATCATAGTAAATTCCGGGTTATGCCTCACGGAAATACCTTCATTTCTAAATGATCTGTTTATCTCAAAAACCTTCTCAAATCCACCCACCAGAAGCTTTTTAAGATACAATTCAGGTGCTATTCTTAAAAATAGATCCATATCAAGCGCTTCATGATGTGTTTTGAACGGTTTACCCGCCGCACCGCCAACAATCGGATGCATCATAGGTGTTTCAACTTCATAAAACCCTTTGCCGCAAAGTTCTTCTCTTATAGTCTGTATCAAATTGATCCTGGATTTAAACTTTTCCCGCGCTTCGTCGTTTACGATCAGATCAACATATCTCTGCCTAAACCTCATCTCCACATCTTTCAGTCCATGCCATTTTTCCGGAAGAGGCAAAAGCGACTTTGATAAGAATTTAAACTCTTCAACTTGAACAGTTTCTTCACCGGTCCGTGTTTTAAAAAGTCCTCCTTCAACCGCCACAATATCACCAATATCCATTTTTTTAAAATTGTTGAAATTGTCTTCACCTATCAGGTCTTTTTTAACGTAAACCTGAACTTTACCGGTAAAATCCTTCAAATCCAAAAACATACTCTTACCATGTTCCCTTTTAGCCATTATTCTACCGGCAACTTTAGTTTTACGTGCTTCAGAATAATCATTTTTAACATCAGCGATCTTTTCAATTCCGGAAACACTTTCACCAAAAGGATTTATACCGGATTTAGCTAGATCTTCCATATTGGCATATCTTTGTTCAATAAGTTCATTTTTCTCTTCCATTAATACCCTTTCACAAACATCATTCCCAAAAAAGAGAATGTCATCCCCGCATGCTCTTCAAAGTCCTCCGAAGCTTTAACGAAGGAGAAAACGGGGATCTTTTAATAATAGTAGAGCACTATCATTCTCCACACGATCACAGCATTATATACATTACTACCATTTCGTCAACCAATTATAACTTTTATAATAATAAGTGTCAATGGAATTGAGTTCATATTTCATTGTTCGTAATTCGTAGTGTAGGGGCGGACCTATGTGTCCGCCTGAATACAGTACTAAGCACAATACAAAAACCGACGCATATTCACTTATAAATACTCGATTACCCATGTCTCAAGAATAATATTTGTTCTTGAACTTTTTAACTTTTAAACCTTTGAACCTTTAAACTTGTTATATAGGTTTGTATATGTTTATGCAGGTTTTGAGTGCAAAATTTATGCAGACTGCATAAGTCTTTTTAATAATCCGTATCGCTTCATTAGAGCACTTTTGTCCAGTTTCTCTGCATTAGGTATTAGCGTGAAAATTAAAGCGCCCGTATCATCTTCTTCGATCTCACCAAGGTTAATATCCAATTCTTTTATTGTAGCCTTCACTTGATCCATATTGAAATCATGCAAAAATTTACCAAGCGATATTGTTACTATTTCAACAAGTGGATAATAATAATCCGGCAATAACTTGTCTCATCAATAAATGATGGATAGACAAATTCTTTTGCGGCAATTTTTGTAAAGGTTTCTCTTGTCTTTATATCTCTTTATATCTGAAAAAAGAAAAACTTTTGGAGCTTTCCCGCCTTTTACCCCAAATTTCCTCGTAACTACTTCTATATCGTATTGTTCTGTTAAGTACAGGTTGGGCTCGGATCTAGGTCAAGTATCAATAATATAAGGGGTTTAATAATCACGTCTCGGGCACGGAAACTTTATTCGCGAGTAAACGTATCTCCTATCGATATCCCATTTTCACTCTTCGGTTGTAATACAAAACTTATATCTAATACCTTTGCCACTTTTATAAACGTTTTAAAAGAGAAATTAAGATTACCTCTTTCAATCAATGAAATGGTTTGTTGAGATAACCCTATTTTTTTTGAAAACTCCCTTTGAGTCCATCCTTGATTCCTTCTCTCTTGTTTTAATGTTCGCCCGATTTCCTGCACATCCTTATTGATCGGTGTTTTTTTTCTGTACCGAACAACTTCTCTTCGAACTTCATCCATATTGGTTATAGCACTCCTGTAAATTTCATCCCAAAAATCAATTCGTTTATCGTTCCATTTATTATCACGCATTCTTTTTTTTATATATTTCCAATTCCTGCAGAATAATAAAATTTTGATATATTCTCCAAATACCTTTTTGGGTTCATTAGAACGCGCTAACAAAATAGAAGCATATTCCACAAACTTTTTATTTTTATCGTCTTTTAATATTTTTTTTATTTTATCTATATCATCTTTTTTATCCCAAAAAACATTTTTATCCATAACATCCCTTTCTCCCTAAATTATTTCTTTTATTATTGCGTCTATTTCTTTTTTAAAATGTCTTTCCATCTCTCGGTAATCACTAACATGACTGGTAATGATGTCTATTAACCCCGTCCGTATGGTTATCCTATCATATGAGCGATGCCAGACTATTATGCTTTCTGTCATAATAGCGTCACAATATTTTTGCACAAACTCCGACAGCGGCATAAAGGTGGTCGATAAATGATACAGATCAAAAAAATCTTTTGCTTCTTGTCTCCCTCCTACAAAAAATTCTTTCCCGGCGCTATTTTCTTGCCGAAAGCTGCCGCCTATTGCAAGTATCTTTCTAAAATATATGTCTTCAAGAGATAAAACTGGTATCCCATCCGCCACTGTTAAAGGTTTAATTAAATCAAAAAAATCTTCGACAAAATCAATTTTTAATGACGTTTTTTTTTCAGCCGGAACATAATATGCCTGCATTTTTGCGGTTTCATCTGAAATATTCTCTCCCGCCAAATCTACTGGTTTTTTTAGAGAATCCTTAATATATTCCGCTATTTTCTGTATTCTTACTTTGTTAAATTGATCTGTAAAAAAATCCAGATCAAAAGATTCCCTATGTTGAAAGTAAAATAAAGACAAAGCCGTCCCCCCGGCTAAATAAAACCCATCCAGTTTTCCTGACAAAATCTCTAAAACCCTATTCCTTAATTCTAAAACCTGCTCCATTACACCCTCCTTTTTACACTTAGATTATACACTATATAATTTAAGTTTTCAAGTTTTTACTTACTATATTGGTATTTTATTGCAAAAAATGAATTATATGATGTATTACAGTATAAAATTGCCAATTTTATACTGTTTTCATCCCTTTTTTAGCACTTTTTAAGCCAAATTTTCTGGGTTTTACTTCAATATCGTATTGTCCGGTAAAGTTTGTCATCCCAGATACCTCCCTCCGGTCGGTTCCGGGATGACAATTATGAAGGGGACTCAGACACACAAACATGAATAGTATCACGACACTAGCTACTAGCAACCGGCGACTAGCGACTAAAAAAATTATGAAATGATTTTTTTAAATTCTTCTTCCGACAGGATATTTATGCCTTTTTTGCGGGCTTTTTCTATTTTTGATCCGGATTTTTCTCCGGCCACTAAATAATCGGTTGTATTGGATATGCTTGACTGCGCTTCTCCACCTAAAGCTTCGACAAGTTTTTGTGCATCAGGACGCGAAAAACTTGATAGGCTTCCGGTAAATACGAATTTTTTTCCCGCAAGCTTACCTTCTTCTTTTATTTCGGCGTCTTTAACTTTAACTCCGCAATTTATTAATTTTTTGATCTCTTCAATATTTTTCTTTTCTTTAAAGAAATCAGTTATACTTTTTGCAATTTCAGGACCTATTTCATTTATTTCTTCGAGGGCTTCCGGCTCAGATGAGATCACATTATCTAAACTACCGAATTTTTTCGCAAGTACCTGAGCGATATGCCTACCTACATTACGTATTCCAAGACCGAATATAAGTCTATCAAGCGAAATTGTTTTTGAATCTTCTATCGCTTTAAGAAGGTTTTCTATTTTCTTCTCTTTCCATCCTTCCAAACCAGTCAAAGATTTTTCATTAATTTTGTAAATATCCGAAATGCTTTTAACTATGTCTAGTTCATAAAAAAGTTTAGCTGTTTTTTCTGAAAATCCTTCAATATCTACTGCATTTTTTGATGAATAGTGTATTATTGCTTCTATAACCTGTGCTGGACAGCCCAATCCGGATGGACATCTGTAGAACACCTCTTCTTTAACAACTTTTGCTCCACAGCTGGGACATTTACTCGGCATATGAAAAGATTTTTCTTTACCGGTACGTTTTTTTTTAATGACTTCTGCGACATAAGGTATGACATCGCCCGCCCTTTCAACTTTTACATAATCCCCGATCTTTACATCAAGCCGATTTATCTGATCCATATTATGTAATGATGCACGAGAAACCGTAACACCTCCAACTTCTACGGGCTGAAGTAAAGCTAAAGGCGTTAGTGTTCCCGTTCTTCCGACTTGAACGGCGATATCTTCAAGATGCGTTATTTCACGCCGAGGTTTAAATTTATACGCAACGGCCCATTTTGGCGTTGTCGTACGAAATCCAAACTTCTCCTGAACTTTAGTATCATTAACTTTAATAACCACTCCATCAATTTCATAATCCAATGTATCGCGTTTTTCTTCAAGCTCGTGATGATATTTTATCGCCTGATCAATACTTTTGCAATGCCGCATATTCGGTGAAATATCAAAACCTAAAATTTTTAGTAAACCCAAAGCTTCTTTTTGTGTTTCGGGCATTTTATCTGAAATATTTAAAATACGATAACAGTAAACATATAATTTCCGCTCTTCCGTTATCCTGTAATCTAACTGCCTCATTGATCCTGCAGCAACATTACGAGGATTTGCAAAAACATCTTTGCCCAATGCTAACTGATTTTTATTAAGTTTTAAAAAATCACTGATATGCATCATAACTTCGCCGCGCACAGATAAAAATTCCGGGGAAGTTTTAGTTTTTAATTTTTGTGGCACATTTTTAATCGTTTTTAAATTAAGCGTTACATCTTCACCTATAATTCCATCACCTCTGGTAGACCCTCTTACAAATTTCCCTTTTTCATATACAAGTTCTATGCTTATACCATCAAGTTTCGGTTCACACACATATTCTATTGTGTCTTCTGATTCTTTCCGGCAATTTTTATCAAAACGCTCAGCCCCTTCTTCGTCATTAACACTTTCCAAGCTAAGCATAGGGGCAGTATGTTCAACTTTTTCGAACTTTTCCAAGATGGACGCGCCAACTGTCTGCGTAGGAGAATCAGGAGAAAAGTATTCGGGATACGCTTTCTCTAAGCTCTTAAGTTCTCTTAAAAACTTATCATATTTCGCATCAGATATTTTCGGTTTACCATTAGTATAATAAAGACGGTTATGCCGAGTAATTTCCTTACGCAACTCATTAATTTGTTTTTTTATTTTGTTTTTCATGCTTAAAAACCGTCATTCCCAATATACCGTTATCCCCGAAAAAAACATCCCATCATCCCCGTAAACTCCATCACGTCATCTCCGCAGGCTCTTCAAGTCCTTCGAAGCCAAATAAAATAAAATGATTCGGCGTAGGAGGAAGCGGGAATCAATTAATTTTATGAGATTCTTCACTCACTTTGTTCATTCAGAATGACCACGTATACCTGTCATTCTGAGCGAAGCGAAGGATCTCTTTTTTATCAAATAATATCACCAGTCCAGCCTTTCGAAGAAAGCTGGCATCACAAAACCAGCACTTAGCACAACCCATCTTCCGGCGATCAGCAACTAGCGACCAATCATGTCACTTTTCATATGCCACACACCACAAGCCTGCCGTCATCCTGAGCTAAGCGAAGGATCTCTTTTTTATCAAATAATATCACCAGTCCAGCCTTTCGAAGAAAGCTGGCAATAAAACTTGTGTATAGCATGACACTAACTGCCGACAACCGGCGACTAGCGACTAAACATTCCACGTATCGCATATAACATACCACAAACCCGGCATAGCCCGATCCACATACGACATACTACATACGAATCCTCATTTAGCCCCGCCCCAACGCTTTCACCATCTTATCATAAGAATACGTATTTACAACATCCTGTTTTTCAAGCCAAGCTCGTCTTGCGGTTATCACACCGTATTTTATTAAATCCAGCTGACTAACCTCATGCGCATCGGTATTGATACAAAATTTTGTGCCAAGCTCTTTCGCTCTTCTTGCGTTAACATCATTAAGATCGATCCGGTCACCGTGCGTATTGATCTCAAGAAAACAATTTACCTCAACAGCTTTTTTAAAAATTTTATCAAAATCAATTTCCAAAGGACGCCTTTTTGTAATAAGCCTCCCCGAAGGATGAGCAAGTATATTCACATATTTATTATCTATACCCTTAAGCACTCTTTCAGTTTGTTTCTTTTTATCAAGTAAAAATTTTGAATGTACTGCCGCTATAACAATATCCAGTTCCTTAAGCGCATAATCTTCTAGATCCAGCTCTCCATTTTCCAGAACATCAACTTCAACTCCCGCAAGCACTTTAATCCCTTTTATTTTTTTAGCGATTTTTCGAATATTATCTACATGCTTTAAAAGCTGCTTCTCATTCATGCCACCGGATATTTTTATTAATTTAGAATGATCCGTTATCGCACAATATTCATAACCTTTTTTCTTGGCAGCAATAATATTTTCTTCAATACTTGATCTGCCGTCAGTAGCATTTGAATGTATGTGCAGATCTCCCATTATATCGGAAGCCTTAATAAGCTTTTTTGGTAAAGACTTTTTCAGAGCAGCTTCTATTTCTCCCTGAGATTCCCTGAGTTCCGGCGGGATATAGTCCATCCCAAGTATTTCATACAACTCTTTCTCAGTTTTCCCTCCGGCAAACTTTTCTTTACCTTTTTTGCTTATAGAAAAAACTCCATATTCATTAACTTTATAACCTTTTTTTTTGGCTATATGCCGCACTTTTATATTGTGAAGTTTTGATCCGGTAAAATATTGTAATGCCGCACCGAAATTTTTGTTATCAACAATACGTAGATCCACCTGCGTGCCTTCTTTTAAAAGTAAACTTGTTTTTGTACTGCCTTTAACAATAACTTTACTTTTTTCAGGATAATCAGCAAAATAATCCATAGCTTTTTCATTGTCTTTTGCTACAGCCAGAATATCAATATCTCCAACAGTATCTTTCCCTCTTCTAAGACTGCCGGCTTTTTCGATTTTTTTAAAATTACTGCTTTCCGATAGATATTTAACTATTTTTTCGGCAATACTATACGCCTCAGGAAGAAGCATACGCCCCTGTTTTTTTCTAAAATGATCAAGCTCACTTAAAATTTTTTCCTGAGACTTCTCTCCCATTCCATCTATTAAAGAAACTTTCCCTGATTTGCATGCTTTTTCCAGATCGTCTACATTTTCAATATCTAATTCTTCCTTTAATTTCTTTAATTTTTTAGGACCCAGTCCGGAAATATTGAGCATATCAATAAATCCGGGCGGCAAAGTATCCACCAACTCATCAAAATACTGAAGCCCGGAAGTTTCAATCATTTCGACAATTTTAGATTTCAAATCTTTACCAATACCGGAAATATTATCAAGTAAATCGGGAGATTTAGAGTAAACATCAGAAAGCTGGCGGGACAATCCCAGAATATTCTGCGATGCGGTACGATACGCCCGCACTCGGAAAATATTTTCGCCTTTCACTTCCAGAATATCCGCTATTCTTACAAAAATATTAGCTATTTCAACGTTAGTCATTGTCTAGGTTTTAGGGTTCGGGTTATAGGTCATAGGTTTCAGGTTTTAGTAAGACCTATAAAGTCTCATAACCTAACCCCCTAACACCTAATACCTATCACCTGCTCTTTCTATTGCCAGGGGAAATTTACCCCTTTAAATGTTATATTAATACTGCCGTTTTTTACATAACCGGAATTCGGAGATACAACATCTTTTGATATTATCATTCCTTCAAAAACTATTTTATCGCCCAGCAAAACCTGAAATGGGGTATGCCATTTATCTTTTTCGAAAAATATCTCCCCTTTTTTCACATCTAATGCCATCATATGTTCTGACGTATTGAACCTTTGACTGAATGCCAATAAATTTTCTTTTACAGTTTTTCCCTGAAAAACAAAATACTGTGAATCAAAAATAAACACTAAAACCGCGATTAACAACAATACCAAAACTATTTTTTTCATTTATTTCCTCCTTTTTCCTATAAAAAAGAATTAAAATTACATTTTTTCTAAATGGCCTTCTTGATAGGATAATGCCTCTTGCAGTTTATCCTTTGACAAAAATCCAAGTTCTGTTAATACCTCGCCCAAAAGAGCGCCGCGTCTCCAATGTACTTTTAAGGCCTTATCAAGCTGTTCGATCGTGATCACATTATTTTCCAGTAATATCTTTCCTAATGGCTGATAGTTTTCAATAACTGTTTTATCATTACTAAAAACCTGCACTTTTAAATGATCGCTTTTTTGCATTATTCGCCTATCCGCTAGATACTTGCTTCCGGGTATGGTCTTTAAATACTGTTTGATCTCGGCTATTCTTTCATTAAGCTCAATAATATTATCTGTCTCTTCCGAACTGTTCCTCAAAAAAAGAGCTATAGTCACACTCATAAGAGGAATTTCTCTAATCTCTCCAGCCCGATCTTTTGCTATTATAAATCCGTGTTTTCGATCACTATCCGAATAAAGAAACGGAGTAATGGTATCGAACATGCATATAAAATTTCTGCAGATATCATTGTATTTTTCCGGGGTCGTAATGATAAGGAAATCATCTCCGCCGATATGACCGATAAAATCATCGCTATTACCCACAGTTCTCATAGCTTCAGTAAGCATATATGCGGTCTGCATAAGCACACGGTCGCCTTTTACATATCCGTACTTATCGTTAAAAGATTTGAAATTATCTATATCAACGTGCCCTATAACAAAATGTTTTTTGCTTTCCAGCTTTTCCTTAGTGACCTTTTCTATTATCATACTACCGGGCAATCCCGTTAATGGATTTGCATAAAAACTAAGCTGCGACCTTTTAACCGCCATCTCTAATCGTGTTCTTAACTCCAATGAATCAGGGGGCTTAATAATATAATCATCAATACCATACCTTAGATCTAAAAGCTGGGTTCTTAGCTGCTCTTTATCTATAAGTGTTATGACCGGAACATAAACCGTCGACAATTCCTTTTTCAATTTGTCGCAAATACTTAGATCCGATTTTGATTTGGAATCGATATCAACAATTATGATATCCGGAGATATTCTCGTAATCACCTGAATATCCGGTTTTTCCGACCCGCTGAAATAAACTTCATATCCCCATCCGTCAAAACAAAATTCCAGGACAGTTCTAAGCTTCGGATTAGAAGTAATTGTTAAAATTTTAAGTATTTTATCCATAATCGCCCACAACAGTGACAATAATATTCACATTCCTCATAGTGAAATTATACTCTTTTATAGAGAATTAATCTAGCAGTTTAACTCAAGCTAAACTTACACTCGTATGTAGTATGTGGTATGTCGTATGTAGTGTTGGACTATGACGGATTGTTTAGTCGCTAGTCGCTAACAGCTAGTCACCAGTTCGTGCTATGTGCAGGCTTATTTCAAATGACATGTAGCATATTTAGTCGCTGGCAACCAGTATCGTACTATACACAGGCTTGTTTTATAAGACACGTTCGTAAATCAGCCCACGAGAACCGGGGTTCGAGATCCGTATCCACCGTCATTCTGGCTAATAACAAAGCATCTCATAAATTTTGTCATTCCCGCATGTTCTTAGCGGGAATCTATTTTTGGATCCCGGATCTCGCTCCGCTCGTCCGAAATGACAGAAATGACCCGTCTGATAACCATCACCTAGCTTGCATTTAGCAATCTTTTCCGTACCCCGGAACCCGTGCCTCAGTACCCGGATCAGCCCGGGATTCGTCCCCACTGTCATTCTGAACGAACAAAGTAAGTGAAGAATCTCGCTCTTCCTCTAGTTTTTGCAAGATTACTGAGTAGAACAAATACTAATCACCGATAACTGATAACCCATCACCTAGCTTCAACTTAGCAGGCTCTTTTCGATACCCGGACCCCGTACCCCAGAACCCGTGCCCCGAAACCCGGATAATCAGTCCGGGGAGCCGGATTATCCAATTAGGGGTAGGATAACCAGCTCCTTGTTCCGAACCAATGAACAAACTCTTTCAGTACCCGTATCCCAGATCCCTAAGTTCGTACCCGACGTCATCCTGAGCGAAGCGAAGGATCTAGTTCCTTCTATATACTACATCCTACATACGATTTTAGTCCGCCCTACGCCGCCTGCAGCATTAACTGAAAGTTACCATGACACTGATCAATAAATTCAACTGCACCTTTTATCATAGGTGGCAAAGCGTAAACACCGGCAAGATACCGCCGTGTCTCAGCATTACCGGTTACCATCATTTGCAATTGTATAAGAGAAAATTTGCTTTCCCCACCAATTATATTTATTTTGTATCTAAAGAATATATTGTTAAATTTTCCGAATATCATATTTCGTAACTCTGTATAAATTCTCCATTCGTCAGAACTTTCATCTGGTTTCTTTTTGTCGTTAACGATTTTGGCGGGAACTTTATCCCAAAGAATACGAAGTACTGCAAAAGATAAACCCATAGTCGCTGCATCTGAATAGTTTGGTATCTGAATCCCGGATACATTTTTATTATCCTTTAATGCAACAATATATTCCCGATCACCAACTTCTTTAATTGTCTCTTCGTTCTGAAGATACACTTCAATAGCATCTTCTCCGATATGACTATTTTTCATACCTATCAAATCAAGCAATTTACCGCTATCAATTCCAGGAAAGTCTCCAAGATCATATAACTCTTTCTGCAAAATTTTTAGTCCCTTCCCCATTTCATCATTTTCAAGCATATATCTGATATTCAGATTAAATTTATTGTGCCATGCAATCAACCGTGCTATTGTTTTAATGTTTTGCTCTAACTGCCCTTTTTCTTCGGGTATGTTAGATAGATCAATATACATGTTAACCGGATAATCTTTAACCTGCCGTTTAAACCTGTTTAAAAACCGTATTTGAAATTCGATCCATTTTTCTGATGTTTCCAGATCAATTTCACTAGAATCTAGTACTTCTGTTTCTAAGGACAAACCCGGTACAACTTTTCTTATTGTTATTCCGTCTTCCCCTTTCATTGCTTGTTGTGATGGAATAAATTTTCGCGAAACAGCTGTTGGATCAAATCCGGTACAACTTTTTATATATTCAACCACATTTGGTTTTAGTTCCCCTGCTTGTGCTAATTTCTTTGACGCTTCATAAAATATCTTTTCTCGGGATTCTATCCATATACGGTCTTCTTGCTCGTAATAAGGCATGAACCCTGCACTATTAAACCTGCTCGGGATTTTTATCCCCGAAAATTCTGAACCCTCTATTACTACTTCCTGTAACTCACTTCCATTTTCTATTACTGACCTAATTGGATACCCGCTTAATAACCCATATCGTATGCGCTCAAGCGGGCCATATTTCGGATCCCATTCATCTTGATTTTCTTTTAGCCATTTTTTTGGATTTTTGAGCGCCTCTTTCGGAAAAGCATCAAGAACCGTTTCACTATCTATTATCAATGCGCCTATATTGTTTTTCATTATCCTCAATGCTGCTTTTATATTCACAGTTCGCCATCTTTCCCGATTAACGATCTTTCCTTTATATTCAAAACTGTTGAGATTTTTTATAACAAAAAAATTGTCATCCGCTTCCACTGCCTTAACCAACTGCTCCCTCTCTTCTTTATTCAATGAAATCCGTATCGCTTCCGGCGATGACAAACATGTTGTTTCCCCCACTATCCCTGCAAAAAGCAGGAGTAATTGCTGCGAAACATTATCTGCGGAAGAAACTAATTTGTTTGTTATTTTTTTTGGCAAACGATCAATAAACTTCTGAAACTCTTCTAATCCCTCAGTAACTGAAACATCATTTATCTGTTCTCTTAATATTTCTTCAACAGGAAAAACATCTATCTTTCCAGAAGCCCTGTTCCGTTCTTTTTCCTGTTCTTTTATTTCTTGAAACATTTCTGCGGCTTTATAAAACTTTATTTTATCCCAATAATCCGGCAGATGATTATACTGTGCATATGCTAAAATGTCTTCCCGGCTGTACCCAAAAAGACGCCCCATTTCCGCATCATCAACAAAATTACTTTTTAACTCCTTCTCCGTCAATTCTGAATCCGGGAAATCGAATTTAAATAAATACCTAAGCAATTCACCTTTTTCTCTATCCTTATCCAGCAAACTTACGATATAATGACTTTCATCTCTTCCAAGATACGCTTCTGGGGCCACAACCCCTCTTTCAACGGCTTCTTTTGCTTTTTTAGGGCTACCGTAAGAAAGCATAATATTCGCAATTTCCTGCAGTTCTAAGCTTTCAGAAATCTTTTCTAAATAGTAATTAATATCATCGTTAGCCTTCGGGTTAAACTCCACAGCTCCTGCTCCCATCCCGTAAAAATAATCATGCGATTCTTTTATGATCAGTTTTGTAATTTCTTCCAAATAATCCGAATCAAATTCATGCGCTGCGCTCATCATGCCGTTAGGGAAAAGTAATTCTATTTTTTCGTTGCTGATACCTTCAAAATTGCCGTACGCTAGCCTGCGAATAGCTATCACAAGTTTAGGAGTTACATTGTAACGTTCTTTTAATATGCGATATATATACGTTTTCGGAAGATATGCTAAAATTCTTTTTTCTTTAGGGTTTAATTTCATTTCAAGCAAACCTATTTTATCTTTTTCAGATTGTTTTTCTGAAACTTGAACTACCTCCAACGTTTCAACATCATCCCCAATAATATTAATCTCACCATCTATATCGTCATATCTGCTTAATCCGGGTTCAATCCATCTTTCAAAATCATCCCAGAATATAACCTGATGCATATTTTTACCTCTGGGATAATTGATTATTACTCCCTCGAACGTCCCTATTATTGTGCTTGTAGGCACGTCTTCATCGCTTTTTTTCTTATACTTTTTAGGAAAAGTCTTTTTTATATCTATAAATATATTGTTTTCGAAAAGTGTTTCATTTTTCTTAAGACGCAAATCTTGGGCAATACCATCTGCCTCCAAATACGGTCCTCCTATATATTTATGTCCGTTATCCCCTATCCATCCTTTTGCAAAATTAGACGCATTTAAATATACTTTTATACTTTCAATTTCAATGCTTTCATCTTTTATTAGCGAATGCATCTTTCTCTCAAGCATTCCGTCCCTTTCAATCTCTGCGTACTTAAGCGAGGTCGAATGCATCACCCATAAATAACGGTTACTTCCTTTTATCCATGTAACAATCCCGCCTATACAATAATGCAAAGACCGTGTCCCAAAAAAAACTTTCTCACCTGGACCAATTTTGATATCGGAATTTATCTTATTTTCTCCAATACCGATATTTTTAAATCTGACTGAACCCTGCTCGAAATGAATAGTTTTTTCTTTAGTTACATTATCATTAGGAAAAAAACTTTCATATATATTCGCCAATTTTATAAGTTCTTTCGCAATGTCACTTCTGTTCTTTTTATTATACTTGTCTTTCTCGCTTTCTTCACCTGTGCCGTCTTCTCCTTTTGCAATTAAAATATCTTCATACACTTTCAATGCCGGAGCCGAATCTTTATCTGTTTGCGATAAAATTATTACACCTTCGGGTATTTCAACGTTTTCCTCATTACCTACATATATTTTTATCAGGTCAACATCCCAATCAATACCAGCTTCACGTAATTTTTCTTTATTTAAAGCCAGCAGGCTTCTATCATTTCCGGGATCGGATTCCGTCCCGACAGAATCCGCCATCAAAACAACGCTTTTAAGTTTGTGCAATTTTATCATCTGTATAGCCGACATCCCCTTATTGGTAGGTTTAATATCAACGGCATCATAAGAACAAACGATTTCAGTGGATTCCGGAACGTCTATTTTTCCTTGTTCTTTTAAAGATTGTATTTCTTCACGAACCAGCCTGGCAATTTCAAAACGCTGTTTCCTGAGATCATCGCATTCCTCTTCATCGATCTCGATAGTAACTCCGTTTCTGCTTACTACAAAACGGATTTTTTTTAATAGCTCCCGATCAAACCCTATCTTATCCGAAAATTCATACAACTTAGTCTTTGCAATTTCTTTTATTAGCTTCACTGTAGCATCAGAATTATATTTTATCTCCTGATATCCCGGGATCATGTTTACCCGTCCATTACTATCGAATCGAATCCCTCCGGAACCGGCTTCAAAAAGAAGATGATAAGATGTACCGGCACTTTGAGTGCCGATTTTTCGTCCCCCCCCGTATCTTCTGACAAATAAATCCTTTGGAGAACCTGTTATTGTTACATTTAAAACACCTTTCCCCGAAAGCTGTCTTTTCGCTCCAACTATTTTTTCAGACACTGTTTCCTCATCATGTTTCCTATCAACCCCGTCAAAATCACTTATGATGGCTTCAACCTTACTTATTCTTTCAACGTTATTTATAACTTGGCTATACCACTCTCTTTTTTTGCTATCTTTACTGAATTGAAGTGTCTTATCTATATTTTTGGCCCTAATTTCGATTTCTCCATTGGTTGCTTTTTCCATTTCCAGATAAGTTATACGTCCTTTATATTCCAATGAATTGACAGTATGAATCCGCTCATATGCTACACCATACGCTGTTTCGGCTGTTTCATCTGTCATGACAATTCCATGACGCCCCGGAGTTCTCATTTGCTTCCCACCAAACAAATGCAGATGCCCGGAAATTTGAGCATCAACACCAAGCACTGTACATGCGTTCTTTATGTTTTCTTTTGGAAACTTCTCCTCTGTAAAAATTAGATTAGTAAACGACGTTTTTTTGAAATTTTTTATGTCTTCTGATTCTTTAGAAGAGCTCAAAGGCAAAACACCTTCCCTTTTGAAATTAACAAGATCTTTTCTATCTTTAATGTTTTCAGTCAGAGCAACCCCTCCATGACTCAATAAAAATTCTTGGCCATCGCTTTTTACAACTGCAAAAAGAGGTAGAGAATTGATGAAATTACATATTGTTTTATATAGTTCTTTTTGATCCTTTAACATTGTCCCATTCTTCTCGAATAACGACATAAATGGTTTTCCCGAATCGTGCCGCGAAAAATCCAATTCTCCGTTCCTTGGCAACACAAAGAAACTATCCGGATAAGCATTAATAAGTTCTGTTATTCTCAAAAAACAGTTATAAATGCGTTTTCCCATTGTTGCTAAATACTCTTCGTATCCATCAGCATCTCCTCCAATAATATTTTCATAATCGTCAAAGTTAAAAACTGACAGAAAATCTCCCAGTATAAAGACTTTTGTCTTATTGTTTTTCAATTCATTCATATCGATAGTTGAAACAATCTTTTCGAAAGATTCTAAATCACCGTGTAAATCTCCAATTATTACGGCTTTCTCCGAAGTGTTTATTTTCACTTCTATCACTTGACCAGTTTTGCCTTCTAAATTATTACTTCTATAAACACCTATGCCATATTCTCGTTCTAATTTGTCTTGGGCCGATTTTATCAATTCAATGTCTCTTTTTAAATTTACTTTTGTTACAGACATTTTTGACTCATCAACAATGTGCTCTAAATGATGTGTTGCTGCCTCAATCTCTTCGACATTATTTATTCCAATGCCTTGAATTTCAGGTTGAAGCTTTTCGGTTATTAAGAGCATTTTTCTTGAAGCACCAAAAGAAACAAATAAATTGCCTCCATCTTCAACGGCCCTTTCCAAGGCTATTCGCCATAGAATCGGAGCCGAGAAATAGTTAACCAGTAATTCTTTTAATCCCTCTGCTGTTAAAATTTTCTCTCCATTACTCGAAGAAATGATAGGAATTTTGGGTTTTTTTATTTCAAGTTGTTGAACGAAATTTCTAATAGATTTTTCATCTTTTTTATAATAACTGCAATGTGGTCCTTTCATTAAGGGCTCTTTAAAATATTTAACATGTTCCGCCCCCATTTTTTCTAATTGTTTCAGAAGTTTATTATGATCTACATCTCTGCTGACAACCAGAGTAGTAAAAAAAGGGGCAGATTCTTGAAAAATTTCTATTTTACCTGGAATTAAAATAGCGGTTATTTTTTCAGCATCTAATCCACATATTTTCATTATTCCATAGTCATGCTCTTTAACTGTTTTCTTAAAACACGCCATCTGGTATTTTGTAAGCCTCAAAGCGTCTTCCAGTGATATTGCACCAGAGATTATCGCAGCTGAGACTGTCCCACGACTATTCCCCATTAAGAAACGAGGCATTATTTCCATATCCAATTTCTCGGAAAATAGTTTATAGATACTGACCGTATATAATATTGTTGCAATAGCCGCTGGCTCTAGATCCCTTTTGTCCTTCTCTCGAAGAAATAACCCCTCTAAATTAGAACAGTTCAAAACTATTGCCGCTCTATCATAAACTTCTTTAACACATTCATATTTATTATATAGGTCCCGCCCCATTCCAACCCAGGCATCCACAGGATTAGGTAAAAGCACTATCGCCTTGCTCCACACATCAATAACACTTTGAGGGATATCTTTGTTCTCTCGGATTTTTTCACTTGTCTCATCTTTTGTTCTTACTTTTGCCCTCGTCTTATTTCTACCATCATACTCAACCTCAAAAACTACATCGTCTCTGCCTTCAACAACAAACTGAGCTTTTATATTATTCTCATTTATACGTTCTACTTTAGACAAAAACGTTATTTCTCTTTTTCCTTTTTGAATGCCATCTCCATGTTTACCGATCAACATAGCGTTAACTGTAGAATATGGTTTTCTTTTCAGAAGTTCTTGCAGTCCTAATAAAATTTCCGTTTTCATCTGGAATGTTACGGGGATCCCTTCTTTCTTCAAAGGTTCGAATATTCCTTCATTTTTCAAACCCGAAATGAAAGGATTTACACCGGATTGTACTGCAAGAGTATCTTTGCGAATTTCAGGAGTATTTACAGGAGCTGTCCAGGCGACCGTATTTATACTAAACAGACACACCACTACCATAGCGATAATTTTAAGCCCCATTCTATGTCTGTTTCTAATCATTTCCATAACCTATTCCCCATTTATTAATATCTACTATTTACTAATTAGTCGCTAGTCGCCGGCAGTTGGTGTCATCCTGAACGTAGTGAAGGATCTTATAAAATATTGATAGATTCTTCGTCTCTTCGTTCCTCAGAATGACCAAAACTATTCCATTCTGATGAACGTCAACTATTATTTCCGCTGACGACAACTATAACTACCGTTTTTTAGTTAAAAAAATATAGTAGCCGTAGTCCTCTTTCTTTTTTTGCTT
>Ga0307991_1000928_pt1 | contig 21137 bp, 10 predicted proteins | sample EllFjometagen131_FD_203146 | JGI IMG/M metagenome (GOLD analysis project Ga0307991, IMG submission 203146) | Marine microbial communities from Ellis Fjord, Antarctic Ocean - #131 | ecosystem: Environmental > Aquatic > Marine > Unclassified | place: Southern Ocean | collected 2014-10-08 | reverse complement strand
AGCATTTTTTACTAAGGTGCTTAATTGAAAGTCTTCCCTTACATAACACGACTCTATCGGACATTCTACCAGAAATAATTCTTAGCATATCTTATCCGATAAAGCTGTGTTATGTATAGTAAAAAAATGCATTCTGTTTTTAACCGGCTAAAAGCTTTTTTAGCCAAATTAAAAACATCATGGCGGGCTCAATCTGATACTTTTTATCACAGGGTAAAACCTATATTTTTAATCATCGCATGATTTCCCCTTCTCTTCCTGATCACTATACTTATACGTTTAAATATTTTTTTTATCCGGTGCTAAAGCGGCCTATAATCCTTCGATAAAAAAATACTAAAACTATTCCAGGAGTTTATATGTGCGACATCGATGGCGTTTATAGAAGACTGAAGCACCGCAAAAAAATGTAGGCAAACAATCAAGCACGAGATTTTTTGCGGCACCGGCTTCTACAAACGCCGGGAGAAAAACTGCAAAGAAAAGAATTATAAAAATATAATAAAAAGGCATAGACTTGCCCGCATATAAAATCATTATTTGTAGAATTAATAAAAATAGCTATAATAAGCATAAGAATATATAGAGATACACCACAAGGAAAATTAGTGGTTAATTTTCGAAACTTCACCTGGAGTCGTGGGCAAACTAAGTAATTCGATTGTTTTTAGTTATGTGAAATTTTGAAAAATTATTTTACAGCTAATGGAGAGCGTTTTGTATGAAAAAAATCAAACCACCAAATTCATTTAATTGGTATCGTACAGCTGCCCTATTCACTATATTTAATCTTACAGTTTATTACTTTTTTGGATGGATCAGTTTTATATTAGCAATACCAATAACTTTTTTTACTAATATGATGATAGTCTCTGTAATGGGAGTGCGTTACTGGAATAAATGTAAAACTGTATATGAATCCCTGATAGCGAAAAATTATACAAAGAATGAGGCTCTTATAGAAATATCCAAAAGTGCTCATCCAGAACTTAGTTTAAGCACTCATACTGCGATCATAAATAAATTTAACGACCTCGATCTTTTAGTAAATTTTTTTACAGGGGCCTTACCCTCCGGCAATAATGATGACGGATTTGCTTTGGAAATTTTAAACGATACTTCAATTCAACATTTTGGCGGCGATAGATATAAAGTAGTTACTAGTCGCAAACGGAACAGGGCCACTGGAAAAACTACAGTAACACATCAGGCAAAATCGTTTGATGTTTATACCTATTTAAAACATAGAGAACATTGGAAGGAACTAAACGACGGTATTTTGGAAAATTTGAGCAAAATATTCAAAGGAGATTTTTCAAGTTTTAATGATTTTGTAAATATCTCGGAACATTACAACTTGCTTAAAGAAAACTATTTAGAATTAGCAAAAGGATTCAAAGAACCCAAAGAACTTATTCCATATTTTGCTGTAACACTTGAAAGGTCGGGAGCAAGATTAATGGAGTTTTTTTCAAACAAAGGTGATAAAGATCACAAAGTAGATGCCAAAAAATGCTATGAGTTATCTATAAAACTAAATCCTTTTCTTATTCCATCATATGGATCCTTAGCCAGTGTATATGGTGGTTTTGATGATAATATAGATAAGGCTATTGAATATTGTAATAAAGGTATTGAGGCCTTTGAGAAATTAAAAAAATCTCCAAAAGAGCAGCTAAGTTATTATGACCAAGCTTTACTATCAGATACTTCAACGATTGATTTTTTAAAAGTATTAAGAAATGAGCTACTTGAGAAAAAATAATTTTTCAAAACATCATATAACACAACATATACGCTAAGGGTTTACGCACTTTGGGACATTGCTCTCTTAAAAAGATGGCCTCTTTTTCTCTCTCCCGATATTTTAAGATCATAACGACTTTCCAATCCTTCCAATCTCCCCCAACAGACCGATAATAATTAGAGGATAACGTTACCATGCTTTTAGATTCTTCTACTCTTTAATTAAAATAAGCCATCCGCCCGCGAAAGCTTCCCTTCGGCTACAAGCATAATTGAAAGCGTAACCTGTATAGCAAAAAACATCATGGCGGGCTAAATCTGATACTTTTCATCACAGGGTAAAACCTATATTCTTAATAATCGAACGACTTCCCCTTCTCTTCCTGATCACTATACTTATACGTTTAAATATATTTTTTATCCGGTACTAAAGCGGCCTGTAATCTTTTGATAAAAAAAATACTAAAACTATTCCCGGAGATTTTATGTGCGACACCGTAGGCGTTTATAGAAGACTGAATCCCCGCAAAAAAATATAGGCAAACAATTAAGCACGAGATTTTTTGCGGCACCGGCTTCTACAAACGCCGGGAGAAATAAAATCAAAGAAAATAAAATACTCAATGGTTATTTAGTAAAAGGAATTATTATAATGCCGTGATTAAACAAACATGCTTGATAAAACCATATTTAACGCATAAAGCTTGACTGGAAATTATTTTTGATACCTTTGTATGTAATTTAAATTGAAGGGCTTTAAAGGGCTTATTTAAAGATCTAAAAATATTTAGCCAACAGTCCGGAATATTATGGATCCTCTCTTGCGATAGGTGAAAAATATATAAATAAAATGTTTCTTTTTCTTTTAACTTTTTATTTATGAATGTTTTTACTTATCGCTAACCGTAAGGAATCCGATTGTTTCAGCCACCGGAAAATAAGATAAAAAAACACACCTTCATTTACTCTCATTTATTTTTTATCTTTTTTTTACGGGAGAAAGATTAAACAACCGTTGCTAACCGCTACACGTTTTATATCAGGATAAAAATATATAAGAGGGGGGTGATTTTCCCTTCTTATATATTTTTTAAGCATTCGTCTTCTCTTGCATTACAGGATAAAAATAATATCAAATTTTTCTCTTCCTAAATTTTATATTATTTTTTGAATGTTATGCTTCCTTTTCGTTTTTCTTTTTCTTCTATTGCTTTTTATAAATTAGGGGTGTTTTTCCCTTGTTTTATAAAAAGTAATACTCTTTCTCTTGCAATGCTTCCACCAAGCAAATGACTGTTTATCCGGTGGGTGCATTGCTCTTTATCTTTATTGCCCGCTTTTATTCTTTCATCTTTCCTTTTCTTCTCCCCGCGATAGGTAAAAATCTTAAAGTAAAAAAGTGTTTTTCTTTTTGCTTTGAAGTATTTTTTTTATCGCGTAAACGCAAAGAATCAGAAAGCTATGGCCACCGAAAAAGAAGAAAAGCACAAACCAGGCAAAATACCTCTTTCCTATTTGCAGGTGTTTGTGATTATCTTTTTTTTACGGGGAGAAGACTAAATCACCAACCGACAACAGAATCACAAAAAGAATCAGAATAGGGGCGGGGCAAGGGAGAGAGGGTCTCGATAATGCATACAATTATACTTGTAGAGTAGCGGGTGAATCGACCGCAGTTTTTCTGTCTCCCTTATACTCCCCCCTATTATTAATAACCTTACCTTGTTTTTTTTAGCGACGTAGAATATCCCGAGCCAACAGCAAAGCATCAGCACATTTATGCTTACACTTACCCCTTTTGCGAGGCAAGGGATTGGAACCAAAGCAAAAAAGTAAAAAGAAGGGGGATGTGAGGAGGGTTTTAGGGGGGAGAAAGGGGGAAGGAAAGCTACCCGCCCCGTCAGTGTTGATTGTTTTTAATATTAAATTAACCGGAATGTGTAAAATTATTACTTTATGTTTATTATCTCTTGTTATTCTCTTTTCTTCGCGATAGGTGAAAAAAATAATAATAAAATGTATCTTTTTTACTGCATTTTATAATTATTGTTTTTTACTTATCGCGAAACATGCGGAATCCGATTATTCCAGCCACCGGAAAATAAGATAAAAAAACACTCCTTCATTTACCCTCATTTATTTTTTATCTTTTTTTCACGGGAAGAAGACTTAATCACGGTAAATTAAATTAGATCATAATTAAATGCGAAACATTAAAAACATTATCAAAAAACAACTAACAGAAAAGAAAAATGGAGAGAAAAAAAGTGGGGCCTTAAATTTTTACACGTCTTATTACTTCCTAATATTCTTCTTTACAATATTAATTTAATATCATGAAGATAAGAAATAAAATAGAAGATAAAGAATAAAAAAACAAAGAATAAAGAGGGGTTCCCTAAATACATAATAGATTAGTCCGCATTTATGCGCTGAAACCGTTGGAAAATATAGAATTTACCCCTGTAATTTTACAGGTATTTTGGTACTTTCTTGGTTATATAAAAACTTATCTATGATTCCCTTTTTATTTAAATCATCAATTGCCTTTTTCACTGTTCGATAATCCATTTTTGCTTTTAATGCTATCTTATTTATTGAAGGAAATTCACCATCGAAAACAGTTCCCAAAAGACAGGCTATTCCTCTTTGTGTATTGCTCAGCTCCGGCAGTGTTCTAATGTTTTTAATCAAAATATTGCTTGCTTTAAATTTTCCATCCTTAAAGCGATGCGCGCAATGGTCACATTCTATATAAGAAAGCTTTTCCCTAACACTAATACAACCGACATTATAATTCTTCCGATAAACATTATTTAAATCGACCATAGTTAAAGGTTTGGATAAAGAATGATTTTTATCCATGATTATCTTTTTAGAATAATCTTTCGTATTCTTGTTTTGGATCAATAGATTATAAAGGGTAAATAAGCTGTTGCTTCTCTCCCCTTCCCGTAAATCCCTGTTCAATATCTGGCGTATGCAGTCTACTTTATGGCCATGATATTTTGGTATTTTAAACGGTTTTTTATCTTTTGGACAATCTGAACAATGATTATTTTTGATTAATGTCTTGGGGATTGGTAATATTTCACTAAGGGGAATTTCGTAAACATATTGGTGAGCTTTTATTATTGAGGGGGGAGCTACGATATAATTTCCATTGCTTTTTAATTCAAGCCTTTTGCCGAATAAGCTGTTGGTGCTTTTAATATATTCGCCATTGAGAGAGAAATAGTAATGATACCCCCTTCTCGTTCTAACCCTGGTTGTTTCTTTTAATTCCGGCAATCTTTCATTTAACTCCGGTAAAAGAGAAAGATCATCAACATCAACCACCGCCAATTGGCTTATTTTACCGGTGACTATGCCGATATTAGGTTTGGCAAAATTATTAAACCAGGTAAAAATATCCTCGGTACTTGCCCGCTGAAATTGATATTTTTTCCAATGTACATACGGTTTTTTTTCACTGTTAACCGGTATTAGACTATATTTATTTTTTAAATACTCATTGATTATACGTTTAAATATAATATGTCAAACCCTTTTTGGCGTGGCATGAATAAAGGGCTCAACCGCTATATATCATCTCCAGCCTCTGTGTAGTTTTTGAACTGAGTATGATCTGTTAAACTCTGTAGCATGATTCTAATTTGAAGTAAACCGTTTGAGAAGAAAAATAATAAAACCGAAAGGAAAATGAAGATTAAATCTTTCGGTATAGCCATAATAAAAGGGAGTGTAATTTTGGAGATTACGCTCCCTTTTCTGTTTTTTATTATAACATTGAAAAGAAATAATTAGAAGAAAATAACAATAAAAATTTATCTTATTTTTATTAAAACATATAATATGAAACAAAGAACCATCCCCCGCTTTATTTCAATATGAATCATCTTTATGATAATAGCTGATAAATATTTTATGCTTATTATCAGTTTTTGAGTAAGATGAATAATTCCAATTCATTTTTATCCCTCCTCATGTTTTAAATTTTACCTTTTTCTTTTCTATTCTTATGGATCTTTTTATGTTTTGCTTTTGAAATAACTCGAGTATTTTTAGGGGTTGTTTTCCCGCCTTCCGCTACCGGCTTAACATGATGAAGCTCTTTATCTTTTGGTAATTTACCTTCTTTATAACCTTTTTTTTCTAACTTTACTTTTTACCATTTTATTTCTCACCCCTTTCTTAAAATTAATCTTTGTTTTCCTCTACATCTATCTCCAATTGGCGGAAGGTTTCCATTATTTTATTTTCATAATCTTGTTCGGAAATGGAGCCATCTTTGGCGGTGAGTTCTATTTCTAAAGTATTAAATTTGCTTTGCAATAGATTCATTGTGCGCAATATATCATAAATACGACCCTTGGGTATTTTGAATTTTAAATACACCATTTCCCTTGCATGCTGTTCGGTGGGTGGAGTAACTAGAATTTCTTTTCCTTCTTCGTTGCTTCCTTCATCGACAGTAGGTTTTTCCCCTGGTCCTTCGGTCGGGTATGGAGGTATTTTATCTCTTTCTTCTTTTTGTTTTTGACATATTTCTTGATTAATAATAATTTCATTTCCTAAAAATACAAACATCCCAGGTATTTCTTCTTTAAAGTAGCTACAAACCGGAACATCATTCTTAAGTTCACCTAATCCAAATTCTCCTAGACGTACGCCATGAATAATTCCATCTTCAAATACCTTTTTGTTTATAGATCTTGATTCGCCTGGTGTTCTAAGGGTTGTTTGATAAACTTGTTCTATTGAGGCATATTCTCGATCGATAAGATATTTTTCTTTAAGAAATATTGGCGAAACTTTTTCTAATATTTCACCATCGGAACGTAAACAATCATATGCTTTTTGATCTAAAGATATATCTTCGCCAAAAATAGGTACTCCTAAAATAATCTCCTTAAAATTTTCTTTTCCGGGAATGGAAATTTCTCGATAAAATCTACAAATAGATTCTTTCAGCTCAGATTCGGCCTTTTTTATCGCTTTTTTTATATCTTTTCTTTGTTCTTCAGACAGATTAAGATTTTTATCTTTTTCAATATAATCATAAGCTATTTTATTTTTTACAATATTTATAAAATTGGGTCTTTCTGAATCAAGAGGGTAAAGAAAAAATACTGTATTGCGATAAACTCGCGGAGTTTGTCCTTTGTTTTTTAGGATATAATCCATTACCTTTTGATCTTTGTTTTTTAAAATAACAAGTTTAAGATCTTCAGAATCTGATATATCTTCTGATTTTTTCTCCCAGATAAAAGTTTTTAATTTTCCACCTTTCAAATTTTCTCTTAAAAGTTCAGCCTCCATTTCAATAACTTCTCTATCTTTGATATTTTCCTTATTAATATATATAACTCTATTTATATTAGGTTGGTTGTTAAAGAAATATTTTCCCCCTTTAGAATGCATATAAAACAGCCTACCGCTTTCTCCGGTTAATTTTTGGAAAGTATCCGCAATTACTTCTGAAGGGTTTTCAATAGTAGTGGCAGAGCGTTTTATTTCATTTAAGGTTACACCGTATTCGTGTCCGCCTGAAAAAGAATAAAGGAATATAGCAGTAGCTACACGGCTTCCAAGATTTAATCCTCTATACGAACTACCCAATAACTTATCTATCTTTTTTGAGTTCGCGTCAATTCCCGTGATATCTACATCTATAATTCCATTATATTCTTCTCCAATATGTCTTATAAATTCTTGGCGTATCTCTTGGTTAGATAAATCAAAATCTGCTAAACTTATGTAAGGCTTATTTGTTCCAATTAAACAATGTATAATCAAGGAAAGCAATCTTAGTACACCGCGAGTTCTCTGAAATATCGGGAAACTCCCCCATCTATGGTAGAGTATATCTATTGCCTCAGGCATAAAAGGATATGAATCTAAAAATTTATCTCTATACTCACTTGTCTGCATACCTGCAGGAAGTATACCTTCCTTATCTGCGTAATTTACAAATTCATTGACAACTTTTTTTGCCATATTTTCATCAATGTTATTAAAAAGTCTTCTTTTAATAATTTTAGAAATTTCTTGATCTTGAATAGGTGATTTTATAATTTCCCTTCGACCGGTTATATTACGCAGCTGGATTACAATCTCTTCACCTCTGGGAGTTCTATTGTAAGGATTGCTGGTAGTAGTAGTAAATGCCAAAGCTACATTATTCAATTCACTTACTACATTAGAAAGGGTGCCTAAAAAAGTAAGAGTTAGTGTCGTAAGATCTGTTTTGCCTACACTAACTGCTTCGGTAAAATTTAAATAAGGGATAAGTTCATCTATTAGAATTAATACAGGGGAATGCTTTTCTAAAAATTCCTTTAATTGTTCTCCTCCGGGAGGAATAGTAGATGAGAATTCTGTTTTTGATCCAGTTAACTCCTCTTCCATAAGCCCCCAAATGGTATCAAAATCTTCAGGTTTATTCCCGGTTTTCATTTTTTCTCCTACAATCGTAATCGTATTTACTCCCCATTCTTTTGCTTTATGATACATGGCAATTAATGTATGGGTCTTACCTCCTCCAAAAGGGGTTTGAATTTGAATAACCGGGTCCCCGCCTTTCCCGTGAATACGTTTTTCTATAGTAGCAAGTAAATTTTTAAGGCCTTCGGTAAGGTAAGTCTTTCTGAAAAATGTTTCTGCATCTTTGTATTCATCAGGTCCTCTATTTTTCATAACCTCCCATAAATCAGCCGCAAATATATCCATTGTAAGTCTACCTTCTAAAATGTCTTTGTGGGGAACAGCGATAGTATGAAATGATTTCATTTAATCACATCCTTCCTTCGTTTTACTTTTTTATCTTTACTAAAAAATAATACATATAAATAAACTATCTTAATTATCCTTATAGTTAAAAAGATTTATTCGCGTCTCTCTTGTTTTATTTTTTATTTCTTCTTGCAATCGCATTTTCCCTGATAAAAATCCGTCTAAGAGTTTTTTCTCTTTACTTTCATTTGGTAATGTCTCGGATATTGTTTGTGCAACCCGATAAAAGGCATTATTTTTCCCGTAACCTGATTCGTTAAGCAAAGTTATTATTTCATTTCGTCTACCTTTTTCCCAAAGTAAAAGAACTGCATGAAGAACATCTACAAGCTCTGTAGAATTTCTAAAGTCTTCAATTTTTCTTTCTTGCGGTCCTAAAACCCTAATAAATTCCTTTTCTTTTTTGATAAAACCAGGGCGATTCCACTCTTTTTCCAGAGAAACATTTGCACTTCTAGAAAGTTTATTCGCTTCATCAAAATGTAATTTCGCCTCTCCGTAACTCCAGCGATAAAGGACATAAAAACGAGTTAAATTAGAAATATCTCCTGCGAAACCATTGTGTAAAATTTGATGTACTGCATAATCAGTAGTAATTTCTCGAACATCCAAAAGCATTTGAGATGCTCTTATAATATTACCTTCGTAATCCATAATCTTTTCGTATTTGCCAAAAATTTCAATAGCCGAGCCTATAGCTGCTATAAAGAAATCCGCACCACTAATTCCTTCACTCCAAAGGCGTTCAAGTTTTTCATAAAGATAGGTCTTTAATTCTTCTTTTATATTATTATAAAATCCGGTTGATTCTCTTTTCATCTTACGTGCTATAATATAAATAGATGACATAAGCGAAGCTGTACCTTGAGCATTTAATTTAGAGACCATTTCAGTATTAATTGGCCAAGCACCGGTTACTACTAATCCAGAATCTAATAGAGAGTTAATTAAGGTTTCCCAACCGGAAGTAGATTTATGAGCGTATACTATAGTAGCTATGCCATTTGGTTTTAAAACACGATATATTTCTTGAAAAGATTTTTTAAGCATAGATTCAAAAAATGCCTTTCCTTTATGTTGCCCACCCTGCCTTATGGGATTTGCTACAATTTCCTGAGATTTAGGAACAAGAGGAGTCGCAAACAAATCAGGATATAAATCACCAATCGTCCTTTTTAACCATACATAAAAAAAATCAGACAATTCAGCATAATTAATATTGTCATAATAGGGTGGGTCCGTAAATATTGCATCGAAATAGTTGTCTAGATAGGGAATATGTATAGCAGAGAATTGGGATACGGTAGCGGGGGATTGGGATGTACATGAAACATGTTTTATTACTCTCAAAATCCAATTCGTTGCGGATTTCCAACAACCAGTAGCCCCGCTCCAAGGACATAATTCAAAGTAATCCCAAACCATCGGAAGTGCTTGTCTTCCAAAAGTATGTGCTATGAATTCGCCTGCCACAGCCCAAACACAAAGTGTCGAATTATAATCTAATTGACGATCTATAACAAAAGATAGATAAGTCTCCACCGCCTTCGCATACTCTTCGTCATATCCTTCTTCAATCATCTTCTGATATGCAATCCGAACTTTTTCTACAAACGTAATTAAAGACAATTTCTGACGAGAATTAAAAAGATCACCCCATTCTGTAAATCCATATCCTCTTCCAGCAACAGTGGTTGGATCTTTTGTATTCATTAATTCATCAGGAACTGGGTCTATCCCATATTCCAACATCAATTTCCCCCTTTTTTCTTTTAGGTAAATTTCTACTTCTTTAAAAATTTCTAAATCTTCTTCTTTTGTAACTCTATAAGTCTTCCCTTGCTTTTTCGGGTGATGTAAAACTACAGCAACTATCCTCTGTCCAGATTTACCTTCTTGAAAAAGTTTTCTGGTAGTTTTAGCATCAATTACAGCGCCACAAACTGGACAGATAGCTACAGCTTTAGCAACTGTACCTTGAGCTGGATTGAATCCTTTAGGTATCGTTTCATATCCATCACCTACTATTCTAAAATGAACTATTCTACCTTCTATATAAGGAAATAATGCAACTTTTTTATTTTTCTTTTTAGCAAGCCAAAATTGTCTCATTAAAGGAATTTCTGCACCACAGGAAGGATTTTGACAGGGAATAGTCCGAGCCCATATATAACCAACAGGTATAGAACCATCAGCGTTCAGAGGATAATATTTGCCAATTTCTTTTTTCACTTCTTTAAGAACCCAATTACTCCATTTTTCTACATCATAAAGCAAACGATTGGGTACGTTTTTTGAATCAAAATCTAAGGCCTCTTGTTTTTTGAGTTCTGGAAAAAGGGCAGAAGGATTATTTTTTATTTTAAAAGGCTTACCATATTTTTGTGGATATTCCAGAGTGCATTTCTGGATTAAAACTGCAACCGGGTTATAATCATTTGAATAAGTTTCACAGCCTAATCTTAAAGCTTCTAAAGGAATGGCCCCTCCTCCCCCAAAAGGGTCAAGAACTTTAGGTGGCTTTCCATTATTTGCTTTTAGTATATCTTCTCTTGCTTGTTCTATTAAATCACTATTTAAAGAATTCTTCCATTTAGAAAAATCAATAATAAAATCTCTTTTTTTATTTAATTCTTCTTTGTCGCCTAAAGAGACAGTGGGGATCAAAGCAGCATAATTAGTGACTCTTGAGGAGGCTAACGGCCGACGAGCCCACCAGATATGAAGGGTGGAAATATGTCCATGGCGAATATTTTTCTCTCTGGCTGATTCAAAACTTACCTCTTTTACCGGAAAACTTTCTTCAATAAATCTCTTATCTTTATTCAATTTCTTCATCCCCTTTTGTTTCTATTTCATTAAAAGCTATAATGTATCTTACTGATTCAATTTTCTGTTCAACTTCTAAATTCTCTACCGGGTTTCTTATAATATAAAGTTTTGGCTTTAAAGCAGAATTTATTACTGCATAAAGATAATAATCATTTTCAAACCTTTTTGCTTTAAACCACTCATTTTGAGTTAAAGCCACATCTCCAATTTGTGCTCTTGCTTTAACTTCGATATATCGTACTTTGTCATCTTTATCTTTTGAACGGATATCAAAACCTAAATTTTCAGCAGATACATCTTCGGGTTTGCGTCCATTTTTTACTTCATAATCCATTGCAATTTTCATACCGATAAGCTCTATTTCCTTATTGCTTACCATTTTTTTATCGATATGAGCTGGTGATTTTACTCTAATAATACCGATAAAATGAGGGGCGCTCATAGTAAGAGTCTTTTCTCTCTGAATTTGTACTTTTAATTCTTCTGATGCTTTTATATATTTTTCTTTACTTTCTTCTTTATTTCTAATAGCTAAATCGACGTTTTCACCAAACTCTTTGCGTTTATATAATGAGATTAATTCCCCATCTAATTTTAATATAAGATACTCCAATGATTTTAATCCATATTTTTGTTTTATCTGGGTTTGTCTAAGACGCTCTTGTAAAAGCTCTTTTTTGTATTCTTCTAATGTTGGGCGAATTTCAATAAGAACATGTTTTTTGATAGATTTAGTATCAATAGACTCATTTTTTATATTCCTTCCTTGAGCAAGGTCCCAAATTATTGCGGGAGAAACTTCCTTTATTAAATCTTTACCATTAGTATAGAAAGAAAAAAGTCTTTTACCAACGATCTTATCAGTTCCATCTCCAACTTCACCTTCGTAAAAAAGAATATAGCCATCTAATTTCCCATCAGGGTCAATGAAATTTGCACCATTTAATAACGAATCTGAAATATTCTTTTCTATCCAAACCATTAATGATTCAAAGAGAGGGTGACCAAAAGAAATAAATTCCACATCTGGATTTCTGAAAGCAATTTCTTTATCAAAAGTTACCCGGGGATATTTCTTCACTAAATCACCATATGATTTTCTAAAGGTATCTTCTTTAGCAATATTTCGCAAATCAAAAGGAACAGAATCGATTACCATAAAGCCGCTTTTGCCTTCATGAAACTTTCCTTCTACTCTCGTAAATGCTTCTTTGAAAAAGCTTTCTGTATATTCTGGTATAAGTCGATATTCTTGTGCTTGTTGAGCCATTTCTTTTATACGGGTATAATCGATAAAGCGAGTAGCTAAGCTTTCACCTAAATTTTCTTTGACTTTATTTATATATTCTTCGTTTACAGTAATTTCTATATCTTTTAATATGTCATCGATATTTCTTGCACTAACCGCTGCTTCTACCAAAAGTTGGGAAAGATTTTTATCTTGATAGATTTCGCCAAGACAATCAAATACTTTATCGCTTCCAAGTGCTTTTTTAATTTCCTCCAATTTTTCAAATAATCTCTTAAAAACTCTTCCTTCTCTAGTATCTCCTGCTACAAGATTAAAGACATAAACTTCTTTTTGTTGACCATAACGGTGGATTCTTCCCATTCTCTGCTCAATGCGATTAGGATTCCATGGAATATCATAATTAATCATTAGATGGCAAAATTGCAGATTTATACCTTCGCCAGCTGCTTCAGTCGCTACTAATATTTGCGTTTCATTTTTAAATATCTTTTCAGCTTTTATTCTTTCTTCAAGGTTCATTCCACCATGTATAACATTTATTGTATATCCCCAGCCTTTTATTTTACTTTTAAGGTATTCTAATGTGTCCCTAGACTCAGTAAATATAACTATTTTTTTATCTTTAGATTCCGGATATTTTTTAGATAATTCTGTAAGGGAATTTTTAAGTTCTTTTAATTTTATTTCATCCTCGCTTCTAATGATAGCTTTAGCATCTTCTATGAGATATTCTATAGTTTGAATTTCTTCTTTTAATTCCTCTCTATTTTTTGCAACACTTAAGGTCTCCCAAATTTCTTCTTCCTTCCATCTTTCTTCCTCATTCATATCCTCTATTTCATCAAAATCAATAAAATCCTCAGAATATTTCATATTTTTTTGTAATCCGTCTTTAAATAATTCAAGCAAATCTTCTAAACGTTTTTTTCTTCTCTCTAATGACTTCAGTAAAGCAAAGGTGCTTGAGGCAAGACGACGTTGTAAAATTATCAAAGCAAAGGTAATGTTTCTTTTTTTATTTTTTGACATTGCCCTGTTATATTGTTCTACAACATATTTTGATAGCTTAGTATAAAGATCAGCTTCTTTAGGAGATTCGGTACTTAAACTGAAAGCTTTGGTAATTACATGCCTGGGTAAAAAAAGTGGTTTTCCTTCAAAATCTTTCAAATCTTCTTTAACACGTCTAATAAATAATGGATTATCTTTATTCTTAATTGATTCATAAATCATTTTGGTAGTAGCAAAAAACCCTGGTTTAAGAAGATCAAGAAATAAACGAAAATTTTCGGGATCTCCCTTATGTGGAGTTGCAGTTAACATTAAAAAATGCTCTGAATTTTTTGAAAGTATTTCTCCTACTCTATAACGGGCTGTTTTTTTAGTCTTATTTGCATAAAGATAAGCACTCATTTTATGAGCTTCATCAACAATAATTAAATCAAAATGAGAAGCGGAAATAGAGGGAAGAATATCATCTCTTTTTATAAAATCGATAGAAGTAATAATCTGATTCTCCCTCATCCACATATTCTCACCATAAAGAGCATTTAAAAGACTTCTATCGACCATAAGAAATTTTTCTTCGAATCTATCTTTTAATTCTCTCCTCCACTGATCCTTAAGATGGCCAGGCACTACTATTAAAATATTTTTTATAAGATTGCGAAGTTTTAATTCTTTAATAATAAGCCCTGCCATAATAGTTTTACCAGCTCCAGGGTCATCAGCAATTAAAAAACGTATTTGTGGCATTTTTAATACATAACCATATACTGCTTCGATTTGATGGGGAAGTGGGTCAATCTTGGAAACATTCATTGCCAATAATGGGTCATAAAGAGATGCAAAACGATAACGGGTGGCTTCTAAAGATAAAAAAACTTTCCAAGGTTCTTCGGAAAAAGTAGACTCAGCGCTAAAAACAGAAATATTTGATATTTCTTTGCGAGGAATAATTTGATCGACATATTTTCTTGAATTAATTTTAACACCAATTATATGAAAATATTTTTCATCTTCTTCAACTATTTTTATTTCTACTGGTTCTGACCATTGATTCCCTTTTATGATATCCCCTGGTTTGATATTTGTCATTTAAATACCTCTTGATAACAGAATATTGTACATCAGTACTTTAATTGTAATCGGAAATAGATTACTGTCAAATCATAAAAAAATTACTATTGAAATTTCAATTTATTCTAAATACTTCTAATAATTTAATATTATTTTTCTTTAAAAGAATCAACAATAAATTTATTTGCAGCTTCAATGCTTGTTATCCATTGTTGATTCATGTACTCATATTCATTGCCTTCGATATCTTTCTCTATCTTTTCAATAAACTTCTTTAATGGTGTTATATCAATGTGGTTATTTTGTATTAATATTTTTTTATTTTTTCCTGAAATTTTTATATTTTTATTGGAACTTACAATACTCCTCTGGTCACTTTCTACCTCTTTGGTTTGTTCTTTTTCTAAAACCTTCTCTGGCATAATTATCCCAGCTATCATAGAACATATAAAAAAACTAATACCATAGTAAAGTAAAACTTTTTTTCTGGTTCTTTCCCCTTTTAATGGAACCCATTTTGGGTTGATAAAACCAACCAGAAACAACAACAAGATAAAAATGCTAACAATGATAAAAAATATACATAAATATACTCCTAATAAAATAAACTTATTAGTTTTTTATAATTTACTCTTATTATTATGATTTTAAAATAATAGCTATTTTTTACATTAATGTTTTTCTTTTCTCTTTCTTAAATGATTATTTTCGTCTTCTAAAATATCGTTTCTATTTTTAAATATCTATTTTCTTTCTGTAATTCCGCTATCTTTTCTTTTAGGCTAATACTTTGTTTTTTCCAAAATAAACCTATTATAATTAAAACTTCTATATTTATAGGGTTCAAAAAATCTATTAATGCTTCGAGTAATTTTAATAACATTTTTCTAATTCCCTGTAGTATTTTTTAATTGCTATATATTTTTAACCCTTCCGGAATTAATCCACTCTTTTATTATCTCTCTTCTCTTTTCTTCCAGGACCACCTCAAGTAATTTTGAAGTTTCTCCTTTTATTTTTACTTTATTCAATTTGTCTTTCCAAAAATCGGGTAACCTTTTTTCTGATTTTTTTCTTATTTCTTCCTGCTGTAGCAGATTAAGCGAATTAATGATAAAAACAACCTTCCCCTACACCATTGGTGCTTTTATTTATTCAAATTTAAATCCTTTTTCTTTGAAGAGCTTAAGACAAGCGTCAACTACTTCCGGATCATAGAGATTACCCCTATTCTTGGTGATTTCTTCCAATGCTGCATCTATTCCGAGAGCCGGACGGTAAGGACGATGAGAAGACATGGCTTCCACTACATCCGATACACAGATAATTTTAGATTCCAGAAGAATTTCAACACCCTTTAGATGATTAGGATATCCTGAACCATCTATTTTTTCATGATGTTGGAGTACAATTTGTGCTATCGGATAGGCAAAATCGATAGATTTTAAGATATCATACCCTATCTGCGAATGGGCTTTGATTAAATTGAATTCAATATCAGACAAGACAGTGGACTTGCTTAATATTTCGGTAGGAATACCAATCTTTCCGATATCATGAATCAGAGAAGCTATTCTTATTCCGTCTATTTGTTCTTGGGGAAGATTCAACTCCTTGGAAATGGCAACCGCCAGTTGGGATACCCGCTTTTGATGACCGGAGGTATAGGGATCTTTGACCTCAATGATTTTGGACATGGTCTCGATGGTGGCATTCATGGCAATTTTTATTTTCTGGTAACTTTGTTGAAGCTGTATTACCGAACTTTTCCTGTCGATGAAACCTCCTAATCTCTCGGCTATAATAGTTATTAGATCTTTTTCTTCTTTCAGGAAAGGTCCTTTACCCATCTCGGGTCTTTCTTCCAAATAAAAGACCTCCAGGGTACCGATTATCTTTTTATCTATCTTGATATCTTTACTCAGTTTCCAGATAGTCTTTTTAAAGTTTTCTGTCTTGTATTCTTTCCCTTCAAAGGTGATTCGGACACAAGTAATTTTCGGATATTGCCAGGCAGCGGGAAGAAGACCGGTTAATTTTTGAATGATTCCTTCCAGAGAAATGTCTGTTTTTTCAAGAAGTTGAGAAAGTTGAAAAAGAAAATTAAATTCCTTGACCCTTTCCTTGAGATGATGGGTTTGCTCATCCATCTTTTCCTTCAATTCAATACTGTGTAAACCTAAGGTAATGTCTTCGGCAATTTCCTTAAGTAAGCTTTGTTCTTCTTTATCAGGGATAAAATGTGCAGGGACACTGACAGACATGATGCCATAGACCTTTCCGCTATGTACTAATCGGATGGTTATTGCCCCTCGGTCGGAATATTCCTGTGCCAGAGGACAATCGGTACAGGTAGATAACGGGTCTTCGATGATTATCATATCTTCTTGTTTTAGGGTTTTTTGACCGCAGGCAGTCAGTTTGCCTTCCTTGAATCGCTCAATCATAGGTAAAAACGCTTTCCCTAAACCGGCTTCAACGTATGTGTTAGGCTTTCCCTCTTCATCTAAAAGCACTATCCAACTACTATAATAACCTCGATTTTTTATAAGATTATTGCAAATGCCTTTGAGTAACTTTTTACGGTTTTTTTCTTTTACAATAAGTTGGTTGACTCCACGGATAGCACGCAGGACGAGATTTAGATGTTTAATTCTTTCTTCTGCCTGTTTACGTGCGGTGATATCCCTGGCTATACCTAATGCTAAGGTTCTTCCCTTAATCTTTACCGGATAAGCGAAGATCTCAACTGTCACTTTACTATTATCTTTTCGCTTTAATACAAGCTCATCTGGTCCTGACGGTTGTCCTATTATATTTTTTGCTAATACTTTAGCTGCTTTGGGTATATCTTGAATAGAGAGTAATTTTAATTTTAGGAAGCTCTTTCCGATTAACTCTTCTCTTTTATAACCAATTATTCTTTCTGCTGCCTTATTACCATCGATAAAATTACCTTTTATATCATTTATATAATAAGCATCAGGTGCATAATCGAATAATATCTTTAAACGCTCTTCTGAATCCTTCAATTTTTGTTCTGCCTGTTTACGCTCAGTGATATCGATGGCCACGCAGGTGATACCAATAATTGCATTACTTGAATCCCGTAAGGGCTCAACGGTCAGGTCATAATAATAGTCATTCCCTTGAATCGTAGTCTTTGTTTCTTCTCTGGTGCCGATACCGCTTTCCAATACCTTCCTTTTTATATGCATCAGTTTTTCGGCATCATCGGCGGGCAAGAGCTCTTTGTCAGTTTTGCCAATGGTTTCCTCAGGTTTGAACCCGGGGTTCGGATTGTATATCCAGGTATAGCGCAAATCTTTATCCTGATTCCAAACCACGATAGGTGAATTTTTTAAGGTTATCCGGAATTTTTCTTCTGATTCTATAAAGGCTTGTTCTGCCTTCTTGCGCTTGGTGATATCGGTATGGACCGATACTATGACCTTCCCGTATTCGGGATGGTCGAAGAGGGAAACGTTGGCGTGGCACCAGAAATGGGTTCCGTCGCGCTTGATGTTCCTGACCTCACCATGCCATTCCCCGGTTTCCTTTAGAACGTCCACGATGGATATCCGGGTCTCGGTAGGTGCACTCTCCGTGGGTGCGTTGACAATGTCCACCTTCTTTCCAACCATCTCCCCGGGATCATAGCCGAACATACTGGCAAATTTTTCATTGGTCCACTTGATGAGGAGGTCGTCCAAGCCGGTCAGGTAAATCCCTTCAGCCACATTGTCCATCATGACGGCATGCAACCGCAGCGCTTCCTCTGCCTGCTTGCGCTTGGTTATATTATTTTCTAACATACCCCCCCCCCGATCTTTTTTCAAGGTTTCTAATTTTTTTATTAATTCTACTTTTTTCTTACCCTTGTCATCCATTTTTTACCCCTACTAATAATTATATAATAGTGCTAGTATTGTTTTGATTCTATAAGTTTTTCAGCTTTCTCCCTTGTTGTTTTCTCCTCTTCTTCCTCATCTTCAACAGTTTCTAATTTACCACCACAATCCGGACAAATATCCGGTTGGGCCCATCCATGCCATGTTTTTCTACATTTCTGACATTTTTGCTTTGTCATTACGAAATCTCCTTTTTATCTTTAATAACATTTTTATTATTTTTGGTATTATCCTTTATTTATTATTTATCTCTTTAATCCTTCCGGAATTAATCCACTCTTTTATTATCTCTCTCCTCTTTTCTTCCAGTACCACCTCAAGTAATTTTGAAGGTTCTCCTTTTATCTTTGTTTTATTGAGCTTCTCCTTCCAAAAATCAGGCAACCTTTTTTCTGCTTCTTTTATTATTTCTTCCTGCTGTGAAGGCTCAAGAGAATTATAAATTTTTCCTATTTTCTCAATCTCGTTTTGTCTCTTTTTGTCTTCCTCTTCTTTGTTTTTCATTTTAGTATATTCTATTTTTTCCTCTTCTTTTTCCTGTTTTTGCTCTCTTATTTTTCTTAAATATTTTTCCGGAAATTGCCAATTTTCCCTTATTGCTTTTACTAAATAAGCGGCTTGATTGTCGGCATTGGAATAGCTAACCGCCTCAACCCACTTTTCTGTTAATTCTTGATCATTACTTTTTATTAATTTTTCTGCGGTTATTTTGGAAACATTTATTTCAACTAATTTATTAATTAAATTAATCTGCTCTTTGGAATATTTTATTGTTTCCTTTTTTGGACCTGGTAAATATTGTTTTTCCGGATGATTAATATTCTTTATTTTTCCCTTTTTTATTTCTTCTTTCGCTCTCTCTCCTGGCCAGTAGTAGATAAGCCAGTCCTTGTTTCCTTTTTCTCTCCAGTCAAATTTTGAAATAAAACCAGTAGCTTGAAGTTCATGATTACCCGGATCTATTTGTTGTTTGGCTAAAGAGATTTGCTCGTGAGGGGTTACCGGAAGAAGTTGACATAATTTAGAATACTTATAACAGATAAAATTATCTCTTCTGTTCCTTAAACCATAGAATTTTACGCCTAAAATCTCGTAGAGTCTTGAGCCTATTTTACTTTTGAGACTTTGCAGGTAATTATAATCAATTGGTTTTATATAAAAGGAATTCAGGTTTTGGAGATACCAGCTTCCTAAAAATAAATAGTTATCATCGGCTATTTCATTATCAGCTATTTTTTCTCCTTTAAAAATCACTCGATCATAAAGACTAAAAATATCTTCAACCCATTGATTGTTATCTTTACTATAAAAGGTTCCTTTAGACTCAATAGAAGTGGTTTTTATTCTTTTAAAAGCCTCTTTAATTTTTCTGTATTCTGCCCCGCCATATTTTTCTATTTTCATTCTTTTACATAAGCTATATAAAGAACCTAAAGGAATTGGATTTTTTATCTCCCCTTCTTTCTTTAATATTTCCGATAATATTTCTGAAATAGCTTGTTGTACTTTTCTATCAAAGGGCCCTGGATAGCCGTATTCAGAGTTAGAAGAAACTTTCCATAAGAGATTAATCTCTCTATTCCCTTTTTTAATTATTTCTTGATAAATGGTTGTAGTTTTATTTTTAAGTCCTTTTGTGGAAAGAGAAAAAAAGGGAAATACTAATAGATTCACTTCGGAATTTATTATCTTTGGTAAATCAATTTCGATATTATTTTTTATAGTGATCTCTTCGGATTTTTTCATTTCTTCCTTCTTAAATTATTTTATATAACAACAACATTTCTCTGTTGTTGTTATTGTTATATATTGTTAAGATTGTATATTCCATCAAACCCTTATGAATAAAAGACAACAAGTATTTTTTTTAATTCCAAACCCACTATTTTTTAATTCCAAACCCACTATTTTTTAATTCCAAACCCACTATTTTTTAATTCCAAACCCACTATTTTTTAATTCCAAACCCAATGATTTTAATCATTTATTTAAACTATTTAATACCTGATAAATAGCATCGGTTATTTCAGATTGTTCTACCTCAGATTTTTTAAATTTTATCTTTAATACAAATTCATTTTTAGGAGATTTAAATTTATATTCATAATATTTAGGTCTTCCCTTTTTAGTGTTAGATTTATTAATTTTTCTTTTTGCTTCTTTGACTGTTAAATTTCCCTCTTTTATTTGTCTGTAAAATTCCCTTATATTTATTTTATTACTTTGCCGGAGAAGCAGTAATAATAAGGATTTAGGTATAGTGTCCGATGTTCGGACACTCTCTTTTATATCTACAGGAAGCTTTAATAAAGTAAGGATTTCGTTAACATAACTTTTAGGTAAACCCAGTTCCCGGGAAGCCTCTCTTTGGGAATATTTTGGGTTACCAATTTTCCTTTCATTAATTAAAGTTTGAATAGACTCTGCTTCTTCAAGTGGTGGTAGATCCTGTCTTTGAATATTTTCGATTAACTGATGGATAAGACGGGTATGATTATCTATATTTTTAATAATACAGGGCA
>Ga0307991_1000927_pt1 | contig 21138 bp, 22 predicted proteins | sample EllFjometagen131_FD_203146 | JGI IMG/M metagenome (GOLD analysis project Ga0307991, IMG submission 203146) | Marine microbial communities from Ellis Fjord, Antarctic Ocean - #131 | ecosystem: Environmental > Aquatic > Marine > Unclassified | place: Southern Ocean | collected 2014-10-08 | reverse complement strand
GGAAAGAGGTTGTTCGGTATACCGTTAGGATCTTCACCGATCATGCCGCTGGGATGGGCTCCCACCGGATTGAAATATCGAAGAAGCGCGATATCCCACTCCTCCCCGGCAGCGTTAATGTCACAGAAGATCTCTTCAATCATAAGCTTTGAACGTCCGTATGGATTGGCTGGTGCCAGCGGAAAATCCTCCATTATCGGGACCGTGTGAGGATCTCCGTACACAGTGGCGGAAGAGCTGAAGACTATCTTTCTGACGCCGTGCTCACGCATAACCTCACACAGATGCAGCGTTCCTGTAACGTTATTGTGATAGTAGCGAAGCGGCATGCTGACGGATTCTCCAACCGCTTTCAAGCCCGCGAAGTGAATCACCGCATCGATTGAAACACCGTCAAAAACCCTGTTCAGCGCGTCTCTGTCCAGCAGATCGACTTTGTGAAATATTAGAGACTTACCCGTGATTTGTTGCACTCTTGTTAGCGACTCCTCCTTGCTGTTCATAAGGTTATCGACAACAATCACATCATACCCCGCCTCAAGCAATATCAAACAGGTATGACTACCAATATACCCTGCTCCGCCAGTTACCAGTATCTTTTTACTACACATTTTACCATCTCCTGAGGCGCACGATAGCACATTTCCAGTGAATAAACCAACCCCGCAAACAGGATTGCCACGAAGTAATCAGTTCCTTCGTTTCTGATTGACACATGACAATTGCCTGCATATACTACCTTTGAACAGGAACAAATCAAGAGGAGAAACGGAATCACTATGAAGCGCTATTTTTCATTAATCACAAGGGCTGGAATCGCGGCACTGACTCTTATTCTCCTCTTCTCATGCGCCCCCGTAAACCTTTACACAATAAATATGAGCTACACGCCGTCGGGAACCGCTGCAGCCGGAGCTGACGACAATGGAAATATTCGGCTAACGGTAGCCAGATTCATTGATTCAAGAAACATACAAGACAAGATGGTTATAGGCAGGGTGGTGTCGCCCGACGGAGGTACGATACCGGTCCTGCCAAAATACTTGAAACCTGTGGACGCGCTTACCGCCGGTATCAGGGAGTGCCTGTCAGCGGCAGGATATTCTCTGTCCACGAGAATACCTGCATGGGACCTACGGAGCGATTCGATCGAAAAAGGATGGGAACCCGTCTTGATAGGTGGCACTATCGATAAGCTTGAAATTGTCTGCCACAAGGACGGGATAAAGAAAAAATACAAGGCAAATGTAAAACTGACGATAGTTTTTGCGGATGTACGCAATACACGCATATTCCACAAGATGGAGATCGAGACAAGCCCTTCGCTGGTACATGTGAGATTTTCGGAAAAGATACTGGAAGAACAGATAAATAAAGCCCTTTCAGATTCCATTGAACAGGTGTTCGGAAACAGGGAGACAATGCAGAAAATCCTCGGAGAACTGTCCGGAAAATAGGGAAAAGACGGGAAACATCCCCTCACCCTGATGGGAGAGGGAATCCGTCCCGGTTTAACAATCTTCTGAGCCCTGGTTTATTTCAAGCGATAGCTGCCTATGCATTTCGTATCTTTAAAGACGCTGGCGTACAAGCGACTGTCACCAAGCCCCTCGTCTATTGTAAATGTCTCCATGAGAACCGGCCATGTTTTTGGATCCGCATACATCTTTGGTGTCATGTAGGGTGACCATTGCCTCGCGGAAGGGGAGAGGGCAATACTTATCGCATCGCCCGGAGTGATCCTGTCAAAGAAATAGACGAACAAGACAAATTTCTGCCCGGGTTTGTTCAGCTCTGCAAGTTTTTCCACCGTTACCGCATTCCTTTTCACTTCCTGAATACTGTCAAATCCCCTGCAGAACTTGCCGGGATTCCTGTCAACTACCTCAACAGGAACGACATAGAGTGAATTTCTCGGTTCCGGGGGATAAAAGATTCGGCTTGTAGTCTCCCGGATTTCAAAGAAAGGAATCGAGCGGGCAATCGCTCTAAATGTTTTCTTTCCGAAGATGCCGTCTGGAACAAGCCCCATGGTCCTCTGATATTCCGCCAGCGCTTTCTTGAAATCTTTTCTTAACTTTGGAGGCATCTTTTTGAAGATCTTTGACCCTTCAGATACCGCTTTCTGTATTCTCTTAGCCTCTTCTTCTCCCGGATCACTGACCCTGAAGACTATGCTGTTATCACTCAGGTCCACCCTTCCAATATCATCCACGGACTCCGAGATTGTTCTCTGGGAATACACACCATCCTGTCCTTCCGCAAAATCTACTATTATGATATTTCTCTGTTTGAAATCTTTATAATTTGTATTGTTTCCAAGCATCCTGCCATCCGGTCTCACCTTTACAAATGGGATTGACGACGACACTCCTTCCTTTTCCATGTCGAAAAGCGCTATAGCCATCTGGCTCGCGGGATTGAGATTTTTCGGGTTAATCGGCTCGTATGTCGGCTTGTTCATGATGTCGTTAATCCTGCCCTTGAAATCCGCAAGATTCGTCATACCCTGACACGCGCCAAGCACCGCTATAAACAGCAGAAAGAGGATAATCGTTACGATTCTCTTCATAATACATTCTCCTTTAGCATGAAATCGACAATTCGCACGAACTCCCCGTTAACGCTTTAAGTAATCGACCCACGCATCCACTCCCCCTAAGCTAATCATTAAGGCTGCGATCTGAAGCTTTGACGGAGATTTGCCCCCGTTTCGCTTCTTTTGCTTGTCGTAATCAGCCCACCATTTAACCCCTTTCACAAGATTGTCTGCCACCTTCGAATCGTCAGATTTTTTGATATTCTTGGGAGGCGGCGGATCCATAAGGCTGTTAAGTTGCCCCATCTGTGTAGAATCTACTGAAATTCCTACCTTCTCGGCCCAGGTCAAGCTGTTCCTGACATCGCCCTTAGTGTACCTTCCGTCTTGATACCCATCTATAAGATCCTGGACGGAATCCTCGATTGCAGTCCCCTCCTGGAAGGGACCAACTGGATCGTAATCCCATCTAGAACTTTCCTTCACATTAGGATATCCGGCATGATGAACCCAACTGACTGCTCCACCCCCGAATGAACCATCGTCAACAGTAAAATCACCATCACCGTCACCATCTCCGTCACCTCCATAGGCAAGTGCAAAACTGGCCGGCAACATCAGACTGATAACCAAAACAACCATTACAATCTTTAGCGTCTTCATAGTACACCTCCACTCATAAAAGATATCTTTCACCATGCTGTTGACAGTTTTGATTAAGAGCAAGAGACTTGAAATGGACAAAATACAGAAGTTAGTCTGCCTGAATATAACCTCAAAATCAAGCCCTTTTCTCCTGGGAAAAAGATCATATCCCGAACTCGCGCCGTCCCGAGTTTCGAAAAAAAATAGCTTGACTTACATGAAAACACTATACTATACCGTTATTTAAAAGAAGATAAGAAAGCATTTCGGCTGACAGGTAGTCGGAGGGATGCGTTAAAGTTAGGATTGAGACATTTTAAAGTATAAATTTGAACCTCTGGATTTTCTGGCTTCTGGTTCCTTTTTACATGTAGGCGATCCTGCTTTAGAAAAATCAGGAAAGGAGGATTGCTATAATGCCTGAAGGTACCGTGAAGTGGTTTAATTCAAGCAAGGGGTTCGGCTTCATAGAAAATGATGAAGGCGGGGATGTATTTGTTCATTACAGTGCTATTCAAACCGAAGGTTTCAGGACCCTGGAGGAGAATCAGCGCGTGACGTTTGACATTGAGCAGGGCGACAAAGGCCCGGCAGCTGCCAACGTCAAGGTTGTATAAGTATTGACCTTAAACAGAAAGAGGCACTCCGTGATTACATTCGGAGTGCCTCTTTTATTGCTTTGATACCCCCCCCCTTCCCACGAAAACTTATCCACATCTAAACCATGATTATCCTGCCTGATTCACACTCTGCCACAATCATGCCTCGCCATATGCAATATCTTGTGATTTTTTCCTGCTCCCGGCATACAAACAGATTATTCCTGTATTTGTCTCACCCAAAAGAGTCATCCCTCTACATTTCATGAACGTTCAATTTTAATTCTTAAGTGACACTGCAGCTCTTTCTGCTTGACATAAAAGCTCATTATTTCTATATTTACCTTAATCGAAGTAGTATCTTGAAAAAAATATTTAAGGGAGGTGCATCATGACTGAAAATGTTTACAAGTTTATAGAATTGGTCGGAACAAGCGCGGTCTCTTGGGAAGATGCCGCTAAGAAAGCCGTGGAGACGGCCGGTAAGAGCCTCACAGGATTAAGGGTTGCCGAAATTACCAAACTTGATATGACCGTTGAAGATGGAATTGTGAAAAATTACAGGGCGAGAGTCAATGTCTCTTTCAAACTGGAAGATTAGTTTTGAAGAGACGTAAATGTTAATCATTATCCATTCAGAAATGAAATTAAGGCATTAAGGGGACGGAGACCTTGTATTTAACCAGCCCTTCTAATGCGAAGGAGACTTCCCCTGCTCTCTTTCGCATTGATATTTGAGGCAATTCGTTCAATCCATATCGAAAGAACAAAACCAGGCCCTGTAACATTTATAAAGGAGGGTTGAGATAGAAGAAATATTAAACAAAGACGGCCAGAAGCTTATCATTGAATATCCCTGTCGGTGGATCTATAAAATAATAGGTTCCGACGACAGGGCAGTAAGAATGGCCATAGAGAAAATCGTTAAGGGGCGCGATTATACCATCACACCGTCCAATATCAGCAAAACCGGCAGATACCACAGCCTGAAACTCGAAGTACTGGTTGATGATGAAGGACACCGCACGGGGATATATGATAAGCTGCAAAGCCATCCCGCGGTCAAGATAGTCTTATAACCGTTCCAGAAAACCCACGGAAAAGGCCAGGAGAAACTGCCCGGCATAGTATAGCGGTAAGCCTGTAAGGCGATTGAAAAAATCCTTTTTCACAAAGCGGTTTCGCGCCACGAACAGATCGGAAAGATAAAACAGAAGCGCGCCGGCAAAAACCATGATCCGTCCGGGCCCGGCCAGATTATAATCCCCGAAAACCGACCACGCCCCCGTCAGCATAACAGAAATAATGATCATGTAGAATATAACCGGTATCTTCATCTGTCCCAGGTAAGTTCTCAACCGGAAATAAACCAGACCGCCGACGGCGGCAATTACCAGAGTTCCCGTTCCTGTCCATTTTCCAATCTCCGTTACACGGAAAAAACCGACAGCATACAACAGGTGCCCCGCCAGAAAAACCACCAAACCCGCAAGAAACATTCTCTTCTGAGGCAGGGCCAGAAAAATATCTCCCAACAGGCAGAATATCAATCCGGCAAGGAGAAAGTTGTAATATCCGCTCACAAGATGCGGCTGGACAAGAACCGCAATGACAAACAGGGAGGAAAGCACCGTTTTGGTCAGCAGGGCGCTCTTCTGATTATTCCTCTTTATGTGATAGAGAAGCAAAATAAGGAGCATCGTCGCCGTGGCAATAATAGTAATGGTTATCATAGCAGCACTCAGCTCCCTGGCAAACTCACAATCCGGCGATATGCATCCGGGTCGGTGTCCGCCTCCGTGTTGATGACAAGTATCCGCGCATTATCAAGCAGATGCCATTCTTCACTCAGAAAGTCGGGCCTCTCTTTACAAAGCGCGATAAGGGCGGCAAGTCCCGCGGCCCCTGATTCTCCGGACACGACACCTTCGGCGGCAAGACATCTCATCGCCTCCCGTGCCCAGCGATCCTCAATGGAAACAAATGCGTCAAACCGGTCGCGCACAGCCGGCCACGCGGTCAGTGACGGTGTTTCACAATTCAGCCCGGCCATTATGGTGCTCTTCCCGGATGAAACGGAGTGAGGCACACCATCTCCGGCCTTTACTGATCGGAAGAGGCAATCAGCGGCCTGCGGTTCTGCGCAGACCAGACGAACACCATCCGACGGGTTGTTGAAGAACATCGCCGCCGCGGACGCAAAGGCGCCGACACCCGCCTGTATAAAGACAATATCGGGAGATCCTTCTCCCTTGTCTTCAAGCTGCTCCGACACCTCTCGAAATATTGTGAGATATCCCTGTTGGATGTAGCGGGGAATCTTTGTATAGCCGGGATACGCGATATCGGCTATAATTAGGCGTTTGTTTTTACCTTCTTCTGCCGCACGTTTCACGGCGTCATCATAACCGCCATCTACCACAACAACCCGTGCACCTTCCGACTGTATCGCATCGATACGAGCGGGCATAGTTCCCCGGGGGACATAAATGACAGCGGGTCTTTTAAGCAACCCTGCAATCCAGGCCAAAGCCCGTCCATGATTGCCGTCGGTCGCGCAGGATAGCGTAATGCCGTTGGCCAGCTGGCGTCCCTTCTCTCCGATGAACTCTTCCGGCTCAAGACGGCCGCCGCTCCTTTCGCGAAGCACATGATATACGGCATAGGACGCTCCGAGCGCCTTGAATGCCTTCAGACCAAAGCGTCTTCCCTCATCCTTTACCAGTAAACGCCCCACCCCAAGATCACCGGCAATCCCGCCCAGTGCGATGAGGGGCGTGGGTGCATACCCTGGAAGCGCCCTGTGAAAACGCAGGATATCATTCGGCACATGTGTAGGATATGCCTGAATTTCCGAAGGACTGTAATTCTTAAAAAGTTCCAAACTGCTCTGCCTCCTTAGTCTATCAGAAACAGTCCACAGTTTTTCCAATAAACTATGCGACGATGAGCGAGAGCCAACGATTTAAGCATTTTGGGTATTGATTTTAACTCTCTGTTTTTTCAACCGTAAACCGATAACTGTAAACCACTATATAACACACAAATAAAATATACTGTTTCTATTCCATCTTATATGCTATGCGGTGAGAAACAGAACCTTGGAGAGAATATAACATATGCTTTCAATAGAAAACAGTATATTGATCGTGATCGACGTTCAGGACAGGCTTGTGCGGGTAATGCATGAAAAGGAGGCCCTTCTGGAAAATCTTCAGAAAATAATCAAAGGCGCCGGGATTCTGAATATTCCCATGATTGTCACAGAGCAGGACCCTGAGAAACTGGGCGCCACGGTTCCGGAGATATCCACCCTGCTGAATAATATCAGACCCATCCACAAATCAAGCTTCAGCTGCTGTGAAACAGATGCTTTCATGAAGGAACTGGGCCATATGAAGCACAGGCAGGTTATGGTTGTCGGAGTTGAATCACATGTATGCGTATACCAGTCAACGGCTGATCTGATCCGCGCGGGATACGAAGTACACATTGTAACCGATTGTACTTCATCAAGAACCGAGAAGAACAGGATTCTTGGCATAGAGAGAATGAGAGACGAGGGGGCAAAACTCACAGGCACAGAGATGGTACTGTTTGAACTCCTGAAGGTCGCTGGAGGCAACAGGTTCAGAGAAATCTCCCGGCTGGTCAAATAAAAAACCCGCGGCGGTAAAACAAACGCATGTCTATCTCAATCGCCACGGGCATATTGGTATGCAAATATCATCCATTCTCAGGACTGGTTAATATTTCATATATTCTTTCGGCGTGTTCTCCGCTATATACTTGACGGCATTGTACATGCAGGTTCTTATCGCTTTCTCCATGGGGGTTTTGGCAAAACCTCCCAGGCCTCCCACCATGCCAGCGCTTCCACCGAATCCGCCCAGAAAACCACCAAGGCTCACATCTTTGGCTTCACCTTCAACACGGGTGGCCGCCAGAACTTCTGATGTGTGGGTATCTACTATGCGTATGTCCATAGCCATTGACGATTTCTTGAAGGCTCCCGTGATGCCACCAAATATGGCTCCTGCCTTGCCCAGAAGACCGCCACCGCCCAGACCTCCTCCGGCGCCTGATGTAGCGGGATCCCATCCCGTGATTGCCCCCATAATAAGAAGATCAGCGCCCTTAATGCCGCCCTTCTTTACACCGCTCTTGTCCGCATAACCCTGCTGGCCCAGAGACATCTCCTGTTTAAGCGCGGCGATATTCTGGCGTTCGAGCACACGGTATCTCTTGCTTTGCACCATAGCGGTGGTCAACATGTCCCTCAGACCCGTACTGTATCCGCTGTGTCTGGAACTGGAAACGGATATGTCTTGTTGTCCAAGCCCCGAAATAGTGGTCGTGCTTCCGCTGCCTCCAACCTTCCATTCAAAATTGGCAACTGCGACCTTTGCCTTGGGCCCGTTATATGGAGGAAGCTGCATTGCCTCTCCTGTGTCTGTCTTGGCAGTAGGCTCAACCATTTTTTCCATACACCCGGCAGTCATAAGAACCGCCAGAACAAACAAACCGACTATCCATATTTTTCTATTCATCAAATCCTCCTCCTCTACGTTTCCGTGTAGATTCTCTTCAGCCGAATTCCGACAACCTTAAATCTACTATGCCATTCTATCTTATGGTGCCGAAGCCGAGACTTGAACTCGGACAGGCATAAGCCCACTAGACCCTGAATATAAGAAGTTGGAAATACAGGGAAAGTGAGGGATAATGAAGGAAATAAGAATTTCATAGACTTACTATAAATTTGTATATTTGGGATTTGGAGGGAAATTCAAGGAAATTAAGGGATATTTTCTGCACTTTGTTGACCAAATGTTGACCCTCATTGTGTCTTTCTTCCCGAAGTCAGTAAATTTCTTATTATGGATTTTATCTCTGATTATAAATGAGAATCAACAAGATTAGCGAGCAAGGCTGGGGCATATCGAGAGACCCCCTTTCTCTCTAACGTTAACCTTCAGATGCGTCCTCTTCTGCGTCGGCTGCAAGAGTAATGTTAGCTCTATTAGTGAATTATTGGAATTTATGAACAAATTTGATCGGTGGCACTTTCAATATACCATCGACAACTTTCGAAAGAACTTCTTTACGTAGGTTTTCCATTGAAACTACGCTGCGATCACCACATCGCACCCTCATATCGTCATTCGCAACAAAACTAGCTGGACTTACACCACCAAACACATTTTGAATACGTGCATTCTTACAACGCTCATATTCACCATTAACCTTACCTCTAATAACTTCGTCGTAAATCACTTTATCGTTATTGATAGCAGTCACCACATATCCATACTCAATTTCTGCACCACCAGTAACAACTTCATAGAGATATGAGGCATTTCTTGGCATTAAGAGAACAGATCCAACTAGATTAACTTGATACTGGGCATATCTTATTGTCTGGGTCTGCTCAGGTAAATTTATTTCGTTGTTTCGAACTTGTTCGACAATTAATTTAATTACCTTCGGACCTACTGATGAAACCCATTCAACCCCACTGACTCTTCTTCGAAGCATTTCTAGGAGATCCTCTTTTAATAAACGATCCCCGTTCTTCATTTGCATAAAAACGTGGGCAGTAATCTCTTCCTGTCTTGCTGCAGCAAATGTCGGGAATACCTTTGCAACTGTTTCAAGCTCACCTCGGTGAATGTTTATTGAAGGAAGCAGAGATTCAATTCTTCGCCCTTCAATCGAATTTACGCCGACCTTTTTGACATACTCCATCAATGCTGGAACGATCCTATCTCTTGCCGTATCTTTTTGAAGTTTATTAATTGATCGATTGACAATAATTTGTTGGTGCTCTGGAGATTGAAGTTCAGGGAAAATATCGATTTTATCACCAATATCAAATCGAATTTTATTTGTTCTATTGCCTTCAGTGATTATTTCTCTTAGGTTTTCAAAGAGTTCATCTGTCTGAGTTTCCGACAAAACTTTAGCAGACTTAACACGTGTTAGTTTCTCAAACACTGAATTTGCTGCATAACTATTTGAAACACCAGCAATTGCTTCTTTAAGATGTGAAAAATAGCAGTCTTCACTTTTTTGATTACTTGCAAATAATTGCCTGATCTTTTCATCGCCCGTTGGTTTCAGCAAAGCAATATCTATCTGTATTATAGCATCAGAACAATTGCCTTTTGAGATGGAAGCTCTCGCTTTATTTACATCATGTGTTGCTTGCTTTTCTCGACTCTGAGGATAAGTAGCACAAGAAGAGACAAAAACTAATAAGCTCAAAATAAATATGATTTTGTGGTTCATTTTAAGTGATTTTCCTCTCACAAAAAACCCTGTCTCTCATTTCGAGAAACAGGGCTGAATGACGACCAAACCATAATCTCCCCCTCTGGGGATTACAGCTGTTCAAAAGTACTCATGATGCGCTCAAGATGAACAATATGCTAAGCTACTAACTCCGTTATGGTGTCTTGTCAAGAGATATTACCGTATAGCAAATACAAAGGTACAGATTGATTTTTCAGAGTCGCGCTCTGAGTACGGGATGAAAGGTTCAGGTTTTACTGGCATTTTCCTATTTTCCTTGCATGCTTTATATTTTGACAATCTCCAAGCTCACAAACCTTTTGAAAGTCGATACATGCCTTTTCATTTTGATTTAGTTTCAAATAAGACATAGCTCTATTATTATATGCCAGCTTATATTTTGGATCAATTTCAATTGCTTTAGTGTAGTCTTCGATTGCTTTCTTATGTTGATCTAAAACTGAATATGCCCATCCACGGCCGTTATAGGTTTCTTGAATGTTTGGATCTAATCCAAGCGCTTCAGTAAAGCTATCAATTGCTGACTGATACTTCTTTAGATCACCATAAATAAACCCTCGAGTATAGTAGGCCCGTCCATATTCCGGATTGATCTCAATTGCCGTATTTACATATTTTAGCGCCGTTTCAGGATCTGTATATTTACCATTTTTCCACAAATCAACCGCCATTTGATTTAGCTTCTCAGGAGACAATTTATCCAAATCACCATCTTTGATTGGAACTGAAGAACAAGCGACAACCACAAATAGAAAGATACAAGCCCAACCTTTTTTTAATTTCATTTTACCTCCGTTTGAAATCGAACAAGTTATTGTACTGATCAGTATAATGGGGTGTTATGCAGATCCGTATAACACTCATTTGTTTGCCTTGGCGACGGCAAATATTAAGATGTTCACAAAAAACAAAAGCCCTATCTCTCATTTTGAGAAACAGAGCTTTAAATAATCAGACCATAATCCCCCCTCGGTTACAGCTGTTCACAAGTACATATGATGCGTTCAAAATCAATAAATATGCTATTCCACTAACTCTATTATAATATCTTGTCAAGAGATCTACTAGGAATTCTGATTTATATACCTACCAATATAATCGAAAAAGGATCGTTCGAAAATCCCGTTCGATACAGCTACAATATTTGAGTTATCAGCATCAACTGTTTCAATATTAAGATTAAATATAACAGTAACTTTTTTAATACTCTTTCTTACAAATACATTAAATTTTACATTCAAACGGCAATTAACTGGATTTTGCGACTCACTTATGATTGTCTCATCCGACGATACATGTCTCCAATGACGTGTCACATAAGTTGGATTTATTATCCCCACAAATGTCGGATTTTCATAAGTGTTCTCAACAGAACAAGTTTCACTCTTCATATAACCGGTATCAAACATCTCTTTTACTGCATTAGAATTAGCTATCATTTTCTTAGCAACAACAATCCCAGAATCCTTTTCTAATGTTTCAATGGAAATATTATTTTCAGCGAAATAAGAGATGACACCTTCCCAAACCTGATCATATGAAGCATGAAAATCCTTTTTATTCTCATAATTACTTATATTGGGAGGAATATAAGTTAAATTATTCCAAGTCGTTGTATATGTTTTGCTACAACCACTCACAAAGATTAGTAATAACAATCCGGTGATAATAATTTTAAAATTTTTCACCAATTTCCTCTCCTTTTATGCAAATTACGATGAAGTTATTACCGTAAGGATACATTTTCTTTGTATCAAACCTATAATTTTTCCTTAATATTTTATCGTTTTACGTAGTTCGCTTACGGGTAGACCATAATCCAAACAATATTTTTTACAATCGGAGCATGTATCCATAATACTTACCTTCTTTCATTAAAAAACCCCGCCTCTCTTATAATGAGAACCAGGGTTTTCAGCGGTCAGTCCATAATCACTCCATTTAAGATATGTCAGAGTAATAAAGCTACCATAGAGAAATCTTAATCAAACGAAGGGAGGATAACCCTCATGGAGATATTCGTCAAGGATTTTATTATATTGAGAAAATTATCATTTCTGGAGCTTGGGTTGCTTATCGAGCTTAGGGGATATAATTTTTTTTGCAGGGGAAAATCTTTGTTTTGTTGTAAATTGTGGTGTATGGCACCACTAACTTCCATATATAAAAACGAGGGTATCCCCCCCTTCCTGTCCCTGACCCTGTGTACTGCGAATGCGCCTTGAGTAGTCAGTATGTGATATTTTGTTGGAATCTTTTTCTATATTAGCTGCCTTAGTACGCGGTTTGATGTGCTTTTTATAACATCTAAAGCTTTATTGTCTTTATTATTAATAAGTTATGTCAGCCTTGTTTCATGTTATATGTGATGTTTTTACAACATCGGTATGATAGAATTCTTTTTGATAAATTAACAGAAAATGATAGTCTACTTGAAGATAACTCCACTAATTTTCCAGCATATTAGAAATACAATTATGACAATGGCGATAAAGGCAAAGATTAAATCCATTTTTATTTTACCTCGCATGGTGCCAGTGTTTTTTCCATAAACATATTAACATGATTGTGCAAGCAAATGAAAGAATGCTTCTGTGTCCTCAACATACGAAGTTGTTTTTCAATAAAATGTAAGGGGGATGGTAATTAACTATGAACGAGAAAGATAAGATATACGGTACACTTATAACTGACTTTGCGAATGCCAAAACGACAGATGAAGCCAGCTTAAAATATCTTGAAAATATCTCCAGAGTATTCAATTTATCACCACAATTTACAGAAACGGAAAAAAGAAATTTCACAACTATGGAAGCATGGGAAACAAGACTGAATAAGTTAGAGACAAGAATTTGTCACACTATTATGGAAGAAAAGAAATATAAGTTATATCTAAACTATTACTTTCGGCATCTTGCATCAGTGCTTATTGGGTGTGATGTTGAAAAGAAAACTTTGCTATTAAGTCATTATAATCAAGAACTTGATTTTGATAACCTGGATGAGAATGGCCACCCGACTACACCCGTAGTACTAACTGATTCATATGAGATTCCAATTGAAGATATAGCTAAAAGGCTAGATGAAAAAAGAGAACTAGATTTAGAACCTGAGAAAATAACGGACCTCTATGATGATATAGACAAGTTCATAAAAGTAAACATTACATTGGGTAAAATAAAAAAGCGTGTGTCTGCGAATAGATATTTGGAAATTAAGGAATTAGGGCCTGAATATGAGCAGTCAATCGATACCCATCAACGTATAGAGAGTATTCAAATAGTATTGAGGCGATTATTAGACGATATTGTTAATGAAGTTGACGTTTCTGAAAGCCCTGCATTTAAAGGTATTATGGAGAGATACAGTAAAATTAATGCACTTGCGATGGCAGTAACAAGTAAAGAAGATATAGTAAAAAATCCATTTCCCCAATTGGAGTCTCTCTTAACAACAGATGGAGATGTAGATAGTTTTGAATATTATGATGTTAAATTCTACAATGAACCCATTTCGTACTGTGTGGTAATGTTTTTGGGTAAACTGGAAAACAATGAATTTACAAAGAATCCGGAAAACATATCGCACTTGAAAAAGTGTAAAAATTGTTTTGATTTTTTTATCTCAATAAAAAATGATAAAAGAACAAAATATTGTCGAAAATGTTCCCCCAAAAACAAAATGACTAAAAAAGAGCGCAATGAATATATGAAAGACTATAGACCAAAAAGGAAAAAGGTGCTCGGGAGAAGAAAACGGGAAGCACTGATTAAACAATATATGGAATCGGGTGATACCATGGAACAAGCAGAATCGAGAATCAGTAGTTGAAAAATGTGTAAACTGACAGAGTTTGCGTAAACTGACATAAATTGACAAATCTTTCAGTTTACCTAAGTACATTAAATTACTCACTTTTTTTGACTTTACCCCATATTTGTGCTATGCTTCAAGAAAATTAACTAAGACTCTTGGAGCAGACAATGCCTTTAAAAAAACTATCCAAAATTAAATCCTCAAATTCAAAACAGCTTCCTGAAGCTGATTCGTTTGATCTCAAAAAAGCCTTTGGTCAGGCATACACAATAGTTTTTGACGAGAGCTATAAATATGAGAAGCCAGAATTTAAAAGTTCGATTGAGTTTTACTATACTATACCCGCCAAGCACGGTCACTTCTACCCGTATGACGGAAGCACAATAGCTTTTTGGTGCACCGCCAACCGTATCAAGGGACAAATCCTCAGATTGTTTAAAGGTGAAGTAACGCTGCACGTCGAAGGTGACGATGAGTCTATTTTGCTTTTCGATGGAGCGTTGTTTCTTGAAATTGCAAAAATAGCAAAGGCAAAGAAAAAAAGAGGTCGCAAGAAACTCCCTGAGGAAGAGAAAAAAGGGTTTGTGGAGCTAGGGAAACCGTATCGATTTACGGGGAAATCCCCACATCTCACAGGCCAGGAATCAAACTTCTCCACACTCTCCGATGAAAGGTATTGCTAAATGATAGAAACAGCAGAAAGAACTATAATAAAAGGTCCCTATAACCACCACATTTATGAATTCCCAGAAGAAATTAATGAAATCAATTTCTTTACTTTTGAGAAGAAGCTCATACTTGAAAAACAATGGGCTGCATTGCCACCAGCAGCGAAGTCAATTTTCCCGGTAATATGCTCCCACTGTAATGCTGAAGGCTCCTGCTATCCAAGTGAACAGACAATTGCAATTTTATCAGGCTGTACGGCAAAGACAGTTCAAACGGGACTTAAGGGCCTTAGGAGTATGGAGAAGGTATTTCATATAAAGAAAAAGCTTACAAATATAGGACACCATCGTAATACGTATCAAATTGATTTCCCGGAGCAAAAAAAGGGCATAATGTTCCCATTCCACAAATCAATTATTGAGTCTGGTAATTGGTCGCTTCTTACTCGATCAGCAAAGGCGTTATATCCCGTTATGAGAGCATTTAGTTTTTGGGAAGACAATCTCACCGATCAATTCGACATAGATGATTATAAGGAAAGGGAATATGACTTTGTCAATGCCGAAAGAGATGTTTTAAACGATCATGCCGGTATTCATGGGAGCACATTTTATAAGGCATTACATTCATTGCAAGAAAACTACTTTATTGAAGACATAGGAATAAACGGAGGATATAAAACATGGAAAGTCTTTTTAAGGCCGAAAAGAGGATATGAAGCTGAGTATATGAACAAATTAGTTTTGAAAAGATACTGCCATTAATCTCATTCTATAATTTACCTACTAAGTAGGTATGTGAAGTATGGCAGGAAGAAGGAATATAAGTATTAAAAAAAGAAAGCGTTTAACTATGGATGGGAGAAAGATAATAAGTATCCCTGGGAGAAGGATAATAAGTAGAGTTTACATTTTCTAAACAGAAGGCACAATGGATTGGCAATGCTATGGACAAGCGACTTCTCAATATAGAGGAAACAGCAGAATACGTGGGACTCGCTCCCAAGACTATTCGCAATCAACTGGGTCCTAAAGCGCCGATTCAATTCCCTATCAAACCAAAGCGTATCGGCAAGAAAGTACTGTTTGATATTCGAGATATTAACAGCTTTATTGATGCAATACCCACTAGATAAGCAATCTAAGAGGCTATTCAATAGTCAAGCATTTTTAATATGTTGCGAATGCATAGTCAACACTTGGTCAACTCATGCGACAATGGCTACCACATAACTTACTTTGTTCATTTAAAATAAATTGGAGGTGCGATAACAACCAGCCTGAAGTCGGTTGTAAGTCTCGGAAGAAAACTTGATGAAACAACGGGTCCCGCCACGGCGGGTAGGAAGCCTAACCGAAAAATGGCTGCTTCTTCCTGTAGTCAATCAAAACCGGATGCAGGCAATACCCACTCTTTCAAATACAAGTCGAGAGGTTGGGTGATCTGGCCGGATCAATGATAACGGGTTGAAATGTGCAGGTTTGTGAGTGTGAGTTCTTAGGGGGGCAGGTGGTATTTGTAACTTCCTGAAGTCGTAATTCCACTCGATAGGCAACCTATCACACAGTACAAATGGCAATCTTCCCTCCTTTTTTAATTCTTACCGGTATTATTAATTTGTTGTCACTACTTTTATTTTCCTTTAGCATTGCTGTTTTAAATTCTTGTTTTACGTAGGGGGTAGGGGCCTTACTGTTAAAAGAGGGACTTAGGCATATTAAAAACTTGTCAGTTTCCCAAATTCCCTTTTTCATTTTTTCTATTAAATCATCACCAAGAAATATTTTCTCTGTATCTATTCATATTTCAATCGACTTTTCCTGCCCTTGTTCTTTAACCAATCGACTTATCTTTGTCATGTCATTACTTGAATAAGAATCGAATACTTTTGTTATTGTCTTAAGCTATCTCCTTCTTGAATACGGGCCATAACCTTCGGATAAGTGGGGAGTTCCAGGAACAGCATGCATAGCTATTTCCCTAAGAAAAAGGCAATAATATGTGTGCTGTCCCCCGATTCTCACCTAATCTAATAAGGCTTGAAGCCCTATTAATCTGCCAATTTTTCTACAGAACTAAATCGGAAGGTAAATTCTGGGTTTTTTACGCTTCCAGAAAGACTTAAACTTTGCTCTTCAACGCAATCAATGTCTGAACCGAAAAAGCTACCAGAAACTTTAACAATATCTCCCTTGCTCATTGATACAAGCTTCTGAAATAAGTCAGAATTGGGCTCGATTAAAGTTGAACTCCCCATATCCGATAAAGCGTTGTTCCAAGTTTGAACCCTAATACCATCTGCTATTTCTACAGCAAAAACGCCTTTCCCTTCGCTATTTGTGTCAAGTTTAGCAATTCGACCAATCCAACTAGAAACACTCCCTGAGTTAAGTAATTCACAAATCATCTGCTTTCTTTTAGGACGACTGGCTCCTTTTGCCATTTCGTTAGCAGCAGATCGATAAATCTCTCTTCCTTTGGCTACTGCATTAATAAAATCTATTTCAACAAGAGGCATTTGGTCAATATGTTTAGACAATCTACGTCCGATTATTCCAGAATTTATTAAATCTTGTCGTTTTTGTTTTTGACCAAGGCGTTTTCTCTCGATGGCTTCCTTCTTTTCCGTTTCAGCCTTGGCCCTTTCTACCGCCTCCCTTTCTTGTCTTTCTTTTTCAACCTTGGCCTTTTCTACCGCTTCCTTTTCTCGCCTTTCTTTTTCAATCTTGGCCCTTTCTGCTACTTCCTTTTTTCTCAGTTTATCAATAGGTATTTTCTCAATATTCAATTTCGCTTCGAATTTATCTGAACTTGAAGTTACATATTTTGTTGCAGAATCAATTTTATCAGGATTATTCTCATTGATAACTTTATCGAGGACAATTAAATCATTTTTTAATTGCGCTTCCTTTTCGGTCATTGATATGCCGTACCCCTGAGCAATAGAAAGTAAGTTTTTAGCTCTTTGCTTTGCTTTATTTGCTCCAATACGCGCTGTTTCTGCCTTTTTCTTTTGTTCTTTAATCATTCGAATAGTCTTATTCAGTTTCGGCTCAAACTCATCCGAGCTTCGGCATAAACTGGAAGATGCAGAATGTATGGCATCAGGATTATCCTCATTGATAACTTTATCGAGGGCAATTAAATCATTTTGTAATTGTGTTTTCTTCTCAGACATTGATATGCCATAACGCTTAGCAGTAGAAAGTAAGTTTTTAGCTCTTTGCTTTGCTTTATTTGCTCCAATACGCGCTGTTTCTGCCTTTTTCTTTTGTTCTTTAATCATTCGAATAGTCTTATCCAGTTTCATCTCAAACTCATCCGAGCTTCGGCGTAAACTGGAAGATGCAGAATGTATGGCATCAGGATTATCATTGAATAAAACATCATTTAAAGCTGAAAGATCTCTTCGTAACTGGGATTCAAGGGTAGATAATGAAATGTTATGCTGCTCGGATTGATCAAGCAAGTCTTCAGCTCTAATTTTTGCTTTATTTCCACCATTTCGGGCATCCTCAAGCTTTTGTAAATCCAGCTTTTGTTTAGCTTTTTGATCTTTTTGAATAGTATCAGCTCCTTGCCTAAGGATATTAAGACCTTGATTTAAGTTAAAGGCCTCTACAGAAAAAGGCTGAACAAACAAGACCATACAAATTAATAGAAAAAGAAATTTTTTCATGGTTTCTCCCTTCACTTTCTTTTAGGATAAAATACTTTGGTTAGATTAAGAATAAGTAAAACCCTTTTCATAACTACGTTTCCGGTCATTGCGAGAAGCTGGGTGACCAATATCTACCATGATTATAGTGCTTTAGCTGGGGGTATCTATGCTGCCAGTCGCCAATTCCCCTGTTGGACCCTTTTCAACTATAGAGGACTTTTTAATAAAAAGGCCGATAACAAGTGCACCAACCGTTACTGCAAACCAAATAAAGCCTACCATAACAATACCAAGTCCTGCGCCAATGGCAACTCCAGCAGATTCATATTCATTGGCCGTTTGCATACTGGCAGCAGCAAACATACCGTATATAACCCAAACGAAGCAGGTAGCAGTCCAATACAATGCAAAATTCTTCAATATGTTCCAGCCTGTACCACCCTCACGCACTTCGTTCTCTTTTAAATTCCTTCTTGCTAAATAAATGGGAAGCGTAATCGGACCAAAGAAAAAAGTTAAAATGGGCAACAACATTTTATTCTTCCTTTTTTTTGCATCAACGACAGCAAACAGGCCAAGCAATATACTCACAATAGACCACCACATAATTCAGCGCCTCTTTTACTCCTTGTATTATGAATCTCCATGCCCTCACGAGCCGGGATTTCCTGCTGGAAGCGCGGATTCCAAAGAATATAATTAATGCAGAAATTGAAAAAGTAATAAGCTGAATCTTGAACCCCAGTTCAAAGAAGGATGCCAAACCGGAAATTAGACAGGCAATGCAGAAGCAAGCGAGTGCAAAGCCTGGAGTGAAAATTTGTGCAATAAAGAGAACTACTGCCACGATAATACATATGTACCAAATTTCCATAGTCTTTTCCATTATAACCGCGTCGTTCAAGTAGAAACCAAATAATGTGCTCAAGCTCAAGATTAATACCTTAAATTATCAGACCACTAACTCCATTATTATGTCTTGTCAAGGAATATTACAGTAAAACTTTCAAGCGGTAATGATTGATTTTGCACTGAAACAAGTTTGAGCACTCGTAGGTGGCGTCAATGACCAGCACTCTTGACATTTCTCTTTATCTTACCTGAGCAGTACGGGTTGAAAGCTACTATGCTAACCCATTTCCCCCATTTATTGACTTCAATAAATAATGGGCAATCTCTCCGTACAGTCAATAGTGTTGATAAGCAGGCGTAATTAGGAAAGCTAACCTTTCGTCTTTGCCTCTTTTTTATACTTCGCAAGAAGTTCCGTCATAGACTCTTCAAGCAAATCATTCACAGACTTATCAAGGTCAATAGCAAGTTTCTTTACTTCTTTCAGGAGTGGCACATCAAGGCTTGTAGTAAATGGTTTCCGCTGTTTTTTCATAATCTATTTATACTCATGCCAGCATTAGAAGTCAATAATTAATGCTTGACAATACATACATACGTATATATGTATATTAATACTAATGATGTAATTAAGAAGAACAGGTATTTGAACTCGCCAAAACTCAAATGCTTAAAGGTTTTATGTTTGGTAAAAATATCAGAGAAGTCTTCAATCATTTTTTAAGAAAGGAGGTTCTATCAAATGTCGATGCTAGCGGAATGTCCATATTGTCACAATAAACAAGCTACTAAAAACAGGCTTTGTAAGTGTGGCGCCGATCTCGTAAAACTCAAGAGGTCAAATAAAGTGGGGTATTGGATTAACTACCGCTTGCCTGGGGGCACACAAAAAAGGGAGTTCGTAGGTATGTCAATTGAAGAAGCACGTGATGCAGACGGAAAACGTCGAAGTCAAAAAAGAGAAAATCGCATCTTTGAAATCATGGTTGATACAAAAACAACCTTTCAGGAATTGACAAATTGGTATCTTGAACTCGAAAGTTTAAAGAAAAAATCCTACTACCCTACCCTTAGTATAAACCTGAAGAGCTTTAACGCCCGCTTTGGAGATATTATAGTTAACGATATAAAACCAGTTGACCTTGAAGATTATCAAACACATAGGAAAGAGGCAGGATATTCGGATTCATATATCGACCAAGAAATAGGTGCTGCTCGAACCATGATTAATAAAGCCTTCGATAATGACCTTATAAGCGAAGGCACAATTCGCACCTTTAAAAAAATCAAAAGGCTTCTAAAAAGAAACTCAAATGCTCGAAGTCGCATACTCACAGAAGATGAATTTGCACGACTTTACAACGAATCACCCAAACATCTAAAATGGATTTTAGCAACTGGCTATTACACGGGCATGCGTGAAGGAGAAATACTGAACCTTACAAGAGACAAGATCAATTGGAAGCAATGCATTATAAAACTTGAAGCATCAGACACAAAAGACAGAGAGTCTCGTAATATTCCCATATGTAATGAGCTTCTCAAAATATTAAAGACTATACCTTTTAGCATACACGACAAGCACGTTTTCTTGTATAAGGGAAAACCCTTAAAAGACATAAGGACAGCGCTAAAAAGGGCCTGTAAAAATGCCAAAATATCCTACGGAAGATCTGTGAAAGAAGGATTTGTCTTTCACGACCTTAGGCATACCTTTAATACAAATATGAGGAAAGCTGGCGTTTCAGAATCGGTTATTATGGAAATAACAGGTCACTCTACAAGGGAAATGTTTGACCGATATAACACCATTGACAATGAAGATACCAGACAAGCTGTTGACCAAATGGAAGCTTATTTGCAAAATGTTGACCAAAGTGTTGACCAAGTGCAATTTTAGCAAAGAAAAGGGGTTAACTTGTTATCGTCAACCCCCTGATTTTCTTATGGTGCCGAAGCCGAGACTTGAACTCGGACAGGCATAAGCCCACTAGACCCTGAACCTAGCGCGTCTACCAATTCCGCCACTTCGGCACCGAAAA
>Ga0307991_1000926_pt1 | contig 21149 bp, 13 predicted proteins | sample EllFjometagen131_FD_203146 | JGI IMG/M metagenome (GOLD analysis project Ga0307991, IMG submission 203146) | Marine microbial communities from Ellis Fjord, Antarctic Ocean - #131 | ecosystem: Environmental > Aquatic > Marine > Unclassified | place: Southern Ocean | collected 2014-10-08 | reverse complement strand
AAACAGGTATAATTGATATTTCCCTTTATAGAGATGACCTCTCTAAAGTTGCTGAAAATCCAGTGCACAAAAATACTGAAATTGATTTTAAGGTCAAAAATGCAAAGATTATTCTCATTGATGATGTTCTATATACTGGAAGAACCGTTAGAGCAGCTATTGATGCAATTCTTGATATAGGGCGTCCAAAAGAGATCCAGTTATGTGTACTTATCGATAGAGGACACAAGGAACTTCCAATCCATGCTGATTTCGTAGGAAGATATGTTCCAACTTCCGGGGAAGAGATCATCAAAGTATCTTTTATTGATACTGATGGAGAGGAAAACGTCAAGATAGTAACAATAGATTAATAAGCCAAATTTCAAAATATAATAGCACTCCTGAAACTGGAGTGCTAATTTTATTTGACAAATAAACAGCCACAATTAAATTATCTCCAGAAATAAATTAAAGTAAAGGAGATCATTATGGTAGATAAAAATACCGGGAAATTATCCATTCACACAGAAAATATCTTTCCAATTATTAAGAAGTGGCTCTATTCAGAACATGATATTTTTCTACGTGAAATAATATCAAATTCTGTTGATGCCATGAATAAACGCAAGGCGATAGACAGCGAATTTGATGGTGAATTTAAGATAGAAATTAAGACTAATAAGAAGAAAAAGACAATTCAGATAATTGACTATGGAATCGGCATGACAGCTTCTGAGATAAAGAAATATATAAATCAGATTGCTTTTTCCGGAGCTGAAGATTTTGTAGAAAAATTTAAAGATAAACAATCAACGATCATTGGACATTTCGGTTTAGGATTTTATTCTAGTTTTATGGTAGCAAAAAAGGTTACTATCGATTCACTCTCCTATAAAAAGGGAACTAAACCAGCTTACTGGGAATGTGAAGGAGAGACTGAATATTCGGCTTCAGAAGGGAAGAGTACTACTATAGGAACAACTGTAACGATTCATTTAAATAAGGATAATGAAAAATATCTTGAAGATAATACACTCAAGGAGTTGATAGAGAAATACAGTAATTTCATGCCATTCCCGATTTATGTGAATAAAGAAAAAGAGCAGGTAAATCAAACTGAAGCATTGTGGCTGCGTAAACCGAAAGATGTAAAAGAAGAGGAATACAAGGAGTTTTATAAGCAGTTATTCCATGATTATAATGATCCATTATTCTGGATACATCTGAATGTTGATTTTCCGTTTAACTTAAAGGGCATTCTCTATTTCCCCAAAATTCAGAATCAGATTGATCTGAATACCGGCAAGGTTAAACTCTTCTGTAATAATGTGTTTGTAGCTGATGACCTCAAAGGGATCATTCCTGAATTCTTGTTGCTGCTAAAAGGTGGGATCGATATTCCTGATATTCCCTTAAATGTTTCCAGAAGTTTCCTGCAGCAGGATCAACAGGTTCAGAAAATTTCAAAATTCATTATTAAAAAAGTTGCGGATAGTCTTAAAGATATCTTCAAAACTGACAGGAAAAAATATGAAGGATTCTGGGAAGATATTAACCAGTTCATTAAATATGGAGTCCTTGCTGATGATAAATTTTCTGATTCCATCAAAGATCAACTAATCTTTAAAACTACTGATGATGATTATGTAACGATCGATGAATATAAAACCAGAAATAAAACTGATGATAAACCTCAGAAAATATATTACGCTCAAAGTGAAGATACTCAGGTATCTTATCTCAAACTGATGAAAGAGCAGGGAATAGGTGTGATCTATTCGAACTCTATTTTAGATAATCATATATTCCAGCAGTTGGAGATGAAAAATAATGAAGTTACATTTGTCCGGATAGATTCTGAGATAAATGAAAACCTGATCGATAAACAGGACGAAAAGAAAACTGTGAATTCTGCTAAGATCGAGATGATCTTTAATAAAGCATTAAATGATAAGATTGAAGCCAGTTTCAGTAAGGATGACTATGCTAAATACCTCAAGAAATATCCTAAAGCTGCGATTGCTTTAACGCCATTTATTACAACAAAAGATGATAATACGAAGATCAAACCTTATGAGATTAATACAAAAGTAAAAGAAGAAATAGGTGAAGAAGCATATACTGAAATCGTTCAGAAAGCATTCATTGAAATCAAAACTGAAACTAAACACCTTAAATCTAAAGATATCCCAGCTATGATAGTTTTTAATGAATTTATGCGCAGATTCCAGGAAATGAATATGATGAACCAACCGGGCAATAGTATGGATATGTTAAAAAACCATACTCTAATTGTTAACCCTGAGAATGAAATTATCAAGAAGATCCTGAAGTTTAATGAAAAAGGTGAAATGGATAAAGTTAAAATGCTGACAAATCATATTCATGATCTTGCCATGCTGGAACAAAAAAGATTTACCGGTAAAGAACTTCATGCCTTTATTGAGAATGCTAATAATGTATTAAAAATGATATAATAATTAACATTTAAAAATAGGCTGCCAGATTCGGCAGCCTATTTTATTTTTTAATAAGTTATTTTTCAAGCTCTAGAAGATATTTTTTTACTTTAAGTCCACCCGCATATCCACCGAAACTGCCATTTTTTCGTATTACGCGATGACAAGGAATTATAATTGGAATCGGGTTTTTACCATTTGCATTGCCAACAGCACGAGATGCATTTTTCTTTCCAATTCTACTCGCTAATTCCTGATATGATATTGTCTCGCCATAAGGAATTTGTAATAGCTTATTCCAAACTGTTAATTGGAATTCTGTTCCGATTGGATCAAGTTTTATACTGAAGACTTTTCTTTCTTTCTTAAAATATTCTGAGAGTTGTTTTTCAGTTTCCAATAGAATTGGTTTGTTAGAATTAACCGTATTAGTTACAGGTCCAAATTTGATTTCAATTAATGAGTGTCCATCTGAAATTAGAGTAAGGTCCCCTATGGGTCCCATAAAATTCCTATAATACAATTTAGTCTCTATCATATTGTACTCCAAATGATTAGCATAACAATAAATATATTATCATTAATAATGGAGCGGATTACGGGTCTCGAACCCGCGACCTTCAGCTTGGGAAGCTGATGCTCTACCAACTGAGCTAAATCCGCTTGTAATGATCATTAAAAAACAGACAAAACAATCTGAATTATTTGATGGATTTTGTGCAAGTATTTTTAATAATTTGTGATATCTGCTTCAATTAATTTAAAAGTAGAATTAAATATATGAATCAGTTTTTCAAATTTATCTTTATAGATCTCACTGGTCCATTCATCCATCCAAATCTTTTTAAATTCAACTGAAATACAGCAGGCAGAATCGGGAAAATTGTTATGAACCCAGCGTGGGAAATTTCCACCTGTGAACTTCACATTTTTTCGTATATCAAGTGATCTGCCAAAATAATCGATCGATGTAAGTTTGTTCTGTATCTTTTCCACCAGGGGTGACCATTTTTCCGGCATATTATTCGTTCCAATGTTTATCTCAGGATTTAATTTGGGATCATCAAAATTTGCCTTTGGTCCTTTTCTGTGATGGTTATAGGAATGGATATCATAAACGAAGAATTTTCCATATCTCTTTTTCATTTCAGTTAAATGACGTTTAGTTAAATTGTAGAACTCATTATATTTTTCAATGCTATTAGAGATAACGAGATCAGTGGGTGGATTTTTCCTGGTCTTTAAACCCCAGGTATCCTCCGGCTTTAAATAAATACACTTTTCTACTGGTCTATTCAGGTCAACTTCAAAGCGGCTAGTATGGGCAATTATGGCATTTTGAGATAATTTGGTAAATTGTTCTGTATATGGATCTTCTTCCATCAATTGGATGTTTTCTGAAATAGCCAGATTATCTTTCACCTCTTTTGAAATATCATGTCCATTATGTATGGCAGCACAGACGATAGGTGAATTATAATTGAATCTGAATTCAGCTAACATAATATTCCCTAAAATTTAAGCAAGTAACTAACAACTCGTCACTCAACACTTACAACTCAACACTATTTTATTCAACCATTAACTCAACATTCTCATCAGGTTGAGAGATGATAATCGCTTGATTTTTAAAGTACTTATTTGCAACATTCTTTATTTGAGTAGGAGTTATTTTCTTATGAATTTCAGAAACCCGGTCAATGTAGTCATAACCCAATCCTAAAGATTCAAAATAGGTTATGTAATAAGGCAGGGAATTTTCATTTAACATTGCTCTCAACATCTTTTCATTTTCATCAATGGCACTGTTCAATTCATCAACAGTTATTTCTTCAGTCATTAATTTTGTAAGCTGATCTATCATAACATCAACCAGCTCATCTTTCTTATCGATAGAAGTTTGACTATTTAATCTGAATGTACCAAAGTTTTCAGAGTATTGATATTGAGGGAAGGCAAAATAGGCCAGGTTATTTGTTCCTCGCACAGCAAGATGAAGTCTGCCTCGAGCTCCACTGAGAATTTCACTGATCAGGTTCATGGCATTGAAATCTTCTGTAGAGAGAGGTGGGGCAGGACAATAGATATCAATATTAACTTCCTCGAAGTCATAAGAATTTATGAAAGTTCCCTTTTGATCTGGAGTTATGGTAAAGTTTTTCTCTATTCCAATATTCTTGTCAGGAATATTATTATAGATTTCTTTAGCTAATTTTACAGCTTCTTCTTTTGTTATGTCACCAAAAAGTGTAATGATCAATTTATCAGAATTGAAAAAAGTTTTATGTAACATTTTAAGATCTTTTCGGATCAGCTGCTGTATTATATTGTTTCTTGCTTCACTGGAAAGCCCTGCACGTGAATTATCATAAAGAGTGGAGTTTATAAAGTCTTTATGAGAAGTTGAGGCTCTGCTCAAAGATCTTTTATAACCTGCATTAACTTCTTCTTTGGCCAGTGCAAGTTCTCTATCTTCAAAACTTGGATTATTAAAAGCATCGAACAGCATCTCCTGCAATTTAGGTAGATCGGCTTTCAAACATTTGAAATCCAGGTTAAAACCGGCTGTTGAACAACGTGTATTAAAAGAGACTGCATGATCTTCCATCCATTCAGTAATTTCCAAAGAGTCAAATTTTTTGGATCCACGGAACATGAGATTGGTCATAAATGAGAGAGTACCGGTATTTTGTTCAGTTTCATAGTTTGTTGAGATCGGGAGGTTTAACATTGCTTTGATCAATGGCTTTTCCGTGTTCATTTTATGAAGCAGGGTCAAGTTCTCATTGATCTGTACTTTTTCAATTTCTGTTTTTTCTATTGAGGCAATCTCTTTGCTTTCCAAAAGGGTTTTGTCACCCTGGGGAACAGCTTTAAAAATCACCCGGTTTTTGGGAACTAAGTGTTTGCGTAACTGCAGGGCAAGATCCTCAACTGTTAATGCTTCCAGTACTTTGATCTCTGTTTGATAGTAATCCGGTACATTATAAAGCATCATGGTCCAGCCAATATTATTAGCATCGGAAGATACACCGGGAGTTCGTAGCAACTTCTGTGCTTTTACCCGATTAATGTAATTCTGGATATCTTCATCTTTAAAACCTGCTTTACTGTATTTTTCTATTTCATCATCTATAATTGCTATGATCTTAGCAATATCAGCAGATCTTTTTGGCTCAAAATGAATTGTTATTTCTCCTTCAGGTGAATTTGGAGCACCACTGGCATAAGCATAAAATCCTCTGCTGTTCACTAATTGCAGCTCTTCTACAAGTTTATAGCGGATAGGTGATTGTCTTCTGGCAAATAGTATATCAAAAGCAGTATTAAGTGCTGTTGCATCTGTGTAGTTCTGTGCAGACAGTATTGTGGAAATATATACTGAAGCTGTTTCAATTTCAAATTCTTCTGTATATTCAAGTGACCCTTCCCTCTGATGTTGGGTTGGGAGATAAACAGGATTGATCTGTATACGAGGAAATTCTTTGAACGAGGTAACAATCTCAGCTAGCATCTCTTCAGCTTCAAAATTTCCAACTGCAACAAATACCATATTATTGGGTGCATATCTTGCTTTGTAATAATCTTCCAGTTCATCACGAGTGATTGTTTTGTAAAGATTTGTATAACCTATTACCGGATAGTGTTTATTAGAATTTGGATAGACAAGTTCACTGTGCTTCTGATATACTTTGGAATTTGGCGGAGTAGAACGCATAACGATCTCTTTGAGGATAACTTCCCGTTCCCTTGCTACTTCAACAGAATCACACACACAATGCTGCATCTGTTCAGATAAATTTCGTAAGGCGATCTCTTTGTAAGCTTTGTCCACAGTTATGTAAAATGCTGTTGCATTCTGGGTGGTATAGGCATTTACAAGTGAACCCATCTCCTTGCCCATTTCATTGTATTCATCTTCAGTATGGAACTTGGTCGTACCACTTGATACTATATGTTCCAGATAGTGGGAGATACCTGCTCCCAGGTATTTACCTTCATTCACTGAGCCGGTTTTAACAAAACAGTAAAATCCGACTGATTCATTTAATCTGTTCTCTTTTACAACTATTTGCATACCGTTATCAAGTGTAGTTTGCCTGAGTTCATTAGCTGAAATCGTAGTAATTGCGATTATAATAATAAATAAGATCAATCTTGTCTTCAAAGTTCCTCCTGAGTCACTTCATTTTTTGTATTTCAATATGCATTTTTTGTTCCCAACTTTAATTGTAAATATATTTAAATCAAATATAAAGCATTTGACAAATAATTTTATATTTTTTAAATTAGTACCTATTAAAAAATTAAATTTATTCCATATGGAGGAATTATGAAAAAGACAATTTTATTTGTTATATTTGTTCTATTTTTAACGAGTTTTGTGTGTGGGGATGTAATAATTTCACAATATTATGAAGGTGCAAGTAGTGATAAATGGATCGAATTATCAAACACTCATGCTACAGAAGAAATTAATCTGGCTAGCCCACAATTGTATTTAGTATTATATTCTAATTTAAATGCTGATGATCCTACAAATTCTAATTATAATTATTTGAATACGCTGGCAGGTTCTATTTCAGCATTAAATTCAATTTTATTTAAGAATACAAGTGCTGTATTACCAAGTTATGCAATAGGCACAAGTGCAACTGCATGTAATTTCAATGGAAATGATGTAGTGATTCTAACAACCTCAAATACAACACCTTGGACTAGTAGGATCGATATTGTAGGTAATGGAGATACTTGGGGTGAAAATACTTCTTTTTGCAGAGCAAGTATTATCACTACAGGAAATTACGCCTTTTCTTTTCCACCTACAGATTGGGACGAATATACTATGGCTGACGTAGATGAAGCAATAAGTGGAAGTACAGAGAGATTAGGAGAGCATATTATTGATAATCCACTTCCCGTAAACCTTTCATCATTCTATGCTCTTTATATTGGTGGTACACCAACACTTTACTGGACGACACAATCAGAAGAGAGCAACGATTACTGGAATGTTTACCGTGGTAACAGTGATAACTTCCCTGAAGCAGTAATACTTAATGAAGCTGATCCGGTTCCCGGCAATGGAACAACTAACAATGCATCAGATTATATTTATGTAGATACTGCACCGATATTGCAGAATACAACATACTGGTACTGGATAGAAGATGTATCTACAGATGGTGAATCAGAAGTACATGAACCAATTACACTAACAATTCCGTATGAAGATGCACCCATCACACCGGATGTTTACGGACTACAGCAGAATTATCCTAATCCATTTAACCCAAGTACATCTATCAGTTTTACCTTAAAAGAAGAGAGTGATGTTCAGCTTATCATTTATAATGTGAAAGGTGAGAAGATCAAGTCTGTCTTCCAAGGTCATATCTATGCAGAAGACAATTGTTCAGCTGTGTGGGCTGGAGATGATGAGAATGGAAAACAGGTTTCAAGCGGTGTTTATTTCTACAAACTGATAACAGATACAAAAGAATACAGCAAAAAGATGCTTCTGGTTAAATAGAAATTAGAAATTAGAGAATATAAATTAGTAATTAGCCCTTCAGTGCAAACTGTGGGGCTATTTTTGTATTAGTAAGAACTATAAAATATTTGACATATATAATTAAAATATTTTATGTAAAAATCAAAAATTAATGATTAAAAGAGGAAATATGAAAAATAAATCTATAATTGTTTTGAGTTTATTATTTTTAATTTGTTCACTCTTCTCTAATACGAACTTCAGGGTTATGTCTTATAATACTTTAAACTTTGATGGAACAGATAGATTAACTGATTTCGAAACAGTTTTAACAACGTCTGCTCCTGATATTCTAATTTGTCAGGAAATTAAAACCGAAGCAGCTTCTGATGCTATACTTACAATTTTGAATTCAGCTTTCGGTGGCTTTGTTCGAGCCAATTTTGTATATGACGGTGATATTAATAACATGTTGTATTATAAAACTTCTATTGGTACATTGGTAAGTCAGGATGTTATTGATACATCTCCACGTGATATTTCTGAATATGTAATGAGTATAGATGGCAACACGATCCGGTTTTACAGTTGTCACCTTAAAGCTTCGGATGGTTCGAGCTATGAAGCAGAACGTTTAGCAGCTGTTACAATTCTCAGAAATCATCTCAATGCACTTTCAGAAGGAACAGAATTTATCATCGTGGGAGATATGAACTTTTACACAAGTTCAGAAGATGGCTACCAGAAATTCATTGCCAGTGAAACAAACAACATCGGCAGGGCAGAAGATCTTTGCAGTGAAGTTGGAAGCTGGCATAATAGTGTGACCTATGCATCTGTCCATTCACAATCTACTCGTCTTGAAAGTTTTGGTTATGGTGCAACCGGTGGTCTGGATGATAAATTTGATTTCATTTTTGGTAATTATGGAATAAACAATGGCTCAGGTATTGAATATAGTTCTAATAGTTTTACACCTTATGGAAACGATGGAAACCATTTTGATCAATCTATAAATAATGGGACTAATTCTGCGGTATCGGCAGATGTTGCCGATGCACTCTATTATGCTTCGGATCATCTTCCTGTTTATGCAGATTTTGTTAGTAGTAGTGGCGGAAGTGCAACAGAATCTAATTTAATAATTTCTCAATATTATGAGGGTGCAAGTTATAATAAATGGATTGAATTATCCAACACTCATGCTACAGAAGAAATTGATTTGACTAACCCACAATTGTATTTAGTATTATATAGTAATACAAGTGCTGATAATCCTACAAATTCTAATTCTACTTCTACGCATCCGCTGACCGGTTCTGTTACAGCATTGAATTCAATTTTATTTAAGCATCCAGATGCTGAATTACCAAGTTATGCTACAGGCACAGATGCAACCGCATGTAATTTCAATGGAGATGATTTAGTAATTGTAACTACTTCAGATACAACACCTTGGGATAGTAGGATCGATATAGTTGGTAATGGAGATAGTTGGGGTGAAGATACTTCATTTTGCAGAAAAAGTAGTATCAATACAGGAAGTCAAACCTTCTCTACTTCAAATTGGGATGAATATACAAATACTGAGGTAAATGATGCAATAATTGGAAATACAGAGAGATTAAGTGAACATTTAATAGATACTCCTCTTCCCGTTAATCTTTCTGCTTTCTATACTCTATACATTGGCGGAACTCCGACACTTTACTGGACAACCCAATCAGAAGAGAGCAACGATTACTGGAATGTTTACCGTAGCAGCAGTGATAATTTTACTGAAGCAGCACTGCTTAATGAAGCTGATCCAGTTCCCGGCAATGGAACTACAAATAGTCCATCAGATTATATTTATGTAGATACTGCACCTATATTGCAGAATACAACTTACTGGTATTGGATAGAAGATGTATCTACAGATGGTGAAACAGAAGTACATGAGCCAATAACACTAACTATACCGTATGAAGATGCACCCATCACACCGGATTTTTACGGACTACAACAGAATTATCCAAATCCATTTAACCCAAGTACCTCTATCAGCTTTACTTTAGAAGAAGAGAGTGATGTTCAGCTCATTATTTATAATGTGAAAGGTGAGAAGATCAAGACTGTCTTCCAAGGTCATATTTATGCAGATGAAATTAGCTCAGCAGTCTGGGCTGGAGATGATGCAAATGGCAAGCAGGTTTCAAGTGGAGTTTATTTTTACAAACTGATAACAGATACAAAAGAATACAGCAAGAAGATGCTTCTTGTAAAATAGAAATTAGAGAATACAAATTAGTAATTAGCCCTTCAGTGCAAACTGTGGGGCTTTTTTATTAAATATTAAATCACAAAAAAAACTATCGTAAAAATAATTAAGATAAATATTATATGGAGTAAAATATATTTTTAAACAAAAATTAATTGACACAATTTGAACTAAATTAATATCTCGTAATTGCTTATAGATGATTTGTAAATGACAATTATTAAATGCTGGAGGAGGGCGTATGAAAAAGATTATTTATTTTGCAATTTTTATTTTAATTTCGGTAAGTTTATTTGCAGATTGGGATCCTGGTGATCCTGCTAAATGGATACAATTGCCGGATGAAAGTGGTTATGATGTTAATTTCACTGATAATATACCTCCCAATGATATGCTTTTAGCAGATGATTGGCAATGTGAAATAACTAATTATGTGGATGAGGTTCATTTATGGATTTCATTCAGGGAAGATATTATTCCTGAAGATCCAACTGGATATTTTGGAATTGAATATGTACATCTTAGTATTCATTCTGATATGCCTGAAGGGCCACATGGGTATAGCCAACCAGATCAATTGCTTTGGGAAAAGGATATTTATCCACCTGATTTCACAGTTAGACCGTATGGAGTAGGACCACAAGGTTGGTATGATCCATTTCAGCTTCAGCATTTGATTATTGAAGGTGATCATTCTAATTATTATCAAATTAATATTTGTTGTGGTTTTAATTCATTTCTTCAAGAAGGAACTCCCACTACACCTGTAATTTATTGGCTGGATGCTTGTATAAAAATGAAAGATGAGTTTGAATTTGCCCAGATAGGCTGGAAATCATCTTTAGATCATTGGAATGATAACGCAGTATACTGGAATCCTTTTCTTCCTGGCTGGGCTCCATTAAATGATCCACTACTTCATGAACCTTACGAGACTCAATTTGATTTAGCCTTTGTACTTAATGGACACGATGTTCCTTGCCCTGTAGATCTATCTTCATTCTATGCTACTTACATTGCGGGAATTCCAACCCTGTATTGGACGACACAATCTGAAGATGATAACGATTACTGGAATATCTATCGAGGCAACAATAATGAATTTGATCAGGCTTCTCTAATTAATGATGGAGAACCGGTTGTCGGACAAGGTACGACCCAGTATCCGACCGATTATGTATTTGCAGATGAAACACCTGTAGTACAGAGTTCAACATACTGGTATTGGTTGGAGAGTGTCTCAACCGATGGAGAAACAGAAGTACATGAGCCGATAACTTTATTCATACCGGGAGAAGATGCTCCAATTTTACCAGAGATTTACGGACTATATCAGAATTATCCAAATCCGTTCAATCCAAGTACCTTGATCAATTTTGCACTTGAAGAAGAGAGCGATATCCAACTCATTATTTACAATGTGAAAGGTGAGAAGATCAAGACTATCTTCAAAGGACATATTTTTGCAGATGAAATTAGCTCTGCTGTGTGGGATGGAAATGATAAGAATGGTAAACAGGTTTCAAGTGGAGTTTACTTCTACAAACTGATTACAGAATCAAAAGTATACAGCATGAAAATGCTATTGGTGAAATAGTATTTAGCTTCGACCTGTTTTGGGAGGAGCAACTATTTCATATTGGTGAAATAGTATTTAGCTTTGACCTGTTTTGGGTGGAGCAACTATTTCATATTGGTTAAATAGAAAGTAGAAATTAGTAATTAGCCCTTCAGTGCAAACTGAGGGGCTAATTTTATGTTCTCAATGCTTAACAAAATAAATTATATTTGGCTTGGTAAATTATTAAATTGTTATTATTAATTAATATATAAATAACAAATAATTTGACATATAATTCATTTAATCTTCTTTTAACAAGTAAATATAAAAATAGTTTGGAATTTTAACAAAAAATCATTATGGAGGAAATATGAAAAAATCATTTTTATTAGTTTTAAGTTTTTTATTTTTAGCAAGTTTGGGATTTGGCGATGTATTCATGACAGAGTTGGCTGATCCGAATAACATTGACACTGCAAGATTCGTTGAATTGTACAATAATGGTGTAGCTGCTGTTGACCTTAGTACAGGTTATGATCTTCAAAGATGGACAAATGGAAATGCAGCTCCTCAATCTGCTGTAGAATTAACCGGTTCAATACCAGCTGGTGGATTTTACATAGTATGTAACAATGGAACAAGTTTTAATACAACATATGGCTTTGCTGCTGATCAAATTCTTGGTACTGGTGGTCCTGCAGATAGCAATGGTGATGACCAAATTGCTTTGAGAGATCCTTCAGATGCAATCATTGATATGTTTGGTGTCCCTGGAGAAGATGGTTCAGGAACAAATCATGAATTTGAAAATGGTAGAGCTGAACGAAACGGGACTGTTACAACCGGTAATACAACATACACTTTTGCAGAATGGAATATCTGGAATGATACTGGTGGAGCAGGAACAACAAATGATCCCCAAGATGCACCAGCAGATTTTGATCCAGGAGCTTGGATAGGAACAGGTGGAAATCTTCTCCCTTCAATATCTAATATTTTACGTGATCCAGCAGGTGATGTTTTAGCTTCAACAACAGTAGAAGTTTCCGCAACAGTAACCGATGGTGATGGTACATTAAGTTTAGTAGAACTTCATTGGGGAACAACATCAGGAAGTTTAGGAAATACAATCAATATGACATTAGGTACTGGTGATACTTACATAACTGATACTGATATTCCTGCTCAAACAGTATGGTCAACAGTTTATTATGAAGTCTATGCTGAAGATGATGTTCCTGAAGGTTCAACATCTTCCGAATATGACTACACAGTGATAGAACCTGCAACTACAACTCTTCCTTATTCTGAGCCATTTACTGCAGATCTAGGAGCATGCTACACCTATAGTGTTTCAGGAGTTACAAAGGAATGGTATTGGAATTCAGGTGGATATGCATATATGAGTGGTTATGATTCAGGAGACACAGAAGAAGATTGGCTTATATTACCAGGTATTAATTTAAATAGTTACACTGATGAATTCATGATTTTTGATACATGGTATCAATATGGTTCAGATGATGCAAATAATTACTTAAAACTTTATTATTCAACAGATTATTCAGGAATCGGAGACCCTACGAGTGCAAGCTGGACAGAAATATCCTATACGCAACCTGCTTCTGCAACCACGTGGGCATCTTCCGGTCTTGTAGATATATCAGGAATCAGTGGAACATCTGTTTGGATTGGATTTAAATACAGGTATGAAAGTGGAAGTTATCGCAATTGGTCGGTTGACAATATTTCTATTACTGAAATTCACAATCTGGCTCCTGTAATTTCTAATATTGCGCAAACACCTTCATCTAATATTGGAACATCAACTACCGTATCCATTTCGGCTGATGTAACGGATTCAGATGGAACAATTTCCAGTGTTGAACTTCATTGGGGTTTAAGTTCAGGAAGTCTAGGAACTACAATCGCTATGTCATTAGACATCGGTGATACTTACGATACAGATACAGATATTCCGGTACAATCTGAAGGTGCTACTGTTTATTATGAAATTTATGCTGTTGATAATGGAACAGCAAGTACAACATCAGCTGAATTTAGTTATTATGTCTCTGATGCTCTTGCACCAGGTGTAGGTGATCTATTAATTACAGAGGTAGTTGGAGACGGTGCTGGTGGTGGAAGTGATGACGGGTTTATGGAGATTTATAATAATACTTCCAACACTTTGTCATTGGCAAATGTTCAAGCTAGATATTTCAATTCAAATCCGGGAAATCCGACACAGACTGTTGATTTAAGTGGTACAATTGCACCTGGAGCTTATGTTATTATAACACAAAATGAAACTAATTTTAACGCCACTTATGCACCAATTACAGCAGATTTTTATGGTTCAGCGTTCTACTTCAATGGTGGTGATGATGGATTGGATATTTATGATACAGTAGCAGATGCAGGAATTTTGGACAGTTTTAATGATAATGGAGTTGGAGCATCTCCATGGATATGGAGTCAATATGTTTTTGAAAGAACTTCTCCAGGTGATGGAGCACTTTTCGACAGTTGGACTGAAATTACAACAGGAATTGGAACACCAGGTGAAGAAAATGACAATCCACTCCCAGTAACTCTCACAGATTTTTCAACTGCTGTTATTATGAATGAGTTTGTACAGGTTAACTGGACTACGCAAACAGAATCATCCATCAATAACTGGCAACTGTTTAGATCAACTGATAATAATTCAGAACAGGTATTACTTAATACTCAATTCGGAACAAACACAACAGAACCAACTACATACACATTTGAAGACTACGAAGTGGAAGAAGACATAACATATAATTACTATCTTGAAGCAAATGAATATGATGGAGCTTCCATGATGTGGGGACCGATCAGTGCAATTCTGGGCAATTCTACAACACCTCCGATTACTGCAGTATCAATGCTGCAAAGTAATTATCCTAATCCGTTTAACCCAAGCACGACCATTAATTGTGCTATAAAAGACGGAGAAGTAGGGACACTTACCATTTACAATGCAAGAGGACAGGTTGTTGAGAAGCAAACCTTAAATGCAGGAGAACATAGGTTAAACTGGAATGGAACAGCTTACGGTAGTGGTGTATACTTATACAAATTAGAGACAGAAAGTTATACAAAAACCCGTAAAATGATCATGATAAAATAAGAAGTAACTAAAAAATAAAATAGGGGCAGTTTTATATAACTGCCCTTTTTTGTAATTATTTATAAAATTTCATATAATTTTAAATAAAAAATACTTGTCATTTTAACCCAAATTTTAGATTCTACCATAGTGTTTATTTAATACTGGAGTGTATATGAAGAATAGATGTCTGGTGGTTACCGGTGGTGGTGATTGCTCAGGATTAAATGCTGTGATCAGAGCGATCGTAAGAAGGGCATCGTTAGTAAATGATTGGGAGATCATTGGCAGCAGAGATGCTTTCAATGGCATTTTAAGAGATCCGATGGAGATAGTTGAATTAGATAAATCGGCTGTGGCCGGAATTCATGTACGCGGTGGAACAATTTTAGGTACAACTAATAAAGGTGGCCCATTCTCCTGGCAGGTTCAAGCTAAAAATGGCAACTGGAAGTCAGAAGATCATTCTGCTGAAATGCTGAGGAAACTGGAATTTCTCAATGTTAAAGCTGTTATAAACATTGGGGGAGACGGTTCCCAAAAAATATCTCAAAAACTTTTCGAAATGGGTTGTAATATTGTTGGCGTGCCTAAAACAATTGATAATGACCTGGGTGCAACTGATATTACTTTTGGTTTTCCTACAGCAGTTGAAATTGCTACAGAAGCTGTTGATAAACTTGTTACAACTGCTGCCAGTCACAATCGAATATTAATTTTAGAAGTCATGGGAAGAGAAGCTGGCTGGATTGCCCTGCATTCTGCCATAGCGGGTGGAGCTGAGATCTGTATAATTCCTGAGATCAAATACGATATAGACAAAATTATTGAGCGGATCAAAGAAAGAATTCATCATTCAAGAGGATTTGTGAATATAGTTATATCCGAAGGTGCCTGCCCGATAGATGGCAGTAAGCATTATCAGGCTAATAATGAGCCGGGACATCATGATCCACGTCTGGGTGGTGCTGGAAATAGATTAATGCATGAGCTGAAAGCTAATGGAGTTAAAACCGATATCAGGGTTACTTTGCTGGGTCATCTGCAGAGAGGTGGAAAACCAATAGCTTATGATAGAATCATAGCAACTCAATTTGGTGTGAAAGCCTTTGAAATGGTTTTAAATAAGGAGTTTGGGAAGATGGCAGCTCTTCGTAATGGCAAACTTGTCTCCGTTCCAATAACCGAAGCGATAGAAACATATAATTTCGTGGATCTAAATTCTGATCTGGTCCATACAGCCAGAGATATTGGGATATGCTTTGGTGATTAGTTTAAACTTGAGGAGTATTAATGATAAAAGATAAAGTTGCAATCTTAACTGCTGGTGGTTTAGCCCCTTGCCTATCATCATCGATTGGGAGATTGATCGTACAATATACTAAATTAATGCCGGATATTGAGATAATAGGTTATTTAAATGGTTATAAAGGCTTATTAGAAGGCAATTCACTTACTATCCCGGAAAATGTCAGGCAGTCTGCTGAATTGTTATATAAATTTGGTGGCAGTGTTTTTGGAAACAGCCGGGTAAAACTTACAAATATTCAGGATTGCGTTAAAAAAGGATATGTGAAGAAAGGTGAAAATCCATTGCAGATAGCAGCTGAGCAGTTAGCAAAAGACGGAATAACAATTCTGCATACAATTGGTGGTGATGATACAAATACTACAGCTGCAGAACTTGCCAGCTATCTTGCCTTGAATGGGTATGATCTGGTAGTTGTGGGTATTCCAAAAACTGTCGATAATGACATTGTCCCCATAAAGCAATGTCTTGGTGCATGGACAGCTGCAGAACAGGGAGCGATCTTCTTTGAGAATGTGGTAAATGAAAATACAACAAGTTCCAGGCAACTTGTCGTGCATGAGGTGATGGGACGCAATTGTGGCTGGCTCACAGCTGCTACAGCTTACGAATATCGTAAGAGATTGGATAAAAAGGCTTTTCTACCAGATATTAGACTTTCCAAAGAGCGCTGGGATATTGATGCTGTTTTCATTCCGGAAATGCATCTGGATCTATCTAAAGAGATGGCAAGATTAGCAAAATTAATGGATACAAAAGATTGTGTGAATATCTTTTTAAGTGAAGGAGCTGGAGTTGAAACCATCGTAGCTGAGATGGAATCTAATGGGGAAGAAGTACGACGAGATGCTTTTGGACATGTAAGACTGGATGAATTGAATCCGGGACAATGGTTTGCAAAGAGATTTACAAAATTGCTCAGAGCAGATAAAACACTTGTACAGAAAAGCGGTTATTTTGCCCGATCATCATCTCCGAATGACAAGGATTTGGAATTGATAATGGCTTCCGCAGATCTGGCTGTAAAATCTGCAATAAATGGTCAAAGCGGAGTGATAGGTCAGGATGAAGATAAGGATGGAAAACTTAGTGTTATTGATTTCACACGAATTAAGGGCGGTAAAGTTTTTGATATTTATCAGGAATGGTTTCAAGATATGTTAAAAGAGATAGGTCAAATCAGATAATAAATGGGAGAATTAATGAAGATTAGATTTAAAGATGTAGGTTCAGGAATTGTGGAAGCACGTGCTGTGATTGAGATCACTCCGGGAGTATTTGTTAATGAAGTAACGATCCTGAATAAAGATGGTGAGATTATAATTGAATTACCGCAGAAAAGTTTTCGAGGAAAAGATGAGAGAATGCATTATTTGAATATTCTTACGTTTGAAAATGAGAATAAAGAGACATTGTGGAGAATGGAAGTTAAAGAAGAATATATGAACTGGCGGAAAAATAACAAAAAAGTACTGGTTTACGAAGGATAAATTGCTATAAGGGATAAGCAGGTAAATTACAAAATTCTACTACTTAATTCCTGTAAAATATGATTAAAAAAGAAAGAGTGTTTCTAATTAGTGTTAGGTGTATTGAAGAGACCATAGAACATTTTAATGAATCCATAGAAGAATTACGTCAGCTGGCAGATACTGCAGATTGTGAAGTTGTAAGTATATTTCCTCAAGCTTTAAAACGACCAAATACATCAACCTATATTGGCAAAGGAAAATTGCATGAAATCAAGAATGCAGCTCACAATTTACATGTTCATACATTAATTTTCAATAATAACCTTTCTCCTTCTCAATCTAGAAATATTTCAGATGTATCTGGTTGTAATGTCGTTGATAGAACTGAGATCATACTGGATATTTTCGCAAAACATGCACGAACAAAACAAGCTAAATTACAAGTAGAACTTGCTCAGCTGGAGTATGCGTATACAAAGTTAAAAGGAAAATGGGAACACCTATCACGTATTCAGGGTGGTATTGGATTTAGAGGTCCCGGCGAAACACAAATAGAAGTAGATAGACGGGAGATCAGAAAAAAAACAACAACTTTAAAAAAGAAAATTGATAGCGTTAACAAAATCTCAATAACCAAAAGAAAAAAAAGAAAGAATATAACTTCAATTGCTCTTGTAGGCTATACAAATGCAGGTAAATCTACACTATTTAATAAGTTAACTAATGAAAAACGTTATACGGCAAATCAACTATTTGCTACCTTAGATGCAAAAACCAGAGCAGTTGAAACGGAATCGGGCGAAGATCTAGTAATTACCGATACAATTGGATTTATACGAAAACTTCCTCATAGATTAGTCTCCTCATTTCATTCTACTTTACTGGAAGTTCTGGAAGCTGATCTGCTTCTGCATGTTGTGGATGTTTCATATCCTAATTTGCTTGAACTCATGCAAGCTGTTGAAAGCGTGTTGGAAGAGATGAAGGTCGATAACAAAAATGAACTGATCGTATTCAATAAAACTGATAAAATGGATGGAAAACATTATCTGTTTTTAAAGAAAAAATTGATAAGTCTATATCCTGATAGTGTATTTATATCAGCAATTACAGGACAGGGACTTATTGAATTGAATTCTAAAATAGTTGAATTCATCCAAAGAAGAAAAAAATATATCGAACTGGAAGTTCCAGCTGATATGCATAGTTTAATATCATTTCTACATAAGAATGCAGAAATAATTGAATGCAAATATAACGAAAAAATGAATATACAATCTCTTAAATTAAAAATTAGTAGACAATTATTAAACGGTGTAAAAAAACAAATTGAAAATTATGAATTATTAAAATATATAAATAATAAAAAATAAATAAAAAAGGAGAAACAAAATGATCAGTGATTTACAGACCATTTTATCAACTAACGTAAAGGGGATGAAAAAATCAGCTATTCGGGAATTACTTAAACTGACTAAGGATCCGGAGATTATTTCTTTTGCCGGAGGATTACCTGCTCCGGAAACTTTTCCCAAAAGTGAACTTATTGAAATAGTTAAGCAGGTAATTGAAGAAGATGGAGATAAGGCGTTACAATATGGTTCCACAGAAGGAGATGACAGGTTAAGAGAATTAATCGCAGAAAATTATAATGAAGAAGGATTTAAAATCACAAAAGAAAATATCTGCGTCACTACAGCGTCTCAACAGGGACTTGATCTGTTGGGTAAAATATTTGTTAACCGTGGTGACAAAGTGCTGGTTGGGCTTCCTTCCTATTTAGGTGGAATACAGGCATTTAATGCCTATGGCGCTGAGCTGATCGGAATTAAATTTGATGAATATGGAATGAGATCAGACAAATTAGAAGAGATCTTAGCTGAACTGAAAACTAAAGGTGAAAAACCAAAATTTATCTATATTATTCCAGATTTTCAAAATCCTGCTGGAATAACAATGCCTGAGTTCAGAAGAAAAGAAATTATTGATATAGTAAAAAAATATGAAGTTCTTATCGTAGAAGACAGTCCTTATAAACAAATTCGTTTCGAGGGAGAAGATCAGAAAAGTTTATTCGCTCTCGATGGTGATGGTAATGTTATTAATCTTGGTACATTTTCTAAAATCTTCGTACCAGGTTTTAGAATTGGCTGGGTTATAGCACATACGGAGATAGTTGATAAATTTGTTTTAGCAAAACAGGGAACTGATCTTTGCACCTCACCTTTTGTACAAAAAATATCGGCAAAATATATTGAACAAGGTTACTTTGCAAAAAACCTGAAAAAGACTATACAAAATTATAAAGAGAAAAAAGAAGTTATGATAAAGGCTTTTGAAAAGTATATGCCGGAAGGAGTTACCTGGACAAATCCTGATGGTGGTCTCTTTTTATTTGTAACTTTACCGGAATATATGGATGCTGAAAAACTATTCCCAAAAGCAATTGAAAAGAAAGTGGCTTTTGTAATTGGTAGCGTATTCCATTGTGACGGAAGCGGGAAAAATACGATGAGGATCAACTTCTCATATGTAAATAAAGAAAAAAATCTTGAAGGTGTAAAACGTTTAGCTGAAGTAATAAAAGCAGAGATGAAATAACTGTAAACAATATTAATAGGAGAGGTCGTGAGGCTTCTCCTATTTTTAAAAATTACTGGGAGTGTTAAGTGAGCGAGTTTAATGTAGCTGTAGTTGGAGCAACGGGAGTTGTAGGTAGAGAGATGGTTAAAATTCTGGAAGAGAGAGAATTCCCATTGAAAAACCTGACCCTTTTAGCTTCAGAAAGATCTGCCGGTGAGATAATAAACTACAGGGAAAATAAACTTGAGGTACAAGAACTCACAAAAGATAGTTTTAATACAATTGATATCGCTTTATTCAGTGCTGGTAGTGTTGTAAGCAAAAAGTATGCTCCCATCGCTGTAAAGTCTGGAGCTATTGTAATTGATAACAGCAGTGCATTCAGGATGGATAAATCCGTACCTCTTATTGTACCCGAGGTTAACCCTTCTGATCTTACCAGGCATAATGGAATTATTGCAAATCCAAATTGTTCCACGATCCAAATGGTTATTGCTCTCAAACCGATTTTAGATATAGCAGGTATAAACAGAATTATTGTGTCTACATATCAATCGGTATCAGGTACTGGCAAAGATGCAATAACTGAATTAACAGAGCAATCATTAACAGTTTTAAATAATAAAAAACCAAAAAGTAAAGTATATCCGCATCAGATAGCTTTTAATGTCTTACCGCAGATTGATGAATTCGAAGGAAACGGTTTTACAAAAGAAGAGATGAAACTGATTCATGAAACAAAAAAAATATTCAATAATAAACGGATTAGAATAACCGCTACAACTGCAAGAGTACCAGTATTTTATGGTCATTCAGAATCAGTATATTTAGTAACGGATAAAAAAATAACAATAAAAAAATTAAAGGGAATATATATTAAGACCAAAGGT
>Ga0307991_1000925_pt1 | contig 21165 bp, 21 predicted proteins | sample EllFjometagen131_FD_203146 | JGI IMG/M metagenome (GOLD analysis project Ga0307991, IMG submission 203146) | Marine microbial communities from Ellis Fjord, Antarctic Ocean - #131 | ecosystem: Environmental > Aquatic > Marine > Unclassified | place: Southern Ocean | collected 2014-10-08 | reverse complement strand
GAACCACGCAGTAGAATATTTAAATACACATTGTTTTTGCTTATTATTTTGCATATGCTGAATGTGTTTTTTTGGCTTCAACTAAATGTTTGGCCTATGGGCAAGGCCGTAGATATGCATTTATCCTCTTTTGTAAAATGGGCTCAAGCTGTTGAGCATTGTCCCGACGCAGCTACCTTTTTGTTTGTAAATGTGGAGATTCCGCCGTTTTTTTATTGGGTTGCAATGCTGCTCAAGAGCTATGCCCAGTCTTATCGCGGCATATTTTGTGCCCCTATGGTGTTTTGGGTAATTTTAGTTTTGTCAGTATACGGAATAGGTAAGCGCTTAAAAAACAGGGAGACTGGATTGATTGCTTCGATCTTTTGTGCTTTTTTTCCGATTATTTATAAGGGGTCTATAATATTTAATCTTGAAATGGCCACAACAGCCGGAGTGAGTGCAATTATTTATGTGCTATTATTAAGCAATAATTTCTTACACAGGGGTTATGCTTTGCTTTTAGGCGTGAGTCTTGGTATTGGGTTACTAATAAGAGCTTTTGTCCCGCTTTTTGTCGTAGGGCCTTTTCTGGTGTCTTGGTTTTATCAAAAAAACGATACGCAAATATTGCGATTGTCTGCAAGCAAAGAAAGATTAATAAATGTGTTTTTGATAGCGGGGATAGCGACCCTTATTGCGGCAATATTTTATTGCCGCATGGAAACTTTTAGTGTCTTGGCGCATAGACTCATTGCAGAAGACAAGGTGTCGGAGAAAAATATTATTACTTTTGCCCATTTGACTTTTTATGCCAAGGCGCTGCCGATGCAGGTAGGGGGCATGGTTTCTTTGTTGTTTCTAGCCGGCTTTGTTTGTTTAATGTTCGAAAAGGGATTTGAAAAGGCAATTCTTTTCAGCTGGCTTGTGCCGGCTTTTCTTACGATGACGTTTATTGCGAAAAAAAACGAGAGCTATGCGATGTCATATATCCCTGCCGTAGGGTTAATAATTGCTGTTGTGTTGCAAAAAATTAAACCGGTATGGATAAAAAAACTCGTTGTTTTAAGCATAGTGGTTTTAAGCATGTGTCAATATTTCAAATATTTTTGACATGACATAAAGGACGCTCGTTGCCAGCAAAAAAGATTCAGAGTAAAACTTTTAGAATGCCATTTCGGCGATTGATCCTCAGGGCTTATATTCTGGCGGTAATCGCGAGACGAAGTTTATTTGGAGTATATGATCTATGATGTTGCGCTTTGTAAATATCATGATAAAATGAACACGTGATTTAGGGGGGATTGCGCACATAAATCACTGTGTGAATATATCCCTTCCAGGGGGAAAACCTTTACCCGATAAAAGTTGATTTACGATGTTTAATCTTTAAATCTGCAAAAACAGTTTTTCGAGCACAATTGCTAAAAAAACTCTAGAGTTCTTAACACCATTAACTTAACAGGGCATTTGACAACAACAGGGATTTTAATATACAATAACCTTTCGTGAAAATAAAAGGCAATACTAAACATATGTTTGAGTAAAACAAGGCATTTAAAAACTGGAGGCCCTAATGGCAAAAAAAAATGTGCAGACTTTTGAATATAAGGCGGAAATGAAGCAGTTGCTTCATTTAATAGTTCATTCTTTATATACACATCCTGAGATATTTCTTAGGGAATTGGTGTCGAATGCTTCTGATGCTTTAAATAAGGCGAGGTATCAGCAGTTAACAGATCAAGAGATTCTCAGCAAGGATACGGATCTTGAGGTAAGAATAACGCTTGATCCGAAGAAAAAAATATTTTCGATTGAAGATAATGGAGTTGGTATGACCCGGGAGGATTTAACAGAGAATATTGGGATTGTCGCGCGTTCTGGAACCCTAGAATTTCTAAAGAAGATGAAAGAGGAAAGCAAACAGTCTGGGGATTTTATCGGTCAGTTTGGGGTTGGATTTTATTCCGTTTTTATGGTTACTGATCAGGTTGTGATCGAAACTCGTCACGCGGATAAAAATTCTAAAGGATACCGCTGGGTTTCTGCAGGGGAAGCCAGCTATACTATTGAGGAAATCGACAAAAAAGAGCGTGGGACAAAAATAAGCTTTACTTTAAAAGAGGCAGCGGATGAATTTGCGGAGGAATTTAGGGTTAAGCAGATTATTAAGAAATATTCTAATTTTTCTGACTTTCCTATTTTTATAGGCAAGGAGAAAGTTAATACAGTGGAAGCCTTGTGGCGTAAGCGGGAGAAAGAGGTCCAGGTGCAAGAGCGCAATGAATTTTACAAATTCATCACCAATGATCATGAAGATCCTTTTGCCTATTTGCACTTATCACTGGAAAGCGCTGGTGCGGAATTTAAGGCATTGTTGTTTATTCCGCCAAGAGCGCAGTTTGATTTAATGCGCCTACATCAGCATAAGACTGTCCAGCTGTATTCTAATAAAATTATGATTATGGATGACTGTAAAGAGTTGCTGCCAGAATATCTGCAGTTTATCCGCGGTGTTGTGGATACAAGTGATTTGCCCTTGAATGTGTCCAGGGAAATGATTCAGTCTTCTCAGGTGATGGGCAAAATCAAAGAGGTGCTTACAAGCAAGATCATTAAGTGGCTGCAAGAGATGGCGGATAAGGAGCCGGAAAAATATTTGAAATTTCATAAATTGTTTGGGCCTTTATTTAAAATGGGCTTAAACAGTGATTTTGCTAATCGTGAAAAACTGATTGAATTGTTAAGGTTTGAAACGTCTACCCAAAAAGCCGGGACAATGGCTTCTTTTAAAGACTATGCCGGGCGGATGCCGGAAAATCAAAAAGAGATATATTATCTGGCCGGAGATAACCGTGAACAGGTGGAACGCAATCCAAACATGGAATATTTTAGGAAAAATAATGTGGAAGTGCTTTTTTTGCTTGATCCGATTGATGTGTTTATCATCTCTTCTATCCCCGAGTATGGGAAAAAATCGATTAAAAGTATTGATAAGGGCGACATTGAAATAAACGCGGATAACGATAAGTCCGAGCAGAAAGATGATATGCTGTCAAAATCACTTATCAGTTTGTTTAAGGATACCTTGAAGGATAAGGTGGAAGATGTAAAGATGTCTAAACGATTAGTTGATTCCGCCATTACGCTTGTAACTGGAAATAATGCTGTTGAGCCTCAGATGGAACGGATGATGAAGATGATGGGGCAGGAGGTCCCGGCATCCAAACGGATAATGGAAGTGAATATGGATCATGCGTTGATAAAGAATTTATCACGCAAATATTTAGCAAGCCCAACGGATAATTTTGTAAAGAAATGTATTGTGCAGCTTTATGATAGCGCTCAGCTTATTGACGGGGAGCTTGCTTCCAGAACTGAATATGTTAAGCGGATGATGGAAATAATGCAAGAGGCCACAAAATAAAAAGGCGGTTTGCTGAGCCTTTAAAAACTAGTCGCTGTCCCTACTTTAAAAATGAGGCTTGACTCTTTTTTTGAGAGTAGTACTATAAAATTAATGGAAAGCAGGGTGCAATCACGGATGTGTTTGTGCCCTTTTATTATAAAGGGTGACGTGGAAATAGAAAGGAGAAAGGAAGATGAAGAAATTAATTGTTTTACTCGTTCTTGTAGCAATGGTATCTGCTGGATGCACAGGCTCTTTTATGCTGACAAAAAAGGTTTATAATTTTCACAGAGACCAAGATGGTAAGTGGATGGATGAATTGTTCTTTCTGGGAACAGTAATTCTTCCTGTTTATGGATTGGCTACTTTGGGTGATGCTATAATTTTCAACTCCATAGAATTCTGGACAGATGAAAACCCGATAGCAAAAGCGCAGAGCGATAAAAGTATAGTGCTGGAACAGGGTGATTCCCAGGCTGTGTTGACTTATGCGTCTGCTGATGGGAGTTTGCGTATTGATTCTGCCGACACTTCTTTGACGCTTGAACGCAATAATAATGGAGTGGCAGTAAAAGATGAGAACGGAAAAATAATCTATACCTCTATGAGACATGATGATGGGACGATAACTATTTATAATGGCCAGAATAAGCTTGTAAAAAAAATATCTCCTGATGAGGCAACAATAGCAAAGAGACAGCTGTCTCAGTAGGCACCAGTTTTTGTTTATAGTTGATATGGGCCTCTCTGCAATATGATAATGTTGCAGAGAGGCCTTTTTTTTAGTTAAGGCGCGGCTTGACTCAGAGATAAAAAAGATCGAATATATAAACAAAAGGCAAAGTGAAACAAATGACAAATAAGATTAATAATGTATGGAGTAGCATGAAACATGTTTCTGGCAGAGAATGGAAAACGAAAATAAATAAATCTACTCTCCCCGGCCTAGCTGTCTGGTCGTCTTTAAGATAAAATTTCTATCCTAAAGAGGCGTCAAGAATTTCAGTTATTCAGCGTACATAAAGAGAACCTAAAAATATATTGCCAGGGGGTTTTGTTTTAGTATACAATATACAATCTGGTTAACATAAATAGATTGCAAAGACAAAAAAGAAGGATAAGGTTATGGGGATAGAAACCGGATCAAAAACAGCAAAGAATCTTCAAGCGGCATTTGCCGGGGAATCACAAGCCCGCAATAAATATACCTATTTTGCTAAAGTTGCTCGCAAGGAAGGATATAGTTATATTGCTAAGATTTTTGAAGAAGCAGCTGATAATGAAAAACAACATGCAAAAAATGAATCAAAGCTTTTAGGGGCATCGGAGACACAAAGACAAATTTAAAGGAAGCATTGGACGGCGAAACATATGAAATGATAACCATGTACCCGATTTTTGCTAAAGAGGCAGAAGAAGAAGGCAATGAGGAGGCGGCGCATTTGTTTGCTCAAATCGCCAAGATAGAAAAAGAGCACGCGGCTCGGTATAAAAATCTTTTGGAAATGATCGAAAACGGGACTGTTTATAAACGCGAAAAGCCGATCAAATGGAAATGCAGTGTCTGCGGTTTTATCCATGGGGGGGCACAGAGCCGCCGGAAATCTGTCCGAGCTGCAGCCATCCCAAAGAATATTATGAACCAGTCTCAATGGTTTTTTAAATAAGCGCTAGGCTGACAAGCCTTAATACAAAGTGCGCTGAAGAAGTTGAGGAGAAAATTGTATTGAAACAGAATAAAAAAGTAATTAATAAGTGCCCTGAGGAATGCAACGCGATCTGCTGCAATGATCTTGCGGTGCAGATATATAAGCCGGTAACCAAAGTAGAGAAAGAAGATCTGCGATGGCATCTTTTTTTTGAGGGAGTGAAAGTCTTTATTGCCAATCGCAAGTGGCATTTGCTTGTACACAGCCGTTGCCGATATTTATCAAAGGCGAATCGCTGTACAATATATGATCAAAGACCAGACCGCTGCAGAAACCATAATTATCCTGATTGCGAGCTGGAAGGTAAGTATTACGAAGTTATGATTGAAACTCCTGAGCAGTTTGATGCGTATTTTGAAAAAGCAAAAAGTCGAGTAAAGAAAAAAATGAGTACAAGATAAGGCTTTGGGAGCCTTGCGGGTGTTCAAGGTGGCTTTTTCTGGGTTATAGATGAGCATTAGTGAATAGCTGGATTTAAGGGATTATTAAAAGCGTTCAGTGTTGAATCCTGAGCAGGCAGGATATTAAACGCGGAAGAAGTATTTCTCCTTCCGTGTTTTGTCTTTCACTCTGGGTTAATGTAAAAATTGACATAACTTGTTTTGAATAGTATGATTTATATATGTATTCTTAGTAATTTAGGAGCAGGAAGATGAATAGTCCGCAGGATAAACAGCAAGAAATATACAAGGCTCAGCAGGAAATCCTGGCATATCTTAATGCAAAGGGGGATAATCGCGCGGTATCAAGCGAACTGATAAGTAATATAAAATGCCAAGCGGAAATTTTTTCTGAAAGCACCAGGCTGCTTAACGCGCAGGGATTTATTAAGGGGCCTGAGTTTAGCGGAGAAATGATCACAGAAGGCGGCAATAACAGCTTTAGGGATTCAACCCAGCTTACCGGGTCCGGGCAGGAAAAATATATAGCAATAATCCGGGCTGAGCAGTCAGGATAAACTAACCCGCATGACCTTTTCAGGGTGTGACAAAGCAACAATCCTTAATCTTGGGTATTATTTCACTTGTTGCGGGTATTGTTTTGTTGTTTGTGCAGATTACCCCCCCCATTTTAATAAAAATAAAGCTGGGGCCTGTGTTTTGAGCAAACTCTTGTGTTTACTGCATGTCTTTGATAAAATTAGCCTATATATGAAAGTTTATAATCTATAAATTTAGTAAATTTATTAAATAACAGGAGGGATAGTGATGAGTTTAGAATTATTGCAAACAGTATATTTGGGCAATACAGTACAGGCCTATTTGGTATGCCTGGGCATTTTTGCCGGAGCGGTAATAGCACTTTTAATATTCAAGCAGATCGTGCTCAGCCGCCTGAGGAAATGGGCAGCACAGACAAAGACTAAGATCGATGATTTTATAGTGGGGATTTTCCATAAAAATATAATGCCTCTCTTATATTTCGGTGCTTTTTATATAAGCATGCAGCGCTTAGTAGTACCGGGGGCGATACAAAAGTTTATAGATACAGTAGGAGTTGTCATTATAACTATTATGGCAATACGCTTTCTTATTGCGCTCTGCAGCTATATTTTGTTCGTAGTATGGATCAAGCCTGAACAAAACGAGGCCAGAGAACGCAGCTTAAAGGGGATGTTGAGTGTTATCAAGATCATTGTCTGGGGCATAGGCATTGTATTTCTTTTGGATAATCTCGGCTTTAAGGTATCAACTGTAATTGCTGGGCTTGGTATCGGTGGTATCGCGGTTGCCCTTGCGGCGCAGGCAGTTTTAGGCGATCTGTTCAGTTTTTTTTCTATTTTATTTGACCGTCCTTTTGAAGTTGGCGATTTTATAATAATCGGAGATTATTTGGGGGCAGTAGAACATATTGGTATTAAAACAACCAGGATCCGAAGCTTAGGTGGAGAACAGCTGATATTCTCCAATACTGATTTGACGAATTCGCGTGTGCGTAATTATAAGCGTATGGCAGAGCGCCGTGTGGTATTTAAACTGGGAGCGACCTATCAAACCCCGCAGGAAAAGATGGCCAAAATTCCCGGCTATATAAAAGAGATAATTAACAAAACTGAAAGTACACGTTTTGACCGGGCGCATTTTTCTTCATATGGTGATTTCAGTCTTAATTTTGAGATAGTATACTATGTGCTGAGCCCGGATTATAATATATATATGGACAAACAGCAGGCAATAAACCTAAGTATAATGAAAAAATTTGAAGAGGAAGAAATAGATTTTGCATATCCGACGCAGACTTTATTTATGCAGAAAACAAGTTAAAGGGGCTAACAATTAATGGTCGATAGCCAATAGGGGAAAGAGCAGGGCATTAAAACTCTCATTTCTATGTCTTGAATCATAAATAAACTTAAAATGATTCAAAGTAAAAAGAAAAAGCAGAAAATGGATATTGGAATTTATGTTTTGGATTTATAATTTTGAATTTATTGAGGATTTAGAGTTTAGTGTTTAGTATTTAATAAAAAAGTGTCCTTTTCAGAAGAAGGCGGGGCAGGCAAGTATTTCAGGTCAAGATAGATGATGCGGTTAAAATAAATATGAATTGCGAATTATAGGCTGGAAGTTTAGGCTTAGCGTGTTTGCAGGTGGAAAAAGAAGGTATCAATATGAGCAGAGAATTAATAATTATCGGAGACAGAGTACTTATCAAGCCGGATAACAAAAAAGAAATGACAAATTCAGGGTTGTATCTTCCTCAGGGAACTTATGAGAAAGAAAAGGTTCATAGCGGTAAAATAATTAAGGTCGGACCGGGGATGCCGGTTCCGGATCCGCAGGATTCGGGCAGTGAACCATGGAAAGACACTCAAGATAATGTCTCGCGGCAGTATTTTCCTTTGCAGGCAAGGGTGAGTGACCGGGCAATATTTATGAGGGGCTCAGCTATTGAAATAGAATATGAAAACGTAGAGTATATTATTGTTCCGCAAGCGGCAATCCTTGCTCTTATCAGGGACGATATGCTTGATGATATAAGCTAAGTAAAACGCAAGATAATTTGCGGGAAAGCAGATACAATGGAAATCATATTTTTAGGTACGAATGGGTGGTTTGATTCTAAAACAGGAAATACTGTTTGCGCATTGTTGAAAACCAATACGTGCAATATTATTCTTGATGCAGGTTTTGGTTTTGCCAAAGCCGATCAATATCTTGACCCAAAAAAGCCTACAAGTATTTTTTTAAGCCATTTGCATCTTGATCATATTGTCGGCCTGCACGCCTTGGCTAAGTTTAAATTTCCCAAAGGACTTAATATATACGCGCCCAAATCAGCAATAAGTGCTTTGCGTACTTTCATCGCGCAGCCTTTTACTGTTCCGATTAAGGATCTTTCCTTTAAAATAAAAATACAAGCAGCTCCTAAAAAAATGCGCTTTGCTGGTGTTCAGGTCACATCTTTGAAGCTGGTGCACTCAAGTGATTGTATCGGCTATCGCTTTCAATGTTTCGGCAAAACCATAGCCTATTGTACTGACACGGGAAAATGTAAAAATTTCCTTACTCTTGCCGATAAAGCGGATTTACTTATTAGTGAATGTGCTCTTCGTAAAGGGCAGGATGACGGCGGCTGGCCGCATCTTGATCCGGAACAAGCTGCCTTACTGGCAAAACAGGCTCAGGTCAAAAGGCTTGTCTTGACCCATTTTGATGCGGATAACCATCCGGAAAAAAAACATAGAAGCATTGCCCAGAAACAGGCCAGGAAGATTTTCCCCAATAGTATCGCAGCTGTAGACGGGCTTGTAATATCAGCATAATTTTAAATACAAACCTTGAAAGCCTCTTTTATTTGCTAAAGGAAATGTCTTTGATCGAAGATCTGTTTTAAAGACTTTTTGAGGAAGAGGTGCAGGTGCTGACAATAACCAGTGATCTTGAGCAATCCCGGCAAGTTATTAATGATAATGGATATTTTTTCCCTGTATTAACAGATTCTAAGGCAGCATTGGCAAAAAAAATGAAAGTTCTCTATATCCACAGAACCTTTGTCGTGGATGCACAAGGCATTATCAGGGCAGTGTATATAGGGTATCATGAGGATATGATAGATATTTTAACCCAGCAAATAAACAGATGGAAAAAGGACGAGGAGTAATCATTGTATGAAAGAACTGAAATGCGCGATTCATGCGGCAATAAGTGCCGGAAATATGATCAAGTCTCGTGTTGGTAAAAAGCAAATCATTCGCTATAAAGGGGCGATAAATATTGTTACTGATACGGATATTAAGGCCGAAAAATTAATAATTAAGATTTTAAAAAAAGAATTCCCACAGTACAGTTTTCTGGCAGAGGAGAGCCAGTGTCGGGACATACTAGCCGATCGATGGATAATTGACCCGCTGGACGGCACAACGAATTTTGCGCATGGGTTTCCTTTTTTCTGCGTATCTATAGCCCTGGAAAAGTCTCAAGAGATAAAATTAGGCGTTGTCTATGATCCGATGCGTCAGGAGTTGTTCACAGCCATAAAAGGCAAGGGAGCCTATTTAAATAAAAAAAAGATACGGGTTTCTAAAGTTAATAAGCTTAGCAGGTCTTTTTTAGCTACTGGATTTTCCTATGATTTTAAAAATAAAAAAGACAATAATATTGATAATTTTTCAAAATTTCTCATGGCGAGCATGGCTGTTCGCAGAGCCGGATCAGCAGCTCTAGATCTATGCTATGTTGCCTGTGGCAGGTTTGACGGATTTTGGGAAATGGACCTGAACCCATGGGATACGGCGGCGGCTTCTCTGATAATACAGGAAGCCGGTGGTAAAATCTCCCAGTTTGATGGCAGTCTGTTTAGCAATTATAAGAAGAATATGCTATCGAGCAATGCGCTGATACATGGACAGATGGTGAAAATTTTAAAAGAGGGTAAAGTAAAAAGTAAAAAGATTAAAAGGTGAATGGTGGCGATGTGCGTATCGTCTCAAAAAGGCAACGGTAGTGGCTGAAAGTAGAAAACCGAAGGACGATCCTCCTTTGCTAAAGCTATGGAGGACAGGTGGATGATCGTCTGCCCAAGAACGGCGAGACAATTGCCCGCCAGAAAACGGCGAGGCTAGGACGAGGGACGAGGAGCCAAGGAAAAAGTAAAAAGTAAAAAGTAAAAAGGAAGGCGAAATGAAAACAGGCGTTTCGTATATGGGGCATCATAATCCCAGACATTTGGAAAGTGATCTTAAGGATATTAAAGCTCTTGGCTGTAATGATGTGCTGCTTGTTGCACAGGAAAACGACTTTGTCTATATGAGGGGTAATCTTGATTTTTTCCCGCGTTTGGCTAAAGAGCAGGGAATCAGACCTTTGGCTATATTCTGGGGGGGGGCAATGAATTATTTCGGGGGTGGAAAATCCAGTCAGTTTCTCCTTGATCATCCTAAGGCCCATCAGGTAAACCAAGACGGCAGCTATAATCCGGCAGGGTGTTATAATAATCTGGAGGTTGTCAAACATATAAGGGGGATGATTGATCGCATTGCTGAGCTGGGATTTTCCGGGTATTTTATAGACGAACCGTCACAGCTTGATTGTTTTTGTCCTGCTTGCGTGCAGATCTACCATGATATGTACAGGGGGGATTTATTTCAAGCCAATGCAGAACAAGCAGCCCAGTTCAGAAAAAAATGTGTTGTTAGATATATTTGCTTATTAACAGATGATATAAAATTAACATATCCGCATATGGAAACTCTCTGCTGTATGATGCCTTGCGATAAGATCGCCTGGGATAATATCTCCCGCATAGACTCTCTTGATAATCTGGGCGCTGATATTTACTGGGTAAATAACAATACCCCTGCTGAAGAAATGCGTCCGATCATACAAGATATGGACAAAATATGTAAAAGAGGGAATAAAAAACATCATCAGTGGCTGCAATGCTGGGGAGTGAAAAAAGGAAAAGAACATCGAATAAAGGAGTAGGGAGAAATCCTGCTCAATGCTGATTTGGATGCGTTCTATGTCTGGGCATATCAGGGCCAGATTGGGACTTCTGAATCCTGTGTGGATTCCTAGGCTGCTTGGGATGCGGCATGTAAAATTCTTAAAAGAGCGAACACCCAATAACCATGTCAGAAAAAATATTCCCTAAAACAGCACTTGTTTTTGTTTCGGTTTTTTGCGAAAATTGCGAAAAGCGGATGCTATAATCTTTTTATCGGACTTGAGTCCGGATGCGACAATACTCTTTTAGATATGCGCAAAGGTTTCACAAGCATGGACGCATTGTTGTTTTTTAAAAAATTAAAAAAAGCTGGATTGGCATTTGTGGTGAGTCTTATTGTCGGCTTTCCGCATGAAACTTAAGCAGACGCTCAGGAAAGCCTGCGATTTTTAATCGATAATAAAGAATATATTCCGAAGATCGAGCAGGTCAACCCCTTTGTCTATTATGATGGGATTAATACGCAGCCGGATGATGATTATAGCCGGCAGGCGCAGATAGTTGAGCGCATGCATTTGTTTATAGATGTTTTGCGCAAGCATAAATTTAAAATGACCGATGCGGTTATGAATAACTTAATAGGGAAAAACAAAGCTAAATATGAGTAAGGATTAATGTTTGAGTTCAGCTACAGGGGGATTCTATTAAGTACGCAATCTGGTTAGCTGTATTAAGTCGTTATAGGTTTTGGTTTTAAAATAACTTTTTCTTTATTGTTTTTTATGTAGTCGGGTGCATCTTCTTTCGCCCAATAGACAAAACTTATCCCACCATTTTTCACCATAGAGACAGAACGCCATTTTTTCCATAACGTTTCATCCGAAAAAGAAAACGCACATTTTTTGTAATGTAATGATGCCAACGATTAAAATAAAATACCATATCAATCTTTTTGTATTGTTCCGGGCTCAATATATATTTTTGTAGTTTTTTGCTTATTAAATCAGCAATTTCTTGAATGGAAATATATTGGGGGGAATATTTTCTCAGGTTTAATTGTAATGCTTCTGTTAATGTTGATGCTGATTCAGCTTTTTTCAGGTCGCTCTTATATTCTTCTATCATTTTTCTATTTTCATCGTATATTGTTTTAATCTGAAAATTAGCTTCATGAAATTGTATGTCGATTGGTTCCACACTCGATTTAATTAATTCGTTTTCTTTAAATGCAACATTTAAATCGCTTAAAAACTCTTTTATTGCCCATTTTTCAATATGTTCTTGGTTAGATATAAGTTTTATAGTTTCTTTTATATACTGAATATATTCTATTAATTTTTTATCCATGTTCTTTGAACTTCTTTCTCTAGCATTAATGCCTTATATTTTTAATTTTAACTCAATTGTTTTTGCATAGCAATTATCAATAGCTATATAATAACAGATAATTCGCAGTTACCATAATATTGCATTTTATGTGCGCTGCTCCCCTTGGGGAATTTTTAGCTTATATTTCTTTGATTTAGGTGGACAGACGAAAACACGATGTTGTAATGCCGTAAACCATGGATGGTTTTTCGGCAATGAATCCCGTTTTTGCGGGATGAAATCCAGACACCTAAATTATTAGAAATATGCAAAAATTTCTTAGGGGCGGTTTTCCTTTGCTTCGTTTCATTTTGACGACAAAAGGAAATGAAGGCGGGGGGACGATTTTTCTGGGGCAGGTATAGCCCCTGATTCAAATATCCGCTCCAATAATTAGTTTTTGCTTTTCAGAACTGCTTTCTATTTTTGTGTTATATTATAGCTAAAGGATTAATAAGGTAAAAATCAAAGATATGCAGATTGAAATAATAGAGAAACAAGTAGAGACGATTCTTCGGCCGACAGGCATTAACCTTGCGCCTTATGTGATCAATCCATATCAGGGCTGTGCTTTGGCCTGTGTGTTTTGTTATGCGCAATTTTCCAAAGCTGCACACAAGGAGATCCGCCCCTGGGGAAAATATGTGAAAGTTAAAATCAACGCTCTTGAAATATTAAAGAAAGAACTTAAAATAAAAGCGCCTGAGAAAGTGCTTATTGGCTCTACTACAGAGCCTTTTCAGCCGGTGGAAAAACAGTACGGACTAACCCGAGGTATAATCCGGATGCTCAATAAACAAAAAATAAAATATGTGATCATGAGCAGATCAATGCTCTTAGAGGAATATGCCGGAGTTTTGGACAAGCAGTTATGTGATAGTATTTATTTTACTGTGGATACAATGCCTGAAATCATAAAACATGATTTAGAGCCCTATGCAGTTGAGGCTGAGCAAAGCATAGGATTGGTGAACCGGCTTAATGTCCAGGGCATAAAGGCAGTTGCCTATTTTTGTCCGATAATGCCGTTTTTGCAGAAGGCCTTAAATAAGCTCTCGCAGCTCAACCCCGGGATTAAAGCAGAATTTGAAATTGTGAATTTTCAAATGTCAGGGATAAGAGAAGTTATTAAAGCTATCGGCTTGGTATCTACTGAGATCGCAGAAAAATATAAAAAGATGTGTGTAGACTGGGCGTTTTATGCAAGCGTCATAAAGGATATTGAAAGCGATATCAAGCAGATATCAAAAACACGTTTTGGCGATATAAAAATCCACGCGCATGTTTACAACGAGTATTTCAAGAATATTTATTAGCGGCGTTTGATCAGAGCAGGGTGGAGTCGATTTTTGAGCGCAGTTTTTTTATTTGGGATCGTTCTTTTTTTAGTTTTAGTGTTTTTTCTTTTGCTTTCTTCGAGCGGCGCTGTTTTTGTTTTCTTATTTTTGCAATACGTTTTTGCGCTGTGCTTTGTTCTTTTAATAATACGGTCTCTATTTTTTCTGCCAGAATCCTTCTGGCTAAAAATCGATTCAAACTTTGCGAACGCTCCTTTTGAGCCTTTACTTCTATTCCGGAAGGCAGATGTTTTAGATATACACAGGTAGAGGTTTTATTTACTTTCTGTCCGCCGGCTCCGCTGGAGCGTATAAAGTGCTCCTGCAAATCTGTTTCATGGATGCTTAACTGCTTGAACTTTCTTTGTAAGGCTGTTTCTTTAGCGCTGCTGACCTTAAATCTTCCTGATTGCATAATAGGGACCTCTCTTTGTTTTATAATAACATAATATGCCTTTTTTTAACCCTGTTTTTGTTTTCTTGAAAAAACAGGCTAAAACCTATATAATCAACATATAATATTAGTCCCTCTTGTTATCTAAACAAACTTTTCTTATAACAAACAATTGAGGTAGTATGGGCAAAAAACAGCAGACAACAACAGAATTACTGGCTAAAATCAATAAATTGCAAAAGCGTGTCAATGAACTGGAAAGCATGAAAACCGCTAAGCGGCGCGCGCAGGAGGCTTTACAGGAAAGCCTTGAGCTGTATCAGACACTTGTAGAGATATCCCCTGAAGCCATCGCCCTTCTTGATCTATCCGAACATATTATTATGGTCAACCAGCAGGCATTGCAGCTTTATGGGGCAGATGGGCCGGACGTTCTTGTAGGTAAAAATTCCATGCAGGTGTTAGCGGTCGGCGATCGCAAGCGGGCACGTGTTAATTTGAACCTTACGCTTAAAAACCCTCTTAGGGATATCAAGTACGAAATTGTTAAAATCAATGGGGCCCATCTCAGTGTGGAGATCAACAGCTCGGTTATTAAAGATCGTCAGGGCAGGCCGGTGGCGATCATGCTTGTTTTGCATGATATTACTGAGAAAAAGGTAATAGAGAGGGCCTTAAAGGAAAGTGAATTAAGCTATCGCACTTTGAGTGAAGGGGCGATCTCTGGAGTATATATAATTCAGGAGAATAAGTTTTCCTATGTAAACCCTGCTTTAAGCGCTATGTTTGGGTATACATCGGATGAGATCATAAATAATTTGAACCCCGCATTGCTGACATACCCAGAAGACCGCGCGACCGTGGATAGATATTTAAAAAGACGCTTGGAAGGGGATGCATCGGCTACTCAATATACTTTTCGAGGCCTGCATAAAGACGGAACGATAATTTACTGCGAATCGCTTGGCAGGTTTATTGAAATCAACGGCAAGCCGGCAATTGTGGGAACATTGCTGGATATCAGTGAACGCACAAGAGTTGAGCAGACATTAAAGTATAAAGAAGGATTCAAAAATATAATAAGCGATTTATCTGCTCAATTTATCAATTTGTCAACAAATGATCTTGATGCGGGCATAAATTCTGCTCTTAAAGAGATCGGAGAATTTTCCGGAGTTGACAGAAGCTATATATTTCAGTTTCATGATAATTCCCACACGATAAACAATACCCATGAATGGTGTGTGCGGGGAGTAGCGCCGCAAATTAATCGGCTTCAAAAAATCCCGGAGCAGAGATTCCCCTGGATTATCAAGCAGATAAAAAAGGCGCAAACAGTATATGTGAGCAGTGTTTTGGACCTGCCTAGGCAGGCAGAGACTGAAAAATCTGAGTGGCAGATTGAAGGTATCCAGTCTTTGATAAATGTGCCCATGCTTTATCAGGGGAAATCAATAGGTTTTTTGGGCCTTGATTGCGTGCAGGGGGAAAAGGCCTGGTCAGAAGATATCCAAAGCCTGCTTCGGATCGTTGCTAGCATGATGGCCAATGTTATAAAACGGGTTCAGATGGAAAGAGATATGAAGTCGCTGAACAGGGAATTGTTGAAAACAAATATGAAATTAAAGCAGTTAGCGCTGCGCGACTCTCTGACTAATCTTTATAATCACCGATATTTTGCCGAAGCAATAGAGGCGGAATTTATGCGGGCTGAGCGGTATTGCCTGCCGCTTTCTGTGATTATGTTTGATATTGATTATTTTAAATCTATAAATGATGTATATGGGTATCAGTTCGGAGATCTGGTATTAAAGCAACTTGCCCGGCAGCTCACACTGATGGTGCGCAAATATGATACAGTGATTCGTTTCGGAGGAGAGGAGTTTATTATTATTACTCCAGGCGCAAGAAAAGATATTGCTTTGATCCTGGCGCAAAGACTCTTGGAAGTTATAAAGCTGAATACATTTGGGAATAAAAGTCATAAAGTTAAGCTAAAACTAAGTGTGTCAGTTTCTTGTTTCCCGGAAGATAAAATCCATAAAGGCAGCGATTTTATCCGAATCTCTGAATATATCTTAAATAAAGCAAAGGAAAGCGGTGGAGACAAAGTCTGCTCATTGAATAATATCGGTAAAGGCAAGCTTTGCGGATTAAAAACAGAGACAGAAGAAGATATTAAAGGCCTTAAGGAAAAGCTTGTTAAGCTGACTAAGCGGGCTAATCAAAGCCTGGCTGAGGCTATTTTCGCCTTTGCCAAGACTATTGATATAAAAGATCATTATACCGGTGAGCATGTTGAAAAAACCGTTCACTATGCAGCGGAGATTTCCCGGCAAATGGATTTACCTGTAGAAGAAAGAGAGAGAGTTAGACAGGCTGCAATATTGCATGATCTTGGGAAGATAGGCATTAGCGAAAGGATTTTGCTTAAAAAGAAAGGGCTAACTCCGAAAGAATATGATGAGATAAAAAAGCATCCTCAAATTGGAGCGGATATTTTGCGGCCGATTCATTTCTTTCATGCGATTATTCCATTTATCTTGCATCATCATGAAAGATGGGACGGTAAGGGCTACCCCTATGGATTAAAAGGGGAAGAGATTCCTTTAGGAGCCAGGATCATTGCGTTGGCAGATACATATGAGGCTTTGACGGCTGACCGTCGCTATCGCAAGGCATGTTCGCAAAAAGAAGCTATAGTCACAATCAAAAAAGTTTCAGGCACACAGTTTGACCCGGAAATTGTAAAAGCATTTTTAGAAATTATTAAAAAAGAAAAAAAGTGAGTTGTAATGTTATGGGGCAAATAAATCTAACAGTATAACTATTTCTTTAGCAACTTAAATGTAAAATTGACATTTGATTAGTGGATGCTATAATAAGTTCACAATATAAATATACAGGCGTTACTAGAATAACTTAAAAGGGAAAACGGTGACATGTGTTTATGCATGAAATCCGTTACGGTCCCGCCGCTGTAACTCCGCTCTTTTCTTAAACAGAAAAGAGAACTCTTTTGGCAAGCACAAAGGGTCACTATCCGCCTTGGGCGGATGGGAAGACCGTCAAAAGAGAGGGGAAGTCAGAAGACCTGCCTGTAATATCATGGGTAAAAAGGAGTTTATCCTCGCGGAAGGATCAAGTAAATCAGGGTGCAATCCTGCCATAATTCTGGCAGGATTTTTATTTTATGCTGAGGAAGCAAAGCATAAAATAACCCTGAGCATGTCGAAGGGTAAAGAGAAGGGAATATTCAGAGAGATAAAAACTTATGCGAATAAAGATATTTATAGGAATAATTTGTGTGATTTTAATATGTTCTGGCGGTTTAGCGCAGGCAAACGATCCGCCGCAGAGAATTGTTTCCTTGGGGTCCTTTATTACCGAAGGGCTTTTTCTGCTGGGAGTGGAGGATAAAATAGTCGGGGTAACCACATATTGTAATAGACCTGAGGCAGCTAAGAATAAGGAAAAGGCCGGTTCTATAGTTGAAGTCAATCTGGAAAAAGTTATTGCTCTCAACCCGGATCTTGTTATCAGCACTCCGCTGACCAATATTAAGGCTCGAGATAAAATACGTAAAATGGGCATGCGTGTAGTCGAATTTGGACAGGTTAGAGATTTCGAGCAAATATGCAGGCAGTTTCTTAAGCTGGGCAGGCTTGTCGGACGAGAGTCTCAGGCTAAAACAATAGTAGATCAGGCCAAAGAAAAAGCAAAAAGTATTCAAGAAAAAATCAAAAGCAATCCAATGAAAAAAGTTTTCATTCAGGTGGGAACAAAACCTTTGTTTACGATGAATAAGGAATTCTTCATCAACGATCTTATTAAGCGCGCAGGGGGGATAAATATTGCGGAAGATACCCCAACAGGAATATTTTCGCGTGAAAAAGTTGTAGAAAGCAGCCCGGATGTGATTATTATTGCCGGCATGGGTATTGTTGCAGAAGACGAGAAGGATATATGGCTGCGATATAATACCATAAACGCTGTCAAAACAGATAATATCTATAATATAGATCCGGATATTATCTGCAATCCTTTGCCGGAAAACTTTGTTAATATGTTAGAGGTCATGGCAGGGTTATTGCATCAAGATAAAAAAGGGAAGTAAAGATGGCCAATAGCAAACTAATAGTATGGATGACCTGGGTAATAATGCTTATTGTTTTCGGAGTATTAGTAGCTTTATTTTCGCTGTCTGTCGGAGCAACCAATATAACGGGCGATCAGCTGGTTTCGTTTTTCATTAACCCGGATACGGCATCATCATATTATAATATTCTGCTGAATATCCGTCTGCCGAGAATATTGCTTGGTTTTGCGGTGGGAAGCGCTTTGAGTATCTCAGGTGTTATGTTGCAGGGGATGTTTCGCAATCCTCTTGTGGAGCCCTATACCTTGGGGATTTCCGGTGGAGCGGCTTTGGGCGTGTGTATAAATATAGCGCTGCGGCTTAATAGAACTATAGGATTAATTTCAGTTCCGGTTTCCGGATTTCTTGGCGCGGGGTGTATTATAGTTTTTGTTTATTTTTTGAGCATGCATAAAGGCGTTCTTAAAATGCAGGGCCTGTTGCTTTCAGGCGTTATGGTAAGTTTTATCTGCTCATCGCTGTTTATGTTGATCATGGCCCTTATGCGTATCGAAGATTTGCATGGGATTATTTTCTGGACCATGGGCTCCCTGGATCAGCCTAGCTGGTTTTTAATAAAATGCATGGGGATACTCTCTATTGCGGGATTGCTGGGAGCATATATTTTTTGTAAAGACCTTAATGCTTTTTCTTTAGGCCAGGAGCATGCGCATCATTTAGGTGTGAATGTCAGCAGAACAAAGAAATTTCTTTTTATACTCACATCTCTGCTTACCGGATGCAGTGTTGCTGTTGCCGGAGTTATTGGATTTGTCGGGCTTGTGATTCCGCATTTTGTGCGGCTGTTTGTAGGAGGAGATAATCGCATTCTGCTTATTTGCAGTTATCTGGCTGGAGGGATATTCTTGATTGCCAGCGATGCAATTGCCAGGACAATTATTGCACCGCTAGAATTGCCGGTCGGAGTTATCACCGGGATAATAGGAGGCATAATATTTATATATGCCTTAAACAGAAAAAGAGCAGGAGTGTAGGATGCTGCAAATAGAAAATATACGCTGCGGATACAAGGAAAAAATCATTTTAAATGACCTGAGTACTACATTTGAAGGTAAAAAAATAGCAGGTATTATCGGGCCCAACGGATCAGGGAAGACGACTTTTTTAAGAGCGATCACAAAAGCCTTACCATTGCTTGGGGGCAGGATAATATTAAATGGGAAGGATATTGCTTTAATGAGCTATAAAGAAATTGCTCAATATATTGCCGTGGCAAATAGTGATATTGAGGCATCGTTTGATATAAGTGTTGAGGATTTTGTGGCTTTGGGCAGGATACCGCATCAACAGCCGCTGCAATTTTTTGAAAATGATTATGATTGGGGAAAGATCGAGCAGGCTTTGCGTTTGACGGACATGACTTCTTTCCGTAAAAGGCAGCTGAGTGCTTTAAGCGCCGGAGAAAGACAGTTAGCAATAATAGCAAAGGCATTGGCGCAGGAGCCTAAATTGCTGTTATTAGATGAGCCGGTTGTCCATTTGGATATTGCGCATCAGCGGCATATTCTTGATTTGATAAAACGCATGCATGTTGAAAATGACTTAAGCGTAATAATTGTATTGCATGAGTTAAATCTAGCCGCAGAGTATTGCGATGAGTTAAGATTGTTTGAACAAGGAAGGGTTTTTGCTTCCGGTACTCCGGAAGAAGTGCTTAGAAAACAAATGATCGAAACTATATATAAAACCGAGGTTGTTATGGCTAAGAATCCGGAATCAGGTAAGCCCTGCGTATTTATATGCGCAAAGCAAAGGAAATTAAAATGATGAAAAAACTAGGATTAGTACAGGTTTATGCAGGCAGCGGCAAGGGCAAAACAACAGCTGCATGCGGTTTGGCAGTACGTGCTGTTTCGCATGGTTTTAGAGTGGGCTGGGTAAGTTTTTATAAAGATCCCCGGCATTGCAAAAGATCAGAACATCAGGCATTGAAAAAACTTGGTGTTAAGGTTCGCTTTTTGGTTAAGCAGCATCCAATGTGCGTGGTGTCTAAAAGCAGCGCGGCGTTCAAGGAATTGCGAGAAGTTTGCTTAAAGGGCTTAAATGCTGTCCGTAAGATTTATCAGCATAATAACCTTGACATGCTTATTATTGATGAAATTAATATTAGTGTGCGTGATGGATTTTTAAAAGAAAGTGAAGTCCTGGAAATTATAGCAGACAAGCCGGAAAATTTGGAGCTGGTTCTTACCGGTAGAGGAGCAACAAAGAAAATGATTGCTAAGGCTGACCTGGTAAGCATTGTCAATGAAATAAAACATCCCTATTCAAAGGGCGTGCAGGCAAGAAAGGGAATCGAGTACTAGGAACGCAAGTAAAAAGTAAGAAGTAAAAAGTTAAAAGTAAAAAGAAAAAGGGGAAAAATAAAAAGTGCAAAAAGGTGAGCGGTTGCGATGCCCTCGCCACAATGCAAGGTAGCGCCTGAAAAAGGTTGTGTTTAGGTGAGGACAGAGGCGGGCAATTAAGGCAAATAGATAATTTTACACTCAGCATGATTTTCCCACTAAAGGATAAATGTCGGGGCCGATAAATCAACCCCGAATTTACAGTGCTCTGAGAACTCACCTCGCGAAAAACAGCTAGGCTCAGACACTCATCGCAAATAAGCGAGTATCTGTAAATTCAGGTTTAATTTATCTAAAATCATGGAAATCGTTTAAAAAGCATCTCTTTGCCATTAAAGCATGGTGATAAATTGAATAGTAGTTTCAACTATATTAGGATAAGACGATGGATGATTGCTTCGCTATGACGAGGATTCAAGTAAAAAGTAAAAAGGGGGTGAGAGGTTAGAATAAGAAAAGTTTTGGCGCAGGAGTAAGGAATCAACTAAAAGTTAACATTTTTTTATAGAGGGTTATCCGAATAGGCAAAGGAACTCTTCGTGTGATTCGAAGGGCTGCCCCGCAACGGTAATAAAC
>Ga0307991_1000924_pt1 | contig 21188 bp, 21 predicted proteins | sample EllFjometagen131_FD_203146 | JGI IMG/M metagenome (GOLD analysis project Ga0307991, IMG submission 203146) | Marine microbial communities from Ellis Fjord, Antarctic Ocean - #131 | ecosystem: Environmental > Aquatic > Marine > Unclassified | place: Southern Ocean | collected 2014-10-08 | reverse complement strand
AAGAAGTACTCCTTTAAGGGATGAACTATAAAATCAATAATTTATAAACTATTTTAGTCGTAAGAATTCTAGCAGAGGTTGTCGAGAAATAATATTGGACCAAGGTACTAACCAGCGTTTTAGTAAAATAGCGGTCCGCCATATAATGGGTGACCGATCATCAAAATTATGCGGTTAGTTCTTTTGCGGAGTAATTAATAAGGCGAGTTGCAGCCGGTCACGTAACGCTAACTTTTCTAGAATAGAACCCATGTGCGCTTTAACGGTACGTTCAGTAATCTCTAAAGTGTGGGCAATTTCTTTATTTGAAGCTCCAGTTGCTACCAACATAGCGACCTGTTGTTCACGGTTTGACAGTTTTTCTAACAAAGAAGGCTGAGCAGTGTTCTCCATATTACCAAAAACACCGGCAAGGCGACTCATCATATCTTGACCTAACCACAAACCGCCGTTGCGCACAACAAGGGCAACTTGGTGAAACATTTCGGGAGTCGCCATCGCGTGACAATAACCCATTGCCCCGTGCTGAAAAAATAGCATCGCTCTGGCCGCATCGGGGACACACGAGATCACAATCGGACGACACGTGGGGCGCATTTGGCGCAACTGTTCTAAACACTGGATCACCTGCTGGTGTGAAAAACCATCCGCGTGCAACCAGATCGTACCATCACCATCCGCACCATCAACAGCGTCAACGAGTTGGGATACCGCTTCGATAAGTGCCCCGTCAGGAAAAGCTTGCTGCCAACGCGATAATTTATTCTGCTGTATCGAGATACACAATTCACCCATACTTTATCGTTCTCCTAATGCGTTCGATTTAGCACGTAAAATTGGCTTTAACAGGTAAGACAACACCGTTTTTCGCCCCGTCATAATATCGACTTGAGCCATCATACCAGGGATAATGGGCAGATTTTCACCTAATTCGGCCTGTAGTGTTCGCACACGAATAACATAGAAAGCGTTACCCTTTTCATCAATAACCGTATCGGCACCAATGGTTTCCACAACTGCATCTAAGCTGCCATAGATCGAAAAATCGTAGGCAGTAAAGCGTACTTGAGCACTCAAGTCGGGGCGCAAAAAAGCAATGTCTTTTGGGTTAACCTTCACCTCGAGAACAAGGGCATCATCGAGGGGGACGACTTCAACCACCTCTTTGCCCTGCTGAACCACTCCGCCAACAGTGTTAGTGAAGAGTCTTTTCACTGTACCGCGCACTGGTGAACGCACTTCTGCATGTTTGACTCTGTCAGCCAGGGTTGTTTTCTCTTCGAACAGCCCACCAAGTTTGGCTTTAGTCTCTGAGAGTTCACGGCGTATTTGATTATAAAAAGTAAGTTCAACCTCTTGGATTTTCCGTTTTCCCTCGGCTTGAGCTGATCTGAGCCGATCAAGTTGAGAAGTCACCTGATCACGCTGTCCACGAATTTGGATCACTTCACGCTCTAATTGTAACAACTCAACTTCAGAAACGGCTCCCCGAGCAACTAGGGGTTGCGTGACATCGAGTTCACGCTTTAACAGTTGATAGCGATTATCCAACTGAACACGATTCGCTGCAGCTTCACTATATTCATCGTTGCGCTGCTGTAACTGCTGGCGGGCAATCGCTAACTGGATATCCACTTCGCGCTTAGTTGTTTCATACAGCCGTTGTTCATGTTCTAAAATTTCAGGAACCTGCTGCACCACCTGTTCTGGTGGATTAAATGGGCGCTTTTCAGCTAAAGCCTGCAGGCGTTCGGCCTTGGCCAACAAAGGTAAATATTGAGCTTGATTCTCGCGAAACGATGACACAAAACGTGTAGGATCAATCTGTAGCAGCAACTGCCCTGCTTCAACCAATTGCCCCTCGCGAACATAAATATTTGAAATAATACCACCATCAACTGCTTGGACAATTTGCACCTGCCCCGAGGGTATCACCTTGCCTTCGCCGCGAGTCACTTCATCAATTTCAGCAAATGTAGCCCAAATAAGTAACGCAGCAAAAATCAGGCAGCCCCAATACAGAAGAGCACGAGCACGTAACGGTTGTTGATCAACATGTGCCCAATCAGCATCAATTTCCCAATGATGATTTTCCTGTGTCCGCAATGGCAGCACTTTGGTTAAGACCCAATCGATAAAATTAGCCATCACTAGGCCTTCCCAATCCGGCCTTGGCGTAACGCCTCCATGACCTGTTTTTTACTCCCATCAGCAACAATTTTTCCCGCATCGAGGACAATTATTCGATCAGCCATATCCAGCAAGGTGGTCCGATGAGTCACCAAAATCGTGGTTTTCCCTTGTGTAAAGGTATCGAACTCCCGTTTCACCAACTCCTCACTGCTGTGATCCATCGAGCCAGTCGGCTCATCTAGCAGTAATATCGGCGCATCCTTAACAACAGCTCGCGCAATGGCCACCCCTTGCCTTTGCCCACCTGACAAGGATTCGCCACGTTCGCCAACGATCATATCAAACCCTTGCGGATGAGAATTGACATAATCCAGTAGCGCACCAGCTCGCGTTGCCGCAATTACTTGTGAATCATCAGCATGGTTCATACCAATACATATATTGTCGCGCAGGGTGCCATAAAACAACGTTGCGTCTTGCGAAACATAGCCTGTGTCACGCCGCACCTCAGCGGGATCAAGCTGGCGCAGATCAATGCCATCAATATAAACACTGCCCTGAGTTGGTTGGTAAATACCGAGCATTAACTTGAGCAGTGTCGTCTTACCGGAACCCACTCGTCCTAAAATAGCTACCCGCTCACCAGCTTTGATTTTAAACGAGATATTTTTTAATATACTAAAATCCTGATTTGGATAATTAAAGCTTAAATCTTTAAATTCAATATCGCCATTGAGTATTTCGCGCGTGAGGAAATTGGAATCATCTGCACGCTCTGTTGGTTGAGCGAGAATGGTATTTAACGATGCAAATGCCGTCGTCGCATGGTGATACTGAGTCAACAATCCCGCAATCTGACCGATAGGAGCTAACGCACGCGATGATAACAATGAGCAAGCAATTAGCCCCCCCATGGTCAGTTGATTTTCAATAATCAGATGTACACCGACAACAATCAGCACCACATTCACCGCCTGAGAGACCCACAGCGCAGTGTTCATTATGGTTACAGATAGAAAGCGCAACCGAGTGGAAATTTGACTTAAAAAGTTAACACTCGATTCCCACTTACTTTGCATTTTAGCTTCAGCACCTAAAGCCTTAATCGTTTCCAGACCCACCAGAGTTTCAATGAGGGTAGCATTGCGCTGGGCTGAGGCACGATAAGTAGATTCAGAAAGCTCACGCATTTTACCTTGAACCAGTAACGAAAAGATCACCACGATCAGCATGCCAAAAATAATCGGTATAGTGAGCTGCCAACCTATCATGCCAATAACGATCAAAAATATAATAGCAAAAGGGAGATCAATCAAAGCGGTAATGGTGGTAGAGGTAATAAAATCGCGGACTGTTTCAAAGGAACGTAAATTGGAAGCAAATGAACCAGCAGACAAAGGGCGATGTTCAAGACGGGTACCTAACACCCGCTCCATAATATAAGCCGACAGTTTAATATCTACCCTTTTACTGGCAAGATCGAGAAAGTAGCCACGCATACAGCGCAACACCAGATCACCAACAAGAATAATTCCGACCCCTGATGCCAGCACCCATAAAGTATGTAGCGCCTGATTGGGCACCACTCTATCATATACGTTGCGTACAAATAACGGCATTGCCAAGGCAAACAGGCTCAGCAAGAAAGCACCGATCAACACATCACGATACAGATCTAAGTTCTCATACATTACCTTCCAGAACCAATGCCGGTAGCGCATATCTCGAGTCTGTGGTGCTCGTTCATCAAATTTAAATTTAGGTTGAAGGTAGATCACCCGACCAGCATATTGTTGCGTAAGATCAGCCAGCGAGATCTCAACCTGTGCTTCACCTATTTCGGGATAGATAACCTGTGCGATCTTTCGTTTTGCATCAAAATTGACCAACACACAACTTTGTTGCTCCTTTAAAAACAATACCGCAGGAAACAACGTAGCGTTTAAACGATTCAACGGTTGGACGACAACACGACTGACAAGCCCACCTCGTTTCGCAGCACGGTCAAATAAACCAGGCGACAACTTGCCATCCACAAGAGGTAATCCAGCCAAGGCTGCGTCACGACTTAAAACACGCCCACGTAGAGCAACAACAACCAATAAGCATTCCAGTAGTGGATCTAATCCGTCAACATGGTTCAGCTCTTCATCTACAGAAACTTTACTACTGTTTTCCATATATATGCACCTTCTCCCTCTTTATAAGAAGGAGCCACTTTAAATTAACAAATATTGTGCAGGACCAATCATATTGAATAATTTTCACTATAATATCTACTCCATCATTTGCAAAGTAAAAGTAGTAAACATTACCATGTACGCATAGCACCTGTTTTGTTAAAAACACCGCGCCATAAATTTAATAGGGAAATGCAATACACAGTGTATCCTCCTACTCATAACAAGACCTGATTAATACTAATCTTCAGCTTGTAGTGGTCAACTAATTTCGGACAGTAAGTTAGGTTCTTTTTCTGCAACAGCTGGTGCAAGCCCATCATTTTTCTGATGTGGACGTTGCCAGTTGTAGTAATCCATCAAGTATAGACCAATGTCTTTCTTTGCTTCACTGAAGGTTGAATAGCCTTTTGAAGGCATCCATTCACTTTTATAGCTACGAAATACGCGTTCCATCGGAGCATTGTCCCAACAATTTCCTCGCCGACTCATGCTTTGCTTTATCTGGTAACGCCATAATCTCTGACGAAAGGTTTTACTGCTGTATTGACTGCCTTGATCTGAGTGGAACATCACACCATGTGGTCTTCCTCGTAGTTGATATGCATGATCCAGAGCTGCAATGGCTAAATCAGCATCGACATTTCCAGATACACTCCAACCAATAACTCGGCGCTTACAAAGATCCAAAACGACGGCAAGGTACATCCATTGGCCGTGTGCCCAAATATAGGTAATATCTCCGCACCATACTTGATTTGGCTGCTTAACATCGAACTGACGGTCTAAATGGTTCGGTATGTCTGGTCGCTCCACCTTTGCTACTTTGTATGCGGGTGGCTTGGGTTGTTTACTAACTAAGTTGGCTTCCTTCATCAAGCGACGAACTTTAAACCGACCAATGATTTCACCCTGTTCACGTAGTTTGGTGACTGTCTCGCGTCAACTATCTTGTCCGGTTTGACGACAATTAAGATGGCCGGTTGAGTTTCGTTATTTTTTCAGGTGTTGTTTTTTTCTATAGCTCTCTCCTTCGATTTCGATAATGCTTGCGTGATGAATAATTCGATCGACTGCAGCCACAGTCATTAGTGCATCTGGAAAGATTTGATCCCACTGGCTGAAGGGTTGGTTGGATGTGACGATCAGGCTGCCGCTTTCATAGCGGTGGGCAATAAATTCAAAGAGAACCTGAGTCTCTCCATCACTCTTTTTGACGTAGCCGATATCGTCAATGATCAACACCGTATATTTATCTAGGCGGGTCATGTAGGTCATCAGGTCCAATTCTTTTTTGGCTTTTTGTAGTTGTTGCACAAGATCGCAAGCAGAGAACCATTTAACACGAACACCGCGCTCAATTAGGTGGTGGCCCAACGCTGCGGCAATGTGTGACTTACCGACGCCAGATGGACCAATGAGCAGTACGTTATCGGCCTGAGATGCCCATTGGTGGTTGTCTTTGAGACTAAGGATGGGTTGCTGTACCGTTCTGGAAAGATCCGAGAGGCTCAGGCTTGCGAAGCTTTTACCCGCGGGCAGGCGAGCTTCCCGTGTCCACTTGAAAATTCTGGTTTGGAAGCGACGGGCCAGTTCCTGTTCGCAGAGTTTACTCAAGAATTCTGAATAGCTCCAAGTGTGTTCAATCGCCTGATTCTGGTAGTCTTCCAGATTCTGGCTGAAGGTCGACAGGCGTAGCTCTTTTAACATCACCTTGAGAGGCATACGTTACCTCCTTGGATCTGGGGTTTGATCCAGCAACCGGATAGCAGTTTATCGTAATCAGCAATGTCATGCTGCTTGGTGACCAGTTCTGGTTGATCCTGATTTTTTAGATATTGTGCTTGTAGTGATTTAAGGCTTGGCAGTGCATCCGCCTGCGCTTGCAGCAATAGGGTTTGCCCTAATTCATCTTCGCACTGACGATCTGCGGCGATGCGTAGCACGGCAACCATCCATCTACAGGCGTCCTTTGCTGGGAGCTTTTGATCAGCAATCTTCCACAGTTGCCGATAGTTGTCGTTTGGAAACAACTCATCACGAAAATTGGAAAAGCGAAACGCCTGAGGCTTGGCGGCCAGAGAGTGGATCACATGGCGGTAGTCAATGCGACGAGTTCTTCCTTCTGGCGCTTGGGCAAAGACACGGGGCAACTCAATGACTTGAGTTTGTCCAACAAAACCAATCAATTTGTCATGGTAGAGATGAATACGTAATGTCTCACCGATCAACCGCGAGGGCACCGTATAGAGCCCACGCTTTATCGCTATAGTACTGCTGGTGGTCACCTTAGCTGTGACTTCTGAGTAATCCATAAAGCGATATTTTGGCAGGGGCTGCAAATGTTTCTGCTCTTCTTCAAAGCGCGTCAGGGTGTAGCGATTTAAACGATCAGTGCAGCGATCAATCAGGGCTTGATAGTCAGCGACACTGTCAAAGTCAGCACTGCCTCGCACCTTGATGGCCTGCTCCAGTCGGTGTTTCAATGAGCTATGTGCGGTTTCAACTGCCCCGTTTTCGTGGCCGAGTCCAGGGTTGTTGGTCGTGCCAGTCATCCCATAATGCTTGCAGAGTCCTTCGTACGCATCGGTCAGTTGTTTTTCTTGGCTCTGATTGACATAGGCGGCGCTGAGGCTGTCAGTACGATGCTCCTTCGGTACTCCACCACTTTTATGCAAAGCATTCTGTAACCCTTGCGCCAGAGCGGAGTAGCTTTCTCCGCCCTGCACAATGTGTGGGCAACGCCAGCCGCTAAAAGCCAGTCGATATTGATAAATGAGATGTGGAAAGGACTGGCCCGCAATGGTTATCGCTGTGCGGGGATGGGTGAAATCAGAGAGCCCTTGCTGTCCAGGCGGTAAGCTCTGGCGAAACATGACCGGATAGTCAGGGCCTTGCGTTGCCCGCCAGTGCTTGACCCTGCGCTGCAATGTTCGTAGCAGCTTGTAGGGATAGTCGTCCGGGTGGTGTTCATCCAGATACTCCCATAACGTCAGCCCAGTCAGTTTGGGCTCTTTTTCAAGTAATGGAACCAGATCTGATTCCCAGACCGCAACAAACGGGTCCGTACGAGTTTTCCAGTGACGCTGTGACTTTTTTCTCGGGCCTTCATGTTCAAGCCGATGAGCAGAGCGGACGCTTATTCCTGATTTGGCCGCACTTGTTTCCTGTGTAATTCCAGATGTTCGAGATTGCATATACAGCATCTCCTGTTGTTGAGTGATGTGCTTACCAGACAAGTCAGCCTCCTTTTTGAATTCAAAAAGGATCTTATCTGAAGTGGCACTCAACCGGCCAAGTTAATTGACGCCGACCGGACAAGATAATTGTCGCAGAACAGCCGATAACGACTTGCCATAGCCCGCACCAGTATCAACCATAATTAAATGATCTGAAATTAGCGGTTCACCGTCAGGACAAGCGGTATGACCTATGACCAGCGTTTTACCGTCCGGGGAACCACACAGGTCACGATCCCAAAGCAGAGTATGAGGATTGATCTTGTCCAGATTCATCTCTCCACCTCCAAGTCCAGCATGGACAAAGATAAATATCCCACACTCAAAATAAAGTGAAGTAGTTTTGAGAAAATCAATATGTTCTTGCGGGATCTCGCCCAATAAAATAAATTCTGTGCAAACGCAAACGATATCCTTTTCATTGTCAGGCACCATTTTAGCGTCGTAGCTTTCCAAGGTTTTAATGCCGCCGTTACCCTTGAAAGCACTTACGTCAGGAGTGCTAATCAGCTCTCGATCCCAAACAAGACTTTGGGATCGCAATTTAACTCCCTCCGTGGCCTTACAACTAATCAGGGCATCCAAAAACATCTGATCATGGTTTCCACGAAGAAAAACAGTTTGCGGGTAACACCGTTTAAAGTTTATCAGCTCATCAATCACGCCTTTAGAGTCCGGGCCTCTGTCGATGTAATCACCAAGAAAAACAAATTGATCATCACCAGTCGGCTGGATCTGATTCAGCAGATCATCCAGTTTAGCCTGGTGGCCGTGTATGTCACCAATAGCTATAAGTCGCTGCACTCTATATCTCCAAAATCAGACCCGGATTAAATCTCTCGACCTGTTCACAAATAAAACAATAAATATTGTCACTAGTGTCCCGTTAAAATTATAAATATCAACATAACTACACGATCTTAAACATAAATATTGATATTTAAGATGTTATCGACTTGAACTTTTTTGTATACATAGGACATGCTCCTTGTGGGATTCCCAAGGAGACAAAATTATGTATGCAGGAAAATTCATATTTTCGCAATTGGTTGCCAATTTACCAATGCACACATTCCGACAATGTGTGGCCCGCTACCAAGGTGAGCGTTATGTCAAACAGTTCCGTTGTCTCGACCAATACCTCGTAATGGCTTTCGCTCAACTGACATCAAGATCAAGCCTTCGAGATATTGAAGCTTGTTTGTGTGCTCACCAGAGCAAACTTTACCACATGGGCATCAGGTCTCCGGTCGTGGCACGCAACACTCTGTCCAAAGCCAACGAACGTCGAGACTGGCGCATTTACGCCGACTTCGCTCAATCTTTGATCCGTACAGCTCGACCTTTATATGCAAAGGAAGACCTTGGTCTCGATCTCGACAATACAATCTACGCTCTCGACGCATCTACGATCGACCTATGCCTCTCGGTCTTTCCTTGGGCACTGTTTCGTTCAACCAAATCCGCTGTCAAACTTCATACTCTGTTGGATCTAAGGGGCAATATCCCAACTTTTATTCATATTTCAGATGGCAAGTTGCACGATGTCAACGTGCTCGATATTTTGTTACCAGAACCTGGAGCATTCTACATAATGGATCGTGGTTATGTAGATTTTAAACGACTATTTGCTCTCAATATAGCCGGAGCATTTTTCGTCATTCGAGCCAAATCAAATACTAAATATCGTCGTCGCTACTCTCGAACTACAGAAGAATCGAGTGCTGTAAAATGTGATCAAACCATAGCACTAACAGGTGTAAACACTGCATCCGACTACCCTCAGTCATTACGACGAGTCAAATATTACGACGATCAGACAGGGAAAACATTTAACTTTCTGACCAACAACTTCGCGATTCCTGCACAGACAGTTGCCGACCTGTATCGCAACCGCTGGCAGGTCGAACTTTTCTTCAAATGGATCAAACAACACTTACGAATCAAATCTTTCTTTGGCACATCAGAGAACGCTGTCAAAAGCCAGATATGAATTGCTATTTCAGTCTACGTACTCATTGCAATCATCAAGAAGCGACTCGACCTCAAGACCGATCTTTACACAATATTACAGATTTTGAGTCTGACCCTGTTCGAGAAAACATCATTAAATCAGTTACTTAGCAATAACGCCGACACGGCAGGCGGCGGAGGCACAGATAACCAACTGAATTTATTCAGTAATTTAACGGGACACTAGTGAAATATTGTTTTATTTAAGGCAAATACACAACACTCAGAACGAGCTATTTTGCTCGTGCATGTTTAAGCTCACTCGATTCCTTGTCCCTGAGTAAAAGAAACGGCATCACGCAAAGTTTTGTTAGGTGGATTTACATTGTCACAGGCTTTTATAAATCGCGTAAAGACGTCGTCATCGACTGATATTTTTCCATGCTCAGCAATGACCCTAGAAGCGTCTGCATCCATTAATTTCACAATATATTCTGTCAAACTATCCATTCCCAACAAAACAGATGCTTTCTCCGCTTTTTCTTTGATTAACGGGTCCAGTCTCAAATCCAGACGTGCGGTAACCATAATTCTGCGTCCTTTCTAAAATGTAATTTTTCGACGTCAACCATCAGTTATGTGTGACACACAGTTTATCAAAGGCCGCACTAAACAAACAATAAAGAAAGATTGTTATCGTGTTTATTTAATCCAGTGAAAACTTGTTTTAAGATCTTCCTTAAATGGCCATTTGCACAATCTATTTTACACCCTCGTCTATCTCGCTAATTGCTATATGAATTTACCGAAACAGTCGTATTAATTCCTGTGAGTTGCACTAACCCTAGCACAGAAATTAGCGCTGGCAGCATAAGCTCAATTTCTGATTGCGGTTATAAATGGGATAGTTACCCAGAGAACCTCTGGCTATACAGTTCTACTGTTTGTAATGGAGTGAAAATAGCAATCTGTTGAAAAGAATCTGAGGTCTGGTCCTGAACTAAGTATGAAGTAGTAAAGGCCTCATGCCCCCCTGTGTCAGGATAACTGTCGTCTCCACTTGTGATACTTTAGCTCAAACCCGAGGGCAAAAGAGAGAACGATATGACCCATTATCCAAAAGAGTTCAAGGAGAGCATTATTGTCAAAATGGTGCCTCCGCAAAATGCCAGCGTGCCGCTACTATCAAAAGAAACAGGTATACCAACAGGCACACTGTATTCATGGCAGCATAAAGCACGCGGGCGCAACAGTGGTGTAACGACCAAGTCACAAAGTACGACACTAAACAACGAAGAGCGGTTTGCAATTATCTTAGAAACTGCCAGTTTTAACGAAGTAGAACTTGGCGAATACTGTCGTCAAAAAGGTATTTACCCAGAACATATCAAAAGCTGGAAAGACACCTTTATTCATGACTCACCAACAGTAATAAGTAAATCACAACGCCAGCAGACACAGCAACAGAGCAAAACCATCCAACAACTTCAAATCGAGTTGCGTCGCAAAGATAAAGCGTTAGCCGAGGCCGCAGCACTGTTGATTTTGCAAAAAAAGTTCCAAGCGCTGTGGACAGAAGCAGAGGACGAAAAATAGATCTTCTGCAGCGCCAAAGAATAATTGCTATGCTCGATGACTGTTGTTCCGCCGGAGCGCGTTTAGCTACAGCATGTGATGTGGTCGGTCTTTCACCGCGCACCATACAACGTTGGCGACAAAGCGGTGCAGTAAAACCCGATGGTCGCAAAGCTGCTTCTAAAAATAGAACACCAGCAAACAAGCTTACAGAACAAGAACGAGACGCGGTTTTAAGCGTTATCAATGAACCACGTTTTGCCAGTTTACCGCCCAGTCAAATTATCCCTAAACTGGCTGACGAGGGCAACTACCTAGCATCAGAATCAACCATGTACAGGGTTTTACGTGAAGAAAAACAACTGGCACACCGTGGTAAAGCTAAACCCGCAACACACTCACGACCACCAGAATTATTCGCCACGGCACCTAATCAATTATGGAGCTGGGATATCACTTACTTAGGCTCTACAGTAAAAGGACTTTATTTTTACCTCTATATGATTATGGATCTGTTTAGTCGCAAAATAGTAGGCTGGGAGGTGTTTGCCGAAGAAACGGCAGCACATGCATCGACCGTAGCTCACAAAGCGTATCTACGCGAAGGCATTGCCGGTAAGTTGCTGCGACTGCATTCTGATAATGGCTCACCCATGAAAGGGGCCACCATGCTAGCAACACTGCAGCGTCTCGGTGTTGTGCCATCATTCAGCCGTCCATCAGTTAGTAACGACAATCCATACTCTGAAGCATTATTTAAAACGATAAAATATCACCGCAGCTTTCCAGAACAACCCTTTGAAACTGTAGATCAAGCACGGCAGTGGACAGCAGTATTTGTCGCTTGGTACAATGAAGAACATCAACACAGCGCTATTAAATTTGTAACCCCAGCACAACGCCACCGTGGTGAAGATCGCGAGATTCTGCAACAGAGGAAAGAACTTTACACTACAGCGAAAAACAACCGACCAGAAAGATGGTCGGGAAACTGTAGAAATTGGGAGCGACCTGAAGTGGTTACATTGAACTATGAACAAGCAGCAAAGGAGCAGTTATTACTCCGAGCACAGGGATAGATAAAATGCGACAGGTTACTTGACACATACCGATGCTGACCTTTTAAGATTAGGTGTTGATGGTTCGAATGTGTGTTGAGCAAGGCGTGTTCAAAGAGGCACAATCCTTGTAGAGTCAATTTTGCAAGACTGTTATCAATTTCCTTTATGCATATTTTTCCCTAAAAAATAATTTTTCTAAATTAAAATAGGACAACGCACGATAAGGTAAGTAAGCTGCATATATTTTAATTTTCTAAAATGGATAGGAGGATCTATTATGAGTGTGTCTGGAGTTCAATCTGCTCAAATAGTGTACGGAAATGGTTCGACTCAAAAATCGAACCCAGTTATAGATGCCACTACTAGCCGCAAGTCCAATACCGACAGCGTAAGTATCTCAGATGCTGCTAGGGTGATGGCCCAAAAGGACGCAGTCGAACAAAGTCCTCAAACAAATAATGAGCCCTATCAGCTTTGGATCGATGATGGTTCGTACAGTAAAGAGCTTATATATATCCCAGAGGAATTTAAAGATTTATATCCGTACGCGCTTGACCCTACAAAACTAGGGATGAAACTTGATGTAGATCGTAGTGCTGCCTATGGCAAGCTCTCTTCTGCCGAAAGAGAGGATCTTTCCGAGTATATTTCAACGGTGAGCGAGCATTATCGGGACGAGAGAGATGCAAGGGGGATTCAATCGAATCATGAATTTCAGACATTGACTAAAAACAACGAGCAGTTGAGAAATGAAATTCATCAAGGAATACGGGAGCGCATGTTTTCTGATCCACGAACTGTGGAATTGATGGAGGAATTCGGAATAAAATTCTAAACAAGAGGGGCTCATTAAAAAGACACCTCATGGCTATACAGAAACCGTTACTGGGATGATAATTTATTATACGGCGGGGTTCAAGAACCCCGCCAGAAACAACTCGCTTCTATCTAATTATTTCAATCAAGGGGCTGGTGCATATTGTAGGGCTCGAACAACCTCTCTTTCTGGGGCAATTCCACCCCCTACAGGAATGGATAGCGCGTGTTCTTTGGGGAGACCAAAGCCAGTTCGTCCGAGAATCAACGTTTCACCATTCCATTGCGAAAATAATTCATAAAGCGGAATTCTTAGGTGGCCTCGCACTGGATCTGCGATGAACGCTCGTCCTTGGGTCGCTCCTTTGAGCACCACAAAATGATTCAGGTTTTTCCTCCTTAGCAGAATAATCACAGGTCCATCAAGCGCAGAAACAGACTGTTGAGGCAACATAACACCCTTAGCAGAATAACCAAGTCGTGTTGCAACATTTTTCAAATCAAGCATAGAAAAACCATCAGTCATTCGGTCACTTATTTCCTGTCTAGTTAGATGAAAAGTTATATCCATCAAAATCATTTGTTCATCTCTATGATCTTCAAAATATTTTGATAAAAGGAGAGAGAGAGCCGAAGCACCACAGGAATAATCCAAAGTCTGTCTTTCTATGCCCTCCATCCTTATTTGATTTAAAGGTTTGAGTTTGAAATAAGGACTCTGTGCAAGCGCATTAGTCGAAGAAGATATAATTGCAAAAAGAATAATACCTTTAGCAAGCATTTGAATCATTAATATCTCCGCGCAACTTGTAACGAAAACGAATTAGCACCAGCATCGTCATTCAGAGTGAAGGTAACTTGGGGGGTCACCACCCAATTATCACCGAAGCGGTATGATGCTGAAAAAGAAAGATCCATTGGCTCAGAATCCGACCCCTCAACGGTAATCCCATCAACTTCCATGGTCGACTGATACCCCAATGCCAGACGGCTACCAATTGATATTTTTTCATTTAAGGCGAATCCAAAGCCAAAATAACCATTTGCACCCCATCCTGGAGCGATATTGTAGCCGTCAATGGTTTCAGGAAAGGAATGGCTATAGGAAAGGCCACCAAATAGAATAGCAGGGTCAAGCGTTCGTACAAACGATGTGCCAATAGTAAGATCCCAATGGCCACTACTGTTATTAAGTGGATCTAGCCATGTGGACATGGAGTCGTAATATTTTTTTTTGCCAGTTGGTGCATTAACACTTAAGCTTACTGAAATGGCAGGACTTTTTTCAGTCTCAGGCACTAAAAGGTATTGAAGCCCCAAAGATATGTCACCTAAATCCCACGACTCAGTATCTCGCACGTATTCGTTGGTTGAAACTTCCTGTATGTATGTATATGTCAAAGGAAGGGTCAACCAACCTTCTAGCTTGTCATATAGACCCGCGCGACCCGTTAACGTAAATCCAAACTTTCTAGCGCTGTAAGCTGACCGCTGAAAATAGCCGACATTCATCAGTGAGTTATTTCGACGAGATTGCAGGTAGCTAAACCCCAGACCCAGTTCATAGCTTCCAGGTGCAAGCAAAACGGTAGATCCCGTCAAGAAATCTAGGGGGGGCGACTTATTTTCTTCCTTACCAAAACTCTGCTCTTGCCCATGTGACAATGAGTCTTTCTTACTTGAAGGAAAGACTCTCGTCATAGAGATAATGTTGGCGGGATTGATTTTGCTTTCACCAAAGTTTTTTGAGACCAAAACTGTAGTATCATCCTCGGTTCGAGAAAGGTTTCCTCTTACAATTTCACCGGAAATGAATTTAATCTCGTAGTCATCTTCTGTAAACAGTCCCGTGATCTCTTCAGATCTCAAACTTATAAATGGTCCATATTTGGAACTAAATACACATAAACCTTCACTTAAGGTTATCAATTCTCCAGATATAATATCACCATTGATTAAACAAATCGTATCGGATTTAGCAGTGCACGGAGATAATAAAAAAATAAAAAATGTACCAACGAGAAGCAGATGGTTTGCGAATTTCATATAAGAACTCACCTTATTGTGTTGTTTGACTTACTTCAAAAATCTCTATTTCAACTAATCGAAGATAAATAGCAGAATCAATATGTCTAGAAAACGTCAATAAACATATTGACTGTTAGGCTAGATGCGGTCGTTGTAACCAATATCTTTCACAACAGACTAGAAAGGTCTTCTTAGCTGTCCTCACAAATATAGGTTTGCCACTGTAATCCTTCGTGGCGAAATTAGTGAACGTCATGGAAAACACTATTCCTATGACGTTATTTTTTTAAAATCATACGATACCAAGTTTCCGATAGGGGCCTAACCTCACGATGTTAAATTTTTACCAACTGAAAGTTGAGATTGGCCGGTTCCACGCAGTTGCGTAGGCGGTATAGGGAGACAGTGTTGTGTGATCAGCGTTCAATAATCGAACTTGATACTCAAAAGTAACAGCATTTGCTGCAACCCAAGTAGTTCCTGTGCTAATTCTATCGGCCAGCCATATATCACCAAAGCCTGCATATCCTTCAACGTCGATTTCTTTGCCATAAGTGGATGCAGAACCAACATAGTTATACTGTGCATAGTCGAATTCACTGCCAAAGTGCTTCCAGGTAACGTGATGCTTTCTTTCTCCTACGGTGTAACTTGGAAGTGGTACTCCAGTGTAAATAGCGGTTCCCCTTGCTTCATCAAGAGCCGCATCGTTCATCACGGAGTGCGAGACTCCCTGATTCTGTAAAGAAGATAAAATTGAGTTCTCAGCCAAACTCACTCCGGCTGTAATCATTACCAGTGCTAATACCGCGAAAAAACAAATCATTTTTTTCATTCTTTTACTCCTCATTTCTGTTTGATGTAAGATTAGGCTCCTATCAGGAGGGGAGACTAACTGTAGCTGAGACAGGAAGTAAATTGATTTTTATTAAAAATCTGTTATGGGCGCAGGTCTTAGCTTAGAATAAGGGGTGGATGGGTGTGCAGGGGATATGATTGGAGCAACTCTTCCGGTTATTGTGTGCAAGGGATAGCGAGCCTTTCTGATATCCGACCTTTTTTATGGATAATGCGATGACGCGGTTCCTTGTGAGGTCATAATTGAAAAAGGTGCCAGCGCCGAAACTTTCATATTTAGCAACTATCTATCGAGAAATTTATAACGGTAAGGAGCCTCAGACCTTACCTAAGATTAGAATCTAAGACTCCTAATCAGTTTTGTTTTAGACTATTAATCTTGCCGCCTTAACTACGATTTTAACGACTTTTTCTGCCTTGCTAACGACATTTGAAATTTGTTCCAAATTTTCTATTTTTTCTTTAATTTCTTCAGTAACACCCACAAGGTTATCTCGTGTTGCCTCCATCGCTTCAATTTTATCTGATATTTGTACTGATCTGAAATGATCCTCCATCTCGTCCAAATTGATATACATTTTTTGCATTAATTCTTGATCTTCTGGCCACCCATAGCATCGAACAATTCAGCTTTGCACTCTGAAACCATTGTTCTTATATCTTCAATATCCATATTTTCAACATTCATATTTTATCTCCTAATATTAGTCATCCAATTGTTTTTTAAGGTCTACGGCCGCTTTCACTTCATCAGCGAATACGCGGACTGATTCGATAGCCCTGTCCAATTTCTTCTTCTTTTTCAAGCCCTTTTTGAGGTCAGCATGAGCACGACGTAACTTTTCAATTGAAGATTTCGCCTGTATTGCGAGTTGCTGTGCTTCAGAAGAAAGTTCGAACGCATCAGCTGCTTGTATTGCAGAAAATAACGGAGAGTTTGTGATCGAGCCATTGAGGTCTTTTTTGATAATACGTTTTAAGTTTTGTTCAGTTTCAAGAAGATAAGCAGGCTTTGATTCGCTCGGGATATACAAACTCAAATAGTCATTTACGGCCACAGTCAACTTCTCAATGATGGGATCTGCATCGGATATAGCTTTTTTAAGTGCTTTGGCTTGTTTGTTTTTGATGAATATTCCACCAATGCCTCGAATTCCACCCGCTAAAAAGCCACCAACACCGCTCAGTTCTCCTTCATACGATTCATTATATAGATTAACCCCTTTATCAAACTGGCTACCCAAGCCTTCAGCCTCTTCTGCGAGGGAGTCGGTGAACTTATCTGACGAAAGGACAACAAGAAGTTGAGAATAGTTATTAAGAATTGATAGAGCGCGGTTTGCTTTTTGAGCTAAAGCTGTTTGATCTCTTTCTCCTTGAAGAGATGACTCAATTTGCTTTATTGCCATCTCTCCTGGCAGAAATCCTGCCGCTGCCATTATTCTTTCTTGCTTGCGTAACTCTATGTGGGCATCTGTTACCGCCCCAGGTAAAACTTTATAGTTTTGAGTTGTGTCAATGCTTCGACTACCCGCTGATTGGCGACTGGCATTGAATATTTCCGTTGCCTTAGCTCGAAGGCGCAACCTCGCTACATCTATCCTTGTTCGTCGCCGTGCATGTTCGTAATAGCTTGAACGTGGAACTGAAAATAGTGAGCAAAGTTTGCGAACATTGCTATGCTCTCTTAATTGGGTGATCACCCTGAACGTTTTATATCGTCCGACATCAAGAGAGCTGTAGCCTTTTTTAGAATCATTTTGTCGGTCTCTAACTCCTTGATTCGTTTTTCCAGTTGTTGAATACGTTGCTGCTCTGGCGTTAACGCTGCAGCTTTTGGCGTTACGCCATTATGTTCTTGTTCGAGTTATTTAACCCAACGCCGCATAACCGACAAACTAACATCCACTGATCGGCTAGCTTCGGTAACTGAATAACCCTGATCAATGACAAGGCTGGCGGCTTCTCGTTTAAACTCTTTGGTAAATGATCGTCTTTCCATAACGATGAACACTCCTTTTAGATGGTTCAATATACCACCTTAAATTGTGTCCGGCTTTAGTAGACCACTTCAGCTATCGCCACAAAGGTCGTCACTCTCGCGCAGGCGGGAGTCTAGAAATCTATGCAAAACCTCTGGATCCCCGCATTCGCGAGGATGACGAATACGGGAAACAAAACCACAGCGGAAGATTAGTGTTACTCAGGTAACAAGATGTCACCTCGTTAAACGTATTCATCCACACATCCGCCGTCCCAACAGGAAATTAATTTTCGACACAAACCAAACATTGTTCACGCGAAACCTGCAGTTGCCTGCTGCGCTAGCTGCCAGAAGGCAGACACATTTGCCAACTTCAACGATGCCCTCTGGCAACACAACCCCACCACGTAAGGCTCTAGCTTTGGGGCATGCTCTACCAATCTGACTTTTGACTTAAACGGGCTGCGCTCCCAAACTAAACGAGGCACAACACCAATACCACCACCCATGGCAATCAAAGCAATCAAAGCTTCATTGCCAGACACCTCAGAGCATATATTGGCGCGCACATGATTTTTCTTCAGCCATGAATCAATGCGCTCGCGCGATAAACCGTGCTGTGGTAACACCAACTTGGCTACCGATAGATCAAGCTCACCATCACTCCCAGTTAAATCATCCTGTCCACCATCATGGTGAGCACAGCGCGGATCATTTCTTGGGTCTTCATATACTGGAGCGATAAACACTAACGGAGTAGTGATCAGAGGCAGAATCTCAAGTTGGGATCTTTTGCCTTTATCAGAGAACGGTATAGCGGCCACGGCGATATCAATCTCACCACTGGCAATCTGATCTAGCGCTTGTTCAGCTGCCCCAGTGCGTAACTCCAACTGTACGTAAGGATAACGGCTGCGGTAATCTGCCAAGATCATCGGCAAAATATCATACACGGCAGTCAACGACGCGTAGATAGACAAGCTACCTGCTATTGACTGCTCTTCACGAATGAGCTGCTTAAAACTGTACCACTGCTGAACCGCTTCTCGCGCATACTGACGAAATCGTTCACCTTCTGCTGACAAACGCACGCTGCGCTTATCGCGCACAAACAGCTCGCGTTCTACCTGATCTTCCAAGCGCTGTATAGTACGCGTCAGCGCCGATGGACTTAGGCCACACAGTCTACTGGCGCGCCCAAAATGCAGCTGCTCAGCCACTACTAAAAAAATCTCCAACTCGCGGATATCCATATAACTGTCCCCACATTTTCACCCAGCAGAAAACACTCTTGAAACATTCAATCGTTGCGTTTTACGCAACACAATATACACATCTAATCAATTTACACAACAATGTAAATAGGCTAAAATGCGTATAATTTTCCAAATACACTATTAATTGTTCGCTTATTTAGCATTTTTCTACTCATCCCACTAATTGTTTACAGGAGAAATACCATGGGTCAAAATTATTTCAACACCCTCACGCTACGCCGCAAACTCGACGAACTTGGCACTTGCCGCTTCATGGAAGCAGATGAATTCGTCGACGGCTGCAAATACGCCAAAGGGAAAAAGATCGTTATCGTCGGTTGCGGAGCCCAAGGTCTGAACCAAGGTTTAAACATGCGCGATAGCGGTCTTGAAGTCTCTTACACCCTGCGCAAGGAAGCCATTGCACAAAAGCGTCAGTCTTATCTTAATGCCACAGAAAATGGCTTTACCGTAGGCAGCTATGAAGAACTATTGCCCACTGCTGACATCGTCATGAACCTGGCTCCAGACAAGCAACACACCGATGTAGTCAACACCGTAGTACCCATGATTAAAGAGGGTGCAACATTCTCTTACGCGCACGGCTTCAACATTGTTGAGGAAGGCACCGTAATCCGTAAAGATCTTACCGTTATTATGGTAGCCCCAAAATGCCCAGGTTCCGAAGTACGTGCTGAGTATGTGCGTGGTTTCGGCGTGCCGACACTTATCGCGGTGCATGGCGAAAACGATCCCAACGGTGACGGCATGGAACTCGCCAAGGCACTGTGCTGCGCCCAAGGTGGTAACCGTGCCGGGGTTCTGGAATCATCCTTTGTCGCTGAGGTTAAATCTGACCTTATGGGCGAGCAGACTATCCTGTGCGGTATGCTGCAAGCCGGTGCTCTGCTGTGCTTCGATAAGATGGTAGACAACGGTATCGACGCCCCTTACGCTGTAAAACTTATCCAATACGGCTGGGAGACCATCACCGAAGCCCTGAAACATGGTGGTATCACCAACATGATGGATCGCCTGTCCAACCCAGCTAAACTGGAGGCATTTGAACTGGCGGAAGAGATGAAAGAGATCATGCGTCCACTGTTCCAAAAGCACATGGACGACATCATCACCGGGGTATTCTCCAGCACCATGATGGCCGACTGGGCCAATGACGACATCAACTTGTTGACTTGGCGTGAGCAAACCGGTCAAACAGCTTTTGAAAAAACTACCGCCGCCGGTGACATCTCCGAGCAAGAATATTTCGACAAAGCGATTCTCATGGTAGCAATGGTTAAAGCTGGCGTTGAACTCGCTTTCGAGAGCATGGTTGAAGTGGGCATCGAGCCTGAATCGGCATACTACGAGTCGCTGCACGAAACTCCACTCATTGCTAACACCATCGCTCGCAAAAAACTGTACGAGATGAACCGCGTTATCTCTGACACTGCTGAATATGGTTGCTATCTGTTCGCCCACGCCTGTGTCCCGCTGCTGAAAAATTTCATGGACAGCGTTACCACCGAGGTTATCGGTAAAGGGCTAGACCACAAAGATACCAGCGTCGACAACAGCACCTTGGTACTGGTCAACGCCGAAATCCGTACTCACTTCATTGAAGAGATCGGTCAGGAGCTGCGTGCCGCTATGAGCGGGATGAAAGCTATCGTTTAATAAATACCAGCTCGGTTGAATACAGCTTAGGCATAAACACGAAGGCCATCTGTCTAACATCAGGTGGCCTTCGTGTGTTTAATGATGTTCATCGGGGATAAAGCGAGGTTCCAGCATGCAAACACGCTGCGTTTGGTGTGGTAACGATCCACTGTACATCGACTACCATGATCATGAATGGGGAGTACCTGTACATGATGAACGCCAGTTGTTTGAGATGTTGTCCCTTGAGGGCGCGCAGGCGGGTCTTAGCTGGTTAACCATTTTAAGAAAACGCGCGGGATATCGTCAGGCTTTTGCCAATTTTGACATCAACATTGTCAGCAACTTTGCACCAGCCGTAATTGATGACCTTATGACCAATCCAAACATAGTGCGTAATCGCCTCAAGATAACATCTGTCGTTAACAATGCTCACGTCGCATTGA
>Ga0307991_1000922_pt1 | contig 21207 bp, 16 predicted proteins | sample EllFjometagen131_FD_203146 | JGI IMG/M metagenome (GOLD analysis project Ga0307991, IMG submission 203146) | Marine microbial communities from Ellis Fjord, Antarctic Ocean - #131 | ecosystem: Environmental > Aquatic > Marine > Unclassified | place: Southern Ocean | collected 2014-10-08 | reverse complement strand
AGCCGGAGATGTTTTGAATATAGTCACGGCTCTGCGGGCTCCGGTCCCGATCCAGTACCGCAAACCGGATATCCTCGACATCCAGGTTGATCCCATAGCCGATGATAAACATCAGGATCACCGTGCCAAGAAGCGCAAAGGTGAGTCGGATGGGATCGCGTATCACCTCCAAGGTTTCACGGTACGCGTAGCCGAAAAGCCGCAACAGGCTGAAGACACTCGGGTGGCGGCGGTTCCGGCGCGATGGAACAGTATCAAGTTTAATTTCAGCGGCATCTGCCTTTTCTCCGCTGGCCTCTTCCAGATAATCGATAAAGGTCTCTTTCAAGCTCGTTTGGCCACGGGCTTCGACCAGGGCAGCGGGTGAGTCGGTAACCAATACCTTGCCGGCGTGCATCAAAGAGATACGATCACATCGTTCACCCTCGTTCATGAAATGGGTGGATATAAAGATAGTCACGCCGTCGTTGCGGGAAAGATCAATCAACAACTCCCAGAAGCCGTCCCGCGCCACCGGGTCAACTCCGGAAGTCGGCTCATCCAGGATCAACATCTCGGGTTTGTGGATCACCGCTACTGCCAGCGAGAGCCGCTGCCGAATACCCAGGGGAAGCCTGGCAGCAAGGTCGTGCTCGTATACTTTGAGATCGAAACGTTCGATCATCTCGTCCACCCGTGCCGGAATTTGCTCTTTCGGCAGGTGAAACAGCTGTGCATGGAGCACCAGGTTCTGCCGGATCGTCAGTTCCGAGTACAGTGAAAATGCCTGGGTCATATAACCGACGCGATTGCGGATTTTCGGATCATGCGCTTTGGTCGGCTGACCGAAAAGCCAGGCTTTGCCCTCGGTCGGCGGCAGCAACCCGGTCAGCATTTTCATGGTCGTGGTCTTGCCGCAGCCGTTGGAACCCAAAAAGCCGAAAATCTCACCCCGCTCGATCTTGAAATTCACGTGATCCACCGCGGTAAAATCACCAAAACGCATCGTCAGGTTTTCGGCAATGATGGCCTTTACCCTCTCATCCTTGATAATTCGCGGGGGAACCACTAGGGTTTTATGTCCCTGGCGTTTTTTCTCCGGCAAGAGTTGAATAAACGCTGCGTCCAGATCACCGGTTCCGGTTTGCTGAAGCAACTCTTTCGGCGTCCCGGTGGCCAGCACCTTGCCATCATCCATGGCCACCAGCCAGTCGAAACCTTCGGCTTCCTCCATGTAAGCGGTGGCAACGATCACACTCATCCCTTCGCGCCGCGCCCGAAGGCGCTCGATCAGCTGCCAGAACTGGCGGCGCGAAAGCGGATCGACGCCGGTCGTCGGTTCATCCAGGATCAGCAGATCAGGATCGTGAATCAGGGCGCAGCAGAGCCCCAGTTTCTGTTTCATCCCTCCGGAAAGTTTGCCGGCGGGACGGTTTCTGAACGGTGCAAGTCCGGTGCTTTCAAGTAGTTCTTTAATTCGTATCTTACGTTCTTTCCGGGCTTGGCCGAAGAGCCGGCCAAAAAAATCGACGTTTTCGAAAACGGACAAGGACATATAAAGATTTTTACCTAATCCCTGCGGCATATAGGCGACGCGCGGGCAGATCTCAGCCCGGTGGCGGTGGTTGCGCATATCACCCTCAAGCACTTCCACTGTACCATCCTGGATTTTGCGGACACCTGAGATCAAAGCCAATATTGTCGATTTACCAACTCCGTCAGAACCAATAAAGCCAATCATGCAGCTGGCGGGGATATTCAGAGTAACATCATCGACGGCGGCGGTTTTGCCGTAATGATGACTGAGACCGGTAAGTTGGGCAATGGTGTTCATTACTCTTCAGTCGCTTTTTGAGGCGCATGGTTCGGGAGCACCTTCAGCTCCGGTGGCCACGGAGCGGATTCGTCAAGACGGATATACGCCACCCCGGGAAGTCCCGTCTTGACTTTTTCAAGGTGTGCTTTGAGCAGCTCGGGATCAATCTTCACCTTGATGCGGAACATCAGTTTTTCGCGTTCGGTCCGGGTCTCGACCGCTTTGGGTGTAAACTGGGACTGGGGCGAAACAAAGGAGATTTTTGCCGGGATGGCGACATCCGGCAAGGCATCGAGCACAATGCGCGCATCCGCCCCGATATCGACCCTGCCGGCCTGTGCCATCGGCAGAAAAATGGTCATATAGACATCGGTCAATTCCAGCAATGTCAGTACCTTGCCGCCGCTACCAAGCACTTCGCCGACTTCAGCCAGTCGGTAAAGCACCCGGCCATTGATCGGTGCACGCAATACACAGTCATCGAGATTCACCTTGATGGTTTCCGTTTTGGCGATGGCTGCCTTGATGGCGTCCCCGGCACTCAACACCTGGGCCTCAACCGCAGACACAGCGGCTTTGGCCGTCTGGACCGCGGTTTCGTGCTGCTGCAGTTGCACCAGCGAAATGTTCTTGTTGACATAAAGGCTTTTCGAGCGCTCCAGATTCTTTTGGGCCAGTGCAAGTTCACTTTTACGTTGCGCGACAATGGCTACAGCATAGTTTTTGTTCTGTCGTGCCTGTTCCACTTGTGCCTCTGCCAGTTTTAACCGGGCTTTCAACTCATTGGTATCAAAACGGGCAAGCACCTGGTTGGCTTTGACCATATCCCCTTCCCGGACCGAAATTTCGGACAGTCGACCGGGAAGTTTGGTGGCAATGTCCACCTCGGTCGCTTCGATTCGCCCGTTTCCGGAGGCAAATGCTTCTGGGAGAGTCGGTTTATTAAAATAGCCGCCGCCAAACATCAATGCGGCAATCACACCAGCGGTTATTGCCACATACATTATCCACTTCATCGTTGTTCTATTCATCTTATCTTCTTCCTGTCAGATTTCGTCAACAGAGTTCATCTCATTACTATGGCGCTCATCGCTGTTTTATGCTTACCCCGCCGCCGGCGATGAAAGCCTCCAGCCGTTCGCTCACCAGGTCACGGCGCGGGTCGTCCAGAAAAAAATCGAACTCGCCGATGTCGCGCTGCAGGGACATCAAATCCAGCAAAAATTTATAAACCGCATTGGCTGCAGATTGATCTGCGGCCAGGCTCGCATTCTGGGCAATCAGGAGGTCCGTCATGGACCGTGTCCCTTCGGTATAGTTTTCTCTCACCAGCTCGAAGCTCTTACGGGCCGCTTCTGCCGCCTGGGCAGACAATTCAATCGACGGGTAACTGGCACGAATGGCGTGCAGATCTCCGCGTATACGTTGTTCTATAGCTTCCCGGTTCCCCTGGTACCGGACCTTCAACTGCTGCACGTTCAATTCTGAGCGCGAGCTGCGGGCGCGACGGGCGCCACCCTCAAACAAGGGTAGCGACAGGTTGATACCGGCCTGCCAGTTTGTTTGATCTTCAAGACTGAAGCCGGCCGCCGGATCACGGGTTTCATCGAACGTGCGGGAGACCTCACCGATCAAGATAATATCCGGCGACCAGTAGGCACGCTGGTCGGATTCAAGCTGCCGCGCCTGGGCCGCAATCTGCGCCTCCAACTGAGCCAACTCCGGGGACAAACCGAATGCTTCAGTGATAAAAAACTCACCCATTAAATCATATGCTCTTTCATTGGCAATACTGTTCAGCAGCGCTTTGCGGCTGATCAACAAACTCGGGTCGTCGAGCGTGGCGGGTTCGGTTATAAAGCGGTCGCTTATCGATCGGTGCAGGATGCGGTTGAGCCCATCCCGCGCCTTTTCAAGGTTGGCATTGGCCTGTAAAACATTCTGACGTATCGTCGCCATCTCGCTTTCCCAGCGATAAACATCCGACACATCAGCCGCACCTACCTGCACCCGGTTTCTGGCCAGTTCCAGATTGGTTTGCGTCAATTTCAGGTTGTTTTGCTGGATACGAAGGTGGGTCTGCGCAATCAGGACATTGAGAAATGTCGTCGTTGCCTGCTGCACGATCTCCAGCTCCAAGGTTCGTTGCTGTGCCTCCCTGGCAATCTGCAAGTGCTTCTGAATGGCCAGATTTGCCAGGGTGCTTTCAGAAAACAGGATCTGCTCCAGTCTGATCGAACCGACCGTACTTTTTTCGGCATAAAACCCGCTTTGGACAAAGACGTTGTCGTCATTATTCTGAAGGTAACTGACATTCCCAAAGATCCGGGGGAAAAGAACCGAACGCGCTTCGGCGATATTATTGCTGCCGGCCTGTACTCCAAGTTGGCCCGCCACGATAGTGAGATTCGCCTTTATCGCCTCCTGTGCCGCCGCCGAAAGACTCATCGGCGGACTTTCTGCTTCCGGTTCGCGGTTCAGCAATACGGCCTTTTTTAACACCTCAAAGTCAGGTGATACACCGATTGCGCGCGCCGTCTTCATATTAATCGTCAGCTGACGCTTTTCCTCAAAAATCACCGGTTGCGTGCTCGCCGGCGCGCCATGGAGGACCGCCTCCATATTGAGCGCTGTCCGGCGGACCTTGCGGGAAAGATCGGCAGTCGCTTTTGCCGACATGAAGATGCCCTGTTCGACAGTAATCCCATCTGCAAGCGTGTAACTCGGCAGGTGCCGTTCAATCAGCCCGGCAATAAGCTTCTGTTTCGCCGCCCGATTCAGCCTGGGGAGGGGGGCAATCATCACTGCTTGGACAACGGCGGGGATTTCAGCCGCCAGATCTTCGTCTGCGGTTGAATTTGTAGTGAAATGCAAGGCAATACCCTGACTTCTTGCCGTCTTGATCGTCCGTTCGACGGCTTCGGGGAAAAAGCGATATTGCACTTCATCAACCAGTAAGGCAAGACGGGTAAATTCAATGACCTTGAGGAACGTTTCCAGTTCCACCTCAAATCGTGACTCGGTGGTCAGATAATTAAGGTTTTTGACGCCGCTTACGCCGCCACTGCGTGATATGCCGAGCAGATCCGGGTTAAACACGAAGGGCGCGAAGGTGGGTTTACGCAAGTTGCCGCTCGTGGCGGCGAGTTGACTCGACAGCAATCCCAAGGCCAAAACCATGTCGACTTCCGGGTCATTTTGCAAACGAGCCAACGCGGCGGTGATCCGATCCGTCGACCACTGCCCGTCAAACTGTTTCGACTCGGGAAAGCGAATTATAAATTCGCCTGCGGTCAAATTCCTTAGTTCATCCAAAAAAAGCAAACGAAGCTCTCCGAGCCCTTCCATCGAACCGTCTGTCACCACGCCGATTGTGACCACGGGCCTGTTTTCCGCCAAGGCATACGTACTCATCAGCAACATGGTGACGATAAGCGCGAACAGTTTCTTTATTGCCTGGGTCCAGCCAATAGATACGTAAACGCTTACGCTTTTTAACCATTGTTGGTTCTGTTTTGGCATTCGCATACTTTCAATCAAGCTTCAGGATTACCCTCATAATTTCAGGCTCATCAGGAACCCACACTCGGGTAAACCCCATCACTTCACAAAGTTTCAGCATCGGCTGATTGTCGGCCAATACATCGCCATAAAGTTCGCCGATCCCGCGCTCACGGGCGTAGTCAATGATACGCCGCATGAGAAACACCCCCAGTCCCAGACCGGTCATCTCATGATGGACAATGATCGCGTACTCCGCTTTCTCATTATCCGGATCAGCGATGATACGAACGAGCCCATAAATGTTGGTCTTGCCGGGGATACCGGATTCGGTCAGGAGTAATGCCATCTCCCGGTCATAGTCAATTTGGGTAAATCGCGCCGCGTTTAGATGGCTCAGTACTTTCATCGGCAGAAAAAACCGCAAACGGATTTCTTCCGCGGTCAAATTGGCAAATACCCGTTGAAGCGAGGGCTCGTCTTCAGGCACGATGGGACGCAACAACAATGTGCGCCCATCACCAAGCGGTACTTCTTCTTCCAATGCTTTGGGATAGGGACAAATTGCCAGACGTTCTTGGGCATGACCTGAGCAGGCTTTGACCTTGATCCGCGTATCAAGGCCAATGACACCGTTAGCGTCTGCCAGCAAAGGATTGATATCAAGCTCGACAATCTCTCCCATATCGATTACCAACTGGGATAAACGTACCAAGGTCAAAGTTATTGCCTCCAGATCAACCGCCGGTTGATCTCTATATCCCTCAAGCAACTTATAGACTCGCGTGCGTTTCATCATTTCCCGGGCAAGATGCATGTTGAGCGGCGGCAACCCCAAGGCCTTATCATTAATCACTTCAACCGCAGTCCCACCGTGGCCAAACAAAAGTACAGGACCAAATTGGCGATCCTCGATAACCCCGATAATCAATTCCCGACTACCGGGACGCCGCACCATAGGCTGGACGGTGAATCCATCGATATGAGCGTTGGGACAAATCGATTCGATCCGCTTGAGCATGCCTTCTGCTGCTTCTTGAACTGCAGTCGATTGTTCAAGATCCAGGACAACCCCACCGACATCGGATTTATGGGTGATGTCCGGCGACAGGATCTTAAGAGCAACCGGTTGTCCCATTTCTTCGGCCGCCTGCGCGGCCTGAACAGGTGACTTAGCAACTACCGTCGGTACGCAAGGAATCCCGTAGGCAGACAACACCGCTTTACTTTCCGGTTCAGTCAACCAATCACGGCCTTCCTGAAGGACACTGCTGATATAGTTTTTTGCCGCCAGCGTATCCGGGGTAAAAGCTTCGGGTATCGAAGGAGGCGTTTGCATCAATAGTTCTTGATTACGACGGTAGTTGACCATCTGCATGAATGCCCGAACCGCCGCTTCCGGGGTCTCGTAGGAGGGTATCCCATGGTTCATGAACAAGCGGCGGGCCGGCCTCGCAGCCTCTTCCCCGGCCCAATTTGTCAGGACGCAAACGCGACGATGTTTGTCAACAGCGTCGATTACCGCCTGGGCTGCTTCCGTAGCGGAAGCGACTGCGGTAGGACAATTAAGAACTAATGTGGCATCAATATTCCGGTCTTCCAACAAGACCTCAAAAGCGGCACCATAGCGACTGCCCGGAGCGTCACCAATAATATCCACAGGGTTGCCATGCGACCAGGTCGCGGGCAAAACATTATTAAGCTGGGCGATCGTCTCCGTGGATAATTCAGCCAAGCGGCCACCATATTCAATCAAAGCATCCGTTGCCAGAACTCCAAGACCACCACCGTTGGAAAGAATGGTCAGACGATCACCATCCGGTAAACGCCCCGCAGTCAAGGACTCCACAGCTTCGAATAATTCCTCCAAGCTGTGCACCCGCAACATGCCGGCCCGGCGTATTGCGGCGTCATAGACTTCGTCCATGCCGGCCATGGCGCCGGTATGGGATGCGGCGGCCCGAGCTCCTTCAGCATAACGTCCAGCCTTTATGACAATAACTGGTTTCGACCGGGCCGCAGCCCGGGCTGCCGACATAAACTTGCGTGCTTGGGTAATTGATTCAACATACAGCAAAATCGCTGTGGTCGCCATATCATTAGCAAGATAGTCAAGCATATCACCAAAATCGACATCCGCCATATTACCCAGCGAAACCAGATAAGAAAAACCAATTTTGCGCGATTTGGCCCAGTCCAATACCGAGGTCACAATCGCTCCCGACTGCGCCACAAAAGCGAGGTGACCTTCCAACGGAGAGGTGTGGGCAAAACTGGCGTTTAAACCAACGCCCGGCACCATGACTCCAAGGCAGTTGGGACCATTGATGCGCAAAAGGCAGGGTCGTGCGGCATCGAGCATCGCCTGACAAAGTTGACGATGCTCAGCCCCAGCGGTTTCGGAAAAACCCGCACTGATAACGACAGCCGCCCGTGTACCTTTTCGGGCAAGTTCGGCAATAATCCCAGGGACGGTCGTTGGCGGAGTCGCAATGACCGCCAGATCCGCTGGTTCAGGAAGACTGGAGATCTCTTTGTATACCCGAATGCCACCAATAAAACGATGATGAGGACTAACCAGATCGATAGGGCCATCAAAACCACCAGACAAAAGATTGCTGACAAGAACGGCTCCGACCGACTGTGCTTCGTCACTTGCGCCAATGAGAGTGATGGAGCGCGGTTGAAACAGGTACTTAAGATTACGGACACTCATGAACACCTCAAATTGCAAACAGATAGTTTTCTAAAATATATCAAAACCTAAATTGAGCGGTTAGCTTTTAGCCGTTAGCTATTAGTTCAATGATTACAGGATGTTTACTATTGCAAGCTGCCATCCGTTAGGTCTTATTGCTAATGAACGTAATGTCTTGATTTTTTAAGCTAAATGCTGATAACTAATCGCTAATTGCTTAGCTTAATCAAAACCCTCTTGACACTATGCATTGTTTTTTGAAAATCAGTTCAAGACCGGCAAAATCCCGTCTTACTCATTCCGGAACCGCATGATAATATTGCAATAAATCCAACATGGTGAGATCGGCTATCACCTTTTTTTCCCTGTCCAGAATGGGGATTTCTTTAACCAGGGCCTTGATCATCCGCTTGATCACCGCATCGAGCTCATCTTCACCGGTGGCAGAGACAACCCCCTTATTCATGATATCTTTCGCCGTTTCAGCGGTAATCATCGGGATAATGAAACGTGAGTGAACGACAGGCTCAAAGTTTTGGGGAAACAGATACCTGATCAGGGTTCCCAGGGAAATAACTCCCGTACAGGTTCCCTCTTTATCAACCACGTACATAAGGCGGGTATGGGGATAGTGCAGCATTTGCTGCAAAACCCCCTGAATGGTTTCATCCTCTTCAACCAGGGGCAATCCCCTTTCATCCATGGTTGCCAGTAATTCCTTGATTTTCATCGGCTATTCCTTTACGGTTTCCCCCGCATGAGTCAAGGCAAATTTAACCAGAGGTGGGGCGATTAACTCACTGATAATCACGGCTCCCAATACTGCGTTAACCATGATCTCGGCTACCCGTGGTTCCATCAGGGATTCGGCCATGAGGATGAGGCCAATGGTCACCCCGGCCGTAGGCAGCAAAGCATAGCCCAGATATTTTTTAACCACCGCCGGGGCATGGGAGAAATCAGCCCCCAGCCATACGCCCATAAACTTACCGGCAAAACGACTGACAACAATAAGTAAACTGATAATTCCGGCCGTTTTAATCACTGTAACATCAAAATGGGCACCGGCGAGAGTAAAAAACAGGGCAAATATCGTTTCTTCAATGTTTTCTACTGCCTGAAAAAGGACATCGCATTGTTTGGCACGGTTGACAACATAGAATCCAAGCATCATACTGGCCAGGAGAGGGGAAAGTTTCAGCTGGTCGGCAATGCCGGCACAAAACAGGATGTTTCCCAAAATCACTACCAACAGGGAGCCCTTTTTTTTCACCCAGGCAGCCAAAAGCGTTAAGAAGAAACCAAAAACAACGCCTAAAAAAGCGGAACCTATAATTACCAGCAGGGGTTCAAGTGCCATTTTATGCATCACGGAGGTTCCCTGCACCCTGGTTAAAGCCCCGACTATACTGCTGGCAAAGGCATAAAGGATGATGGCCATGCCATCATCAAGGGCGACCACACCCAGCAAGGTAGTCGTCAGCGGACCCTTGGCCTGACATTCATGCACGATGGCCAAAACAGCCGCCGGTGCCGTGGCCGCAGACACCGCCCCGATAATCAGCGCCAACGGCAAACAAACCTGTAACCAGGGGGCAGAAGGAAGAATGAGTTTCACAATCCAGGCGCCCAGGGAGCCCATCATCACGAAGGTTACAACAAAAGCCCCGAGTGATTCAGTAACATTGATCCAGACAATACTTCTCCCCAATTGCTTAAGCCTAGACAATTTCAGACTGCCACCGATGGAATAGGCAATGATTGCCAGGGCTATATCGGTTATGATTGACAATTTTCCCCGGATCAATGCCGCCGGAATGATTCCGGATATTGAAGGACTCAACAATATTCCGGCAACGATATAGCCGGTTACCCGGGGAAATTTGAGCCAATTGGCAAATCGGCCACCGAAATAGCCGCAGAGGAAGAAAATCCCCAGAGCCTCTAAAATATTAATCGACAGCCAGTCATTCATGCCGCGTCATCCGGTTTGTCAAGGGGGAAAAACTACTAACGCGGGGTAACGCCCGCAAGCCAAATCAATGTACCAGGATGTCCCTGGCAATTTCCTGTTTTTTATACCCCTCAAGGAGGTACTGAAAAGAGTGACAGGAATTCAGAAGTAAGTTACTAAAAACCATGCCCAACAAAGAATCAACCCACAAAAATTAAGAATATGGAATAGTTTTTTAAATCCCCTTAGGATCTTGGATTAATTTGTTTTTACCGTAAACATGCATAAGTTTAATCCAATTTTTAGTGATGTCAAATGCCATATGGCAACAATCATCATCTGATCCCAGTTGACAAAACACCAAAAAGGGTTACATTTCATTATAAGAACAACAGGCAACACGCCATTTCATAAGTATAGTTTACTAATAACAAGGCTGGAAGAAGAAATAAGAAATCAATACAGGAGGCTTACCATGCTGGACACCATGAAAAAGGAAATAGCGGAAAACATCAAAGAAACCAATGAATCAGGAGAGATAAGTACGCAGGAAGTTGAAATTATTATTGAACATGCCGTTGCCAAAGCAGAGCAAAGCGCCAAAGCCGGGAAGGAGGCCATAGGCATTCAGGCAATGGCAAAAGAAACGCTTGTCACGGCAATTCAGGAATTGAAATCGGCAGGAAGAGCAACCAAAATAAACATTGAAGCAGTCGTCAATGGAACAATGAAAGGAATCAACAAAAGCACCAAAGAAGCTCTCAATGACATCGACATGGAACTGCTCAAGACAAAGTATCGGCTTGAAGAACAAAAAGACCGGTTTTCTTCGCAGCTGAAAGATGCCTTAAACGGTGCTAAACAAGCGGCCTCTTCATTTTCTACCGAGACCAAAGCCAAGATAGAAGAGGCGGTTACCGACGCAAAGCTTAAAAGTGTTGAGATCCTGGGCTTGATGAAGGAAACAATTAAACAGAGCGTTACCACCGTTATTGATGAAGGAAAAGATGTCGAAGAAAAAGTTGCTCAGATTACGAGAACCGCGACAGAAAATGCCTTAAGCGAGGGACGGCTAAGCGCTAAAAAAGTCAAGGACGTCTCTCAAACAACTATTTTAGCTGCAATTGAAGCGGCACAAGGGGCTGGAAAAGAGGTTAAAGAGACAACCCGAGGGGCGATAGAAGGCACAAAACAGGGGCTTACCGCTAGCATTGAAAAGGCGAAAGAAAAACTCGCGGAAGTGAAGGATAAATCGGAAGAGCTGGTAGAAGAGGACATAAAACAGACGATAAAAGATTTCAAAGCTATTAATCATGATTTTATCGAAGCACTCAGCAATACCGCCAGTAAAGTTGATACTGTTGCCAAGGAAGTTCTCAATGAGAGTATCAACGGGATGAGGGGAAGTACTTCCCGGATCAAAAAAAGTGCTGAAGAAGCCGCAAATACAGCCATTGAATACTTAAAAAGGAAGGCGCCCAAAGCGGTCAACAACGCCAAGGATAAAGCTCTGAAAGCCGCCGAAATTGCTAAAGATGAGCTGAGAGAGGTCTCTGAAAAAATGGTAAAAATCGCCAAAGGGGCATTTTCAGGGATGGTGGAAGGGGCAAAAAAAGCAATGAAAAATGATGATGAACAATAAAGCTGTGCACATGTTTCAGCAATAGCTTTAAAGGAGGCACGATGATGAAAGAAGCCATGTTTTATAAACCAGGAGAGGAAAATGATGTTTTCTGCGGCTTATGCAACCACCGCTGCCATATCAAGGAGGGTAAGCGGGGCATCTGCGGGGTGCGGGAAAACCAGGGTGGAAAGCTGTACAGCCTGGTTTATGGCCGGCTGGTGGCCGAACACATTGATCCCATTGAAAAGAAGCCCATGTTCAACTTCCTGCCCGGTAGCAGATCCTTCTCCATTGCCACCGTCGGCTGTAATTTCCAGTGTCTCCACTGCCAGAACGCCGACATTTCGCAATATCCCCATCTACACGACGGCGAGATAACTGGCAACGAACGTCGGCCGGAATCCGTGGTTGACCATGCGGTGCGGGAAAATTGCGCCAGTATCAGCTACACATACGTAGAACCAACCATCTTCTATGAATTTGCTTATGACTGCTCGGTATTGGCCCATGAACGGCAGCTGAAAAATATTTTTGTCAGTAACGGTTTCATGACCCCCGAGGTTACCCGTCATCTGGCAAGAGTTCTGGACGGTATCAATATTGATATCAAAGGATTTACCGATGATTTTTATAAAAAGGTATGCAAAGCCAGGCTCCAGCCGGTGCTGGATAATGTCAAGCTCATGCATGAATTAGGCGTCTGGGTTGAGGTAACCACCCTGATCATCCCGGGGCTCAATGATTCACCGGAGGAATTACGTGGCATTGCCAAATTCATCAAAGGGGTTTCTCCGGCCATACCCTGGCATGTAACCGCCTTTTACCCAACTTACAAAATGCAGGATCGTCCCCCAACCCCGGCTTCAATTCTGCGCCAGGCCAGGGAGATAGGCCTTGAGGAGGGATTGCGATTTGTTTATGAAGGCAACATCTCCGGTGAGGGAGGTGAAAGCACTTACTGCCCGGCCTGTGGCGAAGAATTGATCAAGCGCTATGGCTTCAGCATCCGGCGCAACAACATGGTTGACGGTCGCTGCGGCAAATGCGGCGAAAAGATTGAAGGCGTGTGGAGCTAATAATCAGGGATCAGCTGACCTCTTGTTGAGCAGGGACTGCAGGTAATGTGCATTATGCACGGCATAACCACGTTGATCATTATCAAAAAAACAAAAAACTTCCTTGCCTTGCTCCGACCAGGCGGAAAAAGTCTCGGCCCAGTCCACCAAAATCTTGTGGTCGTAGCTGCCCTGGTAGGGACCATCCGGACCATGAAACCGGACATAGACAAAATTTGCCGTAACCTCCCGGGGAGACAGATATCCATCAAAATCATAGATACAACATGCCGCATTGTAATGGGAAAGCAGCTCAAAAGTCCGGCAGTTCAACCAACTTCTATCTCTGAATTCAAAAGCATAGCGGAAGTCTTTACTCAGCATGTCTAGAAAGGCCTCCAGTCGCCCGCCATTGAAGTGCCAGCGGGGTGGAAGTTGAAACAAAATTGGCCCAAGCCTGTCCTCCAACATGCAGATGCGATCCAGGAAGGAATGTACCGCCTCTGCTGGATTTTTGAGCTTTTTCATGTGGGTAATGTAGCAACTGGCCTTGGCAGTAAAGAGAAAATCTTCCGGCACTGCTTCCCGCCATCGTACCAGAGTCTGCTTTTTGGGTAATTGATAGAAGGAATTATTAATCTCTACGCTGGAGAAATGGCGGCTGTAGTATGCCAGCATTTGATCTTTGGGCAGATCCATTGGGTAGAAGGGGCCTTTCCAATGTTCATACGACCAGCCTGAAGTTCCTATATGAATAAGCTTTGCAGTGGACATCTGCCAACCCATTTAAGCCTGTAAATACTCACTGGTTTCCATCATTACTGTCCGGTTAGTCACTTATCAATAAAGTTCAACTTTCCGAGTTGCACTGCCAAAATAAATTACCGAAAAATCATGCTACCACGAAGGACACGAAGAAAAGCAAATTTCTTTAAAACTTCGTGTTCATCGTGCTCTTCGTGGTGTCTCTGTCATTGTTTTAGCGTAAGTCAGAAAGTTGAGACCACAGAGGGGAATGTGAATGATCTTTTCTCTGTGAACTCCGTGAGAAAATAATAATTACAGAACCTGTTTGGTTCCGGCTAGCCCGAGTTGGGTACTACACAAAAACTATGCCGGATAACAGCGGGTTTTCATCCGGAAGTTGTTGTTTCCCTGGAAACTCAACAGGAAAATCAAAGATTCACTACTTATGGAAACTGAGAAAAGGAGTTTGCAACATGAAAGCACATGATATGGAAATTACCATCGTCTTTGATAATTATCACTATAATCCAAATCTCACTTCCCTTTGGGGATTTTCGGCCTTTTTGCAACTGCCCAATCAGACAATACTTTTTGATACCGGCAGCAATGGGCATGTACTTTTAAAAAATATACAAACTTTAGGCTTAAACGTCAAAGATATTGATACACTTTTTATCTCTCATCCACATTGGGACCATATAGGAGGGGTTGACTCAGTTATAGAACAAAACCCAAACCTGCATATTTTTGCACCTGATTCACTCTCGAAGCATTTGCTAAATGATTTAAGAAATCAAGTTCAGGATCTCACCGTTATCGGCTATCAGGCAACCAGACTTTTTGACCATGTTTACTCGACCGGGGTCATGGATAAAGATCTCATAGGTGAACAATCAATGATCATCGATACAAAAGAAGGACTGATCGTTATCACCGGCTGCGCTCACCCCGGCATTGTCAATATTGCCAGAAAAGCCCGGCAGATTCTTGACAAAGAAATCCTTCTTTTAATGGGAGGGTTTCACCTGCTGAATGATAATTCTGCGGCAATACAACAAGTAATACAATCTCTACAAAATGCAGCAGTCAAGTATGTCTGTCCAACTCACTGCAGCGGTGACCTGGCCAAAGAAATGTTTAAGGAAAGTTTTAAGGAAAAATATATTGGGGGGGGAGTTGGGAAAAAAGTGAACCTGCCAGATACCATCTTCAAGACATTCTGAAGGGGAAAATGATGAAAAACAGCGCCGTCGTGCAAAAAATCATGGCTGATTTCGCTGAGCGAACCGGCCTGACAACAGGCAACCACAGACCCAAACGATATTTATGGACTGACGCTTTTGCGGTTTGTAACTTTCTGGAACTTTTTCAGCAAACAGGCGAGCAACGATACCCCCCTGTGTCAGGATAGATGTCGCCTCAATGAAAAATTAACTTTGGGGCATTGAGGTGGTAAATATGGGATATTCTATCCAAGTGCAAGAAGCTTTGATAAAAAAGGTTTTGCTGGGGAATAAGCGCCAGCATGAAATAGCAAAAGAATTTGGCATTGGCCGATCTACCATCGGCAAATGGCTGAAAGAATACAAGCAAAAGGGAAGTATAAAATTGAACACAAAAGAAAAACGCCCCAAGGATTGGACTGCTGAAGAACGCATATCTTCATTAATTGAAACTGGTTTAATGACTGTTGAAAAGCGTACAGCCTGGTGCCGTAAAAATGGTATTTTTATTCATAATTTAGAACAGTGGAAGAAAGATGCCATAGCGACAATGATACCAGGATCAAATAAGGAGCAGATTGAAAAAGAGAGAAATCTTAAGAGAGAAATTGTGTCCCTCAAAAAAGATTTATCTCGTAAAGATAAAGCACTTGCTGAAACTGCTGCCTTGCTGGTTCTTAAAAAAAAAGCCCAGGCGATCTGGGGGGAACCAGAGGACGATTGATCAGTCAAGAAGAAAAGCAAACCGTATTGGAACTAATTTCAGAGGCCTGTAAATCTGGTGCCCGAAAAAGCCAGGCGGCTCAATTATTGGGATTGACTATCAGGACAATCCAGCGATGGGAGGCTCAGGGACTGACAGACAACCGAAAAGGTTCACGAGCTGTTCCTGGCAATAAGCTATCTGACCATGAGAAGACCCGAATAATAAACGTATTGGAATCTTCCGGATTCAGCGATTCCAATCCAAATCAGATTGTTCCCAGACTTGCTGATCAGGGGATTTATCTTGGTTCTGAATCAACCATGTACCGAATACTTCGTGAATTAAAAATGAACAGACACCGCCAATCAAGCCTGACTCCAAGACATAACCATCCGGACCCCCTGATTGCAAATGGTCCGAATCAGTTGTGGAGTTGGGATATTACTTACTTGCCGTCAACGGTAAAAGGCAGGTTCTTTTATCTCTATATGATGATGGACATATACAGCCGAAAAGCTGTGGCCTGTCAAGTTTATGAGTATGAGTCCGGGGACTTGGCAGCGGATTTGATTACAGACGCCTGTATTCGTGAACAAATCACAAGGGAACAGGTAACCTTGCACTCGGATAATGGTTCTCCGATGAAATCTGCAACCATGCTTGCAAAACTTCAGGATTTGGGAGTCATACCATCGTTTAGCCGTCCCAGTGTCAGCGATGACAATCCATATTCAGAATCATTGTTCAGAACGTTAAAATATCGGCCGGAATATCCGGAGAAACCATTTGTAAATTTGCATGAAGCCAGAGAATGGGCAAATAATTTTATTAACTGGTACAACACAGAGCACCTGCATAGCAGCATTAATTTTGTCACGCCGGAAGACCGGCATAATGGCCGGGATGCAGAAATCCTTATAAACCGTCATTCTGTGTATCAGGCTGCAAGGTTAAAACATCCTGAAAGATGGTCAGTAAAAACAAGGAATTGGGTCCTTGTTTCAGAGGTGGTTTTGAAAAGATTCAAAAAAGCGAAACAAGCCACCACTGAAATCAAGAGGGCTGCATAAATGTTAGGGATTGGTACATCAATAGCAAAATTCTCATGGGCTAGAATGGATCTCCAATCATCCGTCGGAGCCCATGAGAAGATTTTGCGGGAATATTAACAAAATATTTTAAAAAAAGGCGACAACTTGCTTGACATTCACCGATACCAACAAGATGCTTTAAACCTCGTTGAGCAGGTACATCATGTTCTCGGACGGCACCGTGAAGATGATTCTTGCAGCGGCTGGATCAGCGGCCTTGATGAAAAGAAGGGGGAACTGCACCCCACTATAGGGGGGCTAAGGATAGGAAAAACATTACCTGAACGCAAACCTGATGACCCTTATGATGAACGTCTGGAATGGGAACAGGACGGTCAATATTTTCACTACCTGACAAAATGGATGCAGACACTCAACCGCGTCACCCGGGTAACCGGGGATTCGAAATACAACCGCTGGGCAGTGGAACTGGCCAAAACTGCCCATGCCAGGTTTACCTATACCATCCCAGGCCATCTACAAAAACGCATGTACTGGAAGATGAGCATAGACCTCTCCCGCCCGCTGGTCAGCTCCATGGGACAGCATGATGCCCTCGATGGCCTGATTACCTATTATCAACTTGAAGCCAGCGCCGCCAATGATCCGGAAAAATCAAGCCAACTCGATCTCAAGGCGGAAATTACCGATGTCATGGGTATGACTAAAAATATAAATCTGGCGACGGATGACCCCTTGGGCATCGGCGGCCTCCTGAATGATGCCTGCATGCTGACTCAACTCATTATCAGGAACCATCCACCTCTCCATGACCTGCTCGCTGAAATTTTAGCTGCTGCCAAAAGTGGTTTGGCATCTTTCGTTCTTACAGACACCCTGCGCTATCCGCCTGAATACCGCCTCGCATTTCGGGAACTGGGACTCTCCATTGGCCTGCAGGCAATTGAAAAAATGCAGTTGATGATACATCAGTATCCGGAAAATTTCAGCAAGCAGGAACCACTGTCCTCACAACTTGCAAGCTTCGGACAACACCTTGATTTAAAAGAAAAAATCGAAAATTTCTGGCTGGTATCGGAAAATCAAAAGAGCACTACCTGGAGTGAACATCGTGATATCAACAGCGTTATGTTAGCCACGAGCCTGGCACCGGATGGATACCTGATGCTTGATTAGATATTATGGTTCTCTCATCCCTTCAGACTGAGCAAAGGAGCCAATACACAGAAATTAGCAGAAGGATTATGGAACTTGATAAATCCCGGAATATCTCTAAGGATTCATAAAATCCGCACCGCGGCGGGCTTCCCCCTCAATAAAAATCCGTTTGACCAGCGGATAAGCCTGTTTAATCTGATAATCCAATTTTTGTACCGTCCGTTCCATCTGGTCGGCTGACAGGCTGTTTTTAAAATCAACGCTCAGATTCACCAGGATAAACTCCGGCCCCATGTGCATGGTCAGGATCTCATTGACATGTTCAATTCCAGGATATTCACCCGCTATCCAGCGAATGCCCCGCACCACTCCCGGCTTATGGGTTTTGCAAACCATATACAGGAAAGGGCGCTGGGGGTGGTCAATTTTCCGTAATCACTAGCCTTAAAACTGATCAATTTTAGAATATCACAACCACCCCCCCCATCATAATATGCTTTACCGGTCAGCTGGCCCAGCAGAATGCCAAGAAAAGCCACCAAGAGCCCCAATAAAGCGGCTGAATCTTCAAACAAAACCACAAAAACCGAAGGATTCTTCGCCCGACGAACCATCTCGAGATAGCCACGTCGACCTTTACTGCGGGAGAACTCCCTGAACGCGACTAGCCAGGTTGAACCTTCAAAAATAATCGCCAGCACCAAGACAATATAGTTAGCAAATATATATTTCATAGGCCGGGGATTATCCCCCTGCCTTGAGGGTCTTCTTTCCAATTGTGTTCTGGTCCATATTCAGCCTCCACTGGGATTTCTGTTGTATATTCAATGCCTAATTCAATACTCTTATCAAGTACCAAATCACCTATGTTATCAAGAAACTCATCATCTGTGATTACATCTGAGTTACCGTCTTTATAAATCGCCCTGCAAGTTGCTGTTTAAATCGGCGACCAGGACACCCCAGACACAAAAAAACCTGCTCAGCTCACGCCAAAGCAGGTAATCGGAATTACATCGACCCTCTCTTTAGCGGTTTTTTATAGCGCCCGCAAGCTGAGCTTCAAATCAGCGCTTTTTATCCTCTACTATATAAGAAATAAGGTGTCAAGTATCTTTGATCATTTTGTCTGATCCTCACTTGACAAGACTTGAATAATATGTGCATAGCAAATTACCAGGTTCTTATGGTTATTCTAGGGGATGGATAGATCTATAATGGACTAAAACAAAATATCATATTGACGTATGCATGGTAGCAGTTTTCTAAACGACTGGGGACATAACAATGAAAACTTGGATGAAAATTTTACTTGCTTTCCTGCTTCTTTTCTCACCCACGACTATTTTTGCCAGTGGGCACATTACCACTTGGTCCGAAGAAACCGATAGTCCGCCTTCTGGGGAATATTTCTTTGCCAACAACGAACCGACAAAATTTTGCGACCCCGCCTGGCCAAATCTGTCCCAAGATGAGTTAGGAGGATTGCGGACATGCATGCGGGCGAATTGCCCCTGTGACAAATTCTGGCTTTCCATCAGTATCATCTCGTATGCAACAGAAGCAGAAGCAGAAGCCCAGGCCGTATGGAACACATTTAGCGGCAAAAAATGGATTCAGGATCTATTCATATATCATAGTGATTACATTGTTGTATCAGAGCCAAACCGCCTGGTCAAAAAGGGCGGGCTGTATATCGACAAATACGCTGGCTATGGCTTTCTAAACCTTTATGCTGTCTATCGGGGATGTCTGATCACTATAGACAGGACGAAAATATCTCCGGGAATAGAAACCCCTCCGCTTTCAGTAGCTCAATCATGCTGGCAAGAGGCATATACTTATGCCAAAGCCCTTATTGACAGAAAACGTGGGGTGACGGGAAGCCCTCCAACCATCACATTTGAACCTTCCACTTATCCCGAGTTTCAGATGAATATCCTTGAGCAAAAAGGGTTCACGATAAAGATCCGGAAGGAAGACGGAGTGAAGGACAACCAGGGCAACTGGAAGCTGGATCTGTCCACCCTGATTTTTACAACGGATGGCATAGACAACTCCATGAACTTCATTAATACGGCCGCCAACCAGGACATTATCTCCGCATCTGTCAATGAAAAGGAGGTTCGTATCAACATCATACCTGATCCGAAGGTGTTCATGTCGAAACAAAATGTATTTAACATCTTGCAGAATGGCGAGCATACCATCGGGCTCCAAATATGTGACACCGAAGGCCACTGTGGAAAGTCCGAATACACACTTTATTTCGGTCCCTTCATCCTTGTTGGATCGGTTACGGATCTGCGTTGCACTCAAGGAAAAGAACAACTGGACCTCGGAAGGATTGCTCTGGGGAATATGGGACACGCAAGCCCGTTGACCAGCCTTTACATGGCACTCATAAATGCTGATAAACCAGATGAATACTGGTGTATTGCAGAAGGGATGACCGGCGACGGATGGAAAGATTTTTTCTGGTGGGGAGGGGCTATAGGGTCGTTTATCGACGGGATATCCTTGCCTGAAGCTGCTTTTATAACGGCAGATCACTTTCCGTTGAATCTTCACTTCAGCATAGCAAAAGGTCAAGCTAAAATTGAGCGATTTCCTGCCGGGAATTACAGATTCGTCGCTCTTCTCATGGATTATATCAGCGGAGCGGAAAAATGGGATATTAAGGATGTCAAGACTTGCAGCTTACCATAAAGTAATGTTCCTCTGCTGATCATCTAATCAAAGCATATGCCTGGGAAACTTTTTGGCTAAGTGCGGCTTTTCTAAGCCCCAAAATTCGGTCCTTTGTTCAGCACCACAGGAAGCCATCTCGGTGATTTATATCTTCTAACGGTCTTCCACAAGGGTAGGTTCAACACACGACCATCAATTACATAAGTTATTGGGTAAGTTACCTCCACCGATACAATCCCATCACGAATCAATTCATGAATTGCCCGAACAAAAGAATGACTTAGATTCATCCAGTAAACACAATTATATCCAGAACGTCCCAAATGTTGATCACCCCTGGCCCCAGGTATTTTTTCAAGCTCCACAAAAGACACCATCCTACCTAATTTTTCAATCTTTGCTATGATCATCTTTTTCATAATCTTACTCCTTTTAAGTAATTTGTCAGTAGATTCTCCTGTTATGGATTTTCTGAAGTTTTTCTTCCATTGAGCTGAAGAGCTTCTGTTGATCGGTTATTGCTTTCCACCATAAGCGGTTATACGTTGAATGATGCATTCCTTTAGGTCTAGGGGCAATAGGGACAGTCAGATTAGCTGAGGTTCCCAATTTGCTACGAACCTTCTGGATCCTCCGCAGAAGGAGATCGAACTTCCCCTCATTCCGGCTAGCATAAGTTAACCTCTCAACTTTCTGACTTGAGTTAAATAATTGAAGTTACAAGACTATTTCCCAATAAATTTCTGCTTGTTTTAATGAAGTCGATCGCGGCCCCCATAATTGCATCAATCATTGCCAAAATTGCGGCTTCAACAAATTCTCCAGAGCTGCGAACTTTGTCTAAAGCAAGAGCCAGCAATCTTTGCAATGCTTCAGCTAACCCATGTTTAACAAGATTTCAGTAAAAAAGGTCATTTTCTCCCCAATATTTCAAAAAAAGTTAATGATTTCAAGGGTAAATTTACCCATTTTCACCTGTAGTGCCATCAAATAATAAGACATC
>Ga0307991_1000920_pt1 | contig 21304 bp, 16 predicted proteins | sample EllFjometagen131_FD_203146 | JGI IMG/M metagenome (GOLD analysis project Ga0307991, IMG submission 203146) | Marine microbial communities from Ellis Fjord, Antarctic Ocean - #131 | ecosystem: Environmental > Aquatic > Marine > Unclassified | place: Southern Ocean | collected 2014-10-08 | reverse complement strand
CATCCCCGATCGGGGTTGACGGCATGAGGCATATCCTCCCAGGGAATCCAGCCGGTCCAGTTGTCCTGAGCATCGTGAACCACATAGGGTATCAGGCCTCCTTTCTGGGTACGGATAGGAACCCTGCCAGTTGTCTGCCACCCGAAGTTTCCCTGCTTGTCGGCGAAAACAAAATTCAGGGCGACATGGGTTACATCCCTCAGTGCCCGGCGAATCTCTGTCACCGTTTCGGCCGTCTGTAAGTGCTCAAAGCCGATGGTGGGGCCCATGGTCTCAAAACTCGACCAGCGTACCGTTATGACCTTGTCCGTCTTCAGACCCGGCATGACGCCTGAAATAACGGACCCTCTTTTCGTGAGCCGGATTTTGATCTCCTCTTTCCGGAATCCATCTGGCATTGCCTTGTCTTTTATCTTAAGTGTTTCTACAATCACTTCGAATGGCAGGGAACGATCGCCCTCGAGGTAGTTGTCCGGGTTGCCGGGATCCACCGTTTCGATATACAGATCCTGCGTATCGTTGTAGGCATTCGTTACTCCGATGGCAAAGTGGCCGGTCCGGCCGATGACCATCCCGCCTATGCCGGGAACGGTTACTCCCACGGATCGTGTCGTGTGGGTTATCAGGCCGCACGGGTACCAGGGGCTCGGCAGCATCGTGGTGTTCAGGTGCGGGTCATTGGCGACGACAGGTTTATCACCTGTTGAGAGCTTCGGACTGGTAGCCCAATTGTTGCTTCCGATCTTCAACGAACTGTCACGAACATAGGAAAGCATGGTTTTGTCAAATGCAATACCCAGGCAGGCGATATCGAGGGATAAATCCGTGGAATCCACCTTTGTCCGGACGGTGTCATCAGGATTAATGGTGAGGGGGAAGATTTCAGCGGCCCTGGCCGGTCCCACTTTTTCAATCAGCATCTGGGCTATCATCTCACAGCCGGCATTGCCCGCGCTGTTCCATCCCATATAATAAAGAATGGTCAATGAATCTTCAATGGTCCATAGCGTAGGCTTTAACCCGGCCAGTTTGAATTCAAGATGTATGTTGCCGGGTCTCGTCTTGATGAAGGCATTGACGCCATCCACATATTTTTGGAGATAATTCCTTGTTTCTTCACTGAGCAATCCAGCGTGTTTCACGGCGTTGCGATGGAAGCCCAGCGTTCTCATCCGGATGTCCAGACCCTTGGCCTTCTCTCCAACAAGCTCTGTAATTCTGCCGGAAGCGAATAGCTTCGTCAGTTCCATCTGGAAAAGCCTGTCCTGAGCGGTGACAAAACCCTGAGCCAAGCTTAGATCATCCATATTCTGAGCATAAATATAAGCCATGCCCTTCTCGTCACGGTGAACTGTTACCGGCGCAATTAACCCGGAAATAGCCAGATTACCGTCCTTCGTGAATTTGTTCAGGGGAGAAGAACCAAAGGGATTTATAATGACTCCGACAGCAACAATACCAACGACTACCACAACGAGCATTGACTAGAGGATTCCTTTTAACAGTTTCATAACTGACCTCCATACCTGTATGGATTTTAAAACAAGGGGTCAAGGGTTCGAGTAAAACTGGAAACTGAAGCCTACCAGTACAGTTCCCTGATCCCTGTTTTACCAAAAAGCTTACGCCCTGTTGCGACGCCTGATTACACGCCGGACAAGACCGATGATCAAAACGATAATTAAAAAAACTATGAAAATCGCACCGCAGGCAATCCATGTAACATGGGTGCCTCTTTTCAGCAGTTTGAAGGGATTCCAGCTGGCCTCGACAATCTGACGCCCTAGTTTGCCCCTGTATTTTTCCGGGATATCCGGCACCCCATCACCCGTAGTATCGGGGAAACTACGGATATATTCCAAAACCCCCGCATACTCCTTGAGTTCTTGAATTCCCTGGAGCTGTTTGTCTGCATCGACTCTAACACTTCTCAGGTCGTCAACAGGATTTCCGTCGCGGTCCTTTGGAACAATATCCAAGACATGCCAGGTAAAGTTTCCGACAACTTTTAAAAACGTGGCATTGTAGATATCGGCAGCAACCCGTATAAGCCTCTTATTTGATGTAGAATAGTCAAGTGGGGAATAGCCATTCTCCTCATCCCCGAGCCATATCTCCGTAATCCTGTCGAAGATCATCCTGTTGGGATTGTATGAAAATCTGACCCCTGAGACCTGAAGATAATAATCGCCTCCCTTCAGAGGATAAACACTGGTCAATATCTCCAGGGCCTTTTTCATCTCACTCGGATAGATATAAAATGTTATAAGGGGATATCCCATGGAAGACGGATCATTAAAACCGATCCCCAACGGTATGGCGCGGAATACATCGCACACCGCAACATCTCCTGTCCTTCCGATTTCAACATCATCACGAATAACCCCGTTGCTGATTACTCCTACTTCTACCCTGGTAGCCGGATCATTCGGATCGGAGTCGTGTTTATTGATGTACCAGCGAATGGAATCGGAAATAAGGTTGCCCAAGTTGCACTCATCTTCCACTATCTCAAGCCTGAAAGGGGTGCTCGCGATAATCTCACGAAACTCAAGCCCTTCCCCAGCCAGTATATCTTTGTTGATGCGGGATTCAAAATCATCAATCATAGCCACAATCTTGGGATCGCCCTCTATGGAGTCATTGATATCGATGAGACGATACTCTCTCAGAGATACCTTCCCTTCGGCCCAGTCGATATCCATCACACCCACCTGCCTGCCATAGCACCAAGCCTGGACTACAAAGGTATCGTTCACCTTTCGGATATCAGTTTTTGTGTGGCTATGGCCGCTGATAACGATGTCAATCCCCGGTGCCTCTCTTGCCAGGATCTCATCCTCGGATTTTTTAGGGTTGTCTGAAAGGGCACCGTGGGACAGGCAGATTACGATATCCGCCCCTTCCTCCTCACGCAGCTTTTTGACCATCCTTTTTGCCGCAGCAACCGGGTCTTCAAATTTTACCGGCGAAGCAAAAGGCGCTACTCCAGCGGCACCCTTTCCCATAAGTCCGAAAAACCCGATTCGGATACCGTTTTTTTCCATCACAAGGTACGATTTCACAAGTCCTTCGGTAAAAACCTTTTCAAGTTCATCGTCAGCCTTGCTTTCGCTGCTGAAAATCGCATTGGAAAAAACAATAGATGGGATCTGATCCTGTTGATTAGCAGTTAAAATGCGGGCCAGTCCGGCGGGTTTGAGATCAAACTCGTGATTTCCAAGGGTGACAACATCATAACCCATCGCTTTCATCAATCTGAGCTCAAAAGCTTCCTCCCTGCTCAGCATATGAAACAATGAGCCCATGAGAAAATCACCAGCATCTACAACCAGCACAGGATTGTCTCTATTCTGTTTTACATCCTGTATGACCTTTGCTATCCTGGCCCATCCGCCGACGGTTTTATCATCGCCGGCTTCCAACGGTGTATAATCAATATTGGGTGAAAATCCCAGAAGATGAGAGTGCAAATCGTTAGTGTGGACTATGGTTATCATTTTCCCCTCAGTTGCACCAAGCGGTTGGGCAACTAACAACACAAACAATATCAGGTAGAAACAACATTTTGACTTTATAAAAACACCTCCCGGAAATTTGGAAAAATATGTAATCAAGGCTCTATGATCATTGCAACCTCATCACAAAAATCAGGATACTTCGGACAGTTGAGACAATCGGACCATACCTTTTCAGGAAGACTCTCTTTATCAATTACTCTAAACCCAAGACTTTTAAAGAATTCAGTCTGATAGGTAAGCGTGAATATCCTCAGCAGGTCAAGCGTTATCGCCTCGGAAATACATGCCTCAACCAGGTCCCTGCCGATACCCGATCTCCTGTACTCCTCTCTCACGTACAGGGACCTTACCTCGGCCAGATTCTCCCAAAAGATATGCATGGCACAGATACCAGCAATGGAACCATCATTAGCAATATATATGAAAAAGTCCCTTAGGCTACCGTACAGATCCATCAACGACCGAGGAAGCATTTCGTTCCTGTTTGATGAAAGATTGATCATCCGGTGGATCACCTTTACATCGCTTACCTTTGCCTTTCTCAACATCTCCCTCACCACCTTATTCTCTGGACATTTTCAGCATCTCAGATGCGTGCTGTCTGGTTTTTTCCGTAACCTCAACACCACCCAGCATCCGGGTTATCTCATCAAGACGCTGCTCTTCTGAAAGCAAATCCACGCCAGCGTTCGTTCTGTCCTCATACACCTCCTTTGAAACAAGGAAATGCGTATCTCCGAAACATGCTATCTGAGGAAGATGGGTTATACATATAACCTGGTGGTGTTTCGATACCTCTTTCAGCTTTTTCCCCACGACCTCTGCCGCTGCCCCGCCTATGCCGCTGTCCACCTCGTCGAATACAACAGTACCGACCAATCCGCTGCCGGCCAGCACTTTTTTCATGGCAAGCACTATTCTGGACAACTCACCACCGGAGGCTATACGATTCAGAGGCATCAATTCCTCACCCACATTGGTCGACAGGTAGAATTCCACATCATCCACACCTTTTGAGTTCAGAGAAGAAATATCTCCCTCTCCGAGATTATTAGCAAACCGGACATCAAACACCGTATCGGCCATCCTCATTGAGTGAATTTCATCTTCTATTGCCTTCTTTAAAACCTCTGAGATACCTCTCCTTTTCTCGGATAAGGCCTCCGCCTTTTCCAGAAGCAGTTTTTCTCTCCGGTCGATCTCCTCGGAAACACGGGTGATTTCTTCGCCCAGATAGGACATTTCTTTCAGCTCTTCCCCGATCTCTTCCTTTCTTCTCAGGATATTCTCTACCTTCTCTCCATATTTGCGCTTCAGTTTGCCCAGGTATTCAAGTCTGTCGTCGATTTCCTCAAGCTTCGCCGGATCAAAGGTTATACCCTTCACATAATCCCTTAACACGAAAGCAATCTCTTCAAGATTGAAAAACGCCGATTCCAGCTCTTCCTCCGAGATCTTCAGCCCGGGATCTATCTTTCTTATCTCTTTTATGTTAACGACAACGCTGTCCAGCTTTTCCAGCACAGAGCCCTCCCTGGTATAGAGAATATCATGCGCCTCACCAGCGTATTCATCAAGCTTCTTCGCGTTGCCAAGAATCCTCTTTTCGTCTTGCAACGACAGATCCTCTCCGACTTTAAGACCGCTTTTCTCAAGTTCATCCAGCTGGAATCTTAGGAGTTCCTCTCTCTCGCGTTTTTCATTATTTATTGTTTTCAGTTCATCAAGTTTCTTTTTCAATACCTGCCAGTCGCTGTAGAGGCCGGCAAATTCGAGCCTGAGGGGCATAAGCCCGCCAAATTTGTCTAATATGTCGATATGATTATAGGCATCCAGAAGAACCTGGTGCTCGCGCTGACCGCATATATTGACGAGTGGCTCTCCAAGCGATGAAAGCATCCCCAGTGTTGCCAGATTCCCGTTTATGTAAATCCTATTCCTGCCACCCCTGGAAACAACTCTTTTGAGCACCAGTTCGTTGTTCTCACCCATGTCCGCTTCTTTCAGCTTTTCCCTTATATCTTCATTGTCGCTCACATCAAATAGCGCCTCAACCACCGCGTAATCCTCGGAAAACCGTACAAAATCGCTCGATGCCCTGTCCCCAAGGAGAAGACTCACCGCGCCGATGATTATCGACTTACCAGCGCCTGTCTCGCCGGAGATCACGTTCAGTCCCTTCGTGAAAGCAACATTCAATTCATCAATGATGGCGAAATTCTTTATACTCAGTTCTATCAGCATCTTATCAGGGTAATTCACCCCATCCCAGTTTGGTTCGCAGGATCTCCAGATAATCACGATGAGGAGATTCTACGAGATTTATATAGTTCTCTGATTTCTTTATACCCACTCTGTCGCCCGACTTCAATATAAAGAGCTCCTGCCCGTCGAGTGTCACGGATGCCTCGCCTTTTTTTGTCCATACTATCACTTCTATGGCGGAATCCGGCGGGAATACAATAGGCCTCTTCGTCAGAGTGTGCGGACATATGGGATTGATAATAATAGAATCGAGCTCCGGCAGGATAATGGGACCGCCTGAAGACAGTGAATACGCGGTGGAGCCGGTAGGGGTGGATATTATAAGGCCGTCCGCCTTGAAGGTACTCAGATACTTCCCATCAACAAAGGTCTCCAGATTGACCATCCTGGAGAGATTTCCCCTGTTAATTACAACGTCATTAAGCGCTGGATATTCCGCGTCTTTCACGGACACGCTGAGCATCATTCTCCTGGAGATGCTGCATTTTTCCTTAAGGATCATCTCCATAGTGCCAAGCATCTCGTTCAAATTGACCACCGCCATAAAACCAAATCCACCCAGATTAACACCCAGAACAGGCACATCAGACCCCATTACCATGCGCGCCGCCATAAGGAGAGTCCCGTCACCACCGAAAACTACGATCATATCCACCGCGGATGCCAGATCATTTCTGGAAACTCCGGGCATATTTATCTTTCCGGCTATCTCTTCCTCAAAGAAAACTTCCAGCCCTCTATCGGAAAGCCATCTGCCAAGCCGCAATGAATATTCGTCGGCCTTTTCTTTGTCACTGTTTGCAATAATTCCGACTTTTTTTATATCCATAAATATCTCCACACGTTACCTGATACCGATTGTTGAGAACCTTGTAAACGACTATCACAAAAAAAAGGGGGTGTCTATTGTAAATGGCTTGACACCAACGCCTGAATTGCGTTAGTTTCCCCGCCTGGCAGATAACTGATTCTGTTGATTAGGAAAGGTGGCACACTATACCATGGGACTATCAAAAGGAACTCTGACTTTCACAAAATATCGCGTCGCCGGCCGGTTGCCGGATAAATTTCCAGATTTTATAGACAGGCAGATAAAGTCCTTCGCCTTCAGAGAGCTGTCACTCGGAAGTGATGAAAGATCCCTTGGCTGGACCAGCTTTGACAATATACTGGATACCGATTTTGAATACGCTAACTATTCAATAGCCGACTATATCGTCTCTTCTCTTCGTATCGATCGCCGAACAGTGCCGCCTTCCCTGCTGAAGCTGAGGGTGCTCAAAGCGGAAAAGGAGTTTCGGGAAGAAAAAGGCCTAAAGAAGCTCTACAAGGGACAGAGGGAAGATATCAGAGAAACCGTCAAATTAGGATTGCTAAGCAGGGCGCACCCTGTTCCCTCATTCTACGAGGTCTGCTGGTCCGTATCGGGGAAGTGGCTGCTGTTCGGCTCGCTCTCGGAAAAGGTGAACGAAGATTTCAAGGAATTGTTCAAAAGATCATTCGACCTGCCCCTCACCCATTTTATGCCATGGGACGCGGAGTCAATGCCCAGCGATATCCCGCTTCCAGGAAGAGAATTTCTAACGTGGCTCTGGTTCAAAAGCGAAGAGCGTGGTGGAAGCATTATGATCCCGGACAGTGGAGACGCGGAAGTGATATTCCTGCAGAAGATAGTGCTGGAATCAGGCGAAGGAGAGTATTGCGAGACAGTCGCCTGCAGGGGGCTTCACGCGGATCTTGAGGAGGGAAAGTCGGCGCTGCGCAAGGGTAAGAAAGTAACGGAAGCGCGTATAAGACTCGGTGCGGGAAATGATCAGTTCGAATTCACATTCAAGGCCGACACCTTCTGCTTTCAGGCTCTCAGGCTCCCTGTGCCAACGGATGAGGAGGAGGAAGACCGAGAAGGAAGAATCCTTGAAAGAATCTACCTCGTGGAGATCGCGATTAAGACAATGGAGCAGTTGTTTGCCCTCTTCTTGGAAAAACGCCTTTCCCCTCAATGGGCATCCGAAGAGCTGCCGCACATGAAAAACTGGCTGAGCACCTGATCCAGAAGGCAAAATCGGGTTCATTGCCGCTCAAGTGCCATACGTGCCCCATATGTCTTTCTTCCTGTAGTCAAGGAAACCAATTGGGATCAAATGATAGTATATTTGTTTTAGTAATTGGTAATGACCAAATAAAAGGGCGCTGTCCTTATTTAATCCCTATTTAATCTAAAATGAGCCTTCGAACAATGGATGCTTTTTCAGAGTCGGCGGCAAGAGGTTGGAGCAAGTCATGCTATTGACATTATTAGATATTATCCGAATTGTGAGCGTTGCAGTCGCGTTTTTCTTTGGCTATCAAATTGGTTTTTCGAATGGCTATGACCCCATTGCCCAATTACATTTCATGATCCCCATTATAATCGTCGGCATTGCAGGAATATCCGGTTTGGAAGGTATATTTTTTGCTAAAAAGTCAGCGGAACTAAAAGGCTTCGAAGTTGGGAGCAATTATCAAAGACAGTCTGCCATCGCCCTGTTATCCTATGCCGCAGTAGCGATTATTGTTTATATTAGTAGTTGGGGCATCAAAGCGGATTTGACTATCCTATTTGCCTTCATTTTCTTTTTCTTTTTCTCAGGAATTAATCATGGTGTAGATGCTATCAGAAGAAAGAATTACAAATGGCAAAACATTAATCGACCCTTCATTACTCTGCTCTTGATCGCTGGATTGATTTACCCCGTTATCAAAGCACTGCAGAGCTTGTAGGGAAATACCTGAGAATACGCTCCACCTGACCGCTATTTCTCTGCGCTCCATAGCGGCAGGTGAGTTTGGTCGTTAATGACTACAAAAAGAAAGATTTAATAAACCAATCTCAGGTGATTTCCTCGTTTACAGGAAGAATATATCAGATTGATTAAAATTCGACTAGTCATCTAATGACGCTGAGTCCCCTATTTTCTTTTTCATGGATAAAAATCCAGAAATAACCCATAGAATACCCAAGTATGAGATTACAGGAACAACCCCAATCGCCACAAAATCTGCCCAAGACCCGAATTTTTTATATGGTTCAAACTCAACGAAAAAGCCTATTACCCATAATACTGAAATGAACACACCAGATCACGTCAAGAAATGTTCGTAATTTCGATTAATGAGACCATCGATATCTCCGGTTTATGCTGCCTGTTGTGATGCCATTCGTTGCTCCTCAATGAGTGACTGTTTAATGTAAGATTTTCCTGTAGACCAGTCCTCACCATACTCGACGAGATACGAGGTAATAAGCCTCAGATATGAATCCGTACTGGGAAAGATCCCCACGACCCGTGACCGTCTTCGAATTTCCCGGTTTAATCGCTCAAGGATATTGGTAGAGCTGATCTTCCGGTGATCAAAGGAGGAATAGGCCAGGTATTGCAGGGCATCCTCCAGACCTTCTTCCAAAGTTGCAATGGCCCGGGGAAAACGATTCCCATACTCATCAATCAACATCTGAGCTGCCTGCAGGTCCGCCTTTTTCGTCGGCTGTAACCAGATGGCTTTCTGCTTACCGGCAAAAGATTCTTTTTCTTTGTGTGATACATGGGCCAGTATATTCCGCATAAAATGAACCTTGCACCTCTGCAAGCTACACCCCAGGAAAGCCTTCCTAACAGCCTTCCTGAGCCCTTTATGGGCATCGGAGACACAGAGCCAGACCTTCTTCCAGACCTCGTTCCTTGAGATTATTGAAGAGAACCCGATATGTCTCTTCCGATTCGTTCATCATGGGCTCACAGGCCAGAATCTCCCGATGTCCATCTGTAGTGATCCCGGCAACGACCAGAACGGCCATGCTGATAACACGGCCATCAAACCGTATCTTCTCGTATAATGCATCGACCCATATGACAGGATATTCCTGCTCCAAGGAACGAGTCCGAAACCTTGCAACCTGTTCATCAAGTTCCTTCGTCATCGTCGATACCTGGCCGGCAGAAATACCCTCAATGCCTAGGGAGTGCGCCAGACGCTCCATCTTCCGTGTGGATACACCGTTAATAAATGCTTCCTGCACTACTTGGATCAACGCCTGTTCCGATCGCTTCTTCTCCGTTACAAAGAAGAGAACATACCCGCCCTGGCGGAGCTTCGGAATTAAAAGATACAAGGTGCCTAATCGTGTATCAAACCGCCTGACGCGTGTCCCCGAAAAATGGGTTGTCCGATCTGTGGTATGCTTTCTTTTGACTGCTCCCACTTTCATCTCCGACTCTACTTCCATCATCCGTTCCGTCAAGCATTGGAGCATCGAGTACAAAGGGTCTGCCTCTCCCATAAAATGAAGTAGTAATTTCTTGTAGGTCGATGTATCATATTTTCCGGCCATCGCTCTTTCTCCTTTCATATGTGTTATCACTAACACCCTTTTAGGAGATATCGATGGCCTATTGCAATATATCAAATTGCGAACATTCTTTTACACTACCGCGGATTGATTATAGGATTTATTTATAGAGACACAGCGAATATCGGCGCATTCATAAAAAAGGGGGGGGGTAGATATTAAAGTATTATAATCTTTCCCTTTGGTTCTGGCACGACCTCGCCAACAATAGAAGCTTCTTCGATTCCTTCATCGTTCATTCTTTTTACCAGATCTTCCGCTTCTTTTAAGGGCAGAGCAACGAGCAGGCCTCCTGATGTCTGAGGGTCAAAAAGAACATCCACAATCCATTCCGGACAGTCGGGGCCAACTTCAATCATGTTCATTCTGAATTTTCTGTTCCGGTTCAACCCCCCCGGCATAATACCCATTTCAACAAATTTCTGAATTTCACGGAAAATTGGCACAGAGGAAGAGTGTATTATCATCCCGACATCGGACCCTTCAATCATTTCCGATGCGTGGCCGAGAAGGCCGAAACCTGTAACATCTGTGCAGGCATGAACATTTGAATATTTGCTCATTAAATCGGCTGCTTTGTTATTGAGTTCTGTCATGCATTGTATTGATTTAGCTACGAGGTCATCGCTGACCATATTTCCCTTCAACGCCGTATTGATAATACCTGTTCCAAGCGATTTAGTAAGGACAAGAGCATCACCCACCCGGGCGCCCCTGTTAAGAAGCACCTTATCAGGATGAATCGTGCCGGTGACTGATAGACCATACTTCAATTCATCATCTTCTACACTGTGTCCGCCGACAAGAAGAACACCGGCTTCGCGCATCTTGTCTAATCCACCGAGAAGGACTTCTCTGAGTATTGATATTTCCATTTTATTGATGGGGAAACAGATGATATTCATCGCCGTGAGCGGTTTTCCACCCATGGCATAAACATCGGACAGGGAATTTGCCACTGTTATCTGACCAAAGGTATAGGGATCATCTACAATGGGTGTAAAAAAGTCAAGGGTCTGTATGATGGCGAGGTCGTCTCTCAGTTTATAAACCCCCGCATCATCAGCATTTTCAATCCCGACAATCAGATTTGGATCAGATATAAGTGGAAGTCCACAGAGCGCTTGATGAAGGTCACCCGGACCTATTTTACAAGCTCACCCGGCGCCATGTGTTGTTTCTGTCAGTCGTACCTTTATTTTATCATCCATATCCTTTTGTCCTTTCCGCTTATGTATTGCAACGTTTTAAAAGAATGACCAACCGTAGCTAGGCTATGAGTCTATGGAGTTACTACGAGAAAAAGATGAATATGTCAAATTCATTATAGTTATAATTCGTGGTTGCTTATAGATATTGTTTATGGTACCTGGCCTGCATGGATAGAGGTCTGAAAAATGTTACCATCCAGCAGATGGAATCTCTGGTCAATCTTGTTGAAGAAAGAAGTTTCAGCAGGGCAGCCAAAAAGATGTGCCTCACACAGCCTTCTCTTACAAAACACATAAAAAATCTGGAGGAAGAGACAGGCGCGAGGGTGGTAGAGAGAAAGAATACCGGGGCTACGCTCACACCGGAAGGAAAAATTCTCTATGAGTGCGCAAAGCGGATGTTCAGACAGATTGATGAAGCGGGAGAAAAGATATTAAGAATAAGAGAAAGCGAATCGGGAACTATATATATAGCCGCAAGTTCCATCCCAGCCACATATATTCTTCCCCGTGTTTTGAAGACATTTAAGGACAATTATAGTGGCATTCAGTGTCACGTTAAAGCGAGTGACAGCGATTCGGCATTTGGAATGATACTCGATAATGAGGCTGAGATGGGATTTGTGGGAAGGGAGATTGCTCACAGGCAATTGAATACGATACCACTCTGGAAGGACAGACTCGTCCTGATAATCCCGGCGTCTCACAGGTGGCACGGTAGAGAGAAAGTATCCCCTGATGAAGTCTCAAAAGAACCTTTCGTGTCAAGAGAACGGGGTTCCGCCACACGCAAGGTGCTGGAAGAATACCTCCGAGAGAATACGAATCTGGATCTTTCCGGATTCAATATTGCTTGTGAGCTGGGAAGCTCGGAAGCGATTAAAGAAGCTGTTCTGGATGGCCTGGGGGTATCAATAATCTCCATCCACGCGGTAAAACGTGAGATGGAAAGCGGCCTGCTGCTCGAAATACCGATAAAGGATTGCTCCATTGAAAGAAATTTTTATATGATATATAAGACCAGCTTCGGCTTGATGAAACACCACGGGATATTTCTTGATTTTATAAAAGATTACAAATTGGACGCGCACTATGAAAAATAGAATCCTCTACTACAGCACAAACAGAAATCTAGATAACATAAAGGGCATCGTCCCTTTCAGAAAAAAGGTGACTTTCGGAGAAGCGCTTCTCCAAGGTCAGGCGCCGGACGAAGGTCTTTATATGCCAGACAGCATCCCTCATATACATTATGAAGATATCGTTTCGCTTAAAGACAAACCTTATATTGAAGCGGCAATGCTGGTCACCGGGGCATTCCTTGGCAGTGAAATAGATACCGGAGTTTTACGAAGAATCATAGAAGATTCGTACCCGTTTGCCGTTCCTCTGCAGAAAGTAATAAACCGCAAATATATTATGCGTCTCGACTTGGGACCTACGGCATCTTTCAAGGATTTTGCCGCAAGGATGATGGCGCGGTTAATGAGTCATTTTCGTGATAAAGAAAAGATATTGAATGTGCTGGTTGCTACTTCGGGGGATACGGGCAGCGCCGTCGGAGAGGCATTCAAAGGTGTCGAAGGGATTGATGTAAATATCCTTTACCCGAAAGATGAAGTAAGCGGGAGACAGAAAAAGCAACTCGACACAATCGGTGATAATGTTCGCGCCATTTCCATTGATGGAAAGTTCGATGATTGCCAGGATCTTGTCAAGCAGGCTTTTTCCGATCCTTCACTTGATTATCTATCCTTCACCTCGGCAAATTCCATAAACTTCGGAAGAATACTCCCGCAGATGGTCTACTATTTCTACGCCTATGCACAGCTCTGCCGGAAAGGGGAAAGTATCGTTGTGTCGGTTCCCTCGGGAAACTTTGGAAACGCCTTGGGGTGCGAGTACGCAAGGCGCACGGGTTTGCCGGTAAAAAAATTGATCATGCCCACAAATGAAAATTACGAGTTCCCGCGATTCTTGAAAGAGGGAATATACGAAAAGTTATCTCCATCGCTGGCATGTATCTCAAACGCCATGAATGTGGGTCATCCCAGCAATCTCGCCCGCTTTTTCGAATTATACAACGGAACAGTGGACAGGACGGGAACGGTCCACAAGTATCCCGATATTGACACGATGAGAAAAAATATCTTCTCTGTAAGCATATCCGATGAAGAAACAAAGAGATGCATTAAAAGAATATATGAAAGATACGGCATTGTCCTGGAACCTCACGGGGCCGCGGGATGGCAGGGGCTTGAAATATATCTTGAGCAATATGGTGATTTCCCGCTCTGCGTGTCGCTGGAAACGGCGCATCCCGCAAAATTTCCGGACGAGATTGTGGAACTTCTAGGGATCACACCCGGGGTGCCGGACAGCATGAAAGGGCTTGACGAGATAAAAGGCGAGTCAGCAAAATTGCCTTCAGATTACAAGATATTCAGAGAATACCTTCGGGACAATCTAAGATCCGGAGTAAAGAAGCGGCTTTGATTTTGTATCTATGTTTAACGATTTCACAAAAAATCAAATCCGGACTTTTTACGAGTACATCGTGTTTTGCTGAGCATATTTAAGGGAGGTTGTCTATATTTGGAAGACACAAATTACACATCCATAGAATCCAGGCGTTTTTACAGAACACTTACCGAAACAATGAGGGATGTGATCACGGTGTGGAACATGGACCTTAAACTTATCTATGTGAGCCCGTCCGTTGAAAATGTCCTTGGTTATAGTAGAAAAGAATTTAAGGAGCTTTCAGACAATCAGGGGAAACCCAGCTTCAGGCGTATAATAGCGCCCGGGTCCATGAATACTTTCCTTGAGGCAATCAACAAGAGGATAAAAGAGTATGAGAAATGGGATGTGTCTGAACGGCAACATCTCGTGGAATTGGAACTGATCAGAAAAGACGGCTCCACCATATGGGCAGAAACCAAAAACAGTTTCATGAGGAACAGCGATGGACAACGTACCGGCTTCGTTTCCATTACCAGAGACATCAGTGAGCGCAAAAACACCCAGGAGATATTATTGGAAAGCGAAGAAAGATATCGGAGCATACTTGACAGTATCGAGGAGGGATATTTTGAGGTTGACCTTGCCGGAAATTTCACATTTTTCAATGACGCAATGCACAGGATGTCGGGCTACCCGCTGGAAGAATTGAAAGGGATGAACAACAAAAAATATACAACCCCGGAAACAGCAAAGCAACTCTATAAAACCTTCAACAAGATGTATATCACAGGAAAACCAGCAAAGGTTTTAGATTACGAGGTCATACGAAAAGACGGAAGCACGAAAATCTATAACCTGTCCGCCTCTCTGATACTGGATTCATCAGGCAAACCCGCAGGATTCCGGGGGCTCGCCCGTGATATTACAGAGCACAAAGAGAGAGCTCAGGAACTGAAAGAAAGCTACGTAAAATTAGAGAATATGTTTGAAGAAACAATCAGGACATTGGCATTCACAGTCGAAGTGAGAGATCCCTACACTGCCGGTCATCAACGACGTGTGGCAGAACTTTCCTTCGCTATTTCCGAGAAGATGGGACTTTCACCGGAAGAGGTGAGAGGGGTAAAAATGGCGGCACTTATACATGATGTCGGCAAGATCCAGATTCCCGCTGAAATCCTGAGCAAGCCGGGCCGGCTTACTTCAAATGAAATGGATCTGATCAGGACTCATCCTACGGTAGGCAGTAATATATTGAGAAAAATAGAATTCCCCCAGCCGATATCGGAGATCGTACTCCAGCACCACGAAAGGATAAACGGTTCAGGATATCCCCAGGGTATCACCGGGAAAGAAATGCATATCGAGGCAAAGATTATCGCAGTGGCCGACGTAATTGAAGCAATGGTGTCCCATCGCCCTTATAGGCCGGCCATGGCAATGAGCAAAGCTATCGAGGAAATCTCACATAATAAGGGGACCCTCTACGATGCCAAAGTGGTGGAAGCCGTCCTGTCACTTCTTACCGAGGATGGGTTTGTATTCACTAAGTAAAATTTATTTTGTAATAACATACCTTTGTTCACTTTTCGGAACATACCATCTGATAAAGTTATATCCGATACCGATGGGAGCGGGTTTTATTCCGTGGAAGCGGTTGCTGATGATGGGGAGCGCGTCCGGAACATACAGGAAGGTGTAGGGCTGTTCCTCCGCGAGTATCTCCTGAATTCTGTCGTAGCATCTTTTTCTTTCCATTCTGCTGAAGGTACTTCTTCCTTTCTCCAGCATTTCATCCACCTCTTTATTTTTGAAGGATATAAAATTCAGTTCTCCGGGATTTGTCTTGCTTGAATGCCATACATCATAAAGATCGGGGTCAAGGGTAATAGTCCAGCCCAGAATTGTTGCGTCAAATCTTTTTTTATTAATAAATTCATTGATGAACGCGGCCCATTCAATAACCCTGATCTTTACCCTTATTCCTATGTCAGCAAGTCTCCTCTGGATAATCTCAGCGCACTTCGCCCTGACTTCATTTCCCTGGTTTGTTATGATCTCAAAGACAAAAGGCCCGCCATCACGATCCAGCATACCGTCTCCATCCGAGTCTTTCCATCCCGCCTCTGCCAAAAGCTCTTTGGCCTTTCCCGGATCGTAAGGATAGCGTTTGACATCGGAATTATACGGCCATGTTTCAGGTTTGAAGGGTCCTGTGGTTTCATGCCCCAGACCGAGAAGAACGCCTTCAACTATTTCTCTTTTATCGATGGCATAACTGATAGCCTGCCTGACTCGCCTGTCACGGAAAAGAGGGTTTTCCAGATTATAGCCGAGGTAGGTGTAGGAGAATGACAGATAGCGATACTTATTGAAATTCTCGCGAAACAGGTTGTTTTCCGTCTGCCGAGTGTACTGTAGCGGCGTCAAACCCATCCTGTCTATTCCCTTCGCGCGAAGCTCCAGAAACATGGTGGCCATATCCGGGATAATTCGCATAATGTACCCATCAATATAAGGTCTCCCTTCAAAATAGTCCGGATTGGAGATGAGCACTATTTTCTGACCTGTCTTCCATTCCTTGAACATGTATGGTCCTGTGCCTATCGGATGACGCGCAAGTGGCGTTTTTGTTATATCCTTCCCCTTCAGCAGGTGCTTTGGGAGCACCGAAGCGCTCCAGCTCGTGAGGGCGGGGGCAAAGGGTTCTCCGTAGGTAACACGAAAGGCGTAGGGGTCGATAACCCGGGCTTCCTCAACCCTGAGGAAATCACCCGCATACGCGGTAGGAGTCTTGGGGTCTATGGTAAGCCGGTATGTAAAAAGAACATCGTCAGCGGTAAAGGGGTGTCCGTCGTGCCACTTGACTCCCTTTCTCAGATGAAAGGTGATCTCCAGACCATCATCGGATATATCCCACGATTCCGCAAGATCGCCTACTACCTCCATATCCTCGTCATATTTCACAAGACCATTGAAAATCATGCCCGCGATACTGTGAGATGTGCTGTCAGAAGAAAGTATGGGGATCAGGTTGGAGGCATCTCCTATCGAACCCTCAACCATAATACCCCCGTAGGCAGCACTGACCGCGGATGACTCCCCGGCACGAGAATTGCTTTCTGGTTTGTCGCCTTCACAACCGGACAGCGGCAACATAGTGATTATAATCAGTGCCGGCATAATGCGGCTTATATATTTCATGGCAGCCTTACAACTCATATTTGTTCACATTTGATAAATGGAATTTGGTATTTATAATACATTGTGGTATATCATATTATGTACAATCTGATAATACAAGGTGGGTAATTTTTGCGTGAAGAAACAAATTCTCGTTGTGGAAGATGAACAGATTATCGCCATGTATATCCATAACAGACTGCACGATATGGGATATGGAGTCGCCGCTATTGTCTCTTCCGGAGAAGAAGCCATCAGGAAAACAGCAGAGCTGTGTCCGGATTTGATATTGATGGACATAACTCTGGGGAAGGGTATGGACGGCATAGAGGCCGCAAGCCGGATTCATGCCCAATACAACATACCGGTAATATATCTCTCTTCCAACATCACCGAAAACAGTATGGAACAGATAAAGGCGACAAACCCGTTTGGTTTTATCACAAAACCTTTTGAAGATAGAGATCTGCGCATCACCATAGAAATGGCCCTCTACAGGCACCGAATGGAAGAAGCTCTGAGTCAAAGCGAAAAAAAGTACCGCACCATTCTGGACAACATTGAGGAAGCATATTTTGAGGTCGATCTTGCCGGAAATCTCACATTTTTCAATGACGCGCTGTGCAGGATAGCGGGACTGCCAAGGGACGAAATACTCGGGATGAGCAATCTGCGATATGCCGACCCCAAAACTGCGCAGAAAATGTATAAAACATTCAACGAGGTATACCGAACGGGAAAACCCGCAAAGGTACAGGATTATGAAGTTATCAGACCTGATGGAATTACAAGAACCATCGCCTTATCCGCGTCCCTTATAACAGATTCATCCGGCAATTCCAAGGGGTTCCGCGGAATTGCAAGGGATGTTACCGAACGCAGACTCCCGGAAGAGGCCGTACGCAAAAGTGAAGAACGGTACCGCGCTCTATTCGAAAACAATCCCATTGAAACCATCATCGTGGATAGCAGGGGAGTAATTACGGGGTATAATCATGCAAAGATTAAATCGGGCGGCAAACTGCCCGATCCCGGTGACGTTATGTACAGGGATTATGCCGGAAAACACAAGAATGATATGTACTCGAAGCTTATGGAATGCATCAGGTCGGGTGTATCAAAGGAGTTCCCTGATGAACAGTACAACGATAAGTTTCTTTACATAAAGATATCTCCCTTCCCCGAAGGGGCAATTATAACATCCATAGATGTTACTGATCGTAAGCTGGCCGAGAGAAGACTTTCCCATCTTGCCACTCATGATCCACTCACCGGTCTACCCAACCGGATACTGTTTGACGATCGTTTATCGCTTGAGCTGGCCCGCGCAAAACGCGGCAACAAGAAGCTGGCTGTTATGTTGCTCGACCTGGATCATTTCAAGGACATAAACGATTCATGGGGACATACTGTGGGGGACGAGGTACTCAAGACTGTCGGCAGACGTCTCCCGCAGTTCCTGCGCAAGAGCGATTCAATCGCCCGAATGGGGGGGGATGAATTTCTTATACTGTTGCCGGAAATAGAGGATGCGGAAGACGTGCTCACAATCGCCCTGAAAGTACTGGACGCTTTCAAGGAACCTTTTATTGTGGGTGCAAGAGAACTCTACACAACCCCCAGTATCGGTATTGCCATCTATCCTGATGATGCCACCGATCCCGACATGTTGATGAAGAATGCCGATATAGCCATGTACAGTGTAAAGCAAAAAGGACGCAACGACTGCAGGCGGTACGCTCCAGGCATGCATGTAAAAAAGTCGCTGACAGTGGAAAAACGGGAGAAGGCATGACATGAAGAAACGAATCATGCCGGTTACAAGATGAGAGTGTCATCGCGGAAGACATGGCGAGGATTTTAAGAGAGAATTGATTCCGAATCCCCTGAAAGTTCCCGGTATTTCCAAAAAGATATATTGACAATAGAATGAATTTAAACTACAGAATCCCCCCAAGCAGACTGTTGAAAAACCTGATTATCAGATCTTTCAACAAACTTAATACACACTCAGGAGAATAAAAGTGAATGACGCTTTGGCTGTAACATCGACAGATATTGGAAGACATTTTCATGGAAACGTACTCGATATGATACTGGACTCAGGACCCATGGTCCAATTTGTGCTTCTGTTGCTCCTTTTCTTTTCCGTGGTCTCTTGGGCAATTATCCTGATGAAATACAGGGTTATTAAAAAGTCCAGAAGAGAAAATGATATGTTTCTGGATAGATACATGAAAATCAATAAATTATCGGAAGTTTTTCCCGAATCGAAAAAATTCAGATATTCTCAGCTTGCCGAGGTATTCAGGGCGGGCTATACCGAACTTGTCAAGATCGCCGGAATCAGGAGGGAGGTTCTTTCAGACGCAGACTCTGAGGTCTCTCTGGAGATGAGGGGACTGGATAATGTTGAAAGGGCTTTGAACAGGGCGTGTGATTCCGAAACGACAAAACTGGAAAGCTCCCTGGGATTTCTCGCTACCACGGGAAGCTCGTGTCCTTTCATAGGGCTTTTCGGAACCGTTTGGGGTATAATGAATGCGTTTAAAGGCATTGGGGTAAAAGGTTCCGCCACTCTGGCAGTAGTCGCTCCGGGAATATCGGAAGCTCTGATAGCCACCGCGGCTGGTCTGGCAGCGGCTATACCCGCGGTTATTTTCTATAACTACTATACAAATCAGGTAAAAACCATGACGGTGGAAACAGACAGTTTCTCTTCTGAATTTCTTAACATAGTAGAAAGGTATTACACAAAGAGCATCCACAAATGAAATATTCAAGAAACCGAAGAAACACCGCAGCACGACCCATATCAGATATCAATGTCACGCCCCTTGTCGACGTTATACTGGTTCTGTTGATAATCTTTATGGTTACTGCCCCTATGCTGCAGATGGGGATAGACGTCAATCTTCCCCGGGTAAAGGCCAAGACCGTGGATGTCGGCGAGGAAAAGCTTATATTGACGATAAGCAACAAGGAAGAGATATTTATAAACAAATACAAGACATCCATAACAGGCCTGAAGACTAAGCTGGAAAGTATTTTTTCCTCCAGGATAGACAGAGAAATATTCATGCGTGCAGATAAAGAAGTTCCTTACGGGTTTGTTGTTCGTGTTATGTCTGAGGTGCGGAAGGCTGGCGTAGATAAGTTGGGAATGATTACAGAATCTCCGAAGGAATAGGCATGACTTTTTTATCGGGGGCGCTGGAGAGAAATCACGGCAACATCATGAGTTTGAACAACATGGTCGTGCTCTCTTTTCTGCTCCATGCCCTTATCATTTCAATTATATTTTTTTCTCCATCCCTGCCAAGTCCCAGGTGGACATTCGGACCATCATATACCGTGGATCTGGTAAGTCTCCCCTCAAGTTCCGTAGACATCAGATCTTCCGAAGCAAGTTATAGGGAAGTGGTCGGATTGAATCGCAAAAATCGATCAATAATAATAAAAAAAGACGTAGCCAAGAGTCTGAATGCCCCTGTCCGGGAAACTAAAATCCAAAGGAAAAGCCGACACGGCGATAGAGGGTATAAAAAAGAGAGTTGCATCGACCGCCGAAGGTTCCCTTCCGGCAACCTCTCGCGGCCATTCCGAGATGAATATGAAGATGAAAGTATATTACTCTATTGTCTGGTCCATGATAAAAGAAAAATGGGCTCTGCCCGAAGGCATATTACCCGGTGACAACATTGAAGCAATCATAGAGGCAAAGATTTTGAGAAATGGCAGTGTATCCAACCTGAGTTTCGAAAAAAATTCTGGCAACAGGTATTTTGATGAATCAGCTATAAAAGCAATCAAGAAAGCGAAACCCTTTCCTCCTCTCCCCGAATGGCTGGACGAAAGATACATCGATCTGGGAATAAGATTCCACTCATCTGAACTATAGGGTTCAGGAATCAGATAATCCACCCCCGCAATTCCAGAGGGATTCCGGGAATCAACAACTGTTTTGAATTGTAAGAGAGATAATGCGTAAAATAACAGGTTTTCTCATTTTTTTGCTGGTTTTCTGGTGCAGTTCCGCGGCCTGCGGAAAGGTCTATATAGATATAAACTCTCCCGCATTCCAAAAGTTCCCTGTGGCAATACCGGAATTTAAAAACCTCGAAAATCCAGGTAATGAAAAAAAACTGTCCACGTGGTTTGCGGATCAATTATCCCATACCCTTAAGATTACAGGATTTTTTAAGATAATAAGCAAAGACGCTTTTCTCGAAGATCGGAATAGTTCCGGGATAACAACCGGGGAAATCGAC
>Ga0307991_1000919_pt1 | contig 21307 bp, 17 predicted proteins | sample EllFjometagen131_FD_203146 | JGI IMG/M metagenome (GOLD analysis project Ga0307991, IMG submission 203146) | Marine microbial communities from Ellis Fjord, Antarctic Ocean - #131 | ecosystem: Environmental > Aquatic > Marine > Unclassified | place: Southern Ocean | collected 2014-10-08 | reverse complement strand
ATTCAATTTGAAGAATTTCAAAGGGAACTTTTATTGTCATTCAGAAAATAATATTAGTATTAAAATCTATATGAAGGAAGACTTTTTACACGTCTTCGAGCTCTAACATATCTGCTTTTGCCTATATTATACAAGACTCCAATTGAAGTGTATAAATAAGTATCATTAGCTTTGTTGTTTGGATTTCTTTCTAATTCCCCATTAACTAAATGATAACTAATGTCATCGTCAACAAAATCAGTAGTTGTCCAGCAAAATTTTGAAGATAACATTAACTCAATTTTGTTAGAAATTCTAAATTTCAAGCCGGCAGCAACAGGTGTGGTAAAAGCATAATGGTCATATTGGTTCAAAGGATCTAATTCTTGATTAGCAAAATCATGAGGATTGAAAAAAATTATTCCACCACCAATAGATATAAATGGTGAAAATCTTGACCTACTTCTGAAGTTAAAAATATCATTGAAATATAAAAAAACATTAATATCTCCACCATATATAAAAGTGTAAAAGTTGAGATTTGAATATGTGCTTTTAAATTCTTCAGATAATAAACCAAATAATCCATTAACAGAAACACCAAAACTACCTGATAATTTATAATCCATAAAAAGATTTAAGCCAATTTGTGGATTCCCTTGACTAGCACTACCATAATCTCCCTGAAAATGCATAACCCCTGCACTTATTCCAATTGATGGAAGGCCTTTATACGGATTGTTTTTATAATAACTTGACCTACCATAGTTTTGACTGATAAGTGTTGTGGAAAAGAAGATTAAAATTACAAAAATTAATGATTTTTTCCTCATTGAACTTTTATTTTGTTAATACTAAAAATTAAAATTTTTTTTAAAATTATAGATTATTATTTTTATGACCAAATTTTTTTTTTAAAAGTTTGGTTTTAAAGAATATTTATTATAAAACTCTTCAATTTTATTAACAGCTTCATCGGCAGTATCAACAACAGAAAATAATTTAAGATCATCGGGATTAATATTTTTTTCTTTTAATAATTGGGTTTTTATCCAATCAACAAGTCCTGACCAGTATTCTTTAGAAACTAAAATAATTGGAAATCTCACCATTTTGTGAGTTTGAATAAGTGTTATGGCTTCAAACAATTCATCTAAAGTTCCAAATCCTCCGGGCATTACAATATATCCTTGAGAATATTTCATAAACATAACTTTACGAACAAAAAAGAAATCGAAATTTAATAATTTATCAAAGTCAATATATTTATTTGCTGATTGTTCAAAAGGAAGTGAAATGTTTAGACCAACAGATTTTCCACCGGTTAAACTTGCACCTTTGTTTGCAGCCTCCATAATTCCAGGTCCACCACCTGTTATTACACCAAAACCTTTTTTTGTTAATTTATAAGCAATTTCTTCAGCAATCTTATAATATTTATTATCGGGTTTTGTCCTTGCAGAACCAAATATTGACACACAAGGACCAATCTTGCCTAATTTTTCAAAAGCACTAACAAACTCCCCCATTACTTTAAAAATCTGCCATGAATCAGCAGTTTTTATTTCATTCCAGTTTTTAGGTCTAAATGCTTTTCTAATTTTATCTTCATCACTGAATTTTACTTTTTCTACCATCTTGATATAAATCTAAAAAAAATGCAATATAAAAAATTAAGTTTTTTTATTCAAAAATTTCTTCTAATTTTTTTTCTAAGTTTTCTCCTCTAAGTCCTTTTGCTATTATTATACCATCTCTGTCAATTAACACTGTGTAGGGAATTGATTTAACTCCATAAGCTAAAGCAGCTTCAGATTTCCAATATTTAAGGTCGGTTACATGTGTCCAAATTAATCCGTCAATTTTTATAGCATTCATCCATGAATCCTTTGTTTTATCAAGCGATACACCGTAAATTTCAAATCCGGAATCTTTGAACTTTTTATAAATTTTAACCATATTAGGACTTTCACGTCTGCATGGGCTACACCATGCTGCCCAAAAATCTATTAAAACTATCTTTCCTCTTAATGAGGATAAACTTACTTTTTCACCTTCGGGATTAAAGAGATTTATTTCAGGGGCAATTTCTCCAATAGCAGTTTTGGATTCTATTTCAACTTTTCCATGAAAATCTTTCACGAAAATATTATTCGGGTATTTTTTATAAATCTTTTTATCGTATTCTTTATAAATTTCAAAATCTTTATTAATGTCAAGGCGATTAATAAAAACCAAACAAACCAAGGATTTATTGTTCTCAGTTATTATTTGTCTGATATAAGATTTTTGCAAATTTTCAATTTCTCTGTATTGTCCCAACAAAATTTCCCCTATTGAATCTTGTTTATCTGTGTTATGAAAATTTTTATAAACTTTATTTAAACTATCCAATTGAAGATCATAAACTAATATTTCTTTATTTACTTTATAAATTAATTCAGATTTATCACTCCCTGTTAATTTTATAGGAGTTGATATATTATTCACGTCTAATTCAATATTTATTTTTTCTCCGGGAGCCAAAATCATCAATAGCTTATCTTCTCTTCCAAGTCCCAATTGAAAATAATTTATTTCTTTAATGTTTTTATTTAAAGAAAATTCACCTTTTTCTGAGATAATTATAGTATCCGGCTTTGCTGCTTTATTTCCTAAATCTCTGAAATAAATAAATTTTTCTTCATTATTGTAATTGTTAAATTTGCCCTTAATTGAAATATTGTTTTGTCCGTATAAATTTATTAAAGACATAAAACATAATACAATAATCCATGATTCTTTTAGTCTTAAAAACATATCACTTAATTTTTATAAAATTTATTCTGCACAAAAATAGAAGAAAAAAATATTTAAATAATTATATTTCTATAAATTTACATTATTAAATAATTTTGTTCGTATGCAATTAGGTATTATCTCAGATATTCATGAAGACATTATCAGCTTGAAAAAAACATTTTCAATTCTTAATAAAAAACAAGTTGATGAAATTGTTTGCTTAGGAGACATTGTCGGTTTTTCAAAAACTTATTACAAATATGATGATAGCCGTAATGCCCACGAATGCATTTCAATGGTTAAATCAAATTGCAATGTTGTCATTAAAGGAAATCATGACCTTTTTGCAATAAAAAAACTTTCCGAATTTAATGCTGGAATAAATTACCCACCAAATTGGTTTGATTTAACTTATGCAGAAAAACTCAAATTCTCAAAAGATAAATTATGGCTTTACGAAGATGAACTTCCATTAAAATTAAACAAAAACGAAATAGAATACCTGGATTCATTGCCCGAATATATTATTGCAGAATACGATAAAACCAAATATCTATTCTCTCATTTTTTATATCCTGACACTTCTGGTGCCCAAAAAAAATTCACTCAATTTTCTCGGAAATTGAAATCGCATAGAAAATTCATGAACAATAATAATTGTAATATTGGAATCTGCGGACATGCCCATATTAACGGAGCGATTATCAGGAATAAAAAGAAGTCAGTGCACGGGGAATTTGGAAAATTCAATTTTGACAAAAACACTAACACAATAATTATTGGTCCTTGCATTGCTAAGGGTGCAAACTCAAACGGATTAACAATTATTAATACAGACACAAGCGAAATTGAAGTAATTCAACTTAATTCAGAAAAAAACAAAAATTAAGTTTTTATTAATTTTTTCTGGTTTTGTCTTTTAATGCTTACTAACCATCCAAGATAGAAAGTAGTTTGTTCAGGTTTTTGGAATAAAGAATAAAATTCGTAAATTCGTTTCGTAATTATTTTGCAAAAATCAATAAGTTTATAAAATGACCTCAAAAAAATATAATCGTAAAAATTTTATTCTCAATATTTTATTACCCACATTTCTTGCAATAAGTTTATTTGTTATTTCAATATTTGTTATTATAATTCCAACATTTGAGAATAATATATTAGACAGAAAAAGAGAAATGATTCGTGAGCTTACAAATTCAGCACTAAGTATTCTTGTCAAAATAGAATCAGAAGAAAAACAAGGAAAATTCAGCAAAGAAGAAGCACAAGAAATAGCTAAATCACGAATCGGAAATTTGCGATATGGTGAAGAAAACAAAGATTATTTCTGGATTACCGACATGCACCCAAAAATGATAATTCATCCATACAGGACTGATTTAAATGGAACCGACGTCTCGAATTTTCAAGACCCACACGGGAAAAAACTTTTTATTGAAATGGTCAAAGTTTGTAAAGAAAAACATGCAGGTTATGTTGATTATATGTGGCAATGGAAAGATGACTCTTTAAGAATTGTCCCTAAACTTTCTTATGTTGTTGAGTTTAAACCCTGGGGCTGGATTATTGGTACTGGAATCTACATCGAAGACGTTAAGGAAGAAATTGCTTCCATACAAAAAAGATTGGTTAATATTTCATTCGGAATTATTGGAATTATTGCATTATTGCTTGTCTTTATTGCTCACCAAAGTTTTAAAATTGAGAGAAAAAGAAGAAAAACAGAAGAAGCACTTAAATTATCGAGAGAGAAATACCGAGCAATTGTTGAAATTACCACCGAAGGAACTATAATGATTCTTGAAGGAAAATTTATCTATGCCAATAAAACGATTCTTAATATATTGAAATATTCTGAACAAGAATTTTTCGATAAAAATATTTTTGACATTTTCCCTGAAGGTGAAAAAAATATTGCTTTCAAATACTTTAAAAACCTCATTGAAGGAAAACAAATAACATCTAATTTTGATGCTCAACTTTTAGACAAAGAAGACAATTCTGTTGATGTTGCTCTTACTATTTCGAAAATTAATGTCGAAAACCAAAAAGGATATATCATTATAGCAAAAGACATTAGCGTAAACAAACAGATAAAAGAAGAATTAGGAGTTAGTAAAGAAAAATATAAATATTTAATAAATAATATTGAAGTCGGTATTTTTAGAACAGAAATCGGAATAAGAGGAAAATTTATTGAAGCTAATCCCGCTACTTTAAAAATTTTAGGATTTAAAAACAAAGAAGACCTTTTTGCTACAAATATTTTTAAACTTTTTTATGACCCTAAAGACAGAAACATTTTGTTTAAGAATTTAATCTCTGAAGGCTTTGTTAAAAACAGAATTATTCACTTGAAAAAAGATGACGGAACAAATCCAACCATTTCAGTATCACTAGTTATTGTTAAAGATGAAAATGGTGATAATAAATATTGTGACGGTGTTGTTGAAGATATTACAGAAATTAAGAAAAGAGAACAAGAACGCGAAAATCTTATTATTGAACTACAAACTTCATTATTATTTCTGAACCAGCCCATAAAAAATTTCATCAAAAATGTTACTTCCTGCGAAATAAACACTACTGTTAAAAAAGCAGCAACAATAATGACAAAAGAAAAAAATACTGCAATTCTAATTAAATCAGGAACAGGAGATAATATCGGGATTGTTACAGATACTGATTTAAGGAAAAGAGCTATTGTTAAAAATAATAAATTAGACAATGCAGTATTTGAAATAATGAGCTCTCCAATTATTTCTATCACTGACAGTGCTTTGGTTTACGAAGCAATTCTTTTGATGCAAGAGAAAAAAATCACTCATCTCGCCATCGAAGACATCAATAATAAAATTATCAGTATTGTCAACTACAACGAACTGTTACAAATACAACCCTATTCTACATTGATTTTTATTAAAGAAATTTCTAATGCTTCTGATGTTGACGATATTATTGAAAGTCATAAAAAAATGCCCCGAATGATTAAAGCACTAATTGACAGCGGAGCAAATTCTCAAAATATTGCACGAATTATGACTACCATTTCAGATTCTATTATTCATAAACTCATTGAACTTGCTATTGAAGAATTAGGTACTCCACCTGCAAAATTCGCTTTTATTACTCTTGGCAGTGTTGGAAGAAAAGAACAAACACTTGTTACCGATCAGGATAATGCAATAATTATTGAAGATGTCCCTAAAGAAAAAAGCAAAGAAATAAACAAATATTTCTTAAAACTTGGGGAAAAAGTTTGCACATCTTTAAATGATGTAGGATATAATTTTTGTGAAGGAAAAATAATGGCTATGAATCCCGAATGGTGTCAGGATTTATTAACCTGGAAAAAGTATTTTGCCAAATGGATAAACACTCTCGAACCAAAAGATTTGCTGGATGTGAGTATATTTTTTGACTTCCGCTTTGTTTATGGCGAAAATTATTTAACTGATAATCTAAGAGAACAAATCCTTCAACTTATAAATAAACAAAAGCTATTCTTTTATCATCTCACAACAAATTCACTTCAATATAAACCTCCTTTAAATGTTTTTGGAAATATTACTGTTGAAACTATCAAAGGACATAAAAATGTTTTTGATATTAAAAAAGCAATTATGCCCATTATTAATTTTGCCAGAATCTACTCATGGAAAAACAATATTGATGAAACCAACACAATTAAAAGAATTAATCAACTTTATGAAAATAATATAATAACAAAATCAAACCTTCAGGAAATTGAACATGCTTACAATTATTTGATGTTAATGCGTTTGAAATATCAGGCAATAGCATTAAACGAAAACAAAACTCCTGTTAATTATATTAATCCTAATATCCTTACAAATATTGAACAATCAACATTGAAAAAGATATTCACTCAAATAACAGAATTTCAAACAAAACTTAGATTAGATTTTAAAGGGAATTATTAGACCATGAGTTTTCTAAAAAATAAGAGCTAATTTGTTTTTACTAAATGTAATCTCACATTTTCCAAAATATCATTCTAAACAAAATTTCTATATTTGTAAAATATTAAGCTAAACGAATTCCCACAAATGCCTAAAACTAAAGAGCTACATATTCATCAAATATCTTTTGACATTCCTATTCCAGTTAACTATGGTGGTGTTATTGACGTGTATTTCAAACTCAAAGCTTTAAAAAATATAGGCATCAAAGTCCACTTGCATTGTTTTCAATATGGAAGAAAAAAAGAAAAAGAACTTGAAGATTTATGCGAATCAGTTAATTATTACAAACGAAGAATTAACAAAACAAAACTTTTCAAACGCTTACCTTATATAGTTGATACTCGTTCTTCCGAGGACTTATTAAAAAACTTATTAAAAGATGATTATCCAATTTTGTTTGAAGGTTTGCATTCTTGTTTTCATCTTAATAGTGATTTGCTGAAAAACAGGAAAAAAATTGTCAGAACTCATAATATTGAACATGATTATTATTCAAATCTTGCAAAAGTTGAAAAAAATATTTTTAAAAGATATTACTTCTTTAACGAAGCATCAAAGTTAAAACGATTCGAAGAAGTCCTTAATCATGCAAACGGAATTGCAGCTATTTCAAAAAACGACAAAATTCATTTTGAAAAACAATATAAAAACGTTTCACAAGTTTCGGCATTTCACCCCAATGAAGATGTTGTAATAAAAAAAGGTTTTGGAAACTATGCTTTATATCACGGTAGTCTTGAAGTTGGAGAAAACAATCAGGCAGCTTTGTTTTTAATAAAAGAAATTTTTAATGATATAAACATTCCATTGATTATTGCCGGTAACAAACCATCAAAAGAACTTGTGGAAATGGCAAATAACAATAAAAACATTGAATTAAAAACCGGAGTATCATCAAATAAAATATATGAGCTTGTTGCAAATGCTCAAATTAATATTCTTCCAACTTTTCAGGCAACAGGAATCAAATTAAAATTGCTCTCAGCTTTATACACCGGCAGGCATTGCATAGTAAATACTCCTATGGTTTTTCAAACCGGACTCGAAGATTTATGCTCAATTCAAGACTCTCCCGAAAATATGAAATCGGAATTAAAAAGACTTTTTAAACTTGAATTTAATGATGATGAAATAAAGAAAAGAAAAGAAATCTTGTTAAAAAACGGATTTTCTAACTTATCAAATATTAATAAACTAGTTAAGATATTGTTTCCCTAAGAATTATTTTCTTCAATAATTTTTCCACTATCACATTTAATTATGCGAGAAGGGAATTTCTCAAATAATGAATAATCGTGAGTTGCCATAAGTACAGCTCTTCCGGTTTTGCTAATTTCAAAAAGCAATTTCATAATTCCTTGGGAGGTTTCAGGGTCAAGATTTCCGGTAGGCTCGTCAGCCAGAATTATTTCTGGGTCGTTTAGCAAAGCTCTTGCTATTGCCACTCTTTGTTGTTCTCCACCCGAAAGTTGATGGGGCATTTTAAAACTTTTAGTACCTAAGCCAACCTTATCTAAGACATCCTGTAAACGATCTTCCATTTTTCTTTTATCTTTCCATCCGGTAGCTTTCAAAACAAACATTAAATTTTCATTTATACTCCTATCGATGAGCAGTTGAAAATCTTGAAAAATAATACCTATTTTTTTTCTTAATTCCGGTATTTGTTTATTTTTAATCTTTTTCAAATTTATTCCAACAACTGAAGTTTCTCCCTTTTCAAAAGGTAAGTCGGCATAAAGAATTTTCAAAAGACTGCTTTTCCCACTTCCTGTTTTTCCAATTATATATACAAACTCCCCTTTGTTTATTGTCATAAAAACTTCAGAAAGCACTAAATTATTCTTTTGAAAAATATCTACATTTTCTATTTTTAATATTGTATCTAAGGACATCGTTTGGATTTTATAAATTCTGTATAAAAGTATAATAATTTATGGTACAACTGCGAATTTAGTAGAAATAACAATCAATCTTTTCTAATTTTAAACTCAAATTTTCTATTAATTTTATCTCTTAAAAAATATAATATTATATAATAAGGTATAAGCAAACCAATTGATAACATCCCTGACAATCCTTGGTTATCTGTAATATTTATTAGAATTACCAAACTAAGAAACATTATTAAAAAAGGAAGAAAGTATCCTAAAATAACAGCTTTTGAACCGGAAGATTTCTCCATTAACACTGTTACTTCATCACCAATTTCATATTCACTATCCTTTGTTTTATTTATGTTGATTATTTTTTCTTTCATGTCGGAAATGGTACAAAATCCTTTTGCATGACATGAAGCACAAGCGGACTCAGCAATAATTTCAACATTGATAGCATCGTTATCAATGCTAATTATATTACCTTTGTGCTCTATTATGTCTTGAGAAATTGGCATAGTGTATTTTTTTTTGATGCAAAATTAAAAAAATTATTAAAAAAACTTGTTAGATAAAAAGAAAAGACTAATTTTGCACTCCATTTTTTTATAAATCTATAAATAAAAAATAATTAAGCATATATGTATTTAACAGCAGAGCAAAAGAAAGATTTTTTTAAAGAGTACGGAAAATCAGAATTTGATTCCGGTTCACCTGAAGGACAAATAGCATTGTTCTCTTTTAGAATTAAACATCTTACAGAACATTTAAAAATTAACAAAAAGGATTTAGCAACAGAACATTCATTAACAAAACTTGTTGGTAAAAGAAGACAATTGCTTGATTATTTAAAAGAAAAAGAAATTAATAGATACAGAGCTATCACTAAAAAACTTAAGTTAAGAAGATAACTAAAAGTCTATAAAACATAAAAAGAGGCAATTATTAATTGCCTTTTTTTGTACTAAAGTAAAATTTTTGTAACAAAGTCATATTATTTTCGTGAAAGTCTATTAATTCTTAAGCAATAAAAAAACAGCTTCAATTTATAATAAAAAACAAAAAACAACAAAACGAAGCTCATCTAAAACATTTAGCTTCAAAATATTTACAAAAAATTTAAAAAATTATGCCTAATAAAGGAATAAATAAAACCATTGAATTAAAAGATGGAAGAACTATAAATATAGAAACAGGTAAACTAGCAACACAAGCCGACGGTTCGGTTGTAGTTAAGATGGGTAACACTATGCTTCTTGCAACAGTAGTATCAAAAAAAGATGCTGCTGAAAATGTTGATTACATGCCCCTTTCTGTGGATTATCAAGAAAAATATGCTGCTACAGGAAAATTTCCCGGTGGATTTTTCAAAAGAGAAGCACGCCCTTCAGAATACGAAATTCTTATCTCAAGATTAGTTGACAGAGCTTTAAGACCATTGTTCCCCGAAAATTATCATGCTGAAACTCAAATATTAATTTCACTAATTTCCGGCGATAAAGATACTGCTCCCGATGCTCTCGCTGCTTTAGCTGCTTCATCTGCATTAGCAGTTTCTGATATACCTTTCAACGGACCAATTTCCGAAGTTCGTATTGCTAAAATTAATGGTGAATTTAAAATCAATCCAACAATTCCTGAAATTGCAGAAGCCGAACTTGATTTAGTTGTCGCTGCTACCTTAGATAATATTCTAATGGTTGAAGGCGAAATGAAAGAAGTCTCCGAAGAAGTAATGATGGAAGCACTGAAAATTGCTCACGAAACAATTAAAATTCAATGTAAAGCTCAAAATGAACTTGCAGGAGAAATTGAAAAAGCAAAAGTTAAAAGAGAATATTGCCACGAAACAAACGACGAAGGTTTTAAAGAAACCATAAAAAAAGCAACTTACGATAAAGCATATGAAATTGCTGCATCCGGAAATAAAAGTAAACACGAAAGATCTGAAGCTTTTAATAAAATAAAACAAGAATTTGTTGATTCTCTTTCCGAAGAAGAAGCCGAAGAAAAAGCTTTAATGATTGACCGTTATTATCATGATGTGGAAAAAGAAGCTGTAAGAAATGTTGTTCTCGAAAAACGAACACGATTAGATGGTCGTAAACTTGATGAAATTCGTCCTATTTGGTCAGAAATTGACTACTTGCCTTCTGCTCACGGTTCTGCTATTTTTACTCGAGGAGAAACTCAATCATTATCAAGTGTTACTCTCGGAACTAAATTAAATGAACAAGTTATTGACGGAGTTGTTTACGAAGGTAAAAGCAAATTTATCCTGCATTATAATTTTCCACCTTTTTCTGTTGGCGAAGCAAGATTTATGCGTGGTACTTCACGAAGAGAAGTTGGACATGGAAATTTGGCTTTAAGAGCATTAAAATTCGTCCTTCCTTCTGATGAAGAAAATGCCTACACTATTAGAATAGTCTCTGACATTCTTGAATCAAACGGCTCTTCTTCAATGGCAACTGTTTGTGCAGGGACTATGGCTTTAATGGATGCCGGTGTAAAAATTTCTAAATCCGTTTCTGGTATTGCTATGGGATTAATCTCTGATAGTAAAACAGGAAAATACGCAATTCTTTCAGACATCCTTGGTGATGAAGACCATCTTGGAGATATGGATTTCAAAGTTACAGGAACAGCAGACGGAATTACTGCCTGTCAAATGGATATTAAAGTTGATGGATTATCTTATGAAATATTAGCTCAAGCTCTTGAACAAGCAAAACAAGGAAGATTGTTTATTCTTAACGAAATCAAGAAAACTATTTCTGAACCACGGGAAGATTATAAACCTCATGTTCCTAGAGTTGAAAAAATGATTATTCCTAAAGAATTTATTGGTGCTGTTATAGGACCCGGTGGAAAAATTATTCAGGAAATGCAAAAAGAAACTAACACAACAATAACAATTGAAGAAGTTGGAGAATTTGGACATATCGATATTTTCTCTCCCGATAAAGAGTCAATTCTTAAAGCTAAAGAAAGAATCAATATGATTACTGCTGTACCGGAAGTTGGAAAAGTTTATGAAGGTGTTGTTAAAAACATTGTTCCTTTTGGTGCTTTTGTTGAAGTAATTCCCGGAACTGATGGCTTACTCCATATTTCGGAAATTGAATGGAGACGATTAGAAAAAGTTGAAGACGTTTTAAAAGTCGGTGATAAAATTGAAGTAAAATTGATTGAAATTGACAAAAGAACTGGCAAACTAAAACTCTCACGAAAAGTATTATTGCCTAAACCTGAAAGACATTAATAAAATAATAATATAAAATAAAACTCAAAAATTTACTTGTTATTTTCGTAACAAATTCTCTTATTTTACGTATTTAAGAACACTTTTTATAACTAAAAAAAAATCAAAGACAATTAATGAGGCAATTAAAAATAACAAAGCAAGTTACAAACAGAGAAACTGCATCTCTCGACAAATATCTCCAGGAAATTGGTAGGGTTGAGTTAATCACTGCTGACGAAGAAGTTGCTTTAGCCCAAAGAATAAAACAGGGTGACCAACGTGCTTTAGAAAAATTAACTAAATCCAATCTTCGATTTGTTGTTTCTGTTTCAAAACAATATCAAAATCAAGGTTTAAGTTTGCCCGACCTTATTAATGAAGGAAATCTCGGTTTGATTAAAGCTGCTCAACGTTTTGATGAAACTCGTGGATTCAAATTTATTTCATATGCTGTTTGGCGGATACGCCAATCAATTTTACAAGCTTTAGCCGAGCAATCAAGAATTGTTCGTTTGCCATTAAACAAAATCGGTTCAATAAATAAAATCAACAAAGCTTTTGCTCATCTTGAACAAGAATTTGAGCGACAACCTAATCCTGATGAAATCGCTAATCTTCTTGAAATTTCTGAAAACGAAGTTAAAGAATCAATGAAAAATTCAGGTCGTCACGTGTCGATGGATGCTCCATTAATACAAGACGAAGATAACACTATGTATGATGTTATTAAAAACGAAGAAGGTTCTACTCCCGAAAAAGGTTTGATTTATGATTCTTTAAGACTCGAAATTAATAGAGCAATTTCTACATTAACAATGAGAGAATCTGATGTTATTCGTCTTTATTTTGGTTTGGATGGTGCTCACCCCATGACCCTCGAAGAAATTGGTGAAAAATTTGACCTTACTCGTGAAAGAGTTCGTCAAATCAAAGAAAAAGCTATTCGTAGATTAAAACATACTTCAAGAAGTAAAATCTTAAAAACTTATTTAGGTTAATCAGAATACAATATTCAAAAAGAAAAAATAATGAATAGCCATCTAATAGCACCTTCATTACTTTCTGCTGACTTTGCCAATCTTGCAAAAGATGTTGAGATGATTAATCAAAGCCGTGCTGATTGGTTTCATATTGACGTAATGGACGGAGTGTTTGTGCCAAATATTTCTTTTGGATTTCCTATAATAAAATACATAAAAAAATACGCTAAAAAACCTTTGGATGTTCATCTAATGATTATTCAACCTGAAAGATATTTTGAAGAATTCAAAAATTCAGGTGCCGATATAATTACATTTCATTATGAAGCTTCTAATCATTTGCACCGTTCAATCTACGCTATAAAGGAACTCGGAATTAAAGCAGGTGTTGTTTTAAATCCCCACACCAACATAAAACTTCTCGAAGATGTTATTAATGATGTTGACCTGATTTTACTGATGTCAGTAAATCCGGGATATGGCGGACAAATATTTATTGAGAACTCATATAATAAGATTGCTCAACTAAAAAATCTTATTATCCAAAAAAACTCAAATGCTTTAATCGAAGTTGATGGGGGAGTAACTCTTTCAAATGCAAAAAAATTAGTTGAAACCGGTGCAGATATTTTAGTTGCCGGAAGTTCAGTATTCAAGTCCGAAAATCCTGTTGAAACAATTTCTAAGTTGAAGAGTTTGTAAAATTTAACAGTCCCACTTTAATTAAAATATTTTCTATTTCATCAATTTACCAAATTATTTATTCCTTTTAAATTCATCCTTCAAAATTGTATCAACAATTTGTTTTAATTTGGGTAAATCGTTTTTTGCAGTCTCCCAAACAATCCAAATTTCTATAGCATGGTATTCATGCAAAATAAAATTTCTAAACGACCTAACATTGTGCCATGGGTAAGGATATTTATCAAGTAATTCTCTGTCAATATTAACAACTGCTTCTCCAATTATTGTAAACTGAAACAAAGTAGCATTTTGCATAATATCGTTATTTACAAAACTTTCTTTCGATTGTCCTTCAATGAAATCATTTATCTTAGAAATTGCTTCAAGAATATGCTGTAATCGTTCTTTATTTGTAATTGTGCTATCTCTCATATATCAATTTTAAATCTGGTTTAATCCTGTCCATTATATTGGATTTTATGCCACCTCTCATAACCACATCAATTTTATATGGAATATTTTTTTCTAACTGATACTGTACATCAGCCAAATCTAAAAGAGAAAAACCTGAATCATCCGATACCTGAATCATTACATCAATATCGCTTTTATAATCATCATCACCTCTGGCAAACGAACCAAACAACCATGCCTTTACTATTTTTTTTTCATGAATAAAATATTTTTTTATTTTTTCAATTATTTCTGAACGGCTTAGTTTTATCCTTGAAAAATATTCAATCTTTTCCTCAGCAACTTTTAATGCTTCTTTTGCATAATCTTCTTCAGAAATTTCATACATTATCCTGTCGCTTAAAAAAGTAATCAGCATTTCTTTTTCATTATAATTAAAAAAGTCAGCCAGTTTAATTACTTGCTCTCTTGAAAGTTTTCTTTGTCCCCGTTCAATTTTACTTAACACTGCCTGGTCAATATCTAAAAAAGCTGCAACCTTTCTTAAAGGGTATCCTTTCTTTTCACGCAATGTTCGTATTAATTCTCCAATGTTTTGCATTTTGAAATATTTGTTTTGACAAAAATAGTCAAACTTTTAATTCTAATCAAGAATTAAATAGATTTTTTTCTAACTATTTATTAACATTGTGTAAGTTATGAGGGAAGGAAACTCTCTATTTTTTAACTTTGATTGGCATTTATATCAAGAAAAACTACTTATTGGTGTTTTCTTTCAAACTTATTCTTACAAAGTAAACTTAACACCAATTCCATCACAAACATCTTTCAAATCATCCAAAACTTTATCAAGAATAACAATTCCTTCTTTTTTATGCTTTTCTTCCATTTCTCTTTCAGGTTCTCCTGGAATATAAACTCTTTCTTGACCTGCTACCGGTTTTGCTTTTTTGAATGTATCAATCCACAAATCCATATTCTTTTTAAAATCTTCAGTAGTTTGAAAAGCATCAATTCGCATGGCTCCGAAAAAATGTCCCAATCCTTTACCGGGCAAATTTTCTTTTAATGGAAGAAAACTAACCTGTGGCGGAACAAAAGGACCAAAGTTAGCACCTGAAAGTATTGCAGAAAAAATATCAACAATAGCACCAAGACAATATCCTTTATGACTTCCATGAATCCTATCACCTCCAAGTGGAAGAATTGCACCTCCATCAGATAGAATATTTGGGTCGGTACTTGATTTCCCTTCCTTATCCTGAACATAACCTTGATGAGCTTCTTCACCTTTTTTATCCATCACAGCCAATTTTCCTCTTGCAATTGGAGTAGTTGAAAAATCTGCAACAAATGGATTTTCCTTTCCTGCCGGAACTGCCACAGAAATTGGATTTGTTCCAAGCAATCTCTCTACCGAAAAAGTTGGAGAAACCAATGGATTTGCATTTGTCATAGCAATTCCAATCATATCATGTTCTAATGCCATCATTGAATAAAATCCGGCAATGCCAAAATGATTAGAATTATTTACTGACACCCAGCCCGTACCAATTTTTTTTGCTTTTTCAATTGCAATTTGCATTGCTTTTGTAGCAGCAATCATTCCAAATCCTTTATCACCATCAACAACTGCTGTGCTTGGAGACTCGTGAACAATTCTAACATTTGGCTTTGTATTGATTCTACCTTTTTCCCACAAACTAACATAATCTTTTACTCGCAAAACTCCGTGAGAATTAATTCCTCGCAGTTCGGCTGCTAAAAGGATTTTAGATATTATTTCTGAATCTTCATTTGAACAACCTATTTTATTGAATATTGAAATCACTAATTTGTTAAGTAATTGATTTGAATACATATTGATTTATTTAAATATTTATTACTGCAAATATTAATAAATTTTATAATTTTGCCAAAATTAAACAATTTAATTATGAACGAAGAAATAAGAAATTTTAAGCCTGAACGCTTATGGCATTATTTTGCTGAAATATTAGAAATTCCAAGACCATCAAAGAAAGAAGAAAAAATTGCAGCTTACATTGTAAATTTTGGAAAAAATCTTGGCTTAGAAACTTTACGCGATGAAATAGGAAATGTTTTAATTCGAAAACCTGCTGTTAAAGGAAAAGAAAACTTGAAGTCAGTAATTTTACAAAGCCACATGGATATGGTTTGTGAAAAAAACAACGAAATTGATTTTGATTTTGACAACGATGTTATTAAAGCTCGCGTTGAAGATGGATGGGTAAAAGCAAGCGGAACAACTCTCGGTGCTGATGATGGAATTGGTGTTGCTGCTCAATTGGCAATTCTCGAAGCTGACAATATCGAACATGGTCCTATCGAATGCCTTTTTACTGTTGATGAAGAAACAGGACTTACCGGTGCTTCCAATTTAAAGCCCGACCTTCTTAATAGTAATATTTTAATAAATCTGGATTCTGAAGATGAAGGAGAATTATTTATAGGTTGTGCCGGTGGAAAAGATACTTTGGCTAATCTAGAATTTTCAAAAGAAAATGTTCCTGATAATATTGTATCATATAAAGTAATTGTAAACGGACTAAAAGGTGGACATTCCGGCGACGAAATTCAAAAAGGACTCGGAAATGCAAACAAAATCCTAAACAGACTTTTATGGAATGCTTCAAAAAATTACAATTTAAGATTATCAGCTTTTGATGGTGGTAATTTCAGAAATGCAATAGCACGTGAAGCATTCTCCATTGTAACAGTTCCCGAAAAATTCCAAAATGAATTCTTGAAGTATGTCGAAGATTTTGAAAATACAATAAAGAAAGAATATAAAATTACAGAAGTTAATTTAAAAGTAAAAGTTGAAATATCAGAAACTCCTGAATTTGTTATTGATGAAACATCGCAAAACAAACTGTTTAACGCTATTTATTCCTGCCCTCATGGAGTTATTGCATGGTCAGCAGAAATAGCAAACTTTGTAGAAACATCCACAAATCTGGCATCTGTTAAAACTTTAGAAAATGAATTTTTTATTACTACAAGTCAGAGAAGTTCTGTTGAATCTGCTAAGAAAGATGTCTGCGATATGGTTGCAAGCGTATTCAAGCTTGCTAATGCTAAAGTTAAACACACAGACGGCTATCCCGGCTGGACGCCAAATCCAAATTCCGAAATTGTTGAAATAGTTAAATCAACATATTTTGAATTATTTAAGAAAAAACCCAAAGTTTTAGCTATTCATGCAGGACTCGAATGCGGCCTAATAGGTTATACTTATCCTAAAATGGATATGATATCTTTTGGTCCAACATTAAGAAGCGTACACTCACCAGACGAAAGGCTGGAAATTGAAACTACAAAAAAATTCTGGGACCTATTAGTTGCAGTTTTGAAAAATATTCCGAAAGAGTAATTTATTTCTTTTAAACTATAGACGTTATATGAACTCTAAGCACTTTATTTCACATTAAAAATTTATTGATTATTTACACCTATATAATAAGGTGTATTAAAATTATGAGTCTTTAAAGACGACTGACCATAAATACAAACGAAACGATTTGTTTACATTTATTTAGAACAAATTTATAATCCTATACTGAAACTAATTCTTATAACCGGATTTTGGTAAAGAGAATAAACAGATTCGTTAAAATTCCATAGAATTAAAAAGTTTACACTAGAGTTTTCCCCAATCCACTGTCTATAGCCAGCTCCCAACAAATAACTTTCAACGCTTATTCTATCGTCATTTTGATAAATCGAGTAAATACTTGGCTTATAGCTTAAAATTTCATATTCACCATGAGCAAAAATATCCTTAAAAACATAATATCTTGCAAAAACACTACCACCATAAATATTAGTTTTATAATTTGGAATAAATCTCTTATCACTATAATACTCGTATGTAAATCCTAATCCTGAAATAAATTTTTCTGTAATTTTATAAGCTATAAATGGAGTAACATTTATTAGTGTAATTGTTCCAATTTGTAACCCAAAACCCCCTCCGGTTAAAAATCTGTCTTTAAAAATTGACTTTGAATCAGAATTATTTTCAATATTCTGACACATTATATTATTTATTCCTAAAAAAAAGATAAATATTATTAGAACAATTTTTACAATTTGTATTTTATAATTTCCCATAATCTGCATTTTTTCACACACAAATCTATAGATAATTTATAATACCATGAACAAAAAAGACAAAATTTAACAATAAATATGACAAAATACACAGTCTATCAAACATTTAAAATTATTAAAAAAAACCTTTAAAATATTGTTTTATTTAATAAAAAAACTTCTATGTTTGCACCCTTATTAATCAAAACAAAAACCGAAAAATATTTTTTAAAAAAAACACGAAAAAAACTTGTGGATTAAAAAATAAGGTTTAATTTTGCACTCCCTTTAAAAAAGGGAAAATCAAAAAGAAAAAAGTTCTTTGAAAATATTGAAGCAAAAGCTTAGAAGTAGCAAATATACCTTGTCCCATTTTATGGGATTTAGATAATAGTAAATCTTGAGACATTAAAATTCTTTTTTACAATGGAGAGTTTGATCCTGGCTCAGGATGAACGCTAGCGGCAGGCTTAATACATGCAAGTCGAACGGTAAGGCCCTGCTTGCAGGGTACACGAGTGGCGAACGGGTGCGTAACGCGTATGCAACCTACCTTTAATTGGAGGATAGCCCCGAGAAATCGGGATTAATACTTCATAATATCCTTTTAACTCATGTTTTTTGGATTAAAGCTCCGGCGATTAAAGATGGGCATGCGTGACATTAGCTTGTTGGTGAGGTAACGGCTCACCAAGGCAACGATGTCTAGGGGTTCTGAGAGGATTACCCCCCACACTGGTACTGAGACACGGACCAGACTCCTACGGGAGGCAGCAGTAGGGAATATTGGGCAATGGACGCAAGTCTGACCCAGCCATGCCGCGTGAAGGATGACAGCCCTATGGGTTGTAAACTTCTTTTATATGGGAAAAACTCCCCGAACGTGTTCGGGGCTGATGGTACCATACGAATAAGCACCGGCTAACTCCGTGCCAGCAGCCGCGGTAATACGGAGGGTGCAAGCGTTATCCGGATTTATTGGGTTTAAAGGGTGCGCAGGCGGAACGATTAGTCAGTGGTGAAATCCTACGGCTTAACTGTAGAATTGCCATTGATACTGTTGTTCTTGAGTATAGATGAAGTGGGCGGAATGTGTCATGTAGCGGTGAAATGCATAGAGATGACACAGAACACCAATCGCGAAGGCAGCTCACTAAACTATAACTGACGCTCAGGCACGAAAGCGTGGGTAGCGAACAGGATTAGATACCCTGGTAGTCCACGCCGTAAACGATGATTACTCGTTGTTGGCGATATACAGTCAGCGACTTAGCGAAAGCATTAAGTAATCCACCTGGGGAGTACGATCGCAAGGTTGAAACTCAAAGGAATTGACGGGGGCCCGCACAAGCGGAGGAGCATGTGGTTTAATTCGATGATACGCGAGGAACCTTACCTAGGCTTAAATGTATTGTGATCGTCCGGGAAACCGGTCTTCTCTTCGGAGCACTTTACAAGGTGCTGCATGGTTGTCGTCAGCTCGTGCCGTGAGGTGTCGGGTTAAGTCCCATAACGAGCGCAACCCCTATCATTAGTTGCCATCAGGTCAAGCTGGGGACTCTAATGAAACTGCCTACGCAAGTAGTGAGGAAGGTGGGGATGACGTCAAATCAGCACGGCCCTTATGCCTAGGGCTACACACGTGCTACAATGGTTGAAACAGAGGGCAGCTACATGGTGACATGATGCTAATCTCAAAATTCAATCTCAGTTCGGATCGAAGTCTGCAACTCGACTTCGTGAAGTTGGATTCGCTAGTAATCGTAGATCAGCAACGCTACGGTGAATACGTTCCCGGGCCTTGTACACACCGCCCGTCAAGCCATGGAAGTTGGGAGTACCTGAAGTCTGTAACCGCAAGGAGCGGCCTAAGGTAAAATCAATGACTGGGGCTAAGTCGTAACAAGGTAGCCGTACCGGAAGGTGTGGCTGGAATACCTCCTTTCTAGAGTGATTTACTATTTCCCCGAATTTTTTTTCGGGATAATATTTGCTACTTTTTTTTGCTTCATTTTTTTTTAACTCAAACGTGTTCGGTGATAGACTCTTTTTAAAAGAGTTATAAAATTTTTTATTAAAAATTAATAAAATTTATTATAAAGTCCCGTAGCTCAGTTGGTTAGAGCACTACACTGATAATGTAGGGGTCAGCAGTTCAAATCTGCTCGGGACTACATAAATCGTTTGGGGGATTAGCTCAGATGGCTAGAGCGCCTGCCTTGCACGCAGGAGGTCATCGGTTCGACTCCGATATTCTCCACAAATTTTTTCCAAAAGAGGAAAATTTATATTGAAATAATTATTATGGATACTAGCTCAAAGGAAAGAGCATCCCGTACCTGAAAGGTCGGGAAGGTCATCGGTTCGACTCCGATATTTTCCACAACGTTCACCGAAATCTAACGCAGGTGAACAAAAATCGATTTAGCAATTGCTAATCGATATAATAAGTTCTTTGACATATTGAAAGAAAATACAAATAGAGAAAATTGTTCTTAAAATATTTAAGATAAGTAAGAAAGTAAATTAAGGGCGTATGGAGGATGCCTTGGCTCTCAGAGGCGAAGAAGGACGTGATAAGCTGCGATAAGCTTCGGGAAGGTGCAAATAACTTTTGATCCGGAGATTTCCGAATGGGGCAACCCGGCTGGTTGAAGACCAGTCATTCCGAACTAGTTTCGGAAAGCAAACCCGGTGAACTGAAACATCTAAGTAACCGGAGGAATATAAAATAATAATGATTCCCCAAGTAGTGGCGAGCGAACGGGGAACAGCCCAAACCAAAGTTGTTACGGCAATTTTGGGGTTGTAGGACTGCAATAAAGGAATATAAATTTGTAGTAGAATTTGTTTGGAAAACAAAACCATAGAAGGTGATAGTCCTGTAAACGAAACAAATTTATTACCGAGCAGTATCCTGAGTACCGCGGGACCGGAGAAATCCTGTGGGAATCTGCCAGCACCATCTGGTAAGGCTAAATACTACTGAGAGACCGATAGTGGACAAGTACCGTGAGGGAAAGGTGAAAAGTACTTCAAACAGAAGAGTGAAATAGATCCTGAAACCATACGCTTACAAGCGGTCGGAGGCTGATTTTTCTGATTTATCAGAGGAAAATGCTGACGGCGTGCCTTTTGCATAATGAGCCTACGAGTTACTCCTCTCTAGCAAGGTTAAGCATATTTATATGCGAATCCGAAGCGAAAGCAAGTCTGAATAGGGCGTTTAGTTAGGGGGGG
>Ga0307991_1000918_pt1 | contig 21317 bp, 13 predicted proteins | sample EllFjometagen131_FD_203146 | JGI IMG/M metagenome (GOLD analysis project Ga0307991, IMG submission 203146) | Marine microbial communities from Ellis Fjord, Antarctic Ocean - #131 | ecosystem: Environmental > Aquatic > Marine > Unclassified | place: Southern Ocean | collected 2014-10-08 | reverse complement strand
GTTGAATTCGTTAAACTCGCATCGGAACTATCGAAGTAAATCCCGCCACCTGCAGATACAGCCGTATTATTCGCTATCGTTACATTTGACAGAACAGAATTTGAGCTCTCACAGTAAAACCCTCCTCCATCACCTGACGAATTATTCATGATCGTCACATTCTCCAAAATCGGATTGGGACAATAGTTACAGTAAAATCCACCTCCGCCAGAAATAGCTGAATTATTAGCTATTGTCACATTTTCAAGATATGGATTTGATCTAAAACAATAAACTCCTCCGCCATGGTAACTTGCGGTATTATACTCAATGGTCACATTCACCAGATTAGGGCTGGAATAAAGATAGCAGCCAATTCCTCCACCATATTGAGCTGTATTATTAGTTATGATCACGTTCTCCAGACTTGGACTGGGGCTTCCCTCACAATAAACACCTCCACCTTTAGATTCAATGGTATTATTTGTTATCGTCAAATTCGTCAGACTCGGACTCGTTTCATAGCAGTAAATCCCACCACCATTATAAGCATCTCCATTTGTAATCGTGAATCCTGTTAAGATAGAATTCTCATCTTCTCCATTATTGAAAGTTACCACGCTGCCATTTTGGTTTCCGTCAATTATCGTCTGTGATATGTAGATAATATTCTGGGTAGTATAAAATAACGATCCCAGAGTTATCGCTTTGCCATCGAAATCAATGTTTTCCAGATAAGTGCCTGGCGATACGATGATCACATCTCCATCAACAGTTGCATCAATAGCACCTTGAATTGTATTGTGATCTTCCGGTACATAAATTACTTCTCTGTTACCAGGTTCTTCACCATTCTCCTGACTGTTAATTCCAATTTCGGGCTCTAATAAGGGTTCTGCTGCATATAAAGTCACCAGCAAACAAAATAAAATAACCGGTAAAAATTTCCTCATAAAAATTGCCTCCATTTATTTATTCATTTCAAAATCTATACTTCTTATTAACTAACATTGTTTTTAACCAAATACAAAAAGTTACTTCCTTTCTCTCACCTATCAGATTCTTCTATCACCAATAGTCTTTTGATAGAAGTTGGACTATAAAATTCGCAATAGATTGTTCCGCGAATTATTAAATAACAACTCCAATTTCCAGTATGTTCTCTATTCTTCATCATCCCAATAAGCATAAATAATATTTACCCTTTCATGTTCCTCTACTATTTTTTATTTTCTTATTTATTTTTTTATTTCAACTTATTAACAAATTTTCTATTTAAAAAATATAACATTGCTGTTTCATATTATAACTTACTACAATAAGCAACTTTATCTTATTATTTGTCAATATTTTTCTAAATTTGCAAGTGAGCTAATTGTAGTCCCATAAATTCTGCTCCAAAATTGTCCTTTTCCCTGAACTCCCCTGAATTTGCCGAACTTAGATCATACATTCGTCCTGATTCCTCATAATTCAAGTTCCGTAGCCGTATTTCGTCCTCCTCGTAAGCATTTATAGTGTTTTATTCAACGTAAATGCCTTAATATTAAAGCATAACCAATAATAATTTCCTCCTAACGTTCCTTAAAATAGCAAGACATTGGCAACACAGTGGCTTTTTATCCAATATTTTCACTTACACGCTCATAATGTAACAACTGTTCAGGTATTTTTGGAACACTTCCGGCATACAACCTAAAGAATCATCGCTTATTCTATATCATACATACCTGCCTATTAAAATATACAAATCCATTATCTGCCATTTCAAGCTGTATCAGACTCATAGACGTTCTATCTTAACTTGCTTCACCTACTCTCACTCAAGATTTTCCTTTACATATAACTGGTAAATGGAAGCTTGTGAACTATATATAGAAAAATATCAGGAGAGCTTATGAAAGTATCCGAAAAGCTGGCATTATTGCGGCAGAAGGAAGCTCAAGTGCTGGAGATGGGCGGCAAAAAGCGCGTCCAGAAACAGCATGATAAGGGCAAACTAACTGCGCGCGAACGCCTTGATCTGCTCTTTGATGAGGGATCTTTTCGTGAAATCGATATGTTTGTACATCATCGTTCTACGAACTTTGATATGCCATCCACAGACATCCCGTCTGATGGAGTGGTAACCGGGCACGGACTTGTTGACGGACGCTCGGTATTTGCATTTTCTCAGGATTTTACCGCACGCGGCGGATCTTTGGGCGAGATGCATGCTTCCAAAATCTGTAAAATAATGGATATGGCGACTAAATCTGGAGTTCCAGTTGTGGGAATTAATGATTCCGGTGGAGCACGCGTTGAGGAAGGCGTTGATGCGCTCAAAGGTTATGGCGAGATATTCTTTCGCAATTCCCGTTCATCAGGCGTTATCCCTCAGATATCTGCCATAATGGGACCCACCGCTGGTGGAGCTGTATATTCACCAGCAATGACCGACTTTGTGTTTATGGTCAAAAAGACGAGCCATATGTTTATCACGGGACCTTCGGTAATTGAAACCGTTACTGGGGAAAAGACGACTTTTGAAGAACTCGGTGGCGCAATGACGCATAATTCTAAATCAGGCGTAGCACATTTTGCCTGCGAATCTGATGCAGATGCCATTGAGCAGATCAAGATACTTTTGAGCTATCTGCCAGCCAATAATCTGGAAGACCCCCCTTTTATGAATATGGATGATGATCCGAAGCGTTTATGCCCTGAACTTGACAGCATCGTTCCCGATAATGCCAAGCAGGCTTATGATATGAAAGACGTGATCTGTTCTATAGTTGATGAAGGTGAATTCTTTGAGCCGCATGAATATTACGCTGCTAATGCAGTTATCGGTTTTGCACGGCTTAATGGTCGCAGTGTGGGGATTATCGCTAATCAGCCCATGGTACTTGCCGGCTGCCTTGACATCGATGCTTCTGACAAAATATCGCGTTTCATCCGTTTCTGTGATGCCTTTAATATGCCTATCGTCACATTCGTTGATGTACCGGGATATTTGCCGGGCACGCAGCAGGAATGGGGTGGCATAATCCGCCATGGAGCCAAGCTTCTCTGGAGTTATTCCGAGGCAACGGTTCCCAAACTTACCGTAGTAACGCGTAAGAATTATGGTGGCAGCTATATTGCTATGAGTTCACGCCATTTAGGTGCTGATATGGTATTTGCCTGGCCCACTGCTGAGATCGCAGTTATGGGTGCTCAAGGAGCTGTGAATATTGTGGGAAGCTACCGTAAAGCTATGAAAGAATCAGCAGACCCTGCTCGGACCAGAATTGAGAAGATCGCTGAGTATGAAGAGAAGTTTAATAATCCCTATTGTGCAGCAGAGCATGGCTACGTGGATGCGATCATCGCACCCTCAGAAAGCAGAATGCGTTTGATTGACGCGTTGGAAGTTTTATGCCGCAAGCGTGAATCTCTGCCTCCCAAAAAACACGGAAATATTCCGTTATAGGAGCCGATAGTGGAAAAAGATAAGAAAAAAAGAGCTGCAATTGCCGCAGTATTGGCATATTTAGCGGCAGAAGAAAATAACACGCAGAGCAAGCCTGAATACTGGGTGCGCAGTGGACGTGAAATGACTATGAATAACAACTATCTTGTGCAGATGCGCAATTTCAGACGTTAAAGACGGAGGATTTTATGCAATACGATAAACATGGAATTTTGGAAATGGCGAAGATGCGCTATGAGACTGACCGTCCCAAAGCTTCCAACCCGATAAAAATACAAGACCTTTCTTTCCGCGATGGGCATCAGTCACTATTTGCTACTCGCGGCAGAACAGAAGATATGCTGCCAGTTGCCGAGATGATGGACGAGATCGGCTTTTATTCGCTGGAAATGTGGGGTGGTGCCACTTTTGACACTATGCACCGCTATCTGGCAGAAGACCCGTGGAAACGCATCCGTACACTCAAGAAGTATATAAAGAAAACACCGTTTTCTATGCTGCTGCGTGGTCAAAACCTCGTGGGATATCGCAATTATGCTGACGACGTAGTGGAAGCATTTACGCAGCGTGCCTGCGATAATGGCATTGATATCTTCCGCTGTTTTGATGCGCTTAACGATTTTCGTAACTTTGAAACTGCTGCCAGAATAGTTAAAAAGAACGGCAAGCATTTTCAGGGAACGATCTGCTATTCACTCACAGAAATGCGCATGGGCGGCGAAACATATAACATTGATTATTACTTGAATAAGGCAAAAGAACTGGAAGATTTTGGTGTGGACTCCATCTGTATCAAAGATATGGCAGGGCTTGTGTCACCTTATGACGCCTATAATCTGGTGCGCGCACTCAAACAGCAATCAGATATCCCCATTCATCTGCATACTCACTTCACTTCAGGAATGGGCGATCTGGCGATCTTTAAGGCAATCGAAGCAGGTGTGGACATCGTGGATACCTGTATGGCACCTTACGCTTACCGTACATCTCATCCGGCTGTAGAACCCATCGTCATTTCGCTTATGGGTACTAATCGTGATACAGGATTTGATGTGAAGAAACTTGCTGCCATCGACAAAGAAATGGAGAAGATCATTCCTAAATACAAGCATTTTGCCAATAACACTAAATACTCAATTATCGATACTAACGTGATATTGCATCAGACTCCCGGTGGAATGTTGAGTAATCTGGTAAACCAGTTGCGCTCTATGGATCAGCTCGATAAGCTTGATGAAGTGTTTGAAGAACTGCCAAAGGTTCGTAAAGACCTCGGTCAGGTGCCACTCGTGACACCAACAAGTCAGATCGTGGGCATTCAGACGGTTAATAACGTGCTTTTTGATAAAGATGAGCAATATTCCTCTATCACAGATCAGGTGAAAGACTTATGTTTTGGGCTGTATGGCAAAACCACACTGCCGATGAATCCGGAAGTTCGCAAAAAAGCTCTCAAGGGTTATCCACGTGGCGAAACGCCTATCACCAACAGACCAGGTGATGAACTTAAACCTGAAATGCCGGCAGTTAAAGAACTTGTGAAAGGCTTAGCAAAAGACATTGATGATGAGATCATCTGCGCTCTATATCCTGTGACCGGAAAACGCTTCCTCAAATGGAAATATGGACTTACTGATGTGCCGGATGAAGCAAAAGCCAAGACAATGGAAGAAGTTAAGAAAGAAGACGAACTCGTTGAAAAAGCACTTTCAGGTGAGCTCATGGCTGCGAAAACAGCTTCCGGCAATACCAGACCTTTTGATGTTTACATTGATGGTGAACATTTCCACGTGGAAGTTGCCGATCCAAACGCTAAAGGCGGAGGATCACGTACTCGTAAAACCGCTGCCAAAACGGAAACAGTATCAGATGAAAAAGCACTCATTGCACCAATCCCCGGCATGATCAATGAGATCAAAGTCAAGGTTGGTGATGATATCAAAACCGGAGACTCACTTCTGGTATTGGAAGCAATGAAGATGTTTAACAGCCTTGAATCAAAGGTCGATGGAAAAGTGAAAGAAATCAAAGTAGATGTAGGAGATTCTGTCGCTAAAGGTGACATACTTATCTCTTTTGAATAAATGTATTTATGGGAAGGTGAGATAAATTTGCCTTCCCTTTTATTTTTGGTAATCTGAAAAAAGGAAGACTTATGTACACAGCAACAATGCGTTACTATTTCAAACAGGAATACTTCGAACAGGCTTGCGAAACCTGGAATAGTGTAGTTTTTAAATTAGCTCGTAAACAACCAGGATTCGTCCGTATGCAGTTTCTCACTCAAAATGAAGAAGGCATTGCCCTTGCTATCGGCACCTGGAAATCACAGGAAGATGCCCAGAATTTTATGAAAACCGGCGTCTTTAAAGAACTGCTCAATGACTTGAGAAACGTTACTCTCAAAACCCCGGAACCGGAAATCTGGAATCTGAAATATTTTGGAGAAGATTAAATTTAGCATATACAGCAGGTTATATTTGACAGAATAAAACTCATTTTCTATTCTTTTCCCCATCATTTAATGGGAGAGAGAAAATGAGAAAAACTGTATTATTTCTGTTTTTAGTTATTATTTGCCTGCTAAATGCAGGTCTATATCAAAACCAGCCACATCTATTCTGGAGTGATGGCACTCCGCTTATTGACCAGGATCCGGCACTTTGGGGAAGTGACGCTTTTCCGGTGATATCTGATCCCGAAAGCGGAGCAGGAAACACTGAGGCTGGCAGTCTCCATCTGGCAAATGCCTCCGGTTATTTCTATTATGGTGACACCGACTATCCTTCAAACCCCTATACTGTATTTACCATGTATGATGAAGAGAATATCTATATCGGAGTCCGCGTCTGGGATGATGTGATCGATGATCAAGGAACGGGCGGCAGAATGGATAGAAGCGACTTCATCCAATACCGAATTGACGGCAATAACTGTCAGGTAAATTTTCAGCCGGAACTGCAAACTGAAGAAGATTGGACTGCCTCAGGCTGGACAAATGAATCAAGCTGGGCAGCCTGGATGCTTGATAATCCTGAAGAAGCACGGCTCTTCATTGGCGGAGTAACACATAATGGAGAATGGACTACTATCCCCACTGCCAATGGTGAAACTACCCAGTCATCGATCTGGCATACTGCCAATACCACTTCTGCCAATTACACTATCGGCAATATTATTGAAGGTGAACAAAATCATTGGGGAAGTGCTACCGGCTTATGGGATGAAGGTTATTGGATAAATAGCTGGTGGGACATCGCGACACTAATGAACGGAAATATGGATAACTGGCAAAATGCCATCGGACTTAATATTGTCTGCAAAGATGTTGATGGCGAAAACATCTATACTAATAACGACCATAACCGCAGATGGATTGCCGGACCTTTGGGAACTGATGGTGAGATCATCAGCAATCTGTTTTTTGGTCCCGGCAGTATGCAAAATCCACCTCTCAGTCCTGAATATGTGGCAGTTCGCTGGGTATGCGCACAACCACGCCTTTGGGCTAGCGTTACCAATACTCCTGATATTGAAAATATTGTCATAAATGAAATTGTGGTTTCCAATGCGCAAGTATACCTTGATCCCGATTACAAAGATTTCTGTGACTGGATCGAGCTTTATAATGATGCCGATTTTCCAGTGGAATTAGGCGGCTATTATCTTACTGATGAGCCGTCAAATCCGATTAAATGGATGATCCCCTACGGAACAAGTATTGCTGCTAATGATTATCTGATATTTTGGGCTGATGATGCGGATATAGGAGTTCATTGCAGCTTTAAGCTATCTCAAACCAATGAAGCTGTAGGATTGGCAAATCCTGACGGCATACTCATTGATCTGGTAGTTTACGACGAAATAGCCACAGATGTATCACTCGGCAGAATCGATGCAGGCTGGGGATATTTTGGTGAACCTACTCCGGGAGCAATTAATCAAGGTGATAATACCGGTATAATGGATTTTAGCTGTGATGTAACATTTTCGCAGGAACCGGGCTTTTATAGTGGTTCTCAACAGATATCAATCTCCAGCCAGAATCCCTCTGATATTTATTATACTACCGATGGCAGCTATCCCTGGAGCACGAGCATTCTTTATACTCAGCCCATCCTCATTGAATCTTCCTCAGTGATCCGTGCGCGTGCTTATGAGCCTGATCTTTTGCCTGGTGAAGTTAATTCCGCTACGTATTTTATCGATGAAGCACAGCAGCTCAGAACAGTAGCCATTTCTCTTGATCCTGACTATTACTGGGATGATGAGATCGGCATTTACCCTCTGGGAAATGGTTATGACGGCATTGTGTGGGAAACGGCAAACTTTTATCAGGACTGGGAAAGACCTGCAAATATCGAAATCTTTGACCAGGATGCTTACTCCGTCATTAATCAGAGAGCAGGGCTCAAAATCTCTGGTGGTGGTCCCCGCAAAGTTTCTCAACGCTCAATGGCACTATATGGCAAAGATAAATATGGCGACAGTGACTTTGATCATCAGTTCTTTGACTGGAAATCTGCGGATAGTTTTCAAAGGCTTAATCTCAGAAACAGCGGTAATGATTGGGAATATACCATCATGCGAGACGCAATGATGCAGAATATTGTTTATGACCGGATGGATATTGATTTCCTGGGATATCAGCCCAGTGAGATATTTATCAATGGAGATTACTGGGGTATCCTTAATATGCGGGAGAAAGCTGATGAATATTGGGTGAAAGCTAACTATGACCTTGACCCCGATGCTGATGAACTCGATATGATCGCCATGCAGGATGAGCTGCTTGCGGGTGATATGGATCACTGGAATGCGTTTTACAGCTTTCTGGAAAACAACTCGCTTGCCGATGAATCTAATTACGAATACGTTAGCTCTCAAATGGATATTGACGAATACATAAACTATATGATCACCGAAGTTTACGTGGGCAATACTGACTGGCCCGGGCATAATCTCAAATACTGGCGACCACGCACCGATGACGGCAAATGGCGCTGGCTGATCTTTGATCTTGATTTTGGCTTTGGGCTTAACCAGTATAATGCCGGACAGCCTTACTTAAATACCCTTGCTTACGTGAGTAATCCCAATGGAGGCAATCATAATCCTCCCTGGTCAACATTGATTATCAGACGACTCTTTGAAAATGAAGGCTTCGTTAATGAATTTGCTCAGCGAATGATCACGCATATCAATACAACCTTTCTGCCGGAACGTATTATAGGCATCATTGATGACCTGGAAGCATCTCTGGAACCTGCCATCTCACGACATATTGACCTCTGGGGTGACACGGATACTTATCATCAGCATAATAGCTTTGCCACACTGCAGCAGTGGCATAATAACATTGAAATAATGCGCAACTACGCCACTCAAAGACCTGATTATGTAATCGGTCAATTCATCTCACAATTTGATCATATCTCCAATTTCACAACTCTGTCAGTTGAAAATGCCAACCCTGATCAGGGTACCATATTCATCAACGATGTCGAGATCATCGGCAACAGCTATAATGGTAATAATTACACCAATATTCCGATTCGCTTGCAGGCAGTTGCAGCTCCCGGTTATGTTTTCAGTCATTGGGATGAATTTCCTGCTGCCAATGATTCGCTCTCATTTCTACTTACTGATTCTTCCAGTGCCACAGCTAACTTTGAACCTGCAAATAATCCCATTATCCCCACACTGGTAATTAATGAATTTTTGGCAGATAATGAATCTATTCTTATGGATAATTCCGGTGAATATGACGATTGGATTGAGATTTATAATTATGGTAATCAACCTGCTGATCTGGCAGGATTATATATCACAGATGACCATGAAAACCTCACACAGTGGCAAATGCCAGCTAACAATCCTCAAACCATTCTTCCTCCGGGACAATTTATAATCCTTTGGGCTGATCGTGATCTGGAACAGGGCGTTCTCCATATTGACTGCAAGCTTTCAGCCGCGGGTGAAGAGATTTTCCTCGTGCATGGAAATGGCTATACTGTTATCGACAGCATTGTTTTCGCTGCTCAGTCACCAGATATTTCTTACGGCAGATTTCCCGATGCCTGGGGTGAATGGTATAGCATGGATACTTCCACACCGGCAGCTACTAATTATTATTATAATCACATTTATGGTGATATTGATAACAATGGTGTGGTGGAAGCTTATGATTGTGCTCTGATCCTGCAATACGTTGTAGGTCTATATCCTGAAGAATGGCAGGCTTGGCAGACTATCTTTGCAGATGTTGATCTCAATAATGTCATTGATGCTTATGATGCAGCAATCACAATGCGTTATGTAACGGGACTCATTGAAGAGCTACCACTTAACATGCGAAATCAGCGACCATGGTTAATACGGGATGTAACGCCTGTAAATAGAGACAAGTAATGATCTTCATAAATACTCAAAGATTATTAATTTGACAGAATCCCCGATACACGGCTTTATTTGTTGCGAAAAGAGCAAGGTGTATAAGGGAAATTAGACTGGAATGCAGGGGTTAGAGATAGTGGGATTTATCCTACATTAAAAAAAATGGCTTAGACTCCTGGGTGGCACAACAGAGCGTTGTGCCACCTGATCTATTTGCTACTCCCCAGATCATGCTGTGCTTTCGCAAGATTTTGCACAAATTCTTCATTTTCGGGCTGGATGTTTACTGCTTCCTGAAAGAAAGGCAGTGAACTTTCCAAATCTCCCAGCATTGCATAGCAAAATCCGGCGTCATTATATATTCTGGCAATAGTCGGATCTTTCTTGAGAGCTTTTATATAAGGAGTCTGATAATATAATGCTGCCTCAGCTTCACTAAATCCCTTTTCCAAAAAACTATTAATATCCTTTTGCAGGCTTTCATCAAGCATAAATACATTCCTTTCGCTGCGCAATGTGGAAAGGTAATCATTTTTCAGATCAGGCTTGCTATCAAAGCTTTGACGGTAATAATATAGTGCTCTTTTCCACTTGGAATTGATGAAATAAAGCCTTGCCAGCCGTACATAGGCATCAAACGGATCAGGTGATGTAACCAACGTGCTATCCAGAGCTTCAATTGTTTTTTCCAGATTCCGCTGTTTTTCATATAGCGTAGCCAGATTATAATATATTTCGTAGGGTTTATCGGCACCGTCAGCCAGCAGCTTATTATAAATGCCAAGTGCTTCATTATCGAGATCTAATCTTTCGGCAGCAGTAGCTTTTCCGATTGCCGCAGATTGCAGAGTGCTTTCGATTTCCAGAGCACGGCTATAAGCACTATAAGCTTCCTTAAAATCCCCCTGCCTCAGCATCTGATCGCCTTTGAGTTTATGCTCTGTGCCTTCCACAATCTTGCCTTGATAAGATATATGAATAAGCCACTGCGGTTCAATGTACCATATTACTGCAAAAACAGCCAGGCAACCCCAGATAATGATCAATCCCAGTCTTACTTGTTTATTAAGTTTGTTCACAATATCCTCCTTACCCGTTATGAATAATGATCATGGCTTTTTTGCCTTCCGAGATCAATTGATTATAAATCCGGCAAGCCTGAATATTAGGATATATGAGTATCTGCAGAGGACGCCGCGTTATCGGATTAAACACAAAGTTACTATTTCCGGTAGTAAATCCCATGCCGCCCTGACCTCTGGTCCCGCTTCCCATTATCAGGATATCTTCACTGAGTTCGTAAATCCTGTTAATCTTATCTTTCTTGTTAAAATATATCTTCTTATCAACCAGCCGCGGCATCCCATTAGATTTGATCATAAGATCAAACCAGGGGATATTGATCCCGCGCCAGCTCAGAACCCCGGCTTCCTTCTGGATAATGATATTGGTTTTATTATTATTGATCGTAATAATACCCGCAATTAGCAGCATACCCAGCAGCACTACTATCACAATTCTGGGCACCTTGAACTGGCATAAATATATGACAGAAATTAATGGCAAAAAGACACCAACAGTCCAAATCATCACTTCCACCAGATAGCGCTTCTCCGAGAGTATTGAAGCAATACTTAAAAATATATAGGAAAAAAGCACTAAAATGAATATCGCTGACCAGGTATGCTTCAGGTTAGCTAAAACATTGTGGTGCAAAATGCGTATCTTTTCATCTCGAGATTTGCTAAACAATAACACCACTATCAAACCCACAACCATGCCCCAGATATCTTTACCATTATCACAGATATCAAATACACGCCCACTGATAAATATCTGCGCAGTCTCGTCAAATATCGATATTAATGCTCCATAAAGCATCGTATTCCAGATATAGCGTATTCGCGAAGAGCCTTTAGACTGATGATAGAGATACGATACCCAGGCAAATATGCCATAAGCAAAATAATGCCAGTTATGCTGCAATTCATAAAAATCATGATTAAAATAGTAATCAGTGGAACTCTGCCCTATACCCATCAATACAGCTGTTATGCCAAATGCAAGCAAATGAATCAACTTGAAGTTCTTGAAGTTCAATATCAGCATAACCACTAAAAAAAGTATCGCTGCACTCAAAACATAAGGTATCTTCATTCCTGCGATCTGATATGACCACTGACTGAACATCCCAATTGCCTGCTGCAGATAATTGCGTACCAATAGAAATGGCGTACCGATCAATAGAAATGAATATACCAGCATATTTACTAAAGCGGTATTATCTTGCTTTTTCTTCATTTATTTCCTTTATTACATCTCACTTTTACTACAGATCAAAAACCGATAAATATTCAAAGTCTGTCAATTTATCCCATTGCCCACTGGTCACTATCTTCCTTGCAATTTTCGTGGAAAAGAACTTAACCTCCGGTTTTAATCCTGCTCTGCCAATATCAAGCCTGTCTGCATCCCAGCAGCAGGCAAAATACGGGATATCCGTATTCTGGGAATTTGTGTGATGATAGCAGGCAGTCATGAGTATTTCCAGCTCTTTTGACTCTAATCTCAGCAGATCAGGATTAACCTTTTCGATAAATGCTGCTGCCCTGGGACCATGCTGCAGATCACTGTCGTCATTAAGCCTTTGGCAGTCATGAAAAAGCGCGAAAAGCCTTACAAGGTCAACATCCACAAAATTATGCTCTGCCAGAAATACACCATTACGCTCCACACGCCGCCAATGCGTCAAACCATGCAGTTTTGACTTATGCCACGGGCAATTTAACTGCAAATATTGCAATATCTCCCGAAAATTATATCTATTTTCCATAAAAGCAGATTTTTATTATATTTAGTAATGTGTAAAGCATTTTAGGTAAATTTGGGAATTATATCATAGTTTTGAAGCAACCTGCTTTGAACTTTCTGAATACAATAGACATTATGTCACCGTGACATAATATTTTCAATTGTAACCACAGAGTCCAAAAACTCCATCACACCCATAAAACCTGCACCCACCTTCATTCTAATCATCCCCCACACTATCTCTTTAACTTATCCCCAACAAAGCATATTATTAGCAGTAGCACAACACGGCCCCGCATAACATCCTGGATGTTATGCGGGGCCGTGTTGTGCTACAGGTAGGTTAGGAAAAGGGTGGGGAAAGGTTGGAATGAGGAAATTATAGGGATATTGGGACTATTGGGTATTTTGCTTTTTTGTTAAAATCAGTTAAATTTTGTATTAAGTGATGGGGATATTAAGATATTTCCGGCTTTTGGTTTTTAATTGTGGAAAAAGCAATAGAGTAATGTAGTGGTAAGATTTTGGTATAAAGCGTGAAATGAGCGAGAAAATGCTTGACATTAATGGCAGAGGTGAGCATTTAAGTTTTTTTAGATAGCGTGGAGTGCCGAAGTGGTGAAATTGGTAGACGCAGTGGACTCAAAATCCTCCGAGCTTACGCTTGTGCCGGTTCGAGTCCGGCCTTCGGCACCAATATTTAAATAGATATATATTATCCCAAAATGGAGGGTATAAAAAGTAAATTGAGTTGTTCTAGTCTCCTGACTTTTCATTTTTTTTCTTCATCCAGACAGTAGAAATTTATTCGGAGGTTTATATGAAAAAAAGATTCACATTGGTAACTCTGGCATTAATGATGCTAATACCGTCACTGGTATTTGCAGTATCAGAAGCAGCAGCAATTTATCTGCTGATCGAGCCGAGTTCGCGTTCAGGCGCAATGGGTCAGGCACATGTAGCGCAAGTAGATGATGCCTTTGCAGGCTATTGGAACACGGGAGCGATGGCATTTAATCGCTCGACTCAAGTTGCATTTATGCACACCAACTGGTTTGGTGAGATTTTTAATGATATTTATATAGAATATCTGGGCGTAAACAAATATTTTGAAGACACAGGCAACGTTGGTCTGAGCGTAATATTTGCTACTTACGGCAAGCAGCAGATGTATGATGAAGACGGTAATTTCATCAAGGATTTCAGTTCCTGGGATGCTACAGCAGCCCTTACTTATGGTTATCAGGTATCCAAAAATATCGGAGTAGGTGGAGCATTTAAGTATATTCACTCCGATCTGGCACCAGAAGGTCAGGGAAATACTGAAGTAGGTCAAAAGGGAGAAGGTAAAAGTTTTGCCTTTGACTTTGGTTATCTGCAAAAAGATATAATTCCATTACTACCTATGGGACAGCTTGACTTTGGTTTTAACTTTCAAAATTTTGGACCAAACATCACTTATATCAACGAAGAACAGAGCGATCCGTTACCACAGAATTTACGTATGGGTATTTCATGGAAAGCGTTTGATACAGAATTGAGTCGTTTTACAGCTAATATTGACATGAACAAACTTTTGGCAAATCGCAACCATGACTGGTATTCACGCATCGTGCAAGACTGGTTTGACCAATCAGTATCAGAAGAATGGGAAGAAGTAATCTTAGGATTTGGAGCAGAATATGCTTACCTTAACCTATTGAGTCTTCGAGGTGGATATCTTCTTGATAGAACCGGATCTATTGAGGGATTTTCATTTGGCGGAGGAATATTCTATGTAATAGATGATCAGTTCCGCGTAGATTTTGACTTTGCCATGCAGCCTGGAGGCGACTTACAGGCTTATAATAAAACATTCAGTTTTAAAGTATCATTTTAGGCTGATATGCTGAGTAAGAAGCTACAGACAGCTGTATTGCTGCTTCTGTTTCTATCGCTTTTATCTGCCGACAAGATTTCTTTGTCAAAAGCAGACATTCAGAAGCATAAGAAACAAAAGATACATCCGGTACAGCAATATTTTGAGAAACAATCACAGAAACAGAGCCGCAGGACTTTAGATCGGGACGTTGATAACCGTCTGCTGGTGATGTTAATAGACTTTGAGGAAGATAACGATTCCTCGACAACCGGTAATGGCAAATTTCAATATGATCCGGGAGAATATCTGCTTGATCTGGGCAAACCTCCACATGATCAGGAATACTTCTGGTGGATATTGGAAAGTGTGAGATATTATTATGAAGCAGCAAGTATTGGTGCTTTTAATCTTGATTTTGACATCTATCCTAAACACAATTATACAGAAGCAGACACCACGGTGGTTGCCTATACATTACCGCATGAGATGGCATATTACAATCCACCCGGCGTTGATACTGCAACTATGGTGAGCCGTTTTGAGGAATATTTTGCTGATGTATTTAATACAGTAAATGAGAAAGACAGCACAGTAGTTTTTTCAGATTACGGACATTTCATGATACTGCATGCAGGAGCCGATTCGCAGCATGATATCAAAGGTGACAGTCAGAGTGACATTCCTTCTTTTTTCATTCAGATAGGAGATGGCAAGGAAGTGACGGTTGATGGCGTGGTGATTGATCATGCCTGCAACGTACCTGAAACAATCAGTCAGGATGACCAGTATGGCGTGCCTAATGCAGTGATAGCTCATGAATTTGGACATTCACTGGGATTTGTGGATCTTTACAGCACCTTGACGGGAGCACCGCAAGTAGGCTGGTATGATATCATGGATTCAGGCGGCATGGGAGAACTGGTGGTAATGAAAATCGATGACGAGCTTATTACCGTGGAAGGCGGATTGCCAACATTGCCCAATGCCTGGCATAGGATTCTCGTGTGGGAAGATTACTTGCGTTCCAAGAGTATGCTCGTTGATATTGATGAACTCGACTGGAGTGAGCCAATACGGATAGACCCGGCGGAGAAATTGTATTCCGGCGGCAGAGTGGAACATCCCTATTTTATCAAAGTACCGCTTACAGATAAGGAATATCTGCTCATCGAAAACAGACAGGTTGATCCTGATGGAGATTCGGGGCTGAGTTTTAAGGGAGCATTAGCACAAACCCCAAACGCTCCGATAGATAAGAAATACAGAGTGCTTCTGTATCCCACGTATCCTTTTGATGATCCGCGAGAGAATCCTAATTGGGAATATGACCTCTTTTTGCCCGGCTGGCAAAAAGAAGTTGAAGAAGATGTTTTCTATAATTATGGCGGCGGGCTGGTGATCTGGCATATTGATGACCGGATCATTTACGAAGAAGGTGAATGGGAAGACGGGGAGTTTTACTCAAACTATGATATGAACACAGTGAATGCACTGCATACCCACAGGGGAGTAAAAGTAATCGAAGCCGATGGCTTTGATAATATTGGCAATTATAATAACAGCTATAATATTTTAGGCTCAGCCTGGGATCCATTTTTCCGCTATCAACCTGTATTGACAGATGATGGTGAATTCGTGGGATGGGAAAATCAGGGTAGCACAACCGATACTTTATTAACCAATGACGACCAGAATATTCATACTATAAATTTCAATGGTCTTTCAAACCCTGCGTTAATGAGCAATGATGGAGATCCCGGCTTTATGGGTTTATGGGACATAAGCTCATATTATATAACTTTAAATAATGAAAGATTTATGACATTCCGCTATGGCTGCCATATTTATGATGAGATCACGGTACTAAGAAATTATGAAGAATTAGTGGCAGTGAGCAGTCCGGCAATGATATATGGTTTGCCATCTGTAGCAGTAGTTGCTGATGGTAAGATTGAAGTGCTAAATCAGGTTGGTGATGATTGGGATAATTTTTTGGCAATCAGTTTTGACTATGATCGTGATATCACTCAGCCAATCGTAAGCTATGATCATGACTATGACGGCAACGAAGAGATCATGCTCGTATCAGAAAATCATGTAGCAACAATAAATACTTTAGAATTAACTGAAATGGAATTTTCTTCTGCCCTGAGTGATGCACCCATGCTTCTGGAAACAGACGAAATGGCATATCCACTGGCAGATGAACTTATGATCGGTGACGATGCAATACCCGTCCCGGAAGCGAAAATTGCCTGGGATGGCGAATATCTGATTGCTCAAAACAATAACAGTGTAAATTTCATTAATCCTGTAACGAAAGATATAGTCACAAAATTCAATATCACTTCAGGCAACAGTGATTATTATCCGCAAGTATTTAGAGATGAAGAAAGCCTAAATTCTACTGTTTATTGCATAAACGACAATGGAGTGATCTGGAAGTTTTCGGATGAAATGGAAGAGGTATTTGATAGCAGTGATTATAATGATAATGTACCCAGCCAGTTATTGCTGACCCCATTGAAAACAGGCGGAGCAACGCGAGTTGTGTTTGCAGCAGGAGAAAAGCTTTTTGCTTTGACTCTTTCGGGTTCACTGGTTGACGGCTATCCGGTATTTATGGAAGATAGAGCAGTCATGCCCGGCAGTGTGATAAATTCATTGCTATTAAAAGATGAAGTGATCTTGATGCTGGAAAGAGAATCCGGCGGGATCATGGCAATAGATGCCAGCGGCAAATATCGCCAGGAATATTCAGGTGTGCTCCCGCAAGGTAAGATCGTTTCACACTTCTGGTATGATGAAGTAAATCAAAACCTCAACTGGTTTGGTGGAGATACTAACGGAGCTTTGTATAATGCTTTAATGAATGCTGACAATGCTGACGAAACAAATCCTATCATTAGCAGCAGCTTCCGCAATAATAATGACGGAATGTTTACGGGTAAAACAAATGAGATCATACCTGGTACCATTGAGTTTTCTGCTTATGCTTATCCCAATCCAGCCCGAGGCGATTATGCGCGTTTTAGAATAACCGGTGCACTTGAAAATATCAGTTTTAAGCTCTATGATATTGCAGGTAATCTTGTTTATAATACTACAGCATCGCTGGAACTCAATCCATATCAGGATATCCGGCTGGAAACAAGTAATCTGGCAAGCGGCGTGTATTATGCCCGTATCAAGAGTGGAAGTAAAATGTTGACAACAGCTTTAGGTGTAATAAAATAGAATAAAATATTATCGAGGGGTAACCAAAATGAGAAGAAATGGTATATTAATAGTAATAATATTGATACTGCTTTGGGTAAATCTGAGTGCAGAAGAACTCATAAACGACTTATTCCAGGTAGAGCAAAGCCAGAAAAGTGCCAAGAAGGCGATGTTATTTTCGGCAATAGTTCCAGGAGCAGGACAGTTTTATGCAAATCCTGCCTCTATTACAGCCTATTTCTTTCCTTTAGTGGAAGCAGGGCTATGGTTTGGATACTTTTATTATCGCAGCGAAGGTGATGATATCACTAAGCAATATAAGCAATTTGCGGATTATAATTACGATCGGCAAGACCAGAATATGGCACAGAAATCTCTGATAGACGACCATCTTAGTGATAATAACTTCTATGCACCTGATGATTATGATGCCTCAAATACTGATGATTATGGTTATGGCGGACACTTCCGTCTGGATACAGAAAATACTCAGCATTTCTATGAAGATATCGGTAAATATAACAAATACCTGTTTGGCTGGAACGATTGGGTGGAAATTTATGCTACAGTTATCCAGGAACCTAATAGCCGTTTCTGGACTGGACCGGACTGGATTCTTGAAGAAAATGAATATGGTCAATGGAGATGGGTAGGCAGCGACGTCATGAATGAAGATTCGGAATACTACATTGAAAATAGCGATCTATATGATGCCGAGCGTGGCACTTACAGTGTATTACGTGCAGAATATATCGAAATGCGTAAAGATGCAGAAGTGAACTATGAAAACAAGCGGATGTGCACTTATGGACTGCTCTTTAACCATTTGCTGGCAGCGATTGATGCTGTGAGAGTAACCAGAAGCTATAATATTGATCACCTTAGCTATAATCACTGGGGAATTGGAATTTCTCCAACTTATGCAGAGGGCACCATTAACCCCTCATTAATGCTCACTTACAAGTTTTAAACAAAGGATTTTATGAAGAAATATATTATTTGCCTGATACTGCTTGCAGTATTGATAGTCCCATTGTTAGCCGCAGAGAAGTCCGCAGCAAAAGCGATGCTTTTTTCGGCATTAGTTCCGGGAAGTGGTCAGGCATATCTGGGCTCCTATACCAAAGCGGGAGTATTTATGGCTATGGAACTGCTCACTTTGGGTGCAGCAGTCCGTTTGGGTAAGGAAGTAGGCTGGGCAGAAGATAATTATGAACAATATGCTCAGAATATTGCGGGAGTTTTGCCTGACAAAGATAAGCAATATTACCAGAATCTGCAGAACTACATTTCCAGCGAAGATTATAATCAACAAATGCGCCAGGATGCGTGGGCATATTTTGTGCTGAGCTATAATGATCTGGACAGCTATAATGCTTATGTGGATATAAATTCAATATCAGAAGATGAAACATGGAACTGGGAAACTAACGAAAACTGGCAGCAATACCGCAGTCTGCGTCGTGAACGCCAGGATCTGGAAACTTTTAGTAATCTGGCTGTGGCGGCAGTAGTGCTAAATCACTTGGTCGGGCTAATTGACACACGGCTTACAGCCTCTGCCCTGAAACGCAAAGCAAGGCAGGGAAATGTATATATTAATCCCGATTTTAACAGAAAAGGAATGAGCGTGGGATATGCGTTTAAATTTTAAAACAATCACAATAGCAATATTGCTTTCTGCAGTGCTGGGTCTTAATGCCCAAAGTAAAATAAAACCCGGACTTAATCTTTTGAAATCAGCAGTTATTCCCGGCTGGGGACAACTTTCATTGCAAAAGAACTATGGTTACGGATACCTGCTGCTGGAAACGGGTTTCTGGACATTGAACTATTATTATAATTCGGAATCAGATAATAAGGAAAGTGCTTCGATCAAGTATGCTACCAAATATGCAGGCATTGATAATGAAACTGACTATTCCAGCCAGTTTTATGAAGATATGCGCTATTACATCAACTCAAGCTATGATGAAGGCGGCTATAATGCCCACATAGTTTCGGATGCAGCTAATAAATTTCCTGACGATCCAAACGCACAGCAGGAATACATCAGCCAGTATGCTTATGATGAAGAAACGCATTACTGGAACTGGGAAACTTCTGATAATAAACGCCAATACAGCGTTTACCGTAAGCGGATTGAGCAGTATTCTGATTATCTCAAAGTATTAGGCGGAGCGATTGCCGCTAATCATATTGTGAGCGCTTTTGATGCGCTCCGACTTTCTAATTATATCAAAAGAGTGCAGTTTGGAGTAAATTTCAATTCTGAAAACACACCTCTGCTCTCTTGCACAATAAACTTTTAAGGAATAATTTCGGAAATGATCAAAATTGATGGAAACAATTTAACTTTAGCTGATATCAAGGCAATTGCAATTGATATGGAGCAAATCACACTCTGCCCGAAAGCAGAGAAAAAGGTGGTGAAATGCCGCCAGTATGTGGAAAAAATTATCGCCAGAGGTGATATAGTTTATGGATTAACAACCGGTTTTGGCAAATTTGCCACTATTACAATTCCTCCCGATGAAATTGACCAGCTTCAGGAGAACCTAATCAGGTCACACGCCACAGGTGTGGGAAATCTTTTAAGCCGCGCTGAAGTGCGTGCTATTATGTTGCTGAGACTAAATGTTTTGGCAAAGGGTAATTCAGGAATCAAACTCAAAACTCTGCAACTGCTGATTGATATGCTCAATAAAGGGATACATCCCAGCATACCGGAAAAAGGATCAGTTGGTGCCAGTGGCGATCTGGCTCCTCTTTCTCATCTGGCACTTGTAGTGATCGGTCAAGGTGAAGCTGAATTTCAAGGTGAAATAATGCCGGGTGCCGAGGCTTTACAGAAAGCAGGTTTACAACCCGTGAGATTGAAAGCTAAGGAAGGTCTTGCCCTTAATAATGGTACGCAGGTGATGACTGGTATCATGGCATTAAACCTGCTGCAGGCAGATAAAATCGTGAGACTGGCAGATGTTACTGCCGCCGTTACTATTGACGCACAATTGGGATCTCCTACCGCTTTTGACGCACTTGTACATAAGGTGCGCCCTCATCCCGGTCAAATTGCATCAGGCAAAAACCTTACGTCATTACTGGAAAACTCGTCTCTAAGAGAGTCACATCTCAATTGCACTTATGTTCAAGACGGCTATAGCATTCGCTGTACACCTCCGGTTCATGGAGCGATTCGTGCTGCACTCGACTATGCCAGGTCTGTAGTGGAAATAGAGATAAATTCTGCAACAGATAATCCGTTGATCTTTCCAGACGAAGATAAAGTAATATCCGGCGGTAATTTTCATGGTGAGCCTGTCGCAATTGCAGCCGATAGTTTTGGCATTGCAGTTTCGGAACTGGCAAGCATCTCAGAGCGTCGCATGGAAAGACTCTTAAATCCGGCTCTCAGTAGAGGTTTAAAACCATTCCTGGCACCACGACCCGGTTTTGACAGCGGTTTTATGATCGCACAATATACCGCTGCGTCACTGGTTTCGGAAAATAAAGTTCTGGCTCATCCCAGTTCAGTTGATTCCATTCCCACTTCTGCAAATCAGGAAGATCATGTGAGTATGGGCACAATTGGTGCCG
>Ga0307991_1000917_pt1 | contig 21333 bp, 15 predicted proteins | sample EllFjometagen131_FD_203146 | JGI IMG/M metagenome (GOLD analysis project Ga0307991, IMG submission 203146) | Marine microbial communities from Ellis Fjord, Antarctic Ocean - #131 | ecosystem: Environmental > Aquatic > Marine > Unclassified | place: Southern Ocean | collected 2014-10-08 | reverse complement strand
CGTAAAGCTATGGTTTCAGCGCTGACCATTTTTGGTTACGATGAGATGATGGCACGTTATGCCAGCTATGAAACCTTTGCTGAAATAATCCGTCATCGCTTTGCCGACCCTACAGCGACTCTTAGGGAATTATTTTCACGTCTGGTGTTCAATATTTTATGCGGAAATACCGATGATCATGCACGCAATCATGCGGCTTTTTGGGATGGGAAAACATTAACGCTCACTCCTGTGTATGATATTTGTCCACAAGCACGATCAGGAAATATTGCATCACAGGCGATGCTGATCGATGGTAATAACAATTTAAGCCAGTTAATTCATTGCGTAAAAACGGCACACAACTATTTACTTTCAGAGGTGCAAGCTAGAGAGATTATTGATCAGCAAAAAACAGCTATTGAGGATTATTGGGACTCAATATGTGATAGTGCTGAATTGAGTATAGTTGATAGAAAATATCTGTGGGGACGGCAGTTTCTTAATCCATTTGCCTTCGAGGGATTATAGTTCATTTTTTTTGCTAAAGTACAGTATCGCATTGACAAGCAAAACACTGCAATAGATAATATGTTAACCGTTATCTGTAAGTGAGGCTTTAATGACTAGTATATTATCTGTTGTGGATATTCAAAAACACCTAGCAACTCAACTTAGAACGGCACGTCTTGAAGATAATCTGACCCAGACTGGGCTGGCCAAGCGTGCAGGAGTCAGTCTTGGCTCCCTTAAACGTTTTGAGCGAACTGGGGAGATATCCTTGAAAGGCTTGATAGCGCTTGCGTATGCTCTACGGTTGGAGGCTGGGCTGATGGTTGCGTTAGAGCCGAAAAAAACTCAAACGATGGACCAGATTCTTGAGTTGGAGAATTCTCGGAACCGTCAGCGTGGGCATAAGCAATGAATTTCAAACCAATAAGATTGCTTAAAGTCTTTCTTCAGTTTGATAGTCCACTGTATGTCGGGCGTTTAGCTTGTTCGAACAGAGAAATATACTTTGAGTTTGCTAGTGAATTTCCTGTTAATAATTTAAATCTGTCCCCCTTCAACCTGCAAAAACCATTAAATCCTGAAGTCATTGCTGGCCCCAGAACTATTTTCGACGGTCTTCACGGTGTTTTTAACGATAGCCTGCCAGACGGGTGGGGTCGTTTGCTTATTGATCGTAAATTGAGAGATCTGGGGATTCGTCTTGCACAAGCTGGAGCACTAGATAGATTATCGTGGGTTGGATCGCGCGGTATGGGAGCGCTGATATACGTTCCTGATCAGCATGAAGTATTAAGTAATTGTTCTGAAAAGGTGATCAATCTTGATCAAATGGCAAAGGATTCACTGTTGATACTCGAAAATAAAACAGAAGAAGTTTTTGAGTACCTTCTCCAAGCTGGTGGCTCACCCCAGGGTGCACGGCCCAAAGCGCTTATCGGATTATCTGCAGATAACACAGCGGCGATTTATGGAATTGAGGATTTGCCAGAGGGGTATGAGCACTGGCTTGTCAAATTCCCAGCACAGGATGATGCCTCCGATATCGGGTTGGTCGAGAAAGCCTACGCAATGATGGCACAAGATGCCGGTGTTGATATGGCAGAGAATCAAGTCTTATCCTCAAAAAGTGGTCCCGGATATTTTGCGACAAAAAGGTTCGACAGAATCGGCAATCAACGAGTGCACATGCATACCTTGAGCGGACTGCTGCATGCCGACCATCGGCTGCCAAGCATAGGTTACGAAGAGTTTTTAAAAGCAACTCAGGCTTTGACCAGAAATCACCAAGATGTGCTGCAGGTCTTTGTCCGTATGGTTTTTAATGTCATGAGTCACAACCGCGACGACCACAGTAAAAACCATAGTTTTCTCATGGATTCTCGCGGTGATTGGTCGTTGTCACCTGCGTATGATGTTGTTTTTTCCGATGGTCCTGGAGGGGAACAATCCCTCGACGTTGCCGGCAAAGGCAAGGAGATACAAGAAGAAGATTTGATAGCAATTGGAGAAAAGGTCGGCCTGCAATCGAATGAGATGAAAGAGGCAGTCGATCAAGTGAAAAACTCTGTCGGAGACTGGATAAAATATGCCCAGCAGTGTGGAGTGTCAGTAAAAAGACAGAAGGAAATAGAACCGTTTCTGAATATGTAAATATTGATAGAATTTATAGGATGTGAGAACGTCTATGCACCTCACATGTTGATAGATCCGTCATCGGGATGTTTGATCTTATAACCCATGGCTCGATAGCCCAGTTTACGCTTGTTCCACATGCGTTCAAGTTGCGGGTGATCTGTTTCGACGTAATCGAAAATTCTGACATCTTTCTTGTCTGCGTGCTCTCGATGGAGTCGCCCTGCATATTGTTGCAATGTTCCTTTCCAGGATATCGGCATGGTTAAGATTAAGGTGTCGAGTGGTGGATGATCAAATCCTTCCCCGATCAGTCTGCCAGTAGCGAGGAGAACGCGGGGAGCAGATTTATTCAATGCCTCTAATTCAGTCAATACAAGGGAACGTTGTTTTTTTGATAAACGACCGTGCAGGATAAAGCAGTTTGTTATTTGATCATTAAGAGCGTTCTGCAGTAGCGATAAATGTTCCGTCCGTTCTGTCAGTATCAGTATTTTACGACCTTCTTTGTAGGCCGCTAGAACATCTTTGGCAATGCGTCGGTTACGATCTTCATCTGTTACCAAAGTGCGAAATACATCCTGAATTGGTAAGTTTGAATCCATCCGTGGAGACGGTAGTTTTCTCGGCCAGACTTCCAACTGTTTGGGTGCAGATTCAGGGCTGGTGGCTTGATGGCGAATCGGGCCACATTGCATGAAGATGATTGGTTGATGACCATCGCGGCGAATCGGCGTAGCAGTTAATCCCAGAACATGTTTGGCTTTAGCTTGTTTTATAATTGCTTCAAAAGAAAAAGCTGACAGATGATGGCACTCATCAACTATAATTTGCCCATATTTGTCAAGTAATGACGCAAGGTCCTCATAACGTGATAGCGATTGTATCACGGCAACGTCGATACTGCCCGTCGGCTTCTTTTTTCCTCCGCCGATGACGCCAAGTCCATTTTTATCAATTTCCAAAAAACCTGTTAGTCGCTCTTGCCATTGTCTCAGAAGTTCTGTTCGGTGGACCAAAACAAGTGTACTAACCTTGCGCTTAGCGATCAGTGCAGCAGCGGTAATCGTTTTACCAAATGCTGTTGGCGCACAAAATACACCTGTTTCATGTTTGAAAATCTCGCGTAACGCTTTCTTTTGGTCTTTACGCAATGTGCCAATAAATTTCGCTTTGATTTTTTTACCCTGTAGGCGTTCATCCAACAGATCTGTCTGGATTCCATTACTACGTAATAGTTCCAGAATGCTATCCAGACAACCTCTTGGAAGCCCGATGTGTTGAGGATGGTTTTCAGCGCAACCAATGATACGAGGTTTATTCCAGACAGGAAGGCGCATAGCTTGGGCTTTATGGAATTCTGGATTTTGAAAAGCTGCTAGACGAATCAGGCGATTGGCTAAGGGCTGTGGAAGTTCTTCTTTAGCGATGAAAATTTCGTTGGCTAGAACAAGTGTTAAGGATTCAGGGAGAGAACCCAGTATTTTTGCCTGTGCAGGTAGCTTTTGTTGCCAGGGTTTGCTAATTTCGTCAAGTTCATTGAAAGAAACATCCAGGGGATGTCGGTTATTAGTGGCACGGATAATGGCGTCATCTAGCTGTGTTTTGGAAAGCAGTTCAATGGTTGCGAGATAGGCCCACTGATCGTGATAAGGGGTGAACTGTTCATCGACAAAGCAACTGTTACCCTGTTCCCGGGGATTTTTCTGTAGAGGCAATGCGATTAAGTTGCCAAACCCACCATTGGGCAAGATGTCTTGGTTGGGAAACAGCCGGTCATAACTTTCTAAGGACAATTGATGAGTGCGATCACAGGTCCGGCTGATTAATGCGGCTCCAAGGTGTCTGGCATCACGCGCTGAGACTGGAACGGCAAAAAAAATCCAGATGTGTGCACCTTTTCCAGAGCGAGAAATTTCAACCGAAGAAGGAATTGCTAGTTCATTACAGGTTTGCATTAAGGCCTTGGTGTCTTTGCGCCAACTTGCATCATCAAAATCAATGGCCAAAAAATAGCAATAGTTATCTGTTAAAAGAGGATAAACACCAATTGTACATTTCCCAGCTAAATGATTATAAATCACATGGTCATTAATCGGCTGGAGTGTTCGGTTACTGCAATCACCACATTTAATTTTTGGCTTGAGGCAAATCCCTTTTTTCCATTCATTCGTACATACTGGTGAGTAGCCTGATCGTCCTTTAGTAGACTCCCATCGCTGTGGGTAAACATCAATACGGCCACGAAAAAGTCTGCGAAATAAAGAAATTTTATCGGCGGTACTGTAACGAGTGGTTTCAGGTGTTGTATCTAGTATCTGCGTGGCTTGTCGCCTTGAATCGGCGGACAAAGAATCTTTCCAGGCAATACCGTGACGTGTCAGCAAGGTTTTTAGTCTCTGATTTTCGTCACGAAGTTTGTGCAGTTCAGATTGCTCCTCAGTTGATAGCATACAGGCTGAATCTCCTGACAATCGTAAAAGTTGTATAGATTACGGTTATTATATAGGTACGTCAGAAAATAGGAAGTGTTTACATTTTGTTCACTCTAGATGGCTCGATTATGCTCCCAACCAATAGACTTGTCGCTGACTTACTTCTAATCGAGTTATAAGCTAACTTTTGAATTAAATAGTCCATATGAGCACCATTCGGCCTGCCGAACTTGTATGACTTTGACAATGATTTTTCTTTTCTAGCTGAGGGGAAATATCAATGGTGATGCAATCCAACGAAGAATTTCTTGCTGTTTTCTGATAATTATAGTGGCGCCATTATAGTCGTATTATAATTGCACTCAATCAATAAAGTACTCATTTGCCAGTTGGCGTAGTCAAATATTTCGCTCTTATTGTTGTTGTAAAATGCAATTATAGTACTTTTTCGAGATGAGATCATACGTTTCAAGTAAAACGTAAAAGTTGCTTATTGAAAAATTGAGTTAAGCCTGAAATGTATGGATTTTTTGTTTGGGTTGACGTCAAAAACTGACTTTTCACTTTTGGAATTTTGTGACATTATTTGCCATTATTTAGATGATTCTATCAGGGTTTAAGGGGTATTAAATGGCACAAGGACATCAATATAAAATCATAACTATATAAAATATAAAGACATTACTGGCAGTTATGAAATATGTTGATGTCTTGATGTCAATTTTGCCAAGGTTGACGTCGCGAGTTCGAATCTCGTTTCCCGCTCCATAAAATACTAAAGGGTTGATCTTATGATCAGCCCTTTTTTTGTTCAAATTTGCCTAGTCGCCATCCAGATCAATATCCTAGCAAACATATAATTCTATTTTTCCCTTTTTTTGTATTCAAGATGTTAGACCAGACAAATAACCTGATTTTGTCTGTTGTCAGTCAGAATATTACCGAACGGATAAATTGTTTTTTTGTCAGGAGATGATACGAAAAAAGAGCAGGATGATACAGCTTATGGTCAGGTTAGCATTGTTGCTGAAATTGGTCTGGTGTTAAAGGTGCTGCAATCAATGGGACCGGAGCTATATATTTATCCCTGCTGTATAGATCTATTTAACATCAACATTGCCTTACCTGATTAGCACTGATTTTTGCTATAGTCGAAAGAATCGTCTCTCCCGCGCAGGCGGGAGTTCGGAAACCAGTAAAAACCTCTGGATACTCGCTTGCGCTGGCATGACGGGTACAAGGTACAGAGCCAGTGCGAAAGCTTGATATTAATCAATATTGCTTTATCGTGCTGTTTTTAGCTGGCGAGTAGCAGCCAGCTTGCCAGGGCACCACTTGCCACCAGCGCTGAGGTGGTCCACATAAGGTGGATCACTGCGCTAATGTGACGCGCTTCTAGTGTTTGTCGAGCCTCTCCTATGTAGGGGCGAAATGCGGGGACACCAAAATAGCTGTTTTCGCCACCCAAGCGCACATTGAGGGCTCCAGCCATTGCCGCTTCGGTCTGCCCGCCGTTCGGGCTGGGGTGCTGATGGCGGTCGCGTCGCCACATAACCCAGGCTTGGTGGGCATCTAGACCGATTATTCTTGCTGCCACCGGCACTAGCAGGGCGGTCAAACGGGCGGGGATAAAATTGGCAACATCATCGAGACGGGCGGCCGCCCAGCCGAACTCTAGGTAACGCGCGTTTTTATAGCCGAAGGTGGAGTCGAGAGTGTTAATCGCCTTGTAGACCATGGCTCCCACTGGGCCAGCTATCACAGCGAACAGTAATGGCGCGGTAACGCCATCGACAGTGTTTTCCGCCACACTTTCCACCGTGGCGCGGGTGATCTTAGCCTCATTTAGCTGGTCGGTATCGCGTCCCACCAACCACGCCACGCGTTGACGGGCCGTGGCTAGATCGTGCTGCTCTAACGGCTGCTGTACTTGGCGGGCGTGTTGGGTCAGGCTACGGCTTGCGATGCTGGTGTAGAGCAGAGCTATGGCGACGCCATCCCCGATGAGAGGATGAATACTTTGCCCCGCCCACAGCAGCAGGGCGCTGACGCCTGCCGTTACGCTTAGCACGCTGATCACAGTAATAATTCCGGCGAGGCGCGGTGCGGCGATGGTACGGCGCAGCGGTGTTTCGAGACTGGTGGCCAGGGCGGCAATGCCCTGCACCGGATGGGGCATCCAGCGCGGGTCGCCTGCTAGGGCATCGAGCCCGATGGCCAGTATAATCTGTACTGGCAGCGAGATCATAAGCCAATACTCCGGTAGATATTTTGGATATCCAGCGCTTGTCGAACATGTTCAGCCAAGCGGTCGAAGGCGGGTTCCAGATCGTAGCAGGCGTGAATTTTTCCATCGCAGGGCCAGCCGCGGCGGCGACGCAGACCATCCACAAACCAGCGGCGAAATTGGTCGCTATCAAATATGCCATGCAGATAGGTGCCCCAGATCCTGCCATTAGCGTCACCGCCGCCGATCAGTTCCCCGTGCTTATTGTGAGCGATGGGAGTAAGACCTTCAGCGCTGGTGTGGCCGTGGTGAATCTCGTAACCGCGCAGCTCGTGGCCGGAGAGCAGATGGCGACAGCTGGTTTGCACCGTGGTCTTATCTTGAGCTAAAACTGTGGATACTGGGAGCAGCCCCAACCCGTCGAGCTGGTTGCTGTATGATTCGATATGGTGCGGGTCGCTAATGTGTTGACCGAGAATCTGAAAGCCGCCGCAGATGCCAATGATTTCACTCTGGTCGTGGTGCGCGAGGTGGCGAATAGCCTCACCGAGTCCGCTGTTGTGCAGATGGTGCAGATCGGTGAGGACATTTTTGCTGCCGGGGATAATCACGGCATCAGGTTGCCCTAACTCTTGTAAGCTGTGCACTACGCGCACGTGAAGATCTGCTTCGATACTCAGGGCATCGAAATCGGTGAAGTTAGAAATGTGCGGCAGATCAATAATGGCGATATCGATGCGATCCTCTGGGGCGGGGTCGTGGTGAATACCCCTCTCTTTAAAGGAGACTGAATCCTCTTCCGGCAGACCGAGACCGTGGATATAGGGGACTGTTCCCAACACTGGGCGGCCAGTATGGCGCAGGGTGTAATCCATAGCGCTCCCAAGTAGGCTGGCATCGCCACGAAAGCGATTGATGATAAATCCGGCTACTTGGGAGCGCTCGATTTCGTTGAGAACCTCCATAGTGCCGACGAAGGAGGCAAACACGCCTCCGCGATCGATATCGCCTACCAACAAAACGGGAGCAGCGGCGTAACGCGCCATATTCATATTTACAATATCACCCGTTTTGAGATTGACCTCTGCCGGGCTGCCAGCCCCCTCCAGTACCATAACATCGTGCTCGCTGGACAGGTTGTCGTACGCTTGCTTCACCGTGGTGAAAATGTTACTGCGGTTCTGGGCATAGGCGCGAAAATGCATATTGCCGATGGCCTGGCCCAGCACGATAATCTGTGAGCCGGTATCGCTGTTGGGTTTGAGCAATACCGGATTCATCCGCACATCGGGGTCGAGGCGGCATGCCTGGGCCTGCACCGCTTGCGCTCGACCCATCTCTTCCCCGGACGGTGTGACAAAGGAGTTGAGGGACATGTTTTGCGCTTTGAACGGCGCCACATCGTAGCCATCCTGATAGAGAATGCGGCACAGCGCGGCGGTCAGGACACTTTTGCCGGCATTGGAGCTGGTGCCCTGGAACATTATGGCTGGGGTCTTTTTACGCTGCGGCGCTACCTGACGTGGACACAGGATATGTTGCAGCACACGACACAGCTGCTGTTGCTCCTCTTCGGTGCGAACAGCGACGCGAAAATAACGCTTATCGAGGGCGGTAAAATTATCGCAAACGCGCAGGGCGATCCCTTGCTCCAAGGTCTGTTGGGACAGTTGCCGAGCATCAATGGTTGGATGATCGAGGCGCAGCAGCAAAAAGTTGGCTCTGCCGGGGTAGACAGTCAGACCGGGCACGGCGGCGAGAGTCTGGTGTAATTTTAAGCGTTGGCGCTCGACAAAGACGCGACTGCGCGTGCGATAATCCTCATCCTGTAGCGCATGGATACCAACCACCTGCGCTAGAGTATTCACCGTCCAGCTGGGTAGATGCTGGCGCAACTGACTGATAATTGCGGCATCAGCAATGGCGTAGCCCAGACGCAGACCGGGTATGGCATAGGCTTTGGTCAGGGAGTGAACAATGATGACATTGCTTGACCGCTCTTGGCGCAGGCTATGGCTTCCATCGGTGAAATCAATAAACGATTCATCGATGACAAAGATTGTCTGGGGATGGTGCTTGGTCAGCAGACGCAGCGCGGCGGCGGGTGTGATAGCTCCCGTCGGGTTATTGGGCTGGCCAATTATCACCAGCTGTCGTGGGTGCAGTGCAGCGGCTAGTTGTGCCGGATCAAGGCGAAAATTCTCCTGCGGTGAAAGCGGTAACAGCGTAATAGGCGTTCCGTTCAGGCGTGCGGGATCTTGGTAATCGGCATAGGAGGGGACAGGCACTAGCACCTCATCTATAGGCAACACCCGTGGCAAGAGATGGAGTAGCTCCGTGGCTCCGTTACTTACCAAAACCTGATCTGTGGAGATGTTGTTGTGCTTAGCAATAGCTGCCACCAGATCACAACAGTCGGGGTCGGGATAGTGAGCCAGTTCGCTGATGTTGGCGCTGATCAGTGGGCGTAGCCACTCCGGTGGCCCCAAGGGATTAAGGTTGGCGGAAAAATCAATGATGTCAGTGACTTTTTTGCCTGACAGCTGACTGAAACGGTGCAGGTTGCCGCCATGTTGATGACGGTTCATAGCAAACCACCAAATTTAAGGCAGATTAGGGGGGTAAGAGCTGCCACCGTTTCCACCAATTCACATGAAGCACCGAGGGTGTCGCCAGTAAGACCACCAATCTTTTTTTTGCAGTACACAGAGAACAGCCCTGTTGTGACAACTGTTGCTAAGGTAATCCATATACCGATAACACCCAAAAGAGCTATGGCTACCACTGCTAAAAAAATAGTCGCTACTAGTGCATGCCAGCGCCGACAGGAGGTGTGAACAGCGCTGGCTAATCCGCCACCGCTGCGGGCGTAGGGCAAGCTGACTGTTTTAACTACTAATGCTGTGCGTCCGGCCAGGGGCAGCAAAATAATAACGGCTATGCGGCAGTGGTGGGGCAGGGTTGCCAAGGCGCTGAATTTGAGTAATAACAGCGCCGCGATAGCTAAGGATCCCATGGCACCAACACAGCTGTCTTTCATAATCTCCAACATCCGCTCCCTGCTGCGCGAGCTCATAAACGCATCGGCACTGTCGGCCACGCCATCAAGGTGTAATCCTCCGGAAACAGCGATTAAAGCAATAACTGTTATAGCGCTGGGAACCATGATGCCAGGGAATACAGCGCACATAACAGTGTCCAGAAGCGCCACGCTTGCGCCAATCAGAAGCCCGACGATGGGAAACCAGATTAAACTGCGCTCCATAGCGGATTGCTCACCGCACCAACTATGGGGCAAGCGTATAATGGTCAGGAATGTCACCGCAGCAAAGAATGGTTGCAAAAAGATCAAACTTTATCCCCCTTGAGGTCTTTATGAAATATCTTGCTGGAGGCGTTAGCGGCACAAAATTCACCACACATGGTGCATGTCGCTTCATCTTCTGGTACGCGGGAGGCACGAATAGCCTTAGCCTCTTCCGGGATCAGTGCCAGTTCAAACTGCTTGTCCCATTGCAGATCGCGGCGGGCTTTGCTCATCAGTTTGTCGCGTTCGCGCCCTTTCTCCGGGTACTTGTTCATATCGCCAATGTAGGTGGCCACGCGGGCGGCATGGACGCCCATCCGCACATCATCTTCGTTGGGCAGGGCTAGGTGCTCTGCTGGGGTGATGTAGCAGATGAGGTCGGCACCGTAGCGCGCCGATTGGGCGGAGCCGATGGCAGAGCTGATGTGGTCGAAGCCAGGAACGACATCGGTGGAGATAGGACCGAGCATGTAGTAAGGCGCTTCGTCGCTCATCCGCTTCTGAATTAGAATATTGGCTTCAATCTCGTTGAGTGGCATGTGCCCTGGGCCTTCGACCAACATTTGGCAGCCCATCTCTCGACCGATCTGCGCCAGCTCACAGTTGATGATCAACTCCTGCATCTGGGCGCGATCGTGACTGTCGTGGATGGCGCCAGCGCGTAGCCCGTTGCCTAAAGATAGACACACGTCGTATTTTTTAAGAATATTTACCACGCGATCAAAATGTTCGTATAGCGGGTTTTCTTTGTTGTTACGTTCCATCCACGCTACCATGGTTGTTCCCCCTTTGGAGACTAAGCCACCGTAACGGTAGTGTTGTTTGCGTAAGCGCTCAATAGTGTAGCGGTTGATGCCGCAGTGGATAGCCATAAATGCCAGCCCGTCATCACATTGTTTCTCTATTAGATCGAATAACTCCTCGGGGTCTAGTTTGTCAGCACGACCGTATTTTTTAGCCGCATCGCAAAATGCCTGATACAGGGGGACGTTGCCCACTGGCATATCAACTGCCCCAAGAACCTCACGACGTACTTTATCTAAATTGCCGCCTACCGATAACTCCATCAGCGTGTCTGCACCAGCTTCTTGAGCAACTTTTGCTTTTCTTACTTCAGCTGCGTAATCAACAATATCTGATGAAGTGCCGATAGAGGCGTTGACTTTAGTGCGCAGTCCTTTGCCGATTCCTACAGGATTAGGTTTGCTGTTGATGTTGTTGGGTATGACAATTTTACCGGCAGCGATCAGGGCGCGGATATACTCCGGGTCGTAGCCTTCAACCTTAGCGACGGCGATCATTTGTTCGGTAATTGTTCCTTTTACAGCGTGCTCAACTTGGGTCAGCATATAATTTTTTCTCCAGTTATATAATAAAGGTAACTATTCAGCACCTTTCAGGTTGGGTTCGTAATCCCCATGGATGGGCTCATGTGTCCCTTGAGGGATTGCGAACCTATCACGCTGAACAGTTACGAATAAGGTTACGTTTCTACGCGTTGTGTAACGAAGGTCACCTTTGTTGCCCTTGACCGTTCCCGAAATCTGACTGGTTAACTTGATTGCTCTGGTGCCTTAGAAATAGCGGCTTCTTCAAAGGTGGCTACCTCGGTTAGAATGGAAACCGCAGCCTCGACCAGGTTCATGGCGATGGCAGCCCCGGTTCCCTCGCCCAGGCGCAGATCAAGGTCAAGCAGGGGACGTTTCCCTAAGGTTTCTAGGGCTATGCGGTGTCCTTGTTCGACACTACAATGCCCGGCGATCATATAGTCGACGCTGGTCGGAGCTAGACTGGCGGCAATCAGAGCTCCGGCGGTTGATATGATGCCATCAATGACCACTGGTTTGCGTTGGGCTGCGGCCCCGAGGATTAGTCCGGCAATGGCTCCGATCTCGAAACCGCCGACCTTTGCCAGAACGTCGAGACCATCGCTGGCATCGGGCTGGTTAAGGGTGACGGCATCTTGCAAGGTGGTGATTTTGGCAGCGAGGGCCACATCATCCAAACCGGTGCCCCGACCGGTGACATCGGCGAGGGTGCGCTGACAGAGAGTGGCAATGATGGCGCTGGATGGGCTGGTGTTACCGATTCCCATATCGCCGGTGCCGAACAGGTCGGTGGTGGCGGCGAGTTGATTAGCGACATCGATGCCGACTTCGATGGCGCGGATGGCTTGCGCGCGGCTCATGGCCGGGCCAGTGGTGAAATTGGCAGTGCCCGGTGCGATCTTCATGTGCAACAAGCTGGGGGCTGCTTGCAGGTTGCTGAGATCTCCTGCCACCCCGACATCGACGACGGTTACCTGTGCTCCTACCTGGCGGGCCAGAGCGTTGATGCTGGCTTTTTCGTTGACAAAGTTGCGTACCATCTCCACGGTGACCGCCTGGGGGAACTTACTAACTCCGGCGGCGACAATGCCGTGATCACCGGCCATTACTACAATTGATTTACGTTTTACCGCTGGGTGCATGCTGGAGGTTATAGCGGCCAGGTCTTCAGCAAGGTCGAGCATACTGCCCAAGGACCAGTGGGGGATGGCTAACTGTTCTAGCCGCTGATGTGCCTGTTGGCGCATGGCGGTATCGCTGGGGAGAATGGCGGCGATGGTAGTGGTTAATAAACTATCTGCAGTATCAATCATGGAGGGTTTTATCCTTTAAGGTCAGGGGCAGGCCGGATACCATAAACACCACTTCATCGGCAGCGGCGGCTAGTGTCTGGTTACAGCGCCCGACGAGATCGCGATAACGGCGGGAGCTGGGATCGGCGGGAACCAATCCCATGCCGAGTTCATTGCTGACAAAGATTACCGTGCGCTGACCATGGCGGCTGGCGTCAATTACCTGCATAGTTCGTTGCACAATCTGTTGCTCGGTGATGGTCTGCTGCTGCAACTCGGCGCGGTACAGCAGGTTGTTGATCCACAGAGTGATGCAATCTACCAATACTACGGCGCAGTTGGCGCTGGTGCGCAGTGCCTCGACCAGATCGTGGGGTTCCTCTATAGTGACCCAGCCCTGACCGTCGCGCTGGTGGCGGTGCATTTCTATGCGGGCGTCCATCTCGTCATCGATGATGGGACAGGTGGCAATGTAGCTGCGCGGACCGGGTAACGTAGTGGCTCGTTGTTCGGCGTAGTGACTCTTACCGCTACGGCTGCCACCGCTGATGTAAAGGATGTGGGTGTCAGATGTCATTGTAAAGTCCTGTTAAAACGGCGTGGTGGTCGTAAAAGTCCAACGTGGCGTAGCCGCCACGTATAATTATGATTTTCATGGTGTCACTCACTGGCCAGCCGACGAGCTGGCAAATCAAGGCGCGAATGACTCCGCCGTGACTGACGATGGCCAGATGCTCTGCTGTGCTGTTATGGACGGCAGTGGCGATCTGGGTAATGCGCTGGTTAAAATGACGGTGTGATTCTCCGTTAGGGAAACAGAAACTTTCCTCTAGCCGCGCCCAGGCGTTTACTTGTTGTGGGTCCATTGCGCAGATCTGATCGAAAGTAAGACCTTCCCAACTACCAAAATCAACCTCATGTAGCTTCTCGTGCAGCGTGTACTGGAGGTTGAGCTGCTCAGCAATAGGGTCTGCCGTTTGTTGAGCACGTGCTGCTGGACTGCACCACAAGGTGTCAATCCCGTTGTTTGTTGCCTGCAGCTGGTGAGCGAGACATCCTGCCTGCAGTTTCCCTTCAGGACTCAGGTGTACGTCGCGTCGCCCGACATAGCAGTGGGCAAAAGCGTTATTGATGGCAGAATGGCGAATCAGTGTCAGTTTTCTGGGCATGCAATAGCCTCCGATATGTATAAAAAATCCCCGCAACCTTTTTTGGGTTGCGGGGATTGCGTATTTAATCCACGCGTTTGTTCTAACTACCTCATACCACGGAGGTGGAGCGAACAAATCAATCGGGCGTGTATCTGACTTACGCTGGCCGCGATGGCTGGCGATTACAGTGGCGGGTCCGTGATGGATTTGCACCATCTTCCACTATTCCGATTATTGTTTATGAAGTTTTCTATGCTGGGCAGACTATAGCAAATTCATGGAGGATATGCTGTCAGTTTTTTTATTACCGGGTACAATTTGCCTGTGGTTGTATTAAAGGAGTGCTACATCTTTCCGCACTTTGATAGTAGTTAGGTGTTTTTAGAATTCTCTATCGCATAGAAGATAATGTATAGTTTGTTCTTGTTGTCCATATAGCTTATCGAGAAGATGTCTATCGATTGTTGAAGAGATCGGTAAAAAAATCATCTGACACGGAGTTTGTTAGTTTTGGCATTGAAAAAACAGAACTCCGCTTGGTTGGAAATCTGTTCGATCAGAGTCTCAGGGTCAATTGGGCGACTGAAATAAAAACCCTGTACCTCATCACAGTTGTTCTCCTGTAAAAATTTCAGCTCCTCTTTGTGCTCAACCCCTTCAGCGACGATTTTGATGCCGATAATATGCCCCATAACGATAATTGCTTTGGCGATAGCGGCATCATCCTGATTGGTGGTAATCCGCTGAATAAAGCTTTTGTCTATTTTTAACCGGTCAATGGGGAACGTTCTTAGGTAACTTAAAGAGCTGTAGCCGGTACCGAAATCGTCAATGGCCAGAGTAACGCCCATCTCTTTAAGTTGATAGAGAATATGTTGTGCTTTTTCAACGTTCTCCATCAAAATGCTTTCGGTTATTTCCAATTCCAAATCCTGTGCGGCTAATCCTGTCGTGGCAAGGGTCTCCTTGATGTAAGAGAGTAGTTTTGGATCCTGAAACTGTTTAGTGGAGAGGTTTACCGCGACGCGCAGCGGAATATTACAGCGTTGCTGGATTTCACTGGTTTGCTGACAGGCTTGTTCCATAACCCATTGGCCGATTGAGAGAATCAGACCGGTTTCTTCCGCCAGTGGGATAAATTGATCCGGTGAAATCGTCCCTAAATCTGCATGTTGCCAGCGCAGAAGTGCTTCCGTGCCAGTTATTCGCCCTTCATGCAGATCAATCTGCGGTTGGTAGTCGAGATAAAATTCATTTCTCTCCAACGCTTTTCTCAGGTCGTTGGCCAACAACATTTTTTCCAATGCGGTGGAATTCATTTCTGATGAGTAAAAACGATAGGTGCTACGACCGCTCTCCTTCGCTTGGTACATGGCTACATCGGCATTTTTCAGCAATGAGTCAGGGTCGGCACCATCTTCAGGGAAGACACTTATGCCAATGCTGGTCGAGGTGTAAACCTCTCGCCCTTTGAGTATAATTGGTTGCGTCAATGCTTCCAGTATTTTACAGGCGATCATTGATGCGTCGTTGCGATTTAACATATCGTCGACCAGGATAACAAATTCATCTCCGCCTAGGCGACATATGGTGTCACAATCTCTCAATACGCTGCGTAAGCGTTTGGCGACAACGATCAGTAGTTGATCTCCGGTGTCGTGGCCAAAGGTATCGTTGATAATCTTGAAATGGTCAAGGTCGAGGAAAAACAGACCGACTTTCTCGTTGCTGCGCTTGGCTCGGCAGGTCATCTGATACAGACGATCATGCATAAGTGTGCGATTTGGCAGCTCGGTTAAATGGTCAAAAAAAGCTAGTTTTTCAATGCGCTCCTCATCTGCTTTGCGTTGGGTGATGTCCTCAAAAATTGTTGCAAAATGCCCTTCAGAGATTTTGGCTGCCGAAATATTAACCGTCATTCCCATTTCTAGGAATTCAAACTCAAAGCTGGTAGACACGCCGCTCTTTACCACATGATTAAAAGCCTCCAGGCAAGCGACTTTGCCATTTTCTTTGGGGTAGATGGTGCTTGCCATGCGCCCGATAGCTTGGTGGCGTTTTAGACCAACAATGGTTTCGTAGGCCGGGTTAATGTCGATAATTTCGTAGTCGAAGGCAGCTCCATTTGCATCGTAGTGCATGCGATACTGGGCTACCCCTTCCTGCATGGTTAAATAAAGAGTGCGGTAGCGTTCTTCACTTTCACGTAATTTCTCTTCGGCGTTCTTGCGTTCGGAGATGTCGATAAAACTTTCCACCAGATGTTCTTTGCCATTGATTTTTACTTTGGTGACAGTTTTTAATATCGGAATTTCCCGACCATCACTAGTCAGTATGCTACGTTCTGAATTATCCATTTTCTGTAAATCGTCGGTTATCGGGCAGCGACCTTCAGTGGTGGGACAGATAAAATTTTGACATTTTTGTCCCTGCAAGTTATCGCGTGTGATGCCAGTTATGTCGACTACTGCCTGATTGGCATAGATAATTTTGTGGGTCTGTGGATCGATCAACAGAATTCCAGCTTGGGCACTGTTTAAAATTGTTTCGAGGCGCTTTTCAGCTTCGAGTAATGCCTGCTCATTTTCCTTGCGCTCAGTTATATCAGAGTAGACCAAGACAATGTGGGAGATGTCGTCATCCTTGTTTTTAATAGGGGTGCCAACAACGTTGTAGTAGCGCTCATTTACGTTAAATTCAGAATTATTTTGTACTGTCCCAGACGTCAGAACCCGTTCGAGAATACAATCTGCCGGGGATGTTTTGGTGTGGCAGATGGCGTCGTGACAACATAGATTCATTGGGTTTTTTTTATCAGGGAAAAATAACTCGCGGCTGCTGCGATTGAAGGATGTGAGCTTCTTTTGGGTATTAACGACCATAATGCTGGCACCGGCAGAATCTAATATTGCCTGAAGTTCACCCATGGCAAAGCTCAGGTCTTCATTGGTCTCATGCAGGTGCTCAATGACTTGGGCGAAAGATTCTCCGACAATGCCAATTGGATCAACACTGATCAGAGTTTCATCGTCCAACTCTTCTGGTTTGAGTGGCAGGGTACCCATGACGTATAACAGCTGATCTGTTTTTTCACGAATATAGGTGTGCAGCTCATGCTCGCGCTTTTTTAGTTTTTTATTTTCTAAGCAGAGCTGTTCAATGTCGCTGTGTACTTCGGCAATTGGCGTTGCTGGAGTAGGCTCTTTTGGTACTGCTGATTGTTTATTATGTTTGTTATGCATATTTTTATCGACTCTTGTTTATAGCCATTTTCGCTATTGAAATTTTATAATAGTTGTTTTGATCTTTAACTTCAACGCGGTAGCCCATATTGCCGACTGCTTCGCAAATACGATTAATAGAGTCGTGGTTATCCGTTAAAATGTCCAAGCACAGCTTGCCGCCACGTAAGAGTTCTTTGTGTTTGTTTACTTCACGCAAGGCAGTTAATAGTGCAGATGGGCAGATCTGCCCACATACATTTATTTCTATAGAGTTGTTTATTTGCTCAATCAATTTTTGTGCCCCCTTTTACTGTTTCACAACATAGCGGGTAAATAATATAGTTCCAAACCACGCCCCAGGGATCAATCCCAAAGTAAATAAAATGCTTTGCAACGAGAGTAATGGCAGACCTCCGAGCAGATGCCAGACATTACAGGCAGGAGACATCCGTGAGGCCAGCCCCATAATAATTCCACCGATAAGGGCAGAAAACAATTGCCTCCGGGGAATGTTAAAACGGCAGTTGAATTTGCCCATGTTGATAGCAGAGAGTGCCGAGCCGATAACAATTCCCGCGATCAGTGGGAATTGCACTAGCGCTAGACCATCCCAGAATGGACCAGCTCCAGCGTGGAGAGTCTGGTTGCTCAGGGGTAAGAAATATTCAAATCCACGCCCCTGAAAGTAGCCTAAGTTGGCAACATGTTGTGGAATTAGCAGTTGTTCGAAAAATGCCCCGGCTTTGGCGTAGCTGGTAGTGATCCCCAGCGGCATGCCGAGCAGGGAAAAAGAAATCAACCCGATAACGGCCAGTAGTAACGCAGCCGTCCGTGGTTGCAGATAGCCTTTTACCCGGTTGGGTCGTAGCAGCAACCCCTTTCTTTGCCATTGATAAAGTATGCCTCCAGTAGCGATTAGTATAATAAAAATTACCAAAGTTGGAGATAGCCCTAAAAGCTGAGGTAGGGTAGCAGAATTGCCGAGGCGGGTTGCGGTGGTTAACTGTTTCCATTGGGGGTGAAACTCGGCATAAAGAGCGCTGCCGGTTATTAGTCCTACAAATGCGCAGGCGGCAGGCAAGCTGCCGGACCCGAGTTTATACAGGGTGCTGACTACGCAGCCGCCAGCTAACACCATGCCAACGCCGAATATCATGCCACCGAGTAGATTAGTTAGAGATGGCAAGCCGAAGAGTGATGAAGGGAGGGTGTAGCTGAGTATTCCAACGAGACGGGCAGATTCAAATAACAGCATACTGAGGGCAATTAGCAGGATCAGGCTGCGCAGCAATGGGCTGTTGCGGAATAAAAACAGATCACGAAACATGCCGGCAATACAGAAATCAGAACGATGCATAACGATTCCACTGGCTAAACCGAGAATTGCTGAGATCACAATGATGAGTGTTTGTCCGTCCATTTCTCTCCATTATCAGTGAACTGCTATTGAGACTGTGGATTAGTTTTTAACAAACTACCACTGATTATTTTAAATTTAAACAATTTTATGGTGTTACTGGGTGTTCAATGGGTTAGAACGGTTGTGTCTGTGTATGCTTTGCGGAGGATGACAATTGTAAAAAATGGACCAGAAGAAATAGAGAAAATACCAACTACATGACGTAGTTAAGTTTTATTTATACGGAAGATAGATGTTACAAACATGTGGTTTAGTTTTACGGGGTGGGTTTGTGCTAGCGCAGCCCGATAAATGACATCAGCTTACCGAATATTCTATTTAATCGGTTTGAGCGCTGCATATTGGAGAAAACAACGGGCTGGCGACGCTCAAATTTTTTCAGTTCACTCAGCAGGGTGGCGTTAGGCCCTAGCTTGATACCCTGTTTGAATATTTGTAACGCTTGTTCGCGTTTTCCGATCAGTAAATATATACGCCCCATGTTGAGGTAGTGGTCTGAAACATGAGGATCGGCACGTAACGCGTCTTGGCACAACGTAAGTGCCTGTTGGTAGTCCTGATTCACTCTTGCTAGACAATAAGCCAAGTAAGATCGGGCAAGCGGTGTATCCTGTTTATGGTGGGCATGCTCAACCAGCATCAGGGCTTCAACATAACTTTCCTGCTCAATGGCGTTTAACCCTTTGTGCATCAATTCAGGATAACCCTCGCTATTCATTGCATTTCCTATGTCTGGGCGATTAGGTTTTATCTACACGACACTGATTCTAATCTATTCTCATAATATTGCAACCAGTCGAAATTTATGGATCTTTGACGTATCCTGCCCGATTTTGATAATGGATAAAAATGTTACTGCCATGTTATTATAGATACTGATTAATACTAATCTTCCGCTATTGCCACAAAGGTCGTCACTCTCGCGCAGGCGGGAGTCTAGAAATCTATGCAAACCCTCTGGATCCCCGCATTCGCGAGGATGACGAACAGGGGGGACAGAACCAGAGCGGAAGATTAGTGCTACTCAGGTTATAGATTTTTTGCGCATCAATACCGTGCTGAATTCATCTAACATACAGTTTTGAATTACTTGACAGCCTAAGCGCTGATATCTTTGGCGCACGTCGAAATTATATTCGTACAACATACCTGACAATAGCAGTGGTGCTTGGGACGCTGTTTTAGCAACTAAATCGGCTGCTATATCGAGTAAGATATCACCATAAATATTGCCCAAAATAAAATCGAAATCTGTTTCCTTTACCTTGTCCAGGGTGCCACACAGGTGCTCAACCTGGCTAGTAGTGTTGTTTAGCTCACAGTTGCGTTGGCACGTGACTACTGCAACTGGATCTATATCTACACACAGGGTACTCTTTGCCCCTAATTTCAGTGCTGCTATGGATAGAATTCCTGTGCCACTGCCGAGATCCAGAACTCTTGCCCCTTGAATTTCCGGCAATTTTTCCATTATTTCCAGACAGCAGGCGGTTGTTTCGTGCTCTCCTGAGCCAAAGGCGCCAGCAGCCATGGTAATGTTTATTCTGTCATTGTTTATTTGTGTGTAGCCTTCGGGATAGATACAAAATCTGCTGCCGATATTAAATGGTGTGAATTTACGCCCCACGTTATTGATCCTTTCTGGTCTTTGACATTTATTAGTTGCGAGGGTTAGAGTATTCCATGTGAGGCTTAATTTCGTCAATTGCTTTGATGTGTAATTGTGATTCAGATCTGTCCTCACTTCATCATTCATGAAGTTGTGGCTATTATTTTTAGGGGAGGTTGTTGTGAAGAAAATTTTTATTAGCATAGTAGTGTGTACTATTGTTTTGTTGGTGACCTTTGTAGTTGTGAACCAGGGAGGCAATAGCTCTGGTGAAAATACCCAGCAGCTGGATATGCATCAGGATGTGCCTATGGCTCCAGATTTTCAATTGACCGGGATGGATGGCCAGGATGTGCGTTTGTCTTCTCTGCGGGGTAAAGTGGTGATTTTGAATTTTTGGGCGACATGGTGTCCGCCGTGCCGAGAAGAGATTCCCTCTATGAATAACTTGAAAAAAATATTGACAGGTAGCCCCGTGGAGATTATTGCGGTTAATATTGAGGCCGATGGCCCAGCAACAGTAGCAAAATTTATTCAACAACAGCCGATAGAGTTCACTGTTGCTTATGATGTTGCAGGAATAGTACATAAACAGTATGGAGTATCCCAGTATCCGGAAACTTTTATAATCAATAAAAGCGGAGTAGTTGTTGAGAAGGTTATAGGGGGAATCGACTGGAGTGCTCCACAAGTTGTGAGCTACCTTAAAAAGTTGTTGGAATGATTCTCAGCGTTTTCTTCGTGGCTATGAATGTCACATTCTGGTTATGTACGGTTACTTTGGTACAATCAGATGGTTATAGCTTTTGTTGTCGAGATTTCTTGATGGTGCCCGATGTGCCATTGGCTGATCATAATAACAATCTCCGATTATCCCTTAAATAAGAGAGATGAAGATTGAAATGATATCCCCTTTGCGCTTAATTGTCGTACTTGTTCTGTTGTGTGTTGGCTGGTCTGCACTGGTGTGGGCGGAGCAGAAACAGTGTGTGTTGACTTTTGCTGAAGCCAATCAGTTGGCGCTGCAGCAAAATCCGCAGATGCTGTTATCTCGGGCTAAAATTACAGAAGCACAAGGTGCTGTGCAACAGGCACGGGGGTATCTCCTGCCCAAATTACACGCATCTTACAGCGCTAGCGGCTCAGATAATGGCCTCAATGTTTTAGGTATGAAGCTTAATCAGGGGCAGGCGTCTTTTAATGATTTTGGTGCTGG